>Ga0114955_1000430_pt1 | contig 20996 bp, 22 predicted proteins | sample Porto_5metaG_FD_87302 | JGI IMG/M metagenome (GOLD analysis project Ga0114955, IMG submission 87302) | Marine algal microbial communities from Porto, Portugal - Porto_5 metaG | ecosystem: Host-associated > Algae > Red algae > Unclassified | place: Portugal: Porto | collected 2015-02-02 | reverse complement strand
GGGGGGGCGCGGGGGGGGGGGGGGGGGGGGGGGGGGGGGGGGGGGGGGGGACGCGGCCGCGCCCGCGTTTGGGTGTGAGCGCCAAGACCGCGTCGTGACCGCCGTGCAGTGCGTCGCCGATTGTGCGTGAGGGGCGGGGGCGGGCGGTCGGGGGGCGGCGGTTTTTTCCGCTTTGGGTTAAGTGTGTGTACAGACAGACATCCGTCGACGTGTTCTGGAGTGCGGCCCCACCTTGGTTGTTTTCTTGGCTCTGGCGGCTGGCGCCCGGCGCAAGCCCGCAACCAGACGGACGATCCATGGGCGCCCCAACCGGGGCCCTGCAACGTTCCCAGCCGGTTACGGCTCGGTGGCCACGCACGTCCATCACAGATGCCTTTCTGTGTTTGGCGTCAGCCCGCCCCGCCCCGCCGAGCGCATGCCTACATCGAGCGCCGACCAAGCGGCGGACCCCGCCTCGGCGACGCGACAAACCCGAGGGTGGGTACCACCCCTCATTGCACCCACCGCAGCCGGGGCGCCCGCCACCCGCCACCGCCGCCTCCCGCCCCACAGGCTGTCGTGCAACGTCTGGCGCGCTCCGCGCCGTCGCCCACCGCCTCAAGATCAAAAACCGACACGTCCCTCCTCCCCCACCGCCGCCCCCGCCGCGGCTCATGGCTGCCCCAGCGTGCCGCCCAGGGAGCGCAGGCGCTCCGCAAACCCCTCCGCAGCCTGCCCCGACGAGCGGATGCGGTGGAGGAGCGGGGTCAGCTCCTCGTCAGAGAAGCACACCTCAAACTTGGGCAGCAGGTGCACCGCCACCTTGTCCAGATGCGCCGTGACGAGGGCGACGAGCTTGTTGACGGCCATGAACACCGACGTGATGTCTTCGGTGGTCAGCGTTGCGTCCAGAGAGCGGACCATGTGGAGCTGCGCCGCCAGGTCAAACTCGTAGCTCTCCGCCACCCCAGCCACCCGATCGCCGAGCACCCCAAAGAGGAGCCCAGACACGGTCGCGTGCAGCAGCAGCGCCTCGCGCACAGACACAAATGAGTTTCGCATGTTGACCGCTCCGTCCCCGTCGGCAACCGCCACAAACGCGTCGGATTGGAGGCGCTGCAGCGACTCTCGTTGCTGCTTGTGGAGCTCCCGCACGTGGGCGACAAGGGTGTCGGCCACCTTCCGGCCGCTACCCGTCCCGTACGGAGGGGGCGTGTCAAACGCGGGCCGCGTCGCGGGCGGCGGCGCGTCGCCCCCACTGGCGGGCTCGCCAGAGTTCCACGCCTCGCCGCCACCGGCAGGCCGCTGTTGATCGGCGAGCAGCGACGATGAAGGGCGGCCCGGGGGTAATGGCTCCTCCGCGTGAGGCAGAGGGGAATTGACGTCCAGGGCCAGCGACGCGGGGGGAAGACCATGGCCGGGCGGGGGGGGCAGCGTACCGGGGGCGTCGGTACGGGGGAGCTCGGCGGGTGGCTCGGGCGGAGGTGTGTAGGTGGCGGCGCTCGCCAGCGGCGGCACCGCCCCGCGCGGGTCGGTGGCCGAGGCGTCAGCGACGGCGGCGGGGCCCCCCACCGACGGCCGGCCGGACGGAAGGCCTTCACCGGGCCGCTGCGGCGCCGGAGCCGATGACGCATGGACAGCGGCGGCGGCTGCTACTGCCGCCGCCGCCGCTGTCGCCGCCGTTACCCCAGGTGGCGCGCCAGACACTGGCGGCACCGCTGCCATCCCCGAAGCGCTCCCTCCCGAAGAGCCGCCCGCCACCCCCACCCCGGTCTTGTCGCCAGTCGCTGCAGCCCCCCGGGCGGGCGGGGATCCGATTGCTGGCACCTCCTCCGCCTTGATCGCCTGCAAGGAGGACTCGACCCGGAAACTGTAGTTGCCCGCCCGCCGACGCTTCTTAGTCGCCGACAGCGCCGCGCCCGCCGCGTACATGGACGTGTACACGCTACGGAGGCGGGCAGTGTCGCGCCACCGCCGGAAGCCCGGTGGCAAATGGGCGGGGGAGGCGGCGCAGCTGACCAGCGGCGCCTTGACGTTGCTGAGCAGCTCAAAGAGGCGCTGCGCGTTCGCCTCACCCCCTGCCGGATCCTCGTCCGCGTCCCGCCCGTCATTGCCAGCGCCGGGTATGAGCGTCAACATCCACGGGGTGGCCTTTCCCGCCGCCCCCGCTGCCGACGTCTCCGTGGTTGTCGGCGGGGGCTCGGCAAACTGGGTGCCGCACGCGGCGATAAACGCTCGCACGGCCGCGTCGTCGTCAGCAGGGTACGCCTCCGCGTTGCAGTAGAGGTCGACAACGCGGTCAAAGCGGACGGCCAAAAACACCGGGTGGCGGCTCTTGTTACGGATGTTGGGCGCCCGAAAGTAGCGCAGCAGCCCAGTCACCGAATTGTCAACAACTTCCTCGACGGTGCCCTGCTGGGCAGACGTGACCTTGCGCACAAAGGGGCGGTCAAAGACGTCAGGCTCAAAGGGAGCAAACGAGACGGCGCCCGGCTCCTCCCGCGACGATGACGCGTGGTTCCACCGCCGCTTCCGGTCCGAGTTTTTGCGACTGTACGCCGAAAAGGGCGTGCATAGTACGGTTGTTAGTACGATCGACGGGTTGTCGGCGCGCGACAGGCGGAGGAAGAGCTGGAAGCGCTGCCCCCCGTGCGCCGAGCCGGTCGTCGCCAGCCGCAGGCGGGAGAAGCGGCACTCGCCCGACCGCGACAGCCGCGCGTTTTGCACCGACGCCGACGAGCCGTCCGAGGCGGTGATGCCAACGTCGAGGAGGGTGCCGGCCTCGGCGCCCTCCGTAACAACAGTCAGATAGGCGTCAATGTCCACGTCTGACGGAGCGCGGCTGGCGCGCACGACCACATCAGGGAAGCGCCAGCTCTTTGGCCACCGCCACTCGTTGCGCGCGAAGTCCCACGTCAGTGGGCGGCTCAGGGCGATGGTCAAGTCAAAATCTGCGGGGCTGCACTGCCCCGCAGCTACGTTGGGCGGGTCGTCGCGGACCTGCCCAGACGAGCCACCCTGCGACGGCGACGGCTGTACCAGCCGGTGGAGGCACATGTGCCACCCAAATTTGTGGGTCGACACGTCCGCGTCGTCGTCGCCATCGCCGCCTTCGCCGCCGCGGGCACCGCCCGCACCACCGCCGCCGCCGCCACCGCCGCCGCCACCGCCGCCCCGGCCGCCGGCGGAACCTCCGTAGCGGCCACCGCCCTCCCCGTCGCCCGCGTCGGGATTGGAGGAGGGCTTGCTATCCTCTCCGTCGTCACCGTCGTCCGCCTCCTCCCCTCCGTCCACGACCGGACCGCCGCCGCCACAGTCGCCTCCGCCCCGACCGACGACACCAGCGCGGGAAGTCGGCGGCAGTAGCGGCACCGCTGCCGAGGGCAGTGTCGTTGGCGCAGGCGACGGCGCCACTGCAGTCAACGCGGGCTTCCACGCCGGCCGGCGGCACGGCGGGGGTGGCCGCTGTGCCCAACCATCGGCGGCTGGGACGTTGGACAGTGCCCACCGGGTGGCAGCCATGTCGGGCCCTGGGGGGCCCACGAGCAATCGCAGTGGCAGGTGGCCGCCGACCGAGCACATGGTGGCGGCGCAAGTGGGTGTGCAACAGTGCCGCGGGGGAAGGCCGACCGCAGAAGCAAGAGAAAAAGAGAGACGGGGCGCAAGGAAAAGCAAGAAGAGGCAAAAAGAGACAGAAAAAAGATTAATGGCAGACCACCCGACAATATCAATGGAGACGCCGGGAGGCGCAAAACAAAAAGCACACAACAACAAACGAGCGAGAGATAGCAATCCAGATGGCAATCCCGCGGTATCACCGGCCTGCACCACGCACCCAAAGGGGCGGTGCGTCGGAGGGGGATAGGCGTGCCCCTGCCGGCAACCACACTCGGAGACCCGCAAGCAGTAGGCCGCGCCACACCCGCTCCTCCGCCCGCCTGCGCGCGAAACGCAGACAGACAGGACGGCACGCGTCGGGGCGGCGGCGGGGAGGTCCAGTACGCGTCCGCGACAAGTGGCCGCGCGGGGGGACGCTTTAGCTCCACCACCGGGGCGGACGCGTGCCACAGCCGCGCGTGTCACACTCGAGCCGAGTGTGCGCCGTGTCAGTGGGGCCGTGACCGCGGGTGGGGTGGAGCAGCGCGGCGCGCACGTCGCCATGCCAGGTCCCCGCTACCGCCCCTCGAGCGCTCCCCCCCCTTTGAATGAACCACGGAGCAGGGTCGCCGCGCCCCGTCGTTTGCATGCGCATGCAAACTGGGATAAAAAACGGCGGCGGGGAAGCACCACGGCGACGGGAAGTACATAATTTCTTTGCAACCATCACAGGTGGCGTGGGCTGGGGCCCGTAACGAGACCGCTCCGCGCGGCCCGATCCGCACACTGAATAGGCCCCGCCCACCCCCCGACAGCACCTCCCAGGCTGCCCATGGCCCATGAACAGAATGGGGCCACTGTTAATTCTCAGGAGGTGGCCAGCTTGCCCAACCTTCCACTCCACAGCCCGTGGCCAACCACGACTGCTCCTTGTGGGACCGCAGCGAGCCGCCATCGGAACCGGGTGGGGCGACAGCTCGACCTCGAAGCCCGTCCATCACCTCGATTGCCCGAAAAAAAGGGGCCTCGTCAGGCGGCACCGCCGGCCAGATAATGAGGATGCAAATTTTTACGTGCAATCCTGCCATCTGCCACTCCCAGGCGACACCAGTGCGCTTCGCTGGTATTTGCATACAACCACGAGTAAGCTCTATTCCTGCAGCTCCGCCTGTGGTGTGAGTCGGGCTCTGACGGGCAGGTCGCGAATTTACAGCCGTTTTGTCAAAAACCTCGCATCCTAACTGATGCACAACACTTACAAATCGGCTTCTGCGGCCCCGTGAAGGCCGATTTGTAAGAGTTGAGTAAATAGTTGGCGTGCGAGGTTTTTGGGAGAACGGCTGTATCCAGTGTGCGGGGAGTGTCTCAATCCGGCAGACGGACACAATCTCGTTTATCTCGAGAGCTGAAGCGCTTAGGGTTGCGTGTCAGGTGCCTGCCGAGCTACATCTCAACAGCATCTCAGCCTTACTATTAATATAATACCTGCCAACACCGATTTGTCCTATGCTTTAGAGCCCGTTCTTAGAGCATCGCGCCCAAAGCTGTGCAAGCGGGGGGTTGGTACACGAAGTGGGAGGGCTCAGAAAAACAGAGCAAGCCACGTGTGGACACAAGAAGCGACCGGTCTCGATACCAAGACTCTGGCAATGACAGGCCTCCCAGCTGGATCGCAGCGGCACTCCTAATCACTGGGGCCACACCGATACACATGCTCCTGGCGACGACACCGCCGCGTGGGAACGCCTGTGAGGGTGGAACATCACGGCATCCCACCGCGGCAGACTTCAGGCAACAATGGTAGAGACAGAGAGCGACGCCACGATGTCGTGCGTGGCCGCGACCGACGAAGGAGACCAATATCCGTCATGCAGTAGCGAACGCAGAGGGCGCCGCGTCCACCCAAAGCGCTTGGCCTGGTCACGACGACGGTAGTGGTCGGCATCGAGGCGGCGCGCCACCGCGGCGCTCAGCAACCGGCTCCAAGTGTGCCCGTCGTGGTCATGGGAGCTTTGGAGCGGGCCGGTGGGGTTGGACGTGCTGATGACGCCGTGACCCTGGTCTGGACTCAAGCCAGGGTAAAGCGCCCACGATTTGCTTTGAGTGGATCTGCGGACTCGACTTCGAGCCGTGGGCAGCATTGGGGAATTGACGCATCGAGTTATTTGAATTGTCACGTCGAAATACGGCAGTACAGCCCAGAATCTTCCGAGCTGCGCTCGTTTTGTGGACGCGTGGTCGTCTTCGTGAGGCTTCGATCCGCTCGCAAGGGCGCGTGCTCGTTGTCGATTGGCTGGCTGCCAGCCCTGGGCCACATTGCAAACTTGCCTGTCGATTTCTGGGTGTTTGGTGGTCCGAACAGGAGGTGCGCGTCTTGGCGCGCAGCACGGCTGCACGGAGCTGCCCCCACTGTTGGAGCTGTCGGCCGCCCCCGACGTCCTTACATGAGCCCGCGGGCGCACCCTTTCGACGCACCCCCGGGCGAGGGGCCCCCCTCGCATGGCGGCGGCGGCGGGGGTGGCGGTCGTTGCGGCCGCCAGAGGCCGCCCTTTTGTGGCCCGCGACCGTTTAAATTTGCTGTCCGCGGCGGGCGGCTGAGGCGGGCCTAACCGCCGCCGCCGCCAGGCGACACCGCCGGCACACCTGGCCGCGACGCAGGTGTTGCCGCGCACTCCTCGACGACGGGGGTGGTCCCCAAAGGCGACGACCTCGGTCCGCATCATTTTCTGTATTTTTTCTCGTCCTGCGACATGGCGACTGGCGGGGACCCGACGCTGGCCGTTCACCCGCTGACGGGCAAGTCACTTCCCTACGTTGGTGTCATGCTGGAAGCGGCGCTGAGCGATGCAACGAAGGCCAACGCCAGTCGCATCGCCGACCCGGAGGCGGCCACCCTCTGGGAGGTGATTCGCGTGACGACCGCCCACGCGCGTGGGGGGCGGGCGGAAGTTTCTGCGGGGGAGCTCTCTGCGGCGCTCCCCGCCGCCAATGACACGATTAACAACTATTTGCGGGCTTTAGGCAAGGCGTCGGCCACGGGGGGCGCCCGCAAGAGGCCCCGGCGGCAGGTTGAGGCCAGCGTGGACCCCCCTGCCGAGCCAGAGGTGCAAGGGCGGGCAACGGGGTCGGCCAAACGGGTGCGGAATGGAAGCTCTGGACCTACTTCGGGTTCCCAACCACGGCCTGCGGCAGCACGGCCTGTGGCGGCGGCACGGCCAGCATCGGCGGCACGCGAAGCGGCGGCTCCCATTGAAGGACGTACGTCGGACGACACCGTGCGGCGGTTACGAGCGCAGGAGGTGGCCTACCTGTTTAACCGCAGCAACTGGGACGGGGACGGGGATGCCAAGTTTGCGGCGCTTCTGCGGCGACCCGATGAGGACCAAACGTGGGCGGCGGAGAAGGTGCTGTCCTTGACCAACCGCGGCAAAGATGTGTCGGGCTTTTTGGCACACCTACCGCAGCTCAAGGCGTGGATTGCGTCGGCGCTTGCGGGCCGCGTGTACCTTGTGATTGAGGCGCTTTGCAAAGCTCTGGTGCGTCTCGATGCGCAGAGCATGTTTGCGGTATGTGAAGCAGGGTGGTTTTCTTGTGCTCGTTTTGCTTCTGCTACCTTTTCACCCATAGTTGCTGCAGTCGTGGTGCTGGACCGCCGTCGTTTCCCCTGTCTATCGCTCTCCGTTTTTCGTTTCGTGTTGCTAACATTGACATGTGTCTTTGCACTTTCTCCTCCCACTTTGGCCTGACTCTGTCGTAGCGTGGGCGGTCCGTTTGCCTGGAGCTTGGTAAGTTGATGAAGACAGTCAGGGCGGAGTTGGCCCACCCGCCGCCGCCTGATGCATCCGGTGTTGGGGAAGTCCCTGAAGTTGGCGAGCGCCGCAGCGCATGCCGCTCCGCGGCCAAGGACCTCTACATGCACATGAGAGCGGGCATGACAGAATCGCCCAGCACCAACCCGTCGCCGACCTCGGCCGATGGGACCGCAGATGCGTCGAGCCCCCCGTCCGTGCTGCCCGACGTGCAAGCGAACGACAAGGAGAAGGGCGTCTCTGCCGACGCACAAGACTCGATGGACGAGACCGTGCTGGTGCACAACGCCGGCTCGGCCATCAAGTCGACCGTCGCGCCGACTCCGTCCCCCCAGATGGGGTCTGTGTTCGGCCCCTCTCTCGGCGTGCAACCTATGGTGACCGAGCCCGCACCCTCCCCCAAGTTGGCGTTGCCCACGAGCCCGCTGCAGTTGTCGGCAAGCAAAGGACTGTCGGTCTTTGCCGGCGCGGACGAGCCATTGACCCAGGCCGACGGCAGCACCGGATTGGGGCCTGTGGCCAACGGCTCGGCTGACGGACCGGCGAATGGGTCGGTCAACGGGTCGGTCAACGATTCGACTGGCGTGACGGCCACCGGGACGGCCGATGGGTCGGCCAAGGACGGCGGCGGCGCTCCTGCCGAAGCGGTCGTGGGAGGCGTTGTGGACGCCAAGCCGCCGACGCAGCCTGCACCCGCCCCTGCCGCGAAGCCGTCCCCCGCGCCCACTGCGCCGAACTCGCCTCGGGTGTCACCCAGCACTCGATCGACGGGGCTGCTCCTGCCACGCAGGTCGGAACCATCCTCCGGCAGGCTGGGCCAGTCCCTGTCTCCCCCTCGTCGGACGGCATCCCCGCGAGCGCTGTTGTCCCCCCGCCAGCCGATTTCTCATCAAGCGCTGTCATCCCCGCGCCCTCAGGCCCAGCTCAGCCAGTCGGTTGGGGGGGACCAGTCTGCTGCGGAGGCGCCCGTTCGCCCTGCGCCGCCCCCCCATTATGATGGGAAGCGTGCTCGTGATCCTTTGGCTCTCCAAGTTATTGGGGGCAGCGTGTACGACGCTATCACAGGGGACTCGGAGATGCACGAGTACGACAAGTTGCGTGAGGCTACTCGGGGCATTTTGCGTGACAACAGTCACCCTGCGCCGCCTCAGGCGCAGCGGCGATCGATCTGCTTCGGGGCCAACAAGACGTGGATCCTACAACCGCCCTCTCCCGAGTCGTCCCCCGAGCGCAGTCCGTACCGGACTGTGCTTGAGGATGACGACGATGTGGACAACGGGGACGCGGTCAGCGGGGGTCTGGCTGTCAAGGTCCGAGACAACGATGCCACTGCCGAGCGGTCGCACTTCGTGGTGCGCCAGACGCCGCGGGTGGCGCCGGACAGCCCGGCGGTGGATGCTCTGCTGGCCGTGACGCTGCAGCGGGTTTTCGACTTCCTCGACGCCAATCCTGATTTTCCAGAGCACGCGACATCTGCTGAATTGGGGAATCTTGTACGGGACATCTCCGGCTCGATTGACCTGAATCAATTGCAACAAGTGTCGGTGTAATTGCTCTGGCGATATGGACTTCTGCGCCAACAATTGCTACCCTCGTCAAGTTGTCATCAACTGCTAAATGCTGCTCATTTAGCGCTGGATCATTCCCCAGCCTTTCCATTATTTCAGACATCTGGGCCGGTTGCCGCAGACTGTCCCGCAGAAGCGAAACACCCGTCCAACGCGGAAAGCACCATTGACCGACCCGCTCAGCCGCAGCGTGTTTGTAAGAGAGCAGAGGAGAGCCGAGTGTGCCTGCAATGACCCCGATTGACACGCTTTCAACACCAGCGCAGGCGCAGTAAGTGTGTGACGATCGCCATGATCATGTTGTCTCTTGCACTGGACCTTTTCTGGATCTTGCACTTGCTCCAGCTGCTTCACCGGACGCGCTCCACCTGCCACCCATACCATTCCAGACAAGCGGCGATGGCTCCTGACTGCATCTCCGGGGACACTTGGCTCCACGAAAGACCGTCTCGGACGTTTTGCGTTTTCCGGCACGTGGCTTGCGTAGATAAGGACTGCTTCCGCGGCCTGCGAAGTGGTCGCTGCACCCACTGTGGTCATGCACACATTGGTGCACGAGCTACAGTAACTTGGCTAGGAGAGCACGAAGTACGGGTCGAACTGGGTATAGACGCGCGTGCGGCTTTCGAGAGAACCGCGGACAGATATTGCGGACCATCGACACCACACGCACTGCCCTGCAATCCCTCTGTACATGTACCTGTTTTTGTCGCACCCACGTGGTTTTTCGGATCCATCTCCTCTCTCTGTACTCCTCCACAACATGGACGCCCTGTGCTCCTGGATGGTGACCAACCGCTTCCAACAGTTCTTGAACCGCTCTGTGGACACCATGGGGGTCGAGTTCCTGGCGGACCTGGCACTGATCACCACTGACGACCTCTATGAGAAGGGTTCAAGCGCATCCACAGCCTTCGTTTCGAGAAACTACGGTCCGTGAACGCCTCTCTCCCTGTTACTTACCCGCCCATGAATGGACACCCCTTACCGCACCTGGATTCATCGACCAAGTCCCCGCTCGCGCTTGACGTCGGGTCATCGGAGAGAGAAGACTTTGGTGGCCTGTGCGTACAGACGAGCCATGGAGCACTGGCCTCAGCGACTAGATTTCCCACTCGCACTCCTACCGGCTTGACACCTCCTCTCTCCTTGCCCTCCTCTGGTGATGCGGGGCAGCCATCCGTGCTGCGCTCAACGGGCGGCCTGGATTGGCAGAGCGACTACAAGAGACTGACTACGACGCCAAACTCGCCGCTGAAAAGACCGACAGCGACAACACCGCCGTCGGTACCAACTCTACCATGAGGGCGGCAAATAGATTTGGGCGCTCACAGTCTGTGTCTCTTTGTCGGCAGCTGAGCGGGTGCTCAAGCCGCCGCCACCTCATCTTCACTGGTAGCTGCTCATCCGAGGGTGAATTTACGTCGCCTTCCAGACCAAGAGCACCCGCGCAGTCGTTACCTGTCGCTGCGGACGCAGCTCCGGGAGTCGAATAATTCAGAGTGGCTGCAGTAGACAGTTGGAACTACTGCCAACCCCCAACTGCAAATCCACTCGCCCCAGCGTCGCGAGGGGTGTCCTTGGCGTGCGTGAATTGACGCGGCACGTTGCGCTCGTACATTTCGGCTGTTGAGTTGGCCTTGGAGCCGAAGGGCAGCTTGGAACGGGACGGGCCAAACGGATCGATGGCGGACAGCGCCTTGATGACCTGCTAAAGCTTTACGGTTATCATCCACCCAACGTCCTGGGACCAGAACTTGTCTGCGGTGAAGCGGCGTGTGAAGAGGCAGAGGCGAAATGGAGGACGGCAGCTGGTGGCCGCCCCAGGTAGCACCCTCTTCGATCTCTGCGGTCCCCTCGTCAACCCCGCGGTATTTACAATGGAAGACGGCAGGCGGGACAAGCTTCTGCCACGCAGCAGCCGAGAACGTTTTGCACTCGCAGTGGAGCACGTCGTCTGAAATCAGCGGCCAGGTATGGTAAAAGTCCACGAATCCATCCGGGGGGGGTTGATGGGGGCGCCTAGATTGACCGGCCCGTCGTCAACGAGGAACGGGATGCACCGGTACGACATGATGTGCAAGATTGGCGCGAAGTGTTTCTTGGTGCCCTTCCCCCATGTATGCAGCACGTCCTCTTCGTAAGCTGCTGACCTTGCGTACGTATGAAACGGCCGCAACAGCTTCCCATGATTGAAGACGTGCAACAGATGGAAGCCACATGCGAGGGACTGCGCCACCAGGATCGGCCAGAGCGTTTTGTGTGGGATTAATGACGTTGGATAAATAACCAGTAAATAGCGACCGACCGTAGACGCACGATCAAGCGAACACTATCGCCTTAGAGGCGAGGAAGAAGAACCTTTGTTCGTGCAACATCCGATGGGGAGCCGGGGGTGCCAACGACGGCGAACCCCGGTCCCATGATGCTTTTATTATCAGACGGTAAAGGGGCGGGGTCGAACGACCCTGCGATCATAAAGATCGAATAACCACCAAAATAGAGACGATAAAAAGAAAGGACAGATATACAAGACGGAAGTAACCACCCAGAGGGCGAGCCACAAGTCAGTTCGATCCTCCACATGAATACTGACTAGTCAGGGGGGCTACCGGGCCCAATACCCAAATATTAAGGAGATATGCTACATTTTGTGGCCTACCACCATGTAGAGCACCCTGGCTCAGTCGACCAGGTCACAGAAAAGAAGGAGCCGAACACTTCCCTAGAACAACTGCGACTTTGTGGGGCAAAACCCCTGTCAGCGGGTGACACGGGCCCCGTTACGAGCCGGGGACGGGTCGTGAAAAGCCACGTAACACCCCAAAGAGGGGTAGCGTGGGACGCCCCCCTTGCGCCGGTGTCCAGGGAGCGCGAGGCCCACACACGAAACGACCCCTCAGGGGGTGTGCGGGGTGATGAGCACCTGATCGGACCCCATGAAAGAGCCTGACACAGCCGCGGGAGACACGCGTCTTCTCGAATCCGGGCCCTCTGGAGGGACCGGGAAGCTTTAGGAAGCTTCCGCAATCGGAGCGGAAGCCGGACCGAGATCTGATCTCGGCCAGGGATAATAACCCACTGGAACTCTATCCGGGAAATTTGAAAAACATTCGGTTAAGTCCTGAAATTCTTATCTTGGGTAAATCTTGAGATCTAGGAAGTCTTGGTGACTTTTCTTTTTCTGCCCCGAGACGGGTGGGGGCCACCGCCCATGTCAGAAACCACCAATGCGGACAAAGGGCTCATAGGGTCGAGACAGTGCACCACAGATACAAAGAAAGGACACTGCGGGAGGCGGAAGACATCATAAAGAGTGCATCACCGCAGCAGGAGCGAAAGTGGAAATGTGAAACGCTATGGCGCACACAGAGTGGTGGGGCGGTAGCAGCAAAATGTGAATCATGAAGGAACATTGAGGCCTGACTCGTACACGTGATGCCGGGGATGGGTCCGATCTGATTGGGGGCGCAAAGCAGCGTCACTGGTCTCCACCACGGCCGACTCTGTATGTCAGCAGCAGGGCGGCAGCACACCGCCAGAGCGACTCGGCGGCCGGGCACAGGGGTGCCCAAATCAGCTGCAATGTCGCTTGATAGTCTCCCAGTCGGCACCCGAAGCCCGCGAGCGAGATCACTCTCCGCACACCCACGCGCGCGACCGCGCATAACCGACAACCAACAAAGGCTCGGATAGCGTCCCCCGTGACGTGCGCCACCGCCCGTCTTTTCACCTGTGTTGTAAAGCTGAAGTGCAGCGGATCAGGCCGAACGGCAGAAGTCACACAAGGTTGTTCGAATTCCCAACAGCCCCTCCCCGGCCAGCAGACCACGCACCTCCTACCGCGTATACGGGACAAAGGCCCCAGTTGGAGAGAGGGGGGATGAATCTCCACCTCCCACGGGATTTCGTCTACTTCACGAGCGGCACCCAGTGAAGGGTGCAATCGGCGGTTGTAGTGGGCCACGCACGCAGATGCTCGGCGAAGGGTCAAACCACGTGGGAAGCACGTGATTATGCGCGTCCCACTCGGTGACGTCAGTCGCATTCGTGAGAGGATCAGCAAGCAAGCGCACCACCGCATGCGCACGTGGAACATCAGGGCCACCAAAACCGCCTGGGCGACGTCTCCCCTCCATGATCAGGCGACGCCACGGCGGCGGTGGGTCGCCACTCGCACTGTTTTACGGGTCGCACAGCCGGCGGCTGAGATTTAGGCCAACGCGCAACCACACAGCGAACAAGATGCAATTTCCCGGTCCAAGTTTGTGGCTAGAAGCGACTCTCACTGACAATAGGTCCAACCGCCCGCTCCGGCCTGTAATTGTGAATGGCCCCCACCCCCTCTCAACACTGTTTTCGCAAGTAGCCTATCCAGCTAATCCCACTATGTGCCCATATGGTTTCGCTCCCTCCAAAATGCACCGGACCCATAATCTTTTGTCTGCTCGATTCTCATCATGAAGTAGCCAATTGCAGCCATCAGATAAGGTCTCAGTCGGCAGCTCTCTGCGTGGCCTATGCAGCTGCGGCCGAACCCCAGAATATTCAAAGTTGCATGCAATGGGGACTCTGTCGTCACTCCCCACATATGGTCAGGTGCCAGCCACACTTCGTCCAGAGAGAGTACCATGGAACCAGAGTTCCGATGGAAGCTGCCTGAGCACAGCTGGATATGCGAGCGCTCGATATTCGAAGCCAAGAACAGTCTGTTGGGCGAGTCCGCTGTTGCCTGGGACAGATAACGTACCTCATGTGACAGTTCGCAAATTGAGACCGTTGACACGATTGAATGATCCCTTACAGCAGACTCAGAGAGCGTCACTCCGGATCAGGAAACGTTCCCAGAGCCTTTCAGCTTCCCCAGTGCGTGCCTTCTCGTCGCTTGCGCGAGTTCAAGGTAAGAGAATAGACAGGAGCTGATGCCAAATCGATATGAAACTACAAAAGATGCAAGGAAGACCAACTTGGGCATGTCGCTAGTCCTTGGGTGACGGTGAAGGGCATCGATTAGAGGATACGAGTATCCTTCACTTTTGGTAGTGGCCCGCTCGTTTCCAGAGACATCCTGTCTGGGCGCAGAACAATTTTCAACGCAGATAGCAGATGTATATCCGCCATGCATTTTCTTTTTACGAAATACAGTATCTTCCTGTGTCGCAGCAGTATGGGTTCCTCTATTTTGTTTCTCGGGACGAAAGTTCCTCAAGAGTTGTCTGTGCTCTGTACGGCAGAGTACAAATAAAATTGGTCATGAGGGCCATGGCCAAAATAGGATCAAGGGCCTGATTGATGAAGTGGCCGGAACTACTCCGTCTGAGGTTCTGCCGTGACGTGGATCAGTCTTGCTTAGAGTCGATTCTACGAGCCGCATCAATCGATGCGATTAGCATCAACCTCGACTACTCCCGCCCCTGCCCGCGCGCCTCACTCGCGCAGACAGCATGCATCACTTCTCCAGGTGGGCCCTGTTCAAGACAGTGAAGACAAAGGACCTCACCTTCCGTCACGAGCTCTCGGGCCCCTGGCATTCGCTGAGTGGCCCAAAGCTGCGGCCGGTACGGCCAGGAAAGGTACAAGCATACACGCCCAAGCATGACAAAGGGACGGCGGTTGAGCAGGGAGGATGCCGCGGCGATTGTGTGGCTGAAAGTGTTCCAGACTTGGGGCCTCGATGACGAGCCTGACGTGTCTGCAGCTTCTCCGCGTGCGGCACCCTTCTTTCGTCCTTTGTAACGCACCATGCGTCGTGCTTCTCCCGGTGGTACCCTCCCGCAAGCTACAAAGGCCTCTAGCAGTGGTTCATCGATGTTCTCAGCACCGGACCATGTCACGCGGGGCCGGGAGAGGGGCGAGGGGGGAGTGGCCGTGGCATCTCTCGTTTTATGATTTTCCGCATGCATGGATTGTTTAGCGCTGCGTACACTTTCGCGGTACCCAAGAGCCCTTCATTCCAAAACTTCCGCTGTCTCGCTGTGTGGCTACATCTTATCCGTCAAACTCTGCCGTTCACGCAAAGCACCAAACAAGAGCTCATCAACGCAGAGATACGCATGAAGGACTCTTCGTACTACCTATCACGCCGTGAAAAAGGCGCGGAGATAGACAATAACGATAGAAGTGAGCCTTTCAAAACTGAGGCAGTCATAGAGAAGGAGAATAGAACAGTCTAAGCAATAAAAAGTGCGATATTCACCGTCTTGAGCGCCAAGGCAGCCGCATGCCTCCACGTGCAGTAGACGGACACAACAACGGGCGCTGCCCACGGCGGCCGCGTGGGTGAACCGCGCTCTGCGCTCGTGCAGTGGCTACCGCCAAGCCGTTGACCTCCACCATTCGCTAACATAAATCCACAGAGTCACGCCCGCCCACGCGCGTCCGCCGCCACGCACGTGCTCGCCGACCGACCTGCCCCGCACCGTGGCCTTAGCTGCAGTTGCAAAGAAGGTTGAAGCGGCGGCGTAGTTGCTGACTGTGGCGCGCGTCAGGCCACGCCACAGGTAGCGTTGCGGCTGTTCAGCCGCTATGTCGTGGGCAGCGCACCAGGACAAAAGCAGTGTCATGTACAGGAGGAAGCACGCCGTTCCCTGAGCTGGCCATCGCAGAGGGGCACAAGACTAGCCCGCCATTCACAGAGGGAATAGGGAGATGTGACACGAGAAAGAGGGTAGGGAAAGCCGCTCCACCGGCGGACAGGGTGAGGATGAGGTGGATGATGAGGGAGGGAGGGCGGGTGCAGCATCGTGTCGTGCGCGAGAGACGAAGGAGGGAAAGAAGGAGATTCCGCACAACGCAAATGAACGAGGACACGAACATGTGGACGTTGTGACGAGAGAAGGTGGTGGGCGAAGAGAGGGGACACAGCCGCCGGGTACCGCGCCAGTGGCAAATCTCCTGGGCCAGTCGTCGAAATCTCGGTCCGGCGCACTGCCGCCCGCAAGAGCGATGTCTTCGACACCCACGACATGTTCCACTGTCATCTGCGTGTAACCTCCGCTCGTGCGTACAGGCGAGTGATGATGCGAGAACCGGCTGTGGCAGTTGGCGCCCCTGATAGCAGGACAAGTGGGCACAGAGACTGGTCTGGATCTCGCACGACGCTGAGAGTGCTCGGAGGCCTCATCTGGGGACTCATGGCGACCACCAGCATGCCGGAATGTCCGTGCAGGATACGGAATGGCATAAATATTCACGGAGCGAACAGATCTCTCGATTTTCTCTTCAATGACAACTTAAAGACCAAAACGGACAAAAAAATTACCAGAAGCAAGAGCAGCATTGTAAGATAGTGCGTCGAAACAGATGCTCAAATCGATATGGTATCGCACAGACAATATCTCAGCTGCTCAGAAGGTGATCCATATCGAGCTTTCCACCCCCACCCATTGTTGACGGCCATGTTTGTTGACTTCCTGACTGTGACCAGCGTCTGCCGGAGAGCTTCATCACACGAGACGGTCAACACTTCTGGATGACCGCGCTCAGTTTCTCTGAGCAGAAATCTGGCCGTATTCTTAGAAATATGTCGACTGCCCTGAGCACCACCTACCGGCACGTAGATGTCAGCCCCAAGGCAGTTTCAGGGGACGTGGTACAGAGAGCTGAAGATGCCTGAGCAGCCTCCATGCCGATATGTTTGGGAAGAACAGGCTACCATGAACAACGCCTGCGGGCGGGAAGAGCCCAAAAAGAAGCCTAGCAGCCGTTGTACCGGACGCTGACGTGGCCTGAGCAGCCGCCATGTACATCTATTGGGGAAATAGGGATAGGATGAGCAGGTCCTTCCCGCGGGGGAGCTCCGTACAGACGGACCGAGAGGAAGGTAGTCGACGCTTCGAAATCCTGTTCTCTGTATTGGGGACGCGGTCTTTTGTGTCATACAAGAGACTGTGCAGTGATGTTGAGCACGGCGCATATGCGCCTAGAAAACGAATCAATCCTGTGCAGTTGCGGGCGCAACTCTGCCTCCAATCTGATATCAAAAGGCAGGTTTCCTGCTTTCCAAGCACGATACTCCTTTGTAGGTAACCACGCGGGTAACTGAGTTCTTGCGCTTCGGGAAAGGTGCCCATTTCAAGTGGCACCCGTCAGATCGTAAATATTGACTCTGGCGTGCTTTCCGGACTATCATTCTGGTTGATCGTTCCCAGACGAGCGATCGCAATGAAGGACAGACGCCATGACGCTGATTTTCTTGGCTCGATTGCCATACGAGAGTCCGCTCGACCGGAACGTTAACCAATCGACCTGTTTGCGACGGTGCACTACATCACACTCACTCTCAGTGTGACTATGGATATGGAATTTTTCATGCCTGCCCTCACAAGTGGTCGCGCCAGGCGGACGGCGGCCATCTCCATCTTGGCAGGGCCACAGTGGTGGCGCTCGCCGCGGCGGTGGCCTCAATTCAGGTGTTTTTGGCTTGTGGTGTTGGGTGGAGGACCGGCTGATGCCGCCTCAGTCGGCTCGGCTCTCGTGTTTAGAGTCTGAGGGAGAGGAGTATCAGGTGTTGGCGCGGCCTTTTGGAGAGTGCCGGCGTCGAGGTCGCTACGGTCGCGGCAGCTGTTGGGCGCATCGCAGCGGCAAGCACAACTGTGCGCGCCGTCGCAGCCCCCACCACCGCAGCGTTGGCCGCCGGTCAGGGCTGTGGGCGAGACCTCGTGTCGTCGCCGCGGCATGCGCGGCCCCAGGATTTGAAATCTAGAGCGGGTGTCTGGGTGAGGGAGGGGGATTCTTTCGGGCGCCGTGGCTTCGGGGCGAGCGGCGTCGCCAAGTCTGCCGCAATGTCGGCGACCGCTGGCCATAGCCAAGTGGCCATTTCCCGGGAGCTCGTCGCTGCGCCCCGAGCCGCCTCATCACTCAAACTCGACGGTGGGGGGGGGTGTTTGCAGCTTGCGCTGCGGCCGTCTTCGGCGCTGCCGCTGTGTCGGTCTTCTGGTGTGTAATGTTTGTCGTCTGGGTCTATTTTCATTGCCGTTGCGGCACTTGACCGGGAGGTGAACCCACGTTCCCAGCGGCCGCTAATGCCCCCGTTCACCACCAAGAAGCGCTCATTTTGGCGATCGCTGCGACGGCCACCACCAGGACGGCCTTTGACGTTGGTGGAAGGGGAATTCAGACCTCCTTCCACCACTTATGACGGGGTGGCTGCGGTGATGGGTGCTTGGGGCTGGTGGGTGGGTGCAAAAGGGAGCTTGTCTGGTTTGCCTTGGCTTCTGAGTGATCAGCGCCGCCGCGTCTGCGGTTACCAACGGACTGTCTTTGCCGCTTGTGGCGGGGGGGGTGAGGACCCTCTGCCGCCGCCGCTGTATGCGTGGCCCCGGTCTCCGTCTTCTTCTGGGAGGCGATTGCATGAGACATGGAGCGTCAGGTTTTGGTTTGGCCTCTGGACGGGTAGCGGCGGCGACTGCGCGGCTGCCGCGGTCGCCGTCAGCCACTCCGACGGAATACCGGAGCGTTGCTCGTCTCCGCGGCTTCGACCAAGGCTCAATTAACGTCGCGGAGGGGGCTGAGAATGTACGTGGTGCTTTTGGTCTTGTTTGCTTCACCTCTGTGTCACATTCTCGCTGAGTTCGGCGGTGGTCGCTGGGACGGGTTTTGTTGTGCTTTTGCGGCGTCGGGGCGAGCTTTCGCACCGACATGGGGCTAGCCACTGAAAGTGCAGCAAACATCTTCTTCACTACTGTGACGGCGCTTGACGCCGAGGCACTATCTGAACCAGTATTCTGTGTTAGCTGAGTGAAATCTGGGACCTGCTGCCACTTCTGTTGTCTGCGTGTCTCTCAAGTCAGGTCCCTGCCAAAGCGGGTGCGTGGGTGAGAAAGGGGGGGGTTGTATCTGTTCTCTGCAGCCGGACCTGGCCGCCGGCAATGCCAAATCCTCCCAGAATGCTGCCGTCGGTGGCCAGAACCACGCAGCCAGCGCGACTCGACTCTGAGGCCGCCTCGACCGCACTGTTAGACATCGGGGGTGGTGCGCGGATGGCGCCGCCGCTTCCATTGTCGAGCTGGCTCCGGTTTCGGATGCCTGTGAGCAGTTTTCATTTCGTGGAGGAGTCCTTCTGGTTCTGTGGCCGTGTGTGAGCCGTAACTGCGGCCATGGTTTCCACGGGTGCTGCCGCTGGCGGCCACCATGTCTAAGCGAAGAGTTAGGTGCTCCTTGGGACGGCCATCAACATGAATCTGCTTTTTTCCGGTCTGGGGCCCGGCAGAGACGTACTCCTGCCGCCGCCTACTGTGGCGGCCGGGTTCGGCGTCTGTGGTGTGGGTGGGTCAGTGCGAAAAGGCTTGATGGGCGCCGGCGCGGCCTCTGGGTGCGCCGCCGAGCCGACGGTGCCGCGGAGAATTTTACATCAGTACACAGCCACGAGACAGTTCTTGACGCCGCAGAGATGACAACCGCAGGCTTGAACGTCAGCGGGGGGGGTAGAATGTCATTCTGCCGCCGCCGTCGTCCGCGTGGACCCTGCGTCGGGCTTCAGTAGGGAGATGTCTGAGGTTTTTAGGGAAGTGCTCGGGTGATGGCAGGGGGTCGGGTCTGGCGACGCAGCCACAGCCTACGGTGCCGTCTGCCACAGCCATGCGGGAGCCACGTCGGCGCTTACTGCTGTTCCGCTTACGACCACGCTGCCATGGAACTGCGTGACGCTTAGGAATGACTGTTGCTAATGGCATGTGTGACGTGGCCCTGGTGTCTGTTGAGTCAGTGGGGTTCGTGATAACGTGTAGGGTGCTTTCATTGCGCTTGCACCGCCTGCGTGGGGTGAGGCAGTCTACGTTTCTTGCTGCGCACGGGTACGTAGCGCCGCCCGGTTGGTCTTGGCGCATGCTGCCGCCGCCCATGTGCGCGAAATCGGGGCGCTGCTTACGCCTCCCGCCATCTCCATAGCGCTCCACACGCGCAGAGGGCGGAAGGGTCCTTCTGAGGCCCCTTTCAGTGGCATGGCTTCGGTATCAGATGCGTTAGGAGGATGAACGCGCATGAGGACCAGTTTTTATTGAGATATGCAGACTGTTGGGACTTTCGCCGTGTCCAGCATGAAGAAGCTGCAGCCGCAGCCCGAATCATTCATGCGAACCACGCGCCTACGCTTTTCGCCGCGGACTCCAACACAGTAGGACTCACTTTCGACTATTTGGGGCGTGTTGACCTTCTTGAGCGTTAGACTGTCGCATAAAATGTCTCATGTCACCCCCGCCCGCAGACACAGACAGGGACACCTGCCCAGCTGAGGGAACCCGCCCGCACACCCTTGCTCTAGTCTCGCCCGGTGACACGGTCGCCTAGGAAGCCACTCTAGGGCGCAAAGAGGGAGGAAGGAGGTGAGAACGCAGTTTTTTTGTGCGGAAACCGGGCCACGGGCGCCCCGCTGACCTCTCAAGCTATTCGAGCAAGCGGCCCCGATTGGCCCCGAATCCCACACAGTAGCCTCTCCAGGGGGAGATCTGGGGATCCATACCAGTGGACCCCCCTACTTCAAAGCCGATATTCAAGAAATTGATATGCACATGCAAGCGACCCACAATAAATCAAGATCCCAACAAGCAAGGACCGCGCCCGCTGTCCGAACAGGGGCATGCCGCGTCATCCACGTCGCCTGGCGCCCCTCAGACATCCGAGCCAGCAAAGGGGCGCATACCGGAGCACCGTAATGTGTCATAGCTCCCTTCTCAGCGTGGACCGTCTCGGGCCAGTCCAGGCGGTTCCCCAACCGGCACCTTGCCACGACCCTTCTGTGTCCCGTGGGTCTCGGGGCGTGGTGTGGCTTCCCGGACACCCCCGTCTCGGTCTCGGGGCTGACCGGTTCCCAGCGTGTGCAGGAGTCTTGGGGTCGCCGAGTGTTGGTTGGGCGGGTTTCCAGAGGTAACAGCGAAGAGGAGGGTGCGCACCCCGGCTAGAGAGGGCCCCCACGTGAGTTCCCCCCTGTAAGACCCGCCAGGACACGTGGCGAATCAAACGTACTCGGGAGGGGCAACGGTTGACGGGGAAGGCCCCGCCTAAGACGATGGGGGCGACGACGGAGGGCACTAGGGATGTCGATGGG
>Ga0114955_1000427_pt1 | contig 21114 bp, 17 predicted proteins | sample Porto_5metaG_FD_87302 | JGI IMG/M metagenome (GOLD analysis project Ga0114955, IMG submission 87302) | Marine algal microbial communities from Porto, Portugal - Porto_5 metaG | ecosystem: Host-associated > Algae > Red algae > Unclassified | place: Portugal: Porto | collected 2015-02-02 | reverse complement strand
TGGGAATCTGGAATCAGCATGGAAGCGAAGGGGGAAATGGAATCAAGGGGCTTCGAATTCGCCGACGGACCATTCCCGCTCGGCAATGTCCAGGCGATCAAGATTGATCGTGAAAAAGGGCTCATCTATGGAGCAGCTGATTCTAGCCGGGAAGGGAAGGCCACTGGGATTGATGAATAGATGAAACAAAAGCAGGCTGTTAATTCAGCCTGCTTCTTCTATTGGTCAACATTATCCAGCGTATTGGTCTTCGAATCAGACTTTTTTATGACGGAAATGCGGCCGTCTGTTTCGAGTACAACGGCTTCCACTTGTTCCATTGAATTGATGCCGCTGGAACGCGCAGCCTGGAGAATTTCAACCTCCAACACACGCTCTTTGACGATATTTTCTTTTAAATAATTCCCTTGATAAAAAATCAGCTTCGGATCTGACTTAATGAGCTTCTTAAAGCCGTCTGAGCGGACTGAACTCCATGCAACTATATATTGAAGGGTTATTAAAATGAAGAATGCGGTAATCCCCTCTGCCAGCGCCACTTTCTTATTTAATAGGATTGTTGCCAGCGTAGAACCAAGTGCAACTGTTACGATTAAGTCGAAAGCATTCATTTTTGAAAGTGTTCTTTTCCCAGATATACGTAACAGTAAAATGAGTCCGGCATACGCGAGCACGCCAACAATCAATGTTCGCAAAATATTGTCCCATGAATTAAAAAACATTTTATCACCTCATATATGTTTTTTCCTAAAAAAGCATAGGCAAACATATGGGAAAGGGGGAATACTATCCAATAGATCAGGTAAGCCTTATTTCAATGAGGTGTTAACTATTAGCCGTCATATTGCACATTCGCCCATTTTTAGGTAGGATGTTAATGGTAGTGAAAGGAGCGAGAATTTTGGGTAATCCGATAAATGATAAAAATACGCAAGTCGTATTTCTGAAGCAGCGTCTGGATATGTTTTCAGAATTACTTGAAGCAATTGATCCAGAGGAAGCGGACCTGGAGGATATCGACCGCATGATACAGATCGTTGAAGAAATGGACGCAAAATGCCGCGAGTTTAAGCATCGCGATTTGTAAGAGGCCTTAAGTAGGGTCTCTTATTTAATTTTGTAAACTTTTCTGGTGTCCAGCTGCAGCGCCTAGCCCCTCGATCGTTTGTCTAGCTCCGGCTCCTAACTCCTCGAGACGCTTCGGTCCTGCCAATGAAGTCAAAGAACGACTTCACTGTCAGGCCCTCCAGCGCTTGTCGGAGTTGGACAGTCGCTTCCGCTTTTCTAGTTCGGTCCGCCCAATGAAGTCAAAGAACGACTTCAATGGTCGGCCCTCCAACGATTGTCGGGGCTGATCAAGGCGCTTTCGCTTTTCTAATTTGTAAACGATTCCACTTTCTATCTTTAAATACAAAGATGATAGGAGTATAATGAAATCGGAGAAATTGTTATAAAATTTTCACATATAAAGAGACAGCAAACAAGGGGAGAGGGGTAGTCAGATGAATATCGAAAAGTTTCAGGAAAGCATGTACCAGCTGATTGTTGAAACATCCACGAACCTGCCTAAGGATGTGCGCAGGGCAATCAAAGCAGCGGCGGAGCGCGAAAACGCGGGTACCCGTTCAGCGATGAGCCTTGATACGATTACGAATAATATTAAAATGGCCGATGACAATGTATCGCCAATCTGCCAGGATACTGGCCTGCCAACCTTCAAAATCAAAACGCCGATTGGCGCAAACCAGCTTGAAATGAAAAAAGTGATTTATAACGCGATTGCACAGGCAACGAAGGATGGGAAGCTGCGTCCGAATTCTGTTGATTCGCTGACTGGGGAAAACAGCGGGGACAACCTTGGCGGCGGCACTCCTGTCATCAAGTTCGAGCAATGGGAACATGACTATATTGACGCTCGTTTGATCCTTAAGGGCGGAGGCTGTGAAAATAAGAATATCCAGTACAGTCTGCCAGCTGAGCTTGAAGGACTTGGACGGGCCGGTCGTGACCTTGACGGTATCCGCAAGTGCATTATGCACTCTGTTTACCAGGCACAGGGACAAGGCTGCAGCGCCGGCTTCATCGGCGTTGGCATCGGCGGCGACCGTTCTTCCGGGTATGACCTTGCGAAAGAGCAGCTGTTCCGTACGGTAGACGATGTGAACCCGCATCCTGACCTTCGCGATCTTGAAGAATATGTAATGGAAAATGCAAACAAGCTTGGAATCGGCACAATGGGATTTGGCGGCGAAACGACGCTTCTTGGCTGCAAAATCGGTGTCATGAACCGTATTCCTGCAAGCTTCTACGTATCAGTTGCCTATAACTGCTGGGCATATCGACGACTTGGTGTAGCCGTTAATCCTGAAACAGGGGAAATCCAGGAATGGATGTATCAGGAAGGTGAGAAGATTGACTTCGCACAGCCTGCAGCCCAGGAAATTGCGGCAGCTGTTGAAGCACCGGCAGAAGAGAATGTTGTCACACTTACCGCACCAATTACTGAAGAGCAAATCCGCGGGCTAAAAGTGGGAGATGTCGTGAAAATTAATGGCATGATGTACACCGGACGTGACGCGATCCATAAGTATCTGTCAGACCATGATTCGCCAGTGGATCTGAATGGCCAGATCATCTACCATTGCGGCCCAGTTATGCTGAAGGACGAAGAAGGAAACTGGCATGTGAAGGCTGCCGGCCCGACAACAAGCATCCGCGAGGAGCCTTATCAGGGCGATATCATGAAGAAGTTCGGCATCCGCGCTGTTATCGGCAAAGGCGGAATGGGTGCGAAGACGCTGGCTGCCTTGAAGGAGCATGGCGGTGTTTACCTGAATGCCATCGGCGGAGCTGCCCAGTATTATGCTGACTGCATCAAATCTGTAGAGGGCGTTGACCTGATGAACTTTGGTATTCCTGAAGCAATGTGGCACCTGAACGTCGAAGGCTTTACGGCCGTCGTCACGATGGACTCACACGGGAACAGCCTGCACGAGGATGTTGAGAAATCTTCCCTTGAAAAATTGGCACAGTTCGCTGATCGAGTTTATAAATAAAACTAAACGGAAGGAGACTCGCTTTTTGAGAGTCTCCTTTTACATTGTCTATCTGCGGCTCATGACTCCTCGAGACGCTTGTGAGAGTTGGACAGTAGCCTACGCTTTTCTATTTCTTCTGTTTTGCCAGCTGGTCTCGGTCCACATTGCCTGGAGGGCTTTCCATCCACTCATTTTCGATTTGAATATTTCCCCCATCTTCAGCGAAATTCGCTGTCTCCATCAGGAATCTTGCGTAGGTCGACCCCAGATCATGCCGCGGGCTTACTGCCATAGAATCCCCAAAGTTACGCACCTTTGCGGAAGACAGATTTGAAATATGGAAGAGCATCAGTTTATCAGAGTATGGAGCCTCAGTAGAATCGGTAATCATAAACTGGCTTGGGATCGAAACAGGCAAGTCTTCTTTATACATGATTTGGGAAAGTGTGTTGTGCTGTTTGATATTGATTTTTTTTCCTCGTAAAAAATAATTCCTTACTTCTTCATTCTTAGCCACCTGGCTGAATCCCATGACAAGGATCGTTTTGATTGCATTGACCTGGATGTTCAGGAATAAATGGGTTATTTCCATTGCTGAAAGAGGCCTTTTATCGCCAAAAAAGCCATTAAAAAAGCTTTGTTTTTCAACAATAGATGTCTCTTTCGGTATCGGGATGTATGGCGGCCTGACATGCAATCCCTTCCTTAGCATCATTTCAGTTACCTTATTTGAAAGATTAAGCGTAGAAATTTGGATATTCGTGATTGAATGGCGCAGGTCCATCTTCGAGAAACCAGGCAGAGCAACGCTGTAATAGAGCGCCCCATATTTGACCATCATATCAAGATAGTTCAGGTAAAAACTATCTGAAAACAGCCTTGGAGCCTGTTCGTTCACGTCCGCTCCTGAAAATCCATTTGGTATTGCCATTCCTTCGGTTTTAAATAGTTCTTCCAGTTCCGAGAGGATCTTCTTGCTCAATTGATCCGCCGATACCATGCAATCCTTAATCTCCTCGTCTTCCACGTTCAATAGAAAATGCCGGAACATGCAGGCAGCCATTGAGTTAGCCATGTATATATTCCAAAGGTTGCCGACTTCACCAGATGTCCAATTGATTTTTTGTTCTTCTGACATAGCTTTCTCCTTAGTGTTTTGTATGTTTTTACTATTCGCCATTTAATGTGAGATATACTTATAAGAATTTTTTTGACAAGCTGACGAACACTAAGGAAAAACATCAATGGAGGAACATCATGAAAAAGATAGTTAAAATTTTGCTTGCTTCAGCGATGCTGATGTTGATTACTTTGCCAGCGACAACTGGTGCGGAGGAAAACTCAAACTCACCATTGCACTGGGGTTTCAAGAAAGGCCGCAACGGAAGGCAGGCAGATGCAGGCAGGATGTTTGAAGTCATCCTTGAAGACCACGGAGCAGTCTATAAAGGCGACAAGACTTCAAAGGATATCTATTTAACCTTCGATAACGGATATGAAAATGGCTATACCGAAAAGATTCTTGATATTCTAAAGGAAGAAAAGGTGCCGGCTGCTTTTTTTGTGACAGGGCATTATCTTGAGAGTGCACCCGAGCTTGTTGCCCGAATGGCCAATGAAGGCCATATCATTGGCAATCATTCATGGCACCACCCTGACATGACAAAAATCAGTGATGAGAAAATTAAAAAGGAACTGGAAATGGTCAGGGCTGAAACGGAAAGAATTACTGGGAAAAAGCATATGGCGTATTTGCGTCCGCCGCGCGGAATTTTCAGCGAAAAGACGATGGCAGTCGCGAAGGAAGCCGGCTACACCCATGTATTCTGGTCGCTCGCCTTCGTTGACTGGAATACCGACCAGCAAAAAGGCGCTCAATACTCTTATGATAAAATCATGACGCAGATCCATCCGGGCGCAGTCCTGCTGCTGCATACGGTATCAAAGGACAATGCCGATGCTCTTGGAAAAGTAATCAGGGATTTAAAGGAACAAGGCTACAAATTTAAAAGCCTGGACGATCTGATGCTAAGCAAAGGCGGAATGAAAGACCCGATGTTGTACTAGTGAGTTTGTTTGTCCCGGTACCTTTTTTCTGGTGCCGGGATTTTGTAATTGGAAAAAAACCTTGATAATTTCCAATTCGCTATAAAAACGAAAAAGTCGCTATATAAATGGAAAAGTCGCTATAAAAACAAAAAAGTCGCTATATAAATGGAAAACTCGCTATATAAAAGAAAAACTCGCTATATTATTATTTTTTCCGTTATAAAAACAACAGTGCCCCCAATTCTTAACTGAAATTCAACCAAACAAATACAGTTTCCCATTAATTAATCCCCTATTTTCGTAAAAATCCTGCGAAAATGCTATAATACGGGGAAAATATTAAAGGGCGGTTTGTATATGTGGGAAGAAAAAGTGTCATTTTCAGGACCATATGATTTTGATCTTGCTTTAAGCAGGCTGGCGCTTGACCCTTTGCATTGTATTGATACCGAAAAGCGGCTTGTTAAGATTCCGCTTTCTTTTAACAATAAAAAAATCGTTGCAGAAGTCATCGGAACTGGGACTTTGGAAAACCCAGAATTCCTCATCCGTGCGGACAACGAAAAAGAAAAGACGCTCGAGCGACTGTCCGAAATTTTTCAGTGGGATGTGAAATTGATCCAGATCCATGAGCATTTCCAGACGACCGAGTTAAAAACTTTGTTCAATGAACATTATGGCACTCCGCTCGTCCTGGAATTTGACCCGTTCTCGAGTTTGCTCAAGAGCATTATCCATCAACAGGTCAACCTTAAATTCGCTTTTACTTTAACTGAAAGGTTCGTGAAATCTTTCGGCGATGAGCTGGATGGCGTCTGGTTTTATCCGTCGCCTGAAAAAGTGGCGCAGCTTTCGGTTGAACAGCTGCGTGAATTGCAATTAAGCGGACGGAAGGCAGAGTATGTAATCGGAATCGCCGAACTGGCAGCATCCGGTCAGCTTGATTTTGAAAAAATGAAATCGAAATCTGATGCAGAAGTGGCACAGGAATTGATCAAAATTCGCGGCGTCGGTCCATGGACCGTTGAGAACTTCCTTATGTTCGCGCTTGGGCGGCCGAACCTGTTCCCGATGGGGGACATTGGCATCCAAAATGCGCTGAAGAAATACTTCAATCTGGATGAAAAGCCGACTCCAGCACAGATGGAAAAGTATAAAGAACCATGGAGTCCTTATTTAAGCTATGCTTCGCTCTATTTATGGAGAAGCATTGAATAATTGGAGTGAAGTTTTATGAAAAAAGAGCAGCAAATAAAAGAAGATAAACGCACCAATAAAGGTCAGTATTTAAAAGAGGAACAGCAGACCAAAAAGGATCAGCACAACAAGAATGGTTCACAAGGTAAAGCCCAGCACAAAATAGGTGCGCAAAGTAAAGCCCAGCACAAAACAGGCCCGCAAAGTAAAGGTCAATATAAGAAAATGGGCCAGCAAACGAACAAAGACCAGCAAACTGCAAAGCTGGAGCTGAAGCAAACCTTTCCGCTGACGATCAAGCGTCTTGGCATCAATGGAGAAGGCGTTGGCTATTTTAAGCGCCAGGTTGTGTTCGTGCCGGGTGCCCTGCCAGGTGAGGAAATTGTTGCGGAGGCGACAAAGGTCCACCCTAAGTTTGCTGAGGCGAAAATCAAGAAAATCCGCAAACAATCAGAGCATCGGATCAAACCGCTATGTCCGGTCTTCGATCAGTGCGGAGGATGCCAGCTGCAGCATTTGCGCTATGACCAGCAGCTCAATGAAAAGCGGGATATTGTCATCCAGGCTTTGGAGCGCCATACAAAGCTGAAAACTGATGACCTGGATATCCGGCCGACGATTGGTATGGAGAATCCATGGGGTTACAGGAACAAGAGCCAGTTCCAGGTTGGCGAAAAGGACGGAAAAGTGCTTGCCGGCCTTTATGGCCTGAACTCCCACAACCTGATCAACATCGAGCAGTGCGCGGTTCAGCATCCGGCAACGACCAAAGCTACAGAGGTTGTAAAAGGGATTCTGCAGGATTTGAAGATTCCGATTTACAATGAGAAAAAGCACAAAGGGCTCGTGCGTACAATCGTTGCGAGAACGGGAGTGCAGACCGGAGAGCTCCAAATTGTCCTGATCACGACCAAGAAAGAGCTGCCGAAAAAGGATATCATCATCCAGGAAATCCAAAAGCGTCTTCCTGAGGTTAACTCGATTGTCCAAAACGTCAATGGGGAAAAAACTTCGGTCATTTTCGGAAACGAAACTGCGACTCTGGAAGGCAGCGATTTTATCCAAGAGACCTTGGGCGACCTGCAGTTTGAACTGTCAGCTCGTACATTCTTCCAGCTGAATCCAGAACAGACTGTCAAACTCTACAATGAAGCGAAAGCAGCTGCCATGCTGACAGGTAAGGAAAAACTTGTGGATGCCTACTGCGGGGTTGGAACGATTGGCTTGTGGATGGCCGATCAGGCCGGCGAGGTCCGCGGAATGGATGTCATTCCGGAATCGATAGAAGATGCAAAGAAAAATGCCATTAAGCATGAAGTGAATCATGCCAGGTTCTATATGGGCAAAGCAGAAGAACTGCTTCCGAAATGGCTGAAGGAAGGCTGGCGTCCGGATGTGATCGTCGTCGATCCGCCGCGTACAGGCTGCGATGACGAATTCCTGAAGACCGTCCTGAAAATCCAGCCGAAAACCTTTGTGTATGTCTCCTGCAATCCTTCAACGCTTGCAAAGGATATCACGACACTGAGCTCAAAATATAAAGTTGAATACATCCAGCCAGTCGATATGTTCCCGCACACTTCACAGATTGAGAGTGTCACGAGACTAGTGCTGAAATAATGAAAGCGCCGGCCCGTATCCAGGGCTGGCGTTTTATCGTAAATTTGATAAACCCTTATTTATAAAGTTGTTGATGATTTCTGCCATCTCCCCAGGTGTTTTATCCATCCCGTTTTCCAGCCAATTTTTTATCACATAAATACTTCCGCTGACAACAAAAATATTGATATATTCAAATGTTTCGCGATCAGATTGGCTGTCTGAAATCCAGTTTTTGAAGATGAATTCCTGGGTGATCATCATTCCTTTTTTCTGGAAGTGGATATCACTGTTTTCGCTTAGGAGTGTCTGGCATACATCACTTTTCTTCGCAATATACTCAAGAATCTTCTCTGTCATCTTTAAAGCTTCTTCTTCTTTGGAAAAGTTATATTGATTAAGCGTTGAAACCATGTCTTCAATGAATTCTTCTTCAATTGCATTCAGCAGGTCATATTGACTGGAGTAATGAGAATAGAATGTGGAGCGGTTGATGTCTGCCTCTTCACAGATTTCTTTGATCGTGATGTTTGAAATGGGCTTATTTTTCAATAATTCCATCAGGCTTTCTTTTAAAACCATCCTGGTATACTTTTTTCGGCGGTCCATTCCCTAACACCCTTCCTTTATCTGTAAAATAGTGACTTAACCAACATAAAGTAGTGTTCTGTTGCGAATTAAACGTAATGTGCACAACTGTTTGTTGAATAGACAACACGGTGTTTATATAATGATAAAGTGAAATGGCAAAAGACTCAAGTGAGGTTGAAGAATGATAAGCATTGCTGAAAAAATCATCAAACATAAGAAAGCTGTTGTAATCGCGTTTGTATTATTTGCGTTAATTTCGACGGTGGCGCAATTTTTTGTGTCGGTCAATTATAATATGGTGGATTATCTGCCTGAAGATGCCCAGTCAACAAGGGCAATGGAAATCATGGAAAAGGAGTTCACTGCTGAGGTACCAGATACGAGGGTGATGGTAAGGGATATATCCTTGCAGGAAGCGCTCAGCCTTAAAGAGGAATTGTCAGCGATTGATGGAGTTGGTGACGTCATCTGGCTTGATGATGTGGTTGATTTGAAGACACCTCTTGAAATAGCAGACAAAGAGACTGTCGAAAACTACTATAAAGATGGAAACGCTCTGTTCTCGATCAGTGTGCGTTCTGGTGATGAGGTTCCAATCACCGAGGCGATTTATGACTTGATTGGGGAAAACGGAGCGATTGCAGGCGAAGCCATCAATACGGCATCATCACAAAAAATGGCTGGAACAGAATCTATGTATGCGGCTGTTTTGCTTGTTCCTATCATTATTTTCATTCTCGTCGTCTCAACTACGTCGTGGATTGAGCCTTTATTCTTCCTGACGGCAATCGGAGTTTCGGTCCTGATCAACCTGGGCACGAATATTTTTATCGGCGAGGTTTCCTTCGTTACCCAGTCGGTCGCTCCGATCCTGCAGCTGGCGGTTTCACTCGATTATGCCGTATTCCTGCTTCACAGTTTTTCTGATTATCGGAATAAGACCAGTAATCCGGAAGAGGCTATGCAGCTAGCGATGAAAAAGTCATTCCCGGCAATCACCGCCAGTGCGGCGACAACATTTTTTGGATTCATCGCCCTGACCTTCATGAAATTTGAAATAGGCTCGGACCTTGGAATCAATTTGGTTAAAGGAATTGTGCTGAGCTTTATCAGCGTCATGGTGTTTTTACCGGCGTTCACTTTACTTTTCTATAAATGGATGGACAAAACGCAGCATAGAAGTTTTGTTCCAAGCTTTACTGGGATCGGTAATTTTGTGGTCAAACTTAAGATACCAAGCTTGCTGCTTGTTTTTGCGATTCTCGTTCCAAGCTTTTTGGCGCAAAGCAATACGGCATTTACGTATGGCCTTGGCGAACAGCCGGAAACAACACGAGCGGGCAGTGATTTTATCGAGATAAAAGAAGCGTTTGGAGAAACGACTCCGATTGTTCTTTTGGTTCCTAAAGGAGATCCAGCGAAGGAAGCAGAGTTAGTCCAGGAGCTGGAGGATATGGATTACGTTACAAGCGTTATTGCTTATGTTAATATGGTTGGCTCGGTTATTCCGCCTGAATACTTGGAAGAATCCATCACCAACGAATTCTATTCGGAAAATTACAGCCGAATCATCATCAATACGAATCAGGGGACAGAAGGGGATATTCCTTTTTCGATTGTCCAGAAGGTAGAAAAAGCAGCTGCAGAATATTATGGTGATCAGGCAATGAGCCTGGGAGAAAGCGTAACACTGTATGATATCAAGAATGTCGTCAACAAGGATAATATCGTCGTGAACGTGTTGACGGTCGTGACAATTGCTATTGTCCTGCTGGCAACCTTTAAGTCGATCTCGATTCCGCTGGTGCTGCTGATCACGATCCAATCAGCTGTCTGGATCAACCTGTCGATTCCGTATTTTACAAGCTCATCGCTGGTGTTTGTCGGATATTTGATCATCAGTACGGTACAGCTGGCGGCAACAGTCGACTACGCGATTTTGCTGACGGAAGCATACCAGCATAACCGCCAGGAAATGTCCGCGAAAAAAGCAATCGTGAAAACATTGGATGAAAAAACGTTCTCCATCTCCATATCTGCAGCGATTTTATCGAGTGTCGGATTTATTTTATGGTTGACGTCTTCCAACCCAATTGTTGGATCCATCGGCCTGTTATTAGGAAGGGGCGCATTGCTTGCGTTCGTGATGGTCGTATTCTTCTTGCCGGCTATGCTGCTGGTGTTCGATAAGTTCATTAAAAAGACGACCTATAAAGCAAACTTTTACGAGGAGAAATGATGATGAGTACAAATAAATTACTTCCTGCTGCTCTCGCATCGATGATCATCTTGCCTTCATTTCTAAGTTATGGAGCAGCGGCAGAAGCTGGAGGGAAAATCACCTCCAAGGACGAAGTCGTATACGCGACATTAAAATCCAATGGAGACCTTGATGATATATATGTCGTCAATACATTGGAGGTAGCGAAGGCTGGAGAAATTCTTGATTATGGGATGTACAGCAGTGTCAAAAACTTGACTGACCTGTCCGACCTTGAGCAGAATGGGCAGGCTGTCCAGATAGATGCCCCTGAAGGAAAGTTTTATTATCAGGGAAACATGGAAGACAATACAGAGCTGCCATGGGATATTGAGATTTCCTATTTGCTGGATGGGCGCAAGGTAGAAGCATCCGAACTTGCTGGAAAAGAAGGCAGTTTAGAAATAAAGATCAATACTGCTGCCAATGAAAAAGCAGATAGCGTATATTTTGAAAACTACTTATTGCAAGTTTCCCTGCAACTGTCAAATAGCTATCAAAATATAGAAGCGGATGGCGGCATGGTTGCCAATGCCGGCAAGAACAAGCAAATTACTTTCACAGTAATGCCTGGCCAGGAGGAAGAGTTCATTGTCGAAGCCGATGTGGAGGATTTTGAATTCACAGGTGTCGATATTGCAGCCGTTCCGTCGACCTTGCCGATCGACACTTCGGAAATGGAGAGCATGACCGATGATATGTCGGCATTGTCAGACGCAATCAGGGATTTGAATAATGGCGTTGGCGACCTGAAAAAAGGTGTTTCGGAATTGAACAATGGCGCAGCAAGCCTGCGTGATGGTTCGGCAAAATATAAAAACGGCATAAGCGAGCTGAATGGTTCATCCTCGCAAATCGTCAGTGCATCGAGTTCCATTGGCGATGCATTGAAGCAAATCAGCACGTCACTTTCCGTGGATTCAGCTCAAATGGATGTGACGAGCTTGAATGAACTGCCAGCGGTCCTGACTCAATTAGCCAGCGGGATGAACCAGGCTGCCGATGGACTGACAGCTTTGCGTGAAAATTACGCAATGGCGTACGGCGCACTTGATGGAGCGATTAAAGGCATCCCAGCTCATCAGATATCTGAGGAAGAAATAAAAGCATTATCCAGCAGCGGCGCGGATGCGAATGTTGTCAACAAACTGGTTGAGTCCTATTCTGCTGCCCAGAAAGTCAAAGGTACTTATTCACAGGTGCAGGAAGCATTCGCAGCTGTTGACCCTACACTGAAGCAGGTCAGCGGGTCGGTAACCGAAATGAGTGCAGGACTGACAGCGATAGCCGATGAACTGTCTGCATCCCTTAAGGACATGGATATGAGCGGCCTAGAACAGCTGCAGAAGGGCCTTGCTGAGTTGTCCGCTAATTACGGGGAATTCCATTCCGGCCTTGTTGGTTATACAGGAGGAGTGAGCAAGCTGGCAGCTTCCTATAACCAGCTGCATTCAGGTGTTGCCGGTCTGGCGGATGGCACAGGACAATTGAATAAGGGAGTTGGCGAACTCCACAATGGAACAAGTGAGTTGCATCAGGAAACGAAAGACCTGCCTGAGCAAATGCAGCAGGAAATCAATGAAGTGATCAAGGAGTATGACAAATCAGACTTCGAGCCAGTTTCTTTTGTGTCTCCGAAGAACGAGAACATCACTTCCGTACAATTCGTCATCAAAACAGAAGCGATTGAAAAAGAAGAACAAGAAGAGAAACAAGCAAAGCCTGAGAAAAAGAAAGGGTTTTGGGATCTTTTAATGGATTTATTTTAATTGATCAAGGGCAGTTCAGGGGGCTAGATCACTGGCTTCCGGGCTGCCTTTTTACTGATGCCCTTTGGATAAGCTGGTTTTAACAAGTGTCCATTGGATAAACATGGTTTTAAACAGCACAAAAGGGTAAAATTCAATTGTGAAGGCAAAATAACTATGTTAGCGTAAAAAGAAAAGAGCTGCATAAATTGAGGAGGAATCACAATGATCAGCGATAAGTTGGTTAATGGTTTGGTCGAACAAATGAATTATGAATTTTATTCTGCTCATGCGTACATGGCAATGGCTGCGTATTGCTCGGCGGAAAATTTAGATGGTTTTGCGAATTTCTTTTTAGTACAAGCTGAAGAAGAACGCTTCCATGCGATGAAATTTTACAATTTCATCAATGATATGGGCGAGCGCGTGACATTCGACGGCTTCCATGCTCCATCAAACGAGTTCGAGTCTGTTCTTGATGTTTTTGAGAAAGGCATGGCACATGAGAAGGAAGTGACGCGCCGCATTTACAATCTTGCGGATATCGCACTTGATGAGCGCGAACATGCGACAATGACATTCCTAAAATGGTTCATTGAAGAGCAGGTTGAAGAAGAAGCCTTATTCGACAGCCTGATCCAGAAACTGCGCCGGATCGATCAGGACAGCAACGCATTTTTCATGCTCGAAAACGAACTCGCACAGCGTTCGTTCACTGCACCAGAGTGAAAATAGAGTAGTAAAGCAGGATTCCAGGGTCGGAATCCTGTTTTTTTATGCTATAAATTACTCAAAAAAGCACCCTGGTTGTAATGGTTTTTCAGTGGTATTGCTGAGCGGCATCGGTTTGAGTTTTTTTGCGGATAGAAAGATTTATTTACGGTTGTGAGAGATTTATTTACGGTTGTAAGAAATTTATTTACGGTTGTGAGAGATTTATTTAGGGTTGTTAGAGATTATCGACGGTTGTGAGAGATTTATCGACGGTTGTATGAAACTTATCGGCGGTTGGAAGAGATTTATCGACGGTTGAGTAGAATTGATTAAGAGTTGGCAGAGTTTTATCGTGAGTGTTGCAAACATAATGCCAGTTTCATCAAGAATAATCCTGGTTTTGGTGTTTTAATCACAGTCTCAACGATTTTAATCCCAGTTGTAACGAATATAATACCGGATGCAGCAAATATATTCCCAGTTGAGATGTTTTAGGCCAGTAAAATTTATAACGTGCTGTTTTACCAATTCCATCCAAAATGTCCCGGAAACTTTTTCTGCCTGGTATTTAGGGTATAAGGATGATAAGAGAATCTTACAACAAGGAGGATCTTATGAAGAAACTACTTATATCTTTAGCTGCGGCTGGAATTCTTGCTGGATGCAGTGCAGATGATAGTGAAGTCGGCCAGGAGGGTCCGCCGGAAACGGAAGTGAAGACTGAGGAGGATCCGGTGACGACGGATTACCTGCAGGAGAGGTTCTACGAAGGAATGGATTATGATGCTTACGCGGTTGAAGTCCAATCCTGGGTTGATAAAGGACAGGCGGCAATCGCTGATACTGTTGAACCAGAGGGGCAAAAGAATGTTTCTGCAGATATTATCCAGGTAGCGGATGGATTTTTGGCAGTTGCAAACGACGGCAAAGAAGTCACCTTTATAAAACCATTCGCCTCTCCTGAGGAAGCAAAGGAATACTTGAATGAAAACTTATAAAAGCAAGCCCGCTGACTAATCGTTTAGCGGGCTTTCGCTTGTGGTATACGTCCATATAGGAGCATGGTCAATCATGGTGAAAAAAAAGCAACTTGAGAGCGATTACATATCAGTTTACATGTTCCTAGATCAAGATTGGGAGGAATGAATCAGTGAAGAAGGATGAGCAAGATCAATCGGTTAACGAGAATTCAAAGGATCAGCAGCTTGAGCAATTCAGGTCCGAACATAATGGTGAAGCAATGACGACTAACCAGGGGCTGCGTGTTTCTGAAGATGAACATTCCTTGAAAGCGGGAACCCGCGGTCCGACTTTGATGGAGGATTTCCATTTCCGTGAAAAGATGACTCATTTTGATCATGAGCGCATTCCGGAGCGTGTAGTGCATGCGAGGGGATTTGCGGCCCATGGTTATTTCCAGGTGTATGAGCCAATGGCTGAGTTTACGAAGGCAGGCTTCCTACAGGATCCGGGCAAAAAGACTCCAGTGTTTGTGCGCTTTTCAACAGTAGCCGGTTCTCGGGGGTCAGGTGATACCGTTCGAGATGTACGCGGTTTTTCGACTAAATTTTATACAGAAGAAGGCAATTACGACCTTGTTGGTAACAACATCCCTGTTTTCTTCATCCAGGATGCAATCAAGTTTCCTGATTTGATTCATGCGGTCAAGCCGGAGCCGCATAATGAAATACCGCAGGCGCAATCGGCCCATGATACATTCTGGGATTTCATTGCCAATAACACAGAGTCGGCCCATATGATCATGTGGCACATCTCAGACCGTGCTATTCCGCGCAGTTTCCGGATGATGGAGGGATTCGGTGTCCATACATTCAGGTTCGTGAATGAACAGGGCAAGGCACGTTTTATAAAATTCCACTGGAAACCGGTATTAGGGGTACATTCATTAGTTTGGGACGAGGCGCAAAAGCTTGCCGGAAAAGACCCTGATTTCCATCGCCGTGACCTATTTGATGCAATTGAGATGGGGAATTATCCAGAGTATGAGCTTGGTGTCCAGATGATTGACGAGGAAGATGAATTCAAGTTCGATTTCGATGTATTGGATCCTACAAAGATCTGGCCGGAGGAATTGGTACCGGTCAAGATCATCGGAAAAATGACCCTGGACCAAAATGTGACCAATTATTTTGCGGAAACAGAGCAAGTGGCATTTCATCCGGGGCATGTCGTTCCGGGAATTGATTTTTCAAACGACCCGCTCCTTCAAGGGCGTTTGTTCTCTTATACTGACACACAGCTATCCCGTCTCGGCGGCCCGAACTTCCACGAGATCCCTATCAACAGGCCGGTTTGCCCGTTCCATAACAACCAGCGTGATGGCATGCACCGGATGACGCTTGACCGCGGGCAGGTCGCTTATCACAAAAATTCGCTGCAGAGCAATTATCCTAAGCCTTCACCTGTGAGTGAAGGAGGATATGAACATCACCAAGAAAAAGTCGAGGGAAGAAAAGTCCAGGCACGCAGTGACAGCTTCAAGGACCACTATTCCCAGGCGACTCTCTTCTGGAACAGCATGTCTGATGTGGAAAAGCAGCATATGATTGAGGCTTTCAGTTTTGAGCTTGGAAAAGTGAAGAGCAAGGATGTGCAGCAGCAGGTGGTCGAGATGCTCGGAAATATTGATTCCTTCCTTGCTGAGCAAGTGGCCGGAAGCCTGGGAGCTAAAAAGCCGGCAAGCAAACCAGCAGAAGTGACGATGACTTCGCCGGCATTGAGCCAGATGAATACAGCTAAGCTGCCAAATACAAGGAAGGTCGCAATCCTTGCTGATCATGGTTTTAACGGAGCTGAAGTTTCCGGATTGATGGAAATGCTGAAAAAGAGCGGCATCACGGCAGAAATCGTCAGCAAGCAGCTCGGGATGATCAAGGGCGATGATGGCACGGAGCTTGAAGTGCAGCATACGCTGCTGACTGGCAGCTCTGTTCTGTTTGATGCACTGCATGTTGCCGGCGGCCAGCAAAGCGTTGACAGCCTGAAACAGAAAAAGGAAGCAGTCTACTTTGTCGATGAGGCATTCAGCCATCTGAAAGCAGTTGGTGCTGGAAAAGAAGCTGCTGAATTATTGGCTGCAGCAGGCATAACGTCAGAGGCTGTTCCAGGTGTTGTTGTGTTTGAAAACAGCAAAGAAGTGGCAGGACACAGCCAGAAGTTCATTGATGCAATTGCCGAACATCGTCACTGGAACAGGCTGATGTAATTTCTAAGTGATTCAAAAAGAGAAACGGATATAATCTGTTTCTCTTTTTTACAAAGGAGGGAACTGAAATGAAAGTAATCGTAATTGGAGCCCATAGCAGCGTCGGGGAATTTGTTGTCAGCAAGCTGATGGAAAACGGGTATACATCCTGCGCTGTCGTCAGCGATGAGAATCAAATCGATTTGCTGAAAAAGAGAGGAGCTACCGAAGTAGTTCTTTATGAAGAAAGGATTCTGCCAACATTATTCCATGGATATGATGCCGCCATTTATCTTACTGGCATTAATCCTAAAGCTAAAACTGGGAGAACTGTAATGGTTGACCATGAGTCGGTCATTGAGACTGTGAAGGAAGCAGAGAAGCAAGGCGTCAAGCGTTTTGTGATGATGAGCGCCATCATGGCCAATGAAGCGGCAGGAGATGACAGCCGGGAAATTGGCGCGAAAGAGATGCCCGATGAGCTGCTGCGGCAATCAAATTTGACATATACCATCGTGCAGCCGGGAGCTTTTACAGATAAACCCGGTAAAGGGAAAGTATCTGCAGCTGAAACACTGGATTCGAATGAGCTTGAAATTTCACACGAGGACATCGCAGAGGTACTGGTCATGTCTCTCGAAAACGAGGCCGCTTTTAACAAGACTTTCGAAGTGGCAGAAGGAGATACAGTCATAGCAAAAGCTTTATCTTCATTATAGGAAAGGAGGATTTCGGATGGGCTTGACGGACTATCTAGTGATCGGCTTGTTTATTTTCATAGCTTTGATTATCCTGGTGCCGGTCCTTCTATTTATCTATTTATATATTAAAGACGATAACCAGCAGCAGCATTCAATTTTAAGGAATTTCCCCGTGCTTGGAAAGGTTCGTTATTTTACAGAGCATATCGGTCCGGAACTAAGACAGTATTTGTTCAACGCAGACAATGAAGGGAAGCCTTTTTCACGCAAAGAATACCAGGATGTCGTCAAGGCGGGTAAATACAAGGAAAGATTAATAGGTTTCGGGTCGTTAAAGGATTTTGAGGCAGAAGGCTTTTATATCAGAAATACACTTTTTCCTAAATTGACGAATGAAATGAAGGTCGATAACGCGGATAAAATTAAAACAAGAGTTTACAAGATTGATGGGGAGGGCCTTTTTACAAGAAAAGAACATAACGAGGAAAAACTGGCTGACCCTCATTATTTGCAGGATGATGATGCCGTCGTGCTTGGCGAACACACCTGCCCCTATCCATTCCGTGTAAAAGGCCAGGTTGGCCAGTCTGCGATGAGCTATGGGGCACTTGGGGAAAAAGCAATCCAAGCGATGTCCAAAGGCCTGGGACTGGCGGGCGGAACATGGATGAATTCAGGTGAAGGCGGGTTGTCTGATCATCACCTCGCCGGAAATCCGGATATCATGATGCAAATCGGGCCGGATTTATTTGGAGTCCGCAAGCCGAACGGCGAGTTTTCGTGGGAAGAGTTCAAGAAGAAGAGTGAAATGCCGCAGGTTAAAGCTTTTGAAATCAAGCTTGCCCAGGGAGCGAAAACACGCGGGGGCCATGTTGAAGGAGAAAAGGTAACCGAAGAAATTGCAGCAATCCGCCTTGTTGAAGTCGGGAAGACAATTAACAGTCCGAACAGATTTTATGAGTTCAGCGATGTCCCTTCCATGTTTGATTGGATTGAGGAATTGCGTTCGGTTGGCGGAAAGCCGGTTGGAATCAAGATTGTCGTCGGTGATATGGATGCGCTTGAAAACATGATTTCCTACATGAAGGATAGCGGGAAAGGCCCTGACTTCATTACGGTTGACGGCGGTGAAGGCGGTACGGGTGCAACCTATCAGGAGCTGGCTGACACCGTTGGCCTTCCGATCAACTCAGCGCTTCCTGTTGTGGATGAAATGCTCCGCCAATATGGAATCAGAGACAGAGTGAAGCTGATTGCATCAGGAAAACTGATTACTCCTGATAAAATCGCCATCGCCCTGGCTATGGGAGCGGACCTTGTAAATATCGCCCGCGGGATGATGATCAGCGTCGGCTGCATCATGGCACAGGTATGCCACTCGAATACATGCCCTGCAGGTGTTGCTACTACAGATAAAAAGCTGCAGGATGGGCTGGTTGTAGAAGAAAAAATGTACCGGGTTGCCAACTATATCATTTCCCTGCGTGAAGGACTCTACAATTTGGCAGCGGCTGCTGGAATTGACAGCCCAACACAATTCGAAAGGAAACATATTGTTCATAAAGACGAACTTGGACGTGTATCTCCGGTAGAAGATTTGATCATCGCAGCAAGAAGGGCCCAGTTACAAAAGGAACGAAAGGTAAACTAAACTCAATTCAGCCAGTCCAAATGCGGGCTGGCTTTCCTGCTTTTAAAATTTTCTTATCAGCCAAATTGTGAAATAATAGAGTATCATGCTATCTATTAGGGGGTTACTTGCTTGGCGGGTAAAACAGCTTTGATTGCCGGCTCGACCGGTTTGATTGGAAAAGAACTATTGCAGTTTTTATTGAATGGTAATGAATACGATAAAGTTGTTGCGATTGTGAGAAGACAGATTGGGATAGAGCATCCTATGCTGGATGAAAGAATCGTCGATTTTGATCAGCTGGAACAATACAAAGAGGTTTTTTCTGTTGATGATGTCTTCTGCGCCCTGGGGACGACGATCAAGAAGGCGAAGACGAAGGAAGCGATGTGGAAAATAGATGTCGATTATCCAGTGGCGATTGCCAGGTTGGCCAGTTCACAGGGAGCGAAGAAATTTTTGCTTGTCAGCTCGATGAATGCCGATCCTGAATCCCCAATCTTCTATCCGAAAATGAAAGGGAAGCTTGAAGAAGAAATAAAGCAAATTCCTTTTGAAACAACAGCAATCTTCCGTCCATCATTGTTATTGGGAGAGCGGGATGAATTTAGGCTTGGTGAGAGTGCGGCAGCCGCTATTTTTACAAAAGTGCCTTTTCTCTTTAAGGGGCCACTCAAAAAATTCAAAGCCATCGAAGGCAGGACAGTAGCGTCAGCCATGTATCAAGCGGCCCAGAAGGATGCGCCCGGACTTACCGTATATCCTTCTGAAAAAATCCATGAAATGGGCCGATGATCAATCAGCGCTAATGAGGTAGAGATCATGTTAAATATACTAATAATCCTGACTGTGATTGTATTTGCAGCCTTTGCAATTTTGAAGTACTATCCGGCTTTTGGCGGTAAGCATACGAAAAAAAGAAAATCCATATACGCGAGGTCTCCGCAATATGTGAACGGCAAGTTTGCCAACCAGGTGGAAACTTCATGGGATACAAGCTTCAGCTCGATGATTTCAATGATGAAGGACTTTTTAAAAGGAAGTCCGGAGAGAAGGCCGGAAGCACCACTTCCGATGGCAAGTTATGTACCTGGATCAAAAAAAGAGGCAGCAGCGAGAGTCACCTGGTTTGGTCACTCCGCCTTCCTGCTGGAGATTGAAGGCAAAACTCTTTTATTCGATCCGATGTTCGGAAAAGCGCCCACTCCTTTCCCGGTGAGAAATCAGCGGTACAGCAGGGAGCTGCCTTTTAAGATAGAAGAACTGCCGGTAGTAGATGCAATTGTGCTTTCACACGACCATTACGACCATCTCGATTATGGTTCGATCATGATGCTAAAGGACAAGGTGAAAAACTTTATCGCTCCACTCGGAGTAGGAGCACATTTGCAGCGCTGGGGAATCTCTCCAGAAGTCATTCAGGAGCATGACTGGTGGGATGAATTCACCTTCGAGGGGCTCCAGCTTGCCTGTACTCCTGCCCGTCATTTTTCAGGCCGAAGTCTTACTGACAGGAATGCCACGCTTTGGTGCTCCTGGGTCATAAAAGGCCGGGAGACTAACATCTTTTTCAGCGGCGATGGCGGATATGGTCCGCATTTTAAAGAAATAGGCGAAAAATACGGTCCCTTTGATTTAACCCTGATGGAATGCGGCCAGTATGACGCTCGCTGGGCGGCGATCCATATGCTGCCGGAAGAAACTGTACAGGCACATCAGGATGTAAAGGGAGGGCTGCTTGTTCCGGTGCATTGGGGAGCCTTTACCCTGTCGCTTCATGCATGGCATGATCCGGTCGAGAGGGCAGTCCGGGCAGCGGCAGAAGCAGGAGTTGATATCGCCACACCAAAGATAGGCGAGATTATTCAGGTAAGTGCTGATGAACATTCAACATCAGCATGGTGGCGGTTATAAAATGTCCAAGCCAGGGCGTCATACCTTACTAATAGTTCATTTTCATATGTGTAAAGATTCCATATTCAGTGGAATCTTTTTTTATTTTCGCGAATGGAAACAGGATGGAAGCTAGCTAGGTCATTAGTTTCCTTTGTGATTCATCACACAAATTTAAACTCCTCAAATAGAATCATTTTTCGCAAAATTTACAAATTCATCATATTTCGACAACATTTTTACATTATGATGATTTTGGATTTGAATTTGAGGAGGTAGTCAAAGTTGAAGAAAATGATTTCTGTATTACCAGCATTGATTCTATTATTTTCATCTCTTTATCCGTCATTCATGACCAGTGCACCAACCGTGAATGCTGCAGAGGCACAGAATGTGGTCATCAGTGAAGTGGCCTGGATGGGCACGAACAAAAGCTACAGCGATGAATGGATTGAGCTATACAACAATTCAAGCTCCGATGTAGTGCTG
>Ga0114955_1000422_pt1 | contig 21311 bp, 19 predicted proteins | sample Porto_5metaG_FD_87302 | JGI IMG/M metagenome (GOLD analysis project Ga0114955, IMG submission 87302) | Marine algal microbial communities from Porto, Portugal - Porto_5 metaG | ecosystem: Host-associated > Algae > Red algae > Unclassified | place: Portugal: Porto | collected 2015-02-02 | reverse complement strand
GTTATATACGCACTCTGGATTTGTTTCAGGTGGAAAGTTATTTGAAAGTGCGTTCGGCTTAAATTATCATTATGGATTAATACTTGTAGCTATTATAGTAATTTTCTACACTTTCTTTGGAGGCTACTTAGCTGTATCAATTACAGACTTTTTCCAAGGTGTTATTATGCTAATCGCAATGGTTATGGTACCAATTGTTGCGATGATGCAATTAAATGGTTTAGATACATTTAGTAGAGTTGCTGAAATGAAACCTACTAATATGGATATTTTTAAAGGGACAACAGTAATTGGAATTATTTCCTTATTTTCATGGGGCTTAGGCTATTTTGGACAACCTCATATTATCGTACGTTTTATGTCTATTAAATCACATAAATTATTACCTAAAGCAAGACGTCTAGGTATTAGTTGGATGGCTATCGGACTTTTAGGAGCAGTAGGCGTTGGATTAACAGGTATTGCATTTATATCAGAAAGAAATATAAAAATGGAAGATCCAGAAACGTTATTTATTATTATGAGTCAAATTTTATTCCACCCACTTGTTGGCGGATTTTTACTTGCTGCAATTTTAGCAGCCATTATGAGTACTATTTCTTCACAATTATTAGTTACTTCAAGTTCTTTAACCGAAGATTTTTATAAACTTATTCGCGGTGAAGAAAAAGCAGCTACTCATCAAAAAGAGTTTGTAATGGTTGGTAGATTATCAGTATTAATTGTTGCCATTATTGCAATTGTCATTGCGTGGTACCCAAATGACACTATTCTTAATTTAGTTGGTAATGCATGGGCTGGCTTTGGTGCATCATTTAGCCCGTTAGTATTATTTTCATTATATTGGAAAGATTTAACTAGAGTTGGTGCAATTAGTGGAATGATTAGCGGAGCATTGGTAGTTATTATTTGGATTGCTTGGATTAAACCTCTAGCTTCTATCAATGAATTATTAGGTATGTATGAAATCATTCCTGGATTTATAGTAAGTGTCATCGTTACTTATGTCGTAAGTAAATTAACAGCTAAACCAGGTGACTTTGTAAATAACGATTTAGCTAAAGTGAAACAAATTGTTAAAGAAAAATAGAAACTAATATATTAGGGTCCGAGAACTTTATATCTCGGACCCTAATTTTTAGTTAAATTTAATTATGGTAAATGTGTACTTCTGGTTCTTTATCGTCTTTATTTTTACTAATCAATGCGCGCGGATTATTACCATCTTTAATTCTAATTTCATATTCATCTATATTATCAAAATATTTCTTAGCCTGTTCTGTAACATATTGAGTAATACCAATTGTCTCAGCTTGACCGTAATAATCTATTGGTAAGTCAACTGTTAATTGTTTTGCTTTTTTATCAACAAATTTTACTTTACCTACTGCTTGAGTAAAGTTAGAAAAGTAAGATTGTAAATTATCATTAAATTGTTTGAAATTATTATTTAATGATTCATCATAGTCAGCCGATGTTGAAGATGGTAATAGAGCAGTTTTTTCATTGATTGATTTCCAATCATTGATTTTAGTTTGACCATCATCTGCAGTCGCACCTGCTATAAATTCTCCAGGTGTGATAGATTCCTGACTACTTTGTTTATATATAGCGAAGTGAATTGGAATATCTTTTAAATCACTGTTTTCTCTTAATCTTGATAACATTTCACTTGCCATTGCCTTACCTTGCTTTTCTATTTCTTTGTCATCTAATTTTTTACTATATGTTTCACCGTCTTTTTCCTTTTGGTAATAATATTTGCTATTCATTGCTAAACCAATCGTCATACCTTTAATGTTCTTACCTTTTGAATCGCTATTACCATAGAAATCTTGTTCTAAAATATTGGATAAATATGCTGGTGACTTTTCAGCTATTTTAGTTGGATCTGTTTCCCCTTGTTGAGAAGGATTAAGCCCTAAATTTTCATTAGCTTTTTTCTTTTTCTTTTCCTTCTCACTCATGTTATCTATTTCTTTTTTAGTATATTTAGGATCCAAATATGCATTAATCGTTTTTTTATCTAAAAATTGTCCATCTTGATATAAGTATTTATCTGTTGGAAAGACTTCTTTACTTAGTTCTAATAGTCCAGATTCGAAACCTTCACTATTATAACTATTTGCCATATTATCTTGTAAAAGGCCACGTGACTGACTTTCTTTAAAAGGTAAAATAGTACGATAATCATCGCCTTGAACATTTTTATCCGTAGCTACTTGTTTCACTTGTGATGAATGACTATCTTTTGATTGATTTGTGTCTTGATCTGACTTTTTGTCTTTATCATTACTGCATGCGGTTAGAATAAAAATTGTCGAGATAAGTAAAATTATTGTTCTCTTCATCGACGTACCTCACTCATTATTGATTTCCTTTTGTTTTGTCGCAAATTCATCTTCAGTCCAAATTTCTGTTCCAAATTTTTCAGCTTTAGTTAGTTTAGAACCTGCATCAGCACCAGCAATAAGTAAATCTGTACTTTTGGTTACACTATTAGTTACTTTGGCACCTTGCATTTGTAACCATTGTGATGCTTCATTACGTGTCATTTGTTCTAATTTACCTGTTAATACAATCGTTTTACCACTAAATTCTGGATGCCCTTCAATTTCTGTTGTTTTGACACCTTTGTATGTCATATTAACATTTTTATCTTTTAGTTTTTGAATTAATGCACGAATATCTTCATTATCTAAATAGGTAACAACAGATTGAGCTAACTTATCGCCTATATCATGGATGCCTACCAGTTCTTCCTCTGTTACTTCAATTAGTCGATCCATTGTTTCATATTTCTCGGCTAATACTCTGCTTGCTTTAACGCCAAGATGTCTAATACCTAAACCAAATAATAAATGTTCTAGAGATTGTGATTTTGCTTTATGAATTGCTTCAAGTAAATTTTCAACTTTTTTACTTCCCATGCGTTCTAGTGGTAATAAATCATCTTCAGTTAAATAGAATATATCAGCAACATCTTTAATTAAATTATTTTCATAAAGTTGTTGAATAATCTTAGTTCCTAATCCGTCTATATTCATTGCTTGGCGAGATACAAAATGAATTAGTCCTTCGATGAGTTGTGCCTGGCATTTAGGATTAATACATCTTAAAGCTACTTCCCCTTCTATCCTTACAAGTTCATGATTACAACTTGGACAATGTGTTGGCATATGATAAGTTTTGGCATCATCAGGTCGACGATCTAAAATACTTTTTACAACCTCTGGAATAATATCGCCAGCCTTTTTGATGACTACGCTATCTCCAATTCTTATATCTCTTTCATGAATTAAATCTTCATTATGTAATGAAGCTCTTGAAACTGTAGTTCCCGCTACTCTCACTGGTTCAAGTATCGCGGTTGGTGTTACAACGCCCGTTCGACCTATACTTAACTCAATGTCCAATAGTTCAGTTACAACTTCTTCAGCAGGAAATTTATATGCAATAGCCCAACGTGGAGATTTTTGAGTAAATCCCATCTCGTCTTGTTGTTCTAAGTCATTCACTTTAATGACAATGCCATCTATATCATAAGATAATTTTTCTCGCTGAGCTGTCCATTTTTCTATATATTTTAGGACACCTTCTATATCAGATACTCTTTCACGTTCATGATTAGTTTTAAAACCTAATTGATCTAATTCATCTAATGCACCACTTTGAGTTGTAGCTTCAAAATCAGTAAAGTCATTAATACTGTATAAGAAAACACTTAATTTTCTTTTAGCTGCTAATTTAGAATCTAATTGTCTTAATGAACCTGCTGCTGCATTTCGAGGATTAGCAAAAGGTTGTTCACCGTTGTTTTCCTTTTCTTCATTTAAATTCATAAATGATTGTCTTGGCATATATGCTTCTCCACGCACCTCAAAATTTAAGGGTTCTTTAATTTTTAATGGAATAGCATGTATCGTTCTTAAGTTTTCAGTAATATCTTCTCCAGTTGTACCATCTCCACGAGTTAAACCTTGTACAAAACGGCCATTTTGATATTTTAATGATACAGCTAAACCATCAATTTTAAGTTCACACATATATTCTACTTTACCTATATTATCACGTATACGTTGATCAAATTTTCTTAAATCTTCTTCATTAAAAGCATTCCCTAAACTTAGCATTGGTGTATCATGATTTACCTTTTCAAATGTAGATTGGGCTTCCCCTCCTACTCTTACTGTAGGTGAATCTGGCGTTTTATATTCAGGGTGTTCTTCTTCTATATGAATAAGTTCATGTAATAATTTATCGTATTCACTATCAGGAACTGATGGATTATCTTGAACGTAATATTCGTAACTATATTGATTTAATAAATCATGTAATTCATTTACACGATTTTGCATATCATTCATCCACTAGTCCTCCTTTTTTTCAATTGGTGCAAATTGAGCTAGTAATCGCTTTGGTCCTTCTGATTTAAATATAATATCTAATTCTACAGAACCATTTTTTTCATTAACGTTACTAACCATACCTTCTCCCCATGCTTTATGAGTAACTTTATCTCCTACTTTCCAGTCAGAAGAAGTTACCTGTTTTTTAGATGAAGTTGTTCTCTTACTAAAGCCGCGTTTTTGAGTTGGTTTCGCCTTAGGTTGAATTGTTTGTCGTTTACTACCAGAATGACTTTCCATTAAATTTTCAGGAATTTCTTTTAAAAATCGAGATGGCATATTGGATTGAGAACGTCCAAACAACATACGTGTTGTTGCGTTAGTAATGTATAGTGTTTCCTCAGCTCGTGTTATCGCTACATAACAAATTCTTCGCTCTTCTTCCATTTCATGGTCGTCATCACTTTTAATTGCTCTAATATGTGGGAAAAGCGATTCTTCCATTCCCATAATAAATACAATCGGAAACTCTAACCCTTTAGCAGAGTGCATTGTCATCAATGTAACTCCTGACTCTGTATCCGCTTCATCAATGTCAGCAACAAGTGATAAATCTGTTAAAAAGTTGATTAATGATTGTTCTTCAAGTGGTGTATTTTCTTCATAATCTTTAGGCACTGACATAAATTCATCTAGGTTTTCTAAACGACTACGTGATTCTAGAGTTTGTTCTCTATCAAGCATATCTCTATAACCTGACTTAACTAAAACTTCTTCCACTATTTCACTTATTTCAAGAAATTCTTGCTCTTTAATTAAATTTTGAATCATTTCATAAAAAGAAATACATTCTTGAGTAACTTTTTTAGATAGTCCTATAAAATCAACTTCACCTAAAGCATCGAACATACTTATATTGTTTTGAACTGCATAGGTTTGTATTTTTTCAACTGATGATGGACCTACACCACGTTTTGGGACATTAATAATACGTTGTAAACTAATATCATCATTACTATTGGCAATAACTCTTAAGTAACTTAATAAATCTTTAATTTCTTTACGATCATAGAATTTTTGGCCGCCAACCATTGTGTAAGGTATATTAGATTTCATAAATGTTTCTTCTAATACACGTGATTGCGCGTTCGTTCTATATAATATAGCCATATCACTATATTTCTTTCCATTACGCTGATGTTTCATAATTTCTTTTACTACGTATTCCGCTTCATCACGTTCTGTTGTTGCTTCGTAATAATTTATTTTGTCTCCGCCTGTATTAGCAGTCCACAATCCTTTTGGTTTTCTTTCTGTATTGTTTTTAATGACTTCATTGGCAGCATTCAAAATTGTTTTTGTTGAACGATAATTTTGTTCTAAGAAAATCGTTTTTGCATCTGGATAATCTTCTTCGAATGATAAAATATTTTGAATATCTGCACCACGCCAACCATATATAGATTGGTCTGAATCACCAACGACACATAAATTTTTAAATTTATTGGCTAATAATTTGATTAATGTGTATTGTGCTTTATTGGTATCTTGGTACTCATCAACATGAATATATTGGAATTTATTTTGATAATACTCTAAAGCTTCAGGTACTCTTTCAAATAAATTAATAGTAGTCATAATTAAATCATCAAAATCTAATGCTTCATTTCTTGATAATTGTCGTTGATATCCTTTATAAACTGTAGCTACCATTTGCGAATGATAGTCATTTGCTTCATTTTGGGCATCTTCTGGTGTTTTTAATTCGTTTTTCAAATTACTAATAGCGCCTATAAACATACGTGGTTCAAAACGTTTGCTATCAATATTTTCATTTTTCAATACATCTTTGATAACAGATTTTTGGTCTGTTGGGTCAATAATAGTGAAATTACGTTCTATTCCTATACGATCAGCATCACGACGTAAAATTCGTACACACATTGAGTGGAATGTAGACATCCAAATGACTTGAGCTTCTTCACCAACCAATTGTTCAACTCTTGCTTTCATTTCTTTAGCTGCTTTATTAGTAAATGTAATTGCCAAAATATTATAAGGTGATACATCTTTCTCGTCTAATAAATATGCGATTCTATGTGTTAGTACTCGTGTTTTACCAGATCCTGCACCTGCCATAATTAATAGTGGGCCTTCTGTAGTTCTGACAGCTTCACTTTGCTCTGTATTCATATTTTTTACTAATGAATTCATTTACTAGACTCCTTTACCTTAACTGTTTTTAATGCTTTTTTTATATCTTTATAAATAATATCTCCAACAACTATAGTATCGGCATACTCAGCCATCTCTTTGGCTTGGGATAAAGTAGTGATACCACCACCATAAAATAGCTGTGTTGTCGTTAGCGTATCTTTAACTGATTTCACTGTGTCTACTTCCCCATATTTTCCACTATTTTCTAAGTACATAATGGGAAAACGATATAATTCATTAGCCATTAACGCATATGCATCTATATCATTTATATCTAATTGAGTATTAGCATTTGTTCGTTGTGCAACTTTGCTATCTTCATTCATTACAAGATAACCCTCAAATATTACCTCATCAAAATCAATGACATGTCCATATTCTTTCAAAGCTTCGAGGAGCATTCCATTATGGTATTTGACATTATTACTATTCAATACTGTTGGAATAAAATAAAAATCAAAACCTGGCATAACACTCTCTATATTTGAAACTTCTAAAACAAGTGGTAATGGGTAACGTCTAACTCTACTCATTAATTGAATGACATTATCTTCTGTCACATTATCTGTGCCCCCTAAGATAATAGCATCAGTGTTAGACATACATATTGCATCTAAATCATTGTCAGAAATAGTCTTTGCGGGGTCTAATTTAAATACATGGCGCCATTGTTTAATGTTATACATTACATGAAACTCCTTTTTTTAACATACCTTAAATTATATCATTTTTAACTTTTTAGTTCTAAACAGATATCGTGAAAATGTACAACTTATTTCTAAAATTTTTAAGAATTGATAAAAAAGGAAACGATCGTCAACATATTATCGTCGTTAAACTTTAATGTTGCGATCGTTTCATCTTATATTATTCTTTTGTATCGATATTTAATCGATTTAAAATCATCGTGTAAGCATCATTACCCCATTGTAAAGAACGTTTTACACGAGATATTGTTGCCGTCGATGCGCCAGATTCTTGTTCTATAGTTGCATATGTGTATCCTTGTTTAATCATTTTAGCTACTTGAAGTCGTTGAGAAAGTGATTGAATTTCATTCACTGTACATAAATCATCGAAAAACTGATAGCATTCTTCTCTATTTTCTAATGTAAGAATTGCATCAAACAATTCATTTAATGCATCCCCGCGTAATTTTTCAATTTGCATCGTAACAGCTCCTATATGCATATTCTTTTATCATTTTAACTTACTAATAAGTTAAAGTGTAGTAGTTTTATGATAAAAAGTATAGGATTTTAAGTTAATCACTTATTATTCTAAGCCAGCTCTTTTGAAAATAGTATCTACTTGATTTAAATGATGTTTAGGGTTAAAGCATTCATCTAGGTCTTCTTTAGATAATACATCTGTGATTTTGCTATCTTGTTCAATAAGTTCTCTAAATGGTGTTTTAGTTTCCCAAGATTTCATCGCTTTAGGTTGAACTGTATCATAAGCTTCTTCACGTACCATACCTTTATTTATAAGTGAAAGTAGTACACGTTGAGAATAAATTAAACCAAATGTTTTATCAATATTCGCTTGCATATTTTCTTCGTACACAGTCAAACGATCAACAATGTTAGTAAATCTATTTAATGCATAATCTAAAGCAATTGTTACATCAGGTAACATGATTCGTTCAGCTGATGAATGTGAAATATCACGTTCATGCCATAATGGAACGTTCTCATATGCAGTAGTGATATAACCACGTATAACACGAGAAATACCAGTGATATTTTCAGAACCGATAGGATTACGTTTATGTGGCATTGCTGATGACCCTTTTTGTCCTTTAGCAAATGCTTCTTCTACTTCACGAGTTTCAGTTTTTTGTAAGTTTCTGATTTCAACTGCAAATTTTTCTAAAGAAGTAGCTATCAGTGCCAATGTTGCAATATAGTAAGCATGGCGATCACGTTGTAATGTTTGTGTTGAAACAGGTGCTGCACCTAAACCTAAATGTTTACATACATAGCTTTCAATTTCAGGTGGAATATTAGCAAATGTACCAACAGCACCACTCATTTTTCCTACTTCAATTTCTTCTCTAACGTCTTTAAAACGTTTTAAATTACGTTGCATTTCTGTATACCATAATGCCATTTTTACACCAAATGTAGTAGGCTCAGCATGTACCCCATGTGTTCTTCCCATCATTAAAGTGTATTTATAATTTTTTGCTTTGTCTTCTAAAACTTTAATAAATCTTTCTAAATCTTTTTCAATAATATCGTTTGCTTGTTTAATGACATAGCTTAATGCTGTATCAACTACATCTGTAGAAGTTAATCCATAATGAACCCATTTTCTTTCGTCGCCTAATGTTTCTGAAACTTGTCTAGTAAATGCTACAACATCATGTCTTGTTTCTTGTTCAATTTCTTTTGCACGTTCAACATCTACTTTGGCATTTTGACGTATTTTTTTAACATCTTCTTTAGGAATATATCCTAACTCGCTCCATGCTTCTGATGCTAAAATTTCAACTTCAAGCCATGCTTCATAGCGGTTTTGGTCTGTCCAAATAGACGACATTTCTTCTCTAGAATAACGTTCAATCATTGTTTAAGCTCCTATCATATGTGTATTTATAATTTTATTTCTAAAAACTGTACATTAAAAACGAATTTCCGTTTATAGTTCGTCTTTTATCTTTCGCTTTTTATTTTAACAGAATCAACCTTATTTGTGTAATTCTAATATACTTATAATCATATTTTATTTCATCTTCAAAGTGAACACAATTATCAATATTAAAAACCACTCAAATCATTAGATTAGAGTGGTTTTCTTAAATATTATTCTGTTATTTTTTTACCGATAAAAATAATATCTTGTTTTAGTACTTCAAGACTACCGTCTTTATTTTCTTTATAAATGGGTTTCTCGATTCGTCTTGTTGGCATATACCCTTCATCTTTCATTCGTTTCAGACAATCTGCAATGGTTTCGTTGTCATTAACTTTGAACTTCATGTTCAACAACACTTTCTAATTCTTCTGGTTCGTATGCTTTAAGTTTACGCTTACGCACTCCTTCAACCCAGAATCCACCATGAATATTTCTTGGTTCATAAGCAATAATAAATGCTTTAGGATCTAAGTTTTTAATAGTATCCATTAATTTTAATTCATATTTTCTTGGCGTTAATACTTGCATCACCAAACGACTTCCATCACGGCCAAATGCTTCATAGTGGGTAACACCATAACCTAAATTACGAAGTTCATTTGGTAAGTCTAACTCGTATTCAGAAGATGTTGCATTGACAACTGTATATCCAAGCGCAAGCTTTTCTTCAATTTTCATACCAACAATGATACCTATTGAAAAACCAAATGCATAAGCTACAATATTTTGAATTTGATCTAAACTAGACATTACTAATCCTAGACCTACGACGTAAATTAAAACTTCAACGAAACTTACAATCGCAGCTACATAACGGTACCCTTTTAAAGTTAATATTGTTCTCATTGTTAAACATGTAACGTAGCATACATTAATAACAAAGATTGCAAACACCATTAACCAGGGATTTTGAGCAATCGCTGACATAATATTCCCCTTTTCTTACTTGAAATCCAAATTATTTTAACAGTCATTTTAATCTTTGTCACGTCAAAGTTAAAATTCATTCTATTAAATTAATATCAATGTTTTATTTTCATTTTATGTGAATTAACAAAATTGAACCGTAAACATATACCAACATGCTCATGTATATTTACGATTCAATGTATCGATTTTCAATTTAGTTTTTAGGCCAAGTATAACGAGTGTATGCGAGTTCTCGTTTATGAGCGTTTTTAATATAATGATTTTCAATTTTCTCTTTTGCTTGGCTTGAAACTTCTTTACCTTCTAAATAATCATCAATCTCATTATATGTTACTCCCAATGCTTCCTCGTCAGGTAATTGAGGTTTATCTTCTTCTAAATCTGCAGTTGGAATTTTTTCATATAAATGTGCAGGTGCATCTAAATATTTTAGTAACGCTCGTCCTTGTCGTTTATCTAGACCGAATAATGGAGCTATATCAGCTGCCCCATCACCATATTTCGTATAAAAACCTGTAATATTTTCAGCTGAATGATCAGTGCCAACAACTATTCCAGATTGATTTGAGGCAATAGAAAATTGTACTTTCATTCGTTCGCGTGCTTTTTCATTTCCTTTTTGGAAATCTGTTAAAGTGATTCCCGCTTCTTGTAATGATTTAACGCTCATATCTACAGCGGGTTTAATATTAACTGTGATCGTTTGATCAGGATTAATAAATTTTAATGCATCTTCAACTTCGTCTGCATCTGATTGAACACCATATGGAAGTTTAACTGCTATAAATTGACACGCTCTACCTTCTTCACGTAATTCATTTACAGCTAATTGTATTAGTTTACCTGCTAATGTTGAATCTTGTCCTCCAGAAATACCCAATACTAATGATTTGATAAAATCATGTGATTGTACATATTTTTTTATAAAATGTTTAATTTCTTGCACTTCTGTTTCAACATCAATTTGAGGTTTTACTTTCATTTCTTTTACTACAATGTCTTGTAAATTACTCATGATCTTCCTCCATTTCTTTTACGTGTTCTGCTACTTCAAAGATGCGTTTATGTTTATTTTCCCAACAAGCTGTACTTAAATCAACCGGATATTCTTGTGGATTTAAGTAACGTTTATTTTCATCCCAAAATGTTTTAAGTCCTTCATTTAAGTAACTTTGAGCTTCTTGTACGCTTGGCAATTCGTATACGAGTTGTCCATTTTCAAAAATAGAATGATGTAAATCAATGGCTTCAAAATCTTTGATAAATTTCATTTTAAATGTGTGAACAGGATGGAATAATTTTAATGGTTTTTCTTTTCTAGGGTCTTCACCATGTAACGTTATATAATCTCCTTCTGCTTTACCTGTCTTTTTATTTATAATTCTATAAACATTTTTCTTACCTGGTGTAGTTACTTTTTCAGGATTGTTAGATAATTTAATACGATCACTATATGTGCCGTCACTATTTTCTATAGCAACTAATTTATACACTGCACCTAAAGCAGGTTGATCAAATCCGGTAATTAATTTAGTTCCAACGCCCCATGAGTCTACTTTTGCGCCTTGAGCTTTTAAACTTGTAATTGTTTCTTCGTCTAAATCATTAGAAGCAATAATTTTAGCATCTTTAAATCCAGCTTCATCTAACATACGACGCGCTTCTTTTGAAAGGTATGCAATATCACCTGAATCTAATCGAATACCTATGAAATTAATTTTGTCTCCTAATTCTTTAGCTACTTTGATTGCTGTAGGTACACCAGATTTTAGTGTATGGAATGTATCTACTAAAAAGACACAATCTTTATGTCGTTCAGCATATTTTTTAAAAGCAATGTATTCATCGCCATAAGTTTGTACTAAAGCATGTGCATGTGTTCCTGAAACAGGAATACCGAATAGTTTTCCTGCTCTTACGTTACTTGTTGAATCAAAACCACCTATGTATGCTGCTCTAGCCCCCCATAAGGCTGCATCTAGTTCTTGGCCGCGTCTAGTACCAAATTCCATTAATATATCGTCACTTGCAATTTGACGAATACGACTTGCTTTAGTAGCAATCAATGTATGGAAATTAATAATATTTAATAATACTGTCTCTAAAAGTTGTGCTTGAATTAATGGTGCTTCAACTCTTAGCAAAGGTTCATTACCAAAACATATTTCACCCTCTTGCATTGAATGAATATGTCCTGTGAATTTTAAATTTTTAAGATAGTTTAAAAAATCATCTTGATAACCGATAGTTTTTAAATATTCAATATCAGTATCTGAAAATCCAAAATTATCCATAAAATCAATTACACGTTTAAGACCATTGAATACAGCGTATCCACCATTGAAAGGCATACTTCTGAAATATAAATCAAAAACAGCCATTCTCTCGTGAATGCCATCATTCCAATAACTTTCTGCCATATTTAATTGATATAAATCATTTTGTAGCATTAAACTGTCGTCTTCAAATTGGTACACTCGTATCTCTCCATTCGACCATTCTTTTATAATTATTTTATCATAATTCAATTTATCTAGGTAATAACTGAGATTATAACCCAATCATATTTTCAATTTAATAATTCATTACATAACTTTTATCTATCACGGTATTTTTATGCTGAACGTTACGACAAATTCATGACAATTGAATTTATTGAATGTGCATTTTCTATCTGTAGATTATAATACTTATGAGGTGTTTCAAATGTTAATAGACAAAGCAACGACATTTATTAAAACAATGTATTCAGAACTCAATTATTCTCAAGAAGATATCGACAAACGAATCAATGAAGTGACAGAAAGCATTCAACAAACTGGAACATATAGACATACTACAGATGAGTTAATTTATGGTGCTAAGATGGCTTGGAGAAATTCGAACAGATGTATTGGCAGATTATTTTGGGAATCACTTAATGTTAACGACGCAAGAGATATTACCGAAGAAAGTAATTTTATTGATTCTATATGTAATCATATTGAAAAAAGTACTAATGGCGGAAAAATTAAACCTTACATCACTATTTTCCATCCAGACCATCCGCCCAAAATTTATAACAATCAGTTAATTCGCTATGCAGGTTATGAAGAAAAAGGAGATCCATCAGAACGTGAAATCACTCAACTTGCACAACATTTAGGATGGCAAGGTGATGGTGGAGATTTCGACGTTTTACCACTAATTTATCAAATTGGTGAAGGTCCAATTAAATACTTTGAATATCCAAAATCTTTGATTAAAGAAGTACCTATTGAACATGAAAATTATCCAAAATTAAAAGAATTGAATTTAAAATGGTATGCTGTCCCTATCATTTCAAATATGGACTTACAAATTGGTGGAATAACTTATCCTACAGCACCATTTAATGGTTGGTATATGGTTACTGAAATTGGTGTTAGGAATTTTACTGATAGTTATAGATACAATTTGTTAGAAAAGGTTGCAGAAGCGTTCGAGTTTGATACACTTAAAAATAATTCTTTTAATAAGGACAGAGCACTACTGGAACTCAATTACGCGGTCTACCATTCTTTTAAAGCACATGGCGTGTCAATCGTGGATCATTTAACTGCTTCTAAACAATTTGAAATGTTTGAAAAAAATGAAGAAAAACATCAACGACAAGTTACAGGAAAATGGTCTTGGCTTGCACCACCGATTTCACCTACGCTTACAAAAAATTATCATCATGGCTTTGATAATATGATGCGAGACCCTAACTTTTTCTATAAAAAATCGAATGAGACGAAGTGCCCTTTCCATTAAATCATTCGAGGTGAAGGTATGAAGATATATTATTTAGGTCCGAAAGGTACATTTTCGTATTTGGCTTCTCAAAAATATGTTGAACAATTGAAATTGCAAAATATCGATTTTGTACCAAAAGCTAATTTATATGAGGTTATTAAATGTGCATCACAGGATGACGATACTATTGGTTTAGTACCTATTGAAAATTCTATAGAAGGAACCATTAATATCGTAGCTGATTCACTAGCTAAACAAGACGTTTATGCACACGGTGAACTCCTTTTAGATATTGATTTTGCGTTATATGGACAATCAGGTAGCCAAATTGAAGATATTAAAAAAGTCTATTCTATAGCACCCGCTATAAGTCAGACATCAAATTATATTATGAATCATCACTTTGATTACGATTATGTAGATAGTACTGTAAAAGGATTTGAAATGATTAGTAAACATGTAGGTGCCATAGCACCTGTCAATAGTGGTGAAGATTATGGTTTTCAACAATTAGATACACATATACAAGACTTTCCACATAATGCGACACGTTTCTTAATTATTAAAAACCATGCCCAATTTGATGTATATGCAAATACTACTATGTTTTTAATTACTCCGAAGTTTGATAAACCTGGATTACTAGCTAGTATATTAAATACCTTTGCTTTATTTAATATTAATTTATCTTGGATTGAATCACGCCCGCTTAAAACCAAGCTAGGTCAATATCATTTTTTTGTACAAGCAGACGCCCAATTATCTAATGATATTGAAAAAGTAATAACTATCTTAAATACATTAGATTTTGAAACAAAACTAATCGGTGCATTTAGGAAATAATTATATATAAAAAGTGCTATTTTCATTTTAGTATTCTAATGAAAATAGCACTTTTATTTTTATTTAATATTTTCAACATTCTCTTTTTCGATAGTAACTAAATGATCATCTTGATTTAAAGTGAGATGATTAATGTCTTCAAGATGTATCTTCTGTGTTTTATCATGAAATGTGTTACCAGCAATAAATATATTATTATGTTTTATATTGTTATAGCTTCTAATATGAATAGCATCTTTTTTCATTTTTCCTATAAATTCATTACCTATTACATTAAAGTTTGTACCCGCTTGTGCACCCATATCTTGACCTGTGAATACATCAGCAGCATTTTTGCCATCCTTTATACCTAAAAAGCGTATACCTCCATTACAATTTTTAAATTGATTTTTAGAAATAAATGTATTTTGTGATTTTAATGGAGTTAACGCGTATTCTTGAATACTATCGAAAATATTATTTCGAATGTGAATGTTTTCGTAAAAGCAATTATATCTAGATGCATGTGAACCAATAGCTCTATTCCAAGATTTCATTTTAACATCATCTGAAGGACCAAAATAACAATTTTCTATAACTGCATTTTTAGTAATTGTCCCATCAGTTGTACCAAATTTTGGAAAAGCACCTGGTACTTGAATATCTAATTGGACTGCTTCTGAGAAGAAACGGTCACCATCAACATCTAAGAATCCTTCAAATGAACAATTCGCTATTCGTAGTCCATTTATACCACACGCATCAATTGCATGACCTCCAACAACATTTTTAAATGTAACACCAATAAATTGTATATCTTCTGCATGACCAACACACACCGCAGTATTATTATAAGGATACTTACTTCCATTCATATCAAATGTTCCACCTTTAATATGTATGTGACTGTTACCAGTGTATCCACGATAGAAAATATACGGTTTCCCATTTTTCAAAAGCGCGTCTTTACTACATCTCAATAATTTTGTTTCATCATCTAATAGTAATGTTGTTGAATCATATATCACTAATGCTTTACCTATATGGTAAGTCCCTTGTGGTATATAAACTGTATGTTCACCATTTTTAGCTTTATTAAGTGCACGCTGTATTGCTTTTGTATCTTTCGCTTTATTATGACCTTCTGCGCCAAAGTCTTTCACATTTATGAACATGCAATATCTCCTTCGATTAATAATTAATTGTAGTGTTCTTAATAAATATATATACTATGATTAATCTTATAAAACATTTTTAGACCAATTAGATGAATATTTTAATTAACTTAACCAAATTAAATGCCTTTTATATCGAAATAGCTTGATATGCTTGATTTAGAGAGGATGTTATAAAATGACTAAAACAGCATTAATTATAGTAGATTATTCAGTAGACTTTATAGCTGACGATGGAAAATTAACTTGTGGCTTACCTGGACAAAAATTAGAAAACTTTCTCGTAAACCGTATAAATCAATTTAATGAAAACCGTGACGATATCTTTTTTATGATGGATTTACATTATGAGAATGATGATTTTCACCCTGAATCAAAATTATTTCCACCCCATAATATTGAAGGATCGGTAGGACGACAACTTTATGGTGAGGTCGGTAAACTTTATGAATCTATTAAGACTCAAAACAATGTTCATTTTTTAGACAAAACACGATATGATTCATTTTATGGTACACCTTTAGATAGTTTACTCCGCGAAAGAAATGTTAATAAAGTTGAAATCGTTGGTGTTTGTACTGATATATGTGTATTACATACGGCTATATCAGCTTATAATTTAGGGTATGCTATTCGCGTACCTAGTAAAGGCGTAGCATCATTCAACCAGTCAGGTCATCAATGGGCTTTATCACATTTTGAAAACTCATTGGGCGCAGAGGTAGAAGAATGAGCTAAAGTCATGCTAAAATAACTATATATAATATTAATAAATTAACAATGAATAAGGGAGATATTTATCAATGGCAAATACTTACATTTTTGGACACAAAAACCCAGATACAGATGCAATTTCTTCAGCAATTATTATGGCTGATTTCGAACAACAAACTGGTAATACTAATGCTAAAGCTTACCGTTTAGGTGAAGTTGGTGCTGAAACACAATTTGCTTTAGATCATTTTAACGTTAAAGCACCAGAATTATTAGAAGACAATTTAGATGGCCAAGAAGTAATTTTAGTTGACCATAACGAATTCCAACAAAGTGCTGACTCTATTGCTGATTCAACAATTAAGCATGTTGTTGACCATCATAGAATCGCTAACTTTGAAACAGCTAGTCCTTTATATTACAGAGCTGAGCCTGTTGGTTGTACAGCAACAATCCTTTACAAAATGTATAAAGAACGTGGATTTGAAATCAAACCTGAAATCGCTGGTCTAATGATCTCAGCAATTATTTCAGACAGCTTATTATTCAAATCTCCTACTTGTACTGAGGAAGACGTAAATGCTGCTCAAGCTTTAAAAGACATCGCAAATGTTGATTTAGATGCATATGGTTTAGAAATGCTAAAAGCTGGTGCTTCTACTACAGATAAATCAGCAGATGAATTATTAGATATGGATGCTAAATCATTCACTATGGGAGATTATGTAACACGTATTGCTCAAGTTAATACAGTTGATATCGACGAAGTTTTAAACCGTAAAGAAGAATTAGAAAAGTCTATGCTTGAAACAAGTGCCGAAGAAAAATATGACTTATTCGTTTTAGTTGTAACTGATATCATTAACAGTGATTCTAAAATCTTAGTTGTAGGTGCTGAAAAAGACAAAGTTGGAGAAGCATTTAATGTTCAATTAGAAGATGATATGGCGTTCTTAACTGGTGTCGTTTCTCGTAAGAAACAAGTTGTACCACAAATTACTGAAGCATTAACAAAATAATTAGATGATAAATTCAAAAAATAGTTAATCATTTTTACTGAGGCATTTAACAATGCTTCAGTTTTTTTATTTTTCATTCATTAAATGCAAAATTATTTTTGTTAAATTAGGGTATAGATATGTTATGAATCTATTTGGGAGATGTAAAAAATCTTGATTATTCTAAATATTAAGGAGGTTTATCTGTTTGAATTCAATTGAGCAATTATTTAACAATAGTAAACAGTATTTCAGTACACATCAAACTAAAGATATTAAATTTAGAAAGCACCAATTAAAAATGCTAAGTAAAAGTATTAAGCATTATGAAAATGATTTACTTGAAGCCTTACATACCGATTTAGGTAAAAGTAACGTCGAAGCTTATGCTACTGAAATTGGGATTTTATTAAAAAGTATTAAATTAGCACGTAAAGAACTTAAAAATTGGTCTAAAACTAAACAAGTAGATACACCGTTATATCTTTTCCCTACTAAAAGTTATATTAAAAAAGATCCATATGGGACTGTACTAATTATTGGTCCGTTTAACTACCCTCTTCAATTAACTTTTGAACCTTTAATAGGCGCCATTGCTGCAGGTAATACTGCAATTATTAAACCATCTGAGCTTACACCAAATGTATCTTCAGTTATTCGTAAAATTATCGAAAACACTTTTAAACCTGAATATATTGCAGTTGTTGAAGGTGGAATTGAAGAAACAAACGATTTAATCCATTTACCTTTTGACTACATGTTTTTCACTGGTAGTGAAAAAGTAGGTAAAATTGTTTATCAAGCTGCTAGCGAAAATCTTGTACCGGTTACACTTGAACTCGGTGGTAAATCCCCTGTCATTATAGATGAAACAGCTAACTTAAAAGTAGCTAGTGAAAGAATTGCTTTTGGTAAATTTACAAATGCAGGCCAAACTTGTGTTGCTCCTGATTACATTTTGGTAGATAAAAAAGTAAAAAATGATTTTATTAAATCATTGAAACAAACAATTACAGAATTTTATGGTTCGCAAATTCAAAATAGTCCAGATTTTGGAAGAATCGTAAACAATAAACACTTTAATCGTCTAAATCATATACTTACACAGCATCAAAACAAAGTTGTGTTTGGTGGTCATAGCGATGAATCTGACTTATACATTGAACCGACTATTATAGATGATGTTGAGACTTCTGATTTAATTATGCAAGAAGAAATATTTGGTCCATTACTACCTATCATTAGTTATGAACAATTTGATGAAGCATTTTCTATAATTCAAGCACGATCTAAACCATTAAGTCTTTATTTATTTAGCGAAGACGAAAACTCCACTCATCGTGTGCTTAATGAGCTTTCATTTGGTGGTGGTGCAATTAATGATACATTAATGCATTTAGCTAATCCAAATTTACCATTTGGTGGTGTTGGTCTATCTGGTATGGGTCAATATCATGGAAAATATTCATTTGATACATTTTCCCATGATAAATCTTATACTTTTAAATCAACACGCCTAGAATCAAGTCTATACTTCCCACCTTATAAAGGAAAACTCAAGTATATTAAAGCCTTTTTCAAAAATTAATATTTATGTATAAAGAATCCCTCAAGTTATGGCAACTTGAGGGATTCAATCTTATAGTTAAAAGATAACGCAAACACCTTCTGGCGCATTTGTTGCCTCATCTATTAAAGTTAATGTTCCTTTATTTTTATCTCTTTCAAATACAGTTACTTTAGATTGACCTTCTTGATGCGCGCAAATTAAATATTGATCTGATTCAGTAATATTGAAATCACGTGGAAACTCATCGCCACTTAATACAATATCGACAAGTTCAAGTTTAGCCCCATTTTCTAATACTTTATAAATCGCAATACTATCATGGCCACGATTGCTTACATATAAAAATTGTTGATCATGTGATAAATGAACCGCTGCTAATTTTGTGGCACCTTTATAATCTTCAGGAATCGTTAAATGACGTTCCAATTCTTCAAAATGACCATCATTATATTTTGTCACACTTACGATATTTGATAATTCATGTACGACATATGCATAATTTCCGTTTTCATGAAAAGCAATATGTCGAGTTCCATCAGCTGGGGTAAACTGAGAAACAGCATGTTCGTTTAGACCATTATCTCCATAAGTATATGCCACAATGCGATCTGTACCCAGGTCTGTTCCAACTACATATTTACCATCTGGTGTTTCATTTAAGAAATGAACATGAGCATGATCTTGTCTTTCATGTGGTCCAAGTGGAAAATCGTGTTCTAATTCTTGAATCAATTTTTCTATTTTTCCCGTAGTAGGGTTTAATTTATATATTCTTGCTAATCCTGCACCATAAACCGCTTCAAATAGAAATGCACCATTTGTCGATACTTGTATATAACAACCTGTTCCATTTTGCGAAGCTAAGCATTTATTTATTAATGTTAATTGACCATCATTTCCAATTTTAAAACTTGCGACACCACAATTATCGCCTTCTTTTGTTATCGCATATAAAAATTGATCGTTTCTTGTTAAATAAGTAGATGCCTCTATTTGATTTGCTGTTTCTACTTGTGTCATTTGGCCTTGTTGTTCATCGAAATCAAATTGATAAATACCTTGTCCATTGTTTTTAGTATATGAACCGATATAACCTTTTGTCATTTTAAAACGCCTCCATTTCACTTATCTCTATTCTATTAAATTTAGACGGCTAAAGACAAACTTTTAAGTACAAATTACGACATAAAATTATGTGAGGCTTAGTTTAAATTGATTCGAACGTATTGAGAGACTATTTTTTGATGGAATAAGAAATTAAATCTTGCAAAATAGAACATATGTTCGTATAATGTAATTATAAATATCGAGGTGATTGAAAGATGATTAATGATTTAAATAATAGTCAATTGGATTATCGAAATATACCACGTAACAAATTAGATAGAGATATTCCTAAGGGACGTGGCATGGTTAAATGGGCACCATTTGCTACACTACCAGAGCAATTTGAAACAATATATCAATATATTATTGACCAAAATAAAATTGAACGCCCCATACTTTCAGAAGACCAATTATCTGAATTGAATTTTCGTTTACATCAATCCCTTCAATTAAACCAACCTGTTATCGTTAAATATTATGACGCTGGTTACTTTAAATCAATCGAACTTAATATTGAGCGTATCGATGCCATTACTTTTGAAGTTGAAGGCTATCAATCACATTCTTCTGAGAAATATAAGCTCTCTATATTAGATATTATAGCTATTTCTCCTTCTTAAAAACTATTTTAAGATTAAATAAAAAAGCCACTGATGATTATCTCATCAGTGACTCTTAATTAATTTGAAGCCAAATTAATTGTTATTTTCGATATCTGAAACGATTTCTTTAGTTTTTCTTTCGATATCTTCAAAGTCTTTTTTGAAAATATAAGCAAATGCAACTACACCTACACCTGCAACAACTGTAGTAATAGCTACTAAACTAAATACAAATTTAAATAAACCTTTAATAAAGTTCCACATTAAAATTCACCTCTATATTTGATATGCATATCTACAATACCATATGATAGCATATTTATCGTAATCAATAAATACATACCCTTTGTACTGATAATATAAGCTTCATTTCATCAAATTTATGATAGTATAGACATATAAAAAAACGACTGATTTAAAAATCAGTCGTC
>Ga0114955_1000413_pt1 | contig 21667 bp, 21 predicted proteins | sample Porto_5metaG_FD_87302 | JGI IMG/M metagenome (GOLD analysis project Ga0114955, IMG submission 87302) | Marine algal microbial communities from Porto, Portugal - Porto_5 metaG | ecosystem: Host-associated > Algae > Red algae > Unclassified | place: Portugal: Porto | collected 2015-02-02 | reverse complement strand
TCGGAGGGGGTGTCAAGAACGCATGGTCTCGTGGGCGCCCTCTAGGCTTGAGTGTGATCTTGAGGGTATAACCGTACGTGCCGTCTACCTCCTTCCTCCCTGTTGAAGACAAGGCTATGTCCAGCCCCAGCGTGCCGTCGATCATGTCGTCCAACCATGATGGAAGGCCGACAGTCGCCACCCAGCCTCCATACGGCCACGACCGGCTCGGCTGCAGCTCTCCTGTGACCAAGTCGCGTCCACAAGAGATAGCGGCCGCCGGAACGGCGCCCAACAGGTTGTTTTGTGTCAAGCGCGCCTTCTTCCTCATGTGCGCCGCCGCTGCTGCCGTGCCGGTGGCGCGCTTGCGGCCTCTCGCGGCCATGCTGGCAGGGGGAGCACCCGCACCCGGCATCTTGTGCACAATAGTCCATGGCCCATACGGAACAGAGATGAGCGACTTGTTCAGGTCCGTGAAGATTGCACCCAGCGTGGCTGTTAGGGGGAACGTCAGGTTCCAGTTGAAGCGCAGCTTGCTCGCGCGGATGTTCTGCCCTTCCGCGTCCACACCATCAATCAATTGGCAACCCGCTTGTAGGACGCCGTTTGAGCCGACAGAGGACAGGAAGTACGTGCGCAAACGCAAGCGCTCCACCGGCGTGAGGTCGCCAGGGGAGTCGTCCCCATTGATGAGGTCGACCTCGTCGCGGATCCCCACGCGCCGAGATACCCACTGCTTGACACGCTTGGGGTTGAGCCCCACCGATGCGGCCTCAGTCGCCAACGTCTCTGGCTGCTCTCCCTTGAAGTGGCTGGACGCGACGGTACGCCCACCGCAGAAGAGTGTCATTACCGTCAGTCGCATGATGTGCGCGAGGTACCGCCACCCTTTGGTCGGATCCTTGAAGAGCTCCACAACCACCGTCTGCATGTTGTCCGGCTGTTGCGGGACGCCCAACAGCATCGGCCGTACTCGCATGGCCATGATGAGCATGGCCATCACAGGTGTGACAGAGCGGTCTAGTGTGTCCCTGACCACCAAAACCGCACGCAGCAGGAGGGAGAGCTCCTCTTGCGCCTCTGTGAGCGGGGCGTGCGGCTCAACAAGTTGATCGGCGTGTGGCGGAGCCACTGGCAGTGCCCCAACCACTCTCTGTGGAGCTGCTGCCGCTTCGTCTCTCGCCACTCGCGCTGGAGCAACCGTCGCCGGGGTTGCCGACACAGCTGCCGCCCTTCCCGTAGATGTCGCCGCGGGCATAGCCGCAGTTGACGCCGGGTCTAACGATGCCCGTGCAGGCGGCTCCAGTGCAGCGGGAGCAAGCACCGCCGGAGCGGAAAGGACTGCCTGCACACGAACCACAGGCCTTGAGGCCGCCACTGAGGCAGCCAGCTCAAGCGCATCCGGTGCACCGGCGGATGCGGGCCCAACGGGTGCTTGCGTCTCGGCCGCCTCGGGAACCACGGCCGCCATGCGGGCACCAGCGGTCGGAGCTGTACCCGCTAGCCTGTTGGCCTCTCGAGTAGTGGCCAAAGCCTGGGTGGCGCTTGCCGACGCACCAGCCGCCCCTTTTTCTGTCAGAGGCGCTGTAACCAGTCTAAGAGAACCGTTCGTAGAGGGCGCCACGACAGGAAACGCCGCTGCCAAACGCGCAGGATCTGTCACAGGTGCATAAAGCGAAGAGGCGGGTGATGCCCCGCGTACATGCAGAGCTCTGTTCGCCGCCGCTTCCGTCTCCAGTGTTGAATTGGGCACAGGCTCGTCCCCCGTCGTCGCGGCCGCCGCTAGTACGCGCGCTCTCGCCACCGTAGCGGCTGGAGTCTGCGCCCCGACCACTTCCGACGTCGCAAAAGCCGAAGGAGTGACGTCAGCGACCGGCTCCGTGGCAGGCGTTGGAGCTACCGGCACGGCCACGGCGGCGGGTGGTGCCAACGGAGGCACTACCAAGCGAGGAACTGCCGTCGCGAGGGCTCTCGACAGCCCCCTCGTTCGCATAGCTCCGGCGTGACCGCTGTGCGGACGCGTACGGCTGTAGGGGAGAGCACCTAGAAGCTTGTCGTCCACAAATGGAACCACCACCGTGAACAAGAGTCACAACGACGACCACCACAGGAGCCTCGGATGCCGACGGCCGCGTATAAGAGTCATGCGAATGGACACCTGCGGAGGAAAGATGACCTAAATGAAGAAGCTCGACGTACGTAACCCACCTCTACCCGCACCCTCAGGGCCACTACGGAGGCGTGGGGGCACGCGAATCACAACAGTGGGCTGGTTGCTCGAACCGCATGTGGGCGTATCTGATACCGATGTGGGGATGGTGTCGTGTTTGATTGCTCTCGCAGGCTGCTTTACTCCTGGACGTACTCCGACAGGCTTGTGCTCATTTTTTCTAGCAGCGCCGTGGGTCGTGGCGACATGAGCAAGTGCATTGCCACAAGGGGCGGCAGGAACGGCTTGGTTTATCTAGGACGGCGGTCCGAATCCGTCTCTTTCAACGAGGAGTGGTTTTTCTTGCAGTAGCTGATAGCCGAAAGTGCAGAAAAGCGTCACTCTAAGTGTACCGTAAATGCGAAATAACTACTATAGCAACACAAAGAGGATCTAATTCAGAATATGTTTCAACCCGAGCCTCTTGCCACGCTAGCGTATCGTGCCTGGACGTCACGGCCTGCTTCCTGCAGGTACTGCATCTCTTTGTGTGATTGTACACAGCACAGGCGCTGCACGGTGTCTTCGCGCGGATCTTCTCGGTGCTTGTTCTCCACGAGGGCATCCGTGACGACGTCCGCACTCATGGTGCCGCATGAAGGTATGTGTCCCTCCTTGTCTACACATGGCCGTAGCCGCGCTGTGATACCCATGCACGGTGTGGCTTCAAGACATTGTCGCTGCTCTCTGCGACCGGGTCCGTCGATGGTCAAGTGGAAGCGGCGCGTGTCGTTGTACCCCCCGTCCCGCCCCAGCTGTCTCGTGGGAGCGCCGCCGTATACCATTTACGTCTGCTACACAAAACCCGTCACGTGACGCGCTCTTCTCCGTAGAGCCGATGCGGGAGCTTCGGGTCCGCTGCCCCCCCCCACCGCCTGTGTTCTTTCCCCTCTCTTGAACAGCAACCAGAGATGTGATTGTCGATGACAGAAGCACCGCCGATTGAAGAGAGGCAGCTCGTGGATGTCACGTGCTGGGGAGGGCCTCTTTGTTGGGATCCGCTACGGGAGGCCAGGTCTCGGGTGTGCATTGGTTTCCCGTCTTTAGGACGCCCCTCTGCTTGTGTGGGAGATGGGTACAGACACTTGGAGACAATTGAAAAACTAGACACCGAGACACCGGTGACATGCAAGCTCTTTTTGTTTGTTTCTGGTCGCGCATGGCTTCTCACCTTGTGGGCCATGTTCATGATCAGCGCCGCCAAGTATTGCTGACAGTTTGAAAGTGGCAGAGCTGCCGTCGTCCGGGTGCGCTATAGAAAGCGCTGAGAATGGTCACTACTATTGTGCACCGTCAGTGCGCGTTGCCGCCGCATTCTCTTGCCTGGTGATTGTTGTACGCAACGCCACCATTCCCACAGCGACAGCATGGCAAGCTCTTCTTCCCCTACGGCACGCATGGGATTCGGTGTGCTGTTCGGCACAGAGTCCGCGGCATTCCTCCGCGGCACACATCACCGGAGCTGGCACTATTGAGCGTGTAATCCCGGGCGGCACATTCCCAAGATAGACCTCAGCGACGGATTGCCGCGGCACACAGCTGGCCAGTTCGTCTGCGTGACACGCGACGCGTCGGGACCACATCAAAGAAGCATAAAAGGTGATTATTGAACACCGAGCGGTCCTCTTGATATATTTTAGTGGATGTGGGTGTATGCAAGAAGAAGCCGGCTTGTCACGACCCAGTCTGACACTAAGACAAGCTTTCGGAAAGTTAATCTGGGACGTCCAGAAAATATCAGTAGTACAGGGATGTTTCGCGTGGTGCTTGCATTTTCGGACATGCAGGTGAGCCAGTCCATCGTACAGGCTTCTCCCTTGGCTGAGAAGGAGAGGAAACCGGGAAGAAGTACGGGACGGAGTGGGCGTCCCACATTGTGCAGCGGAATGGAGCGATGCAGGTACGGCGCATTGTTTGCGGCGTGCCATATATGTTGTTCGTCTGCGTTGGCCCCGTCCAGCGACATGGTCATGGTCGTCGTGTGCTCAGTTCTGCTTGGCGGCCTTTCCGGTGGTGTTTTTCGAGGTTGTGTCGACGGCGGTACCCTGCATCGTTTCGTTGCCGGCGTTGGGCTTCTTGTCACGGGAAGCGGTTTCCGTCACTATGTCATCTTACGACCCTCCCTCGGACAGAGCTGCTGCCAACGGTGCTATGTGTGGCATCGGCGCAAAAATTTCCATTCGCTGGGACGTGACCACGGAGGACTTTGGCTGCCCTGTCGTGGTACGGCGCTTCTGGTGGCCGGCTGTTGTCACTTCCGTCCTGCAAGGGCCACCCCCCACCGTTGAGTTGCTCTACATGGAGGGCTACGGCTTCCCTGAGTGTACCTCAGTCGCCACGCTCGTTTCTGGCAACAAGCTCCGAGACGCGACCAACGGAGGCTACGAGGTGTCCTGGAAGCGCGTGGGTGATGACGCGCACCCGATTGAGCTGCAGTGGTACGAGGACCCTGCGACTGCAGTGTCGTGGCCCCCGGGGGTCCACCCATTTAACCCGCCACCGTCTTCCGCGGCGGCTGCGGCGGTGGCCGCAGCAGCAGTAGCGGCTGCCGGCGTGACGGCGCCGCGTACTTCCGGAAAGGCTCGCCGCGACGCCGTCAGCAAGCACAGTGCGTCCGCCGTCGTCGTTGCCGTCCAGCGGAATGGCGCTGGTGCGGCCGGGGAGACTGTCTCCAAGAGGGGAGGTGCCAGCGGCGAGGGGGGTTCAGCTCACGTAGAGCTGGACGCCTGCTGCCGGCTGCTCCTCACGACCATCAATGACCGCCTGTCGGCGCATACTGTCGGACGCCGCGGTCGAGCAACCCTATCGGTGACTGAGGTGCGGTCTATTTTGGAACACTCCAAGCGGGATGTGCTGGGACAGCGTCGTGTGTAGACAGAGCATAGTATGTCTGCGGTTGTTGTGAAAGACAGTTGCCGGGCCCGCTGCAATGCCTCTTGAACATGATGTGCTACTCTACTTTTTATCGCGGTCGTACATTCTGGGGCTATTTAAAACTGCTTGGGCGGCACTTCTTCTTCAAGGAGAGCCTGCCATTTCGGGTGCCGTCTCAGCCGGAAGCCATAGCCGTGCCGGTAGCGTGTCCATGACATTGACTCAGTGGTTGCATCCGAAGGCATGGTGGGCCAGCAGACAGACCCCGAACACGACTGAGCGCTGGATAAGGAGGTGAGAGGGATAGAAAAGCAACCGGTCGTCGCTAATACGAGTCGACGGCACGTCATGGGCGGGAAGACGTTGGACGGTCTCTCTTTATCATGGACACTGCGACCACAACATTGCCTTAGACGCACAGGCATTCCTTCTTTTTCAGCTTACACAATTTCTGATAATGTTCATCACAGTAGTTGAAAACTTTTATGAGACACAACCTCAGGCAGCTCGATACAACAACCTCAACGGCGACTGCCCAATCTCTCTGTTTCTACTGGTGACACGCAAGGCCAACCACCTCCCAGAAAGCCCCTCTTTGCACTTGTGTCCGCCCACTATCTGCCACCACCCGACCCGCTGTGGAAGCCTTCCGCCTTGATTCCGTCGTGCTGACGCGCACTTCTACCGGAACGTGTGCGAGAAGAGGCGCATTACCATCGCCGGCTCCAGTCGGGGGCGGGAGGCGGGGTAGCGGCCGTCTGACAGAGACCGTGTTCACCGTCAGCACAGCGCCCTCCCTGCCTGTCGCCTTCACGCAGCTGCTGCCGCGGCTCCCCCGGTTGTCCGAAAATTGACCGTAGATAACGTCGGCGGCACCGATGCGGCGGTGGCTGACGCCGGACACGCCAACGGCCTGACCGTTATTCTCATGGAAGGCGACGCCCGCCACAGGTGCATCGCTCGCGCCCTCGACACGCACCGCCCCAATAACAGAAGCTCCACCTTCTCCTTTTCCGTCTCGCCGCCGTATGCGATGCCGTTGCCCGCTTTGCACAGCGCCTCGTCGCCGAGCGGCGAACGGGTACGTAACGCCATCGGCAGTGGGGGGCTGGCTGTGGAGGGGGCTGGCCGGCCAGCTGGCACGGGGATCCCAGAGCGTGGCCCCGACGTCAGTGACGCACGCGTGACTTGATCGGGGGCCTCCCCGCCAATGCCCGTCGGCTCTTTCGCGAGTAGGAGCGTGATGCTCGGGTGGACGGTCTTGTATAGATAGCCCGACGGACAGCAAGCGCGCTGACATGTGGCCATGGTATCGACACGGACGTCGTTGGTTGTACGACAGGGGAAGTCAGACGGAGAATCTTGCGGTCTGGTCGCGCGGACCGAGATGGGGGCGACGGCAAGGTCACAGCCGACGACACCGACAGGTCCAACACCACGGAAAGAGGCTCGGAGGCCGACCAGGGTGGCTGTGACGTCAAGGGTGTCGGGGGTGGAACCAGAAGTGGCAACGACACGGCGGGTCGCATGGTGGGCAACAGGGGCGGGGGCGATGCCAGGGATGCCGGCGACACTGTGAGGGAAAAACCGACCACGCAGCTTGGTGGCGGCTGTTGCGGGGACAGGGGCGAGGGAGAACGGGAGTGCTGCCGTGGGGATGTTGTGGCGGTGGTCGCGGTGTCTCCATGAGCGTGTCCTGGATGCGCCTCTTCCTGCAGGACCCAATTCATGAGGCGCGCCGCCCTGGGATACAGGCGGAAACGCGCTGGTTTTCAGATGCACCGCCAAAAGCTTCGAAAGGCAGCCCAGTCCCGTGCTCCTTTCCCTAACTATTGCATTAGCTGGTCTATTTTGCGGTTTGAAGGTGGAATTCTATCGTCTACACGAGACTGCAATTGTTTGTTCTCTATTCCGTACGTCCGGTTGTTGATATGGACGGGAGGAAACGCCTTCGCTGGCACCCAAGCTGTTCCCTGACTGGGTTGGGTAGAATGGGGGCAGAAGCCGTGCCACGGTCACGTTGGCACCTTTGTTCCTGCTGCGCAACGTGAGTGCCATGTGAGTAAGTGTGCCGCATTCCAACCACGAGCTCCCCTTTTGACGTGAACCAGTGGCTCCCCCACCTCTGCGAAGGTGTCAACGAGGTGTCCCGAGCACACCGCTGTGAGCACGTGACGCGGCGACGCACCTCTCTGCGACGCGCTTGGCAGTGTGCCCAGACTGTCGGCGTAACACATGCGCGAGCGATAGCGGTCGCTCACGTACTATTCCTTTAAGAAGGGGGTTGTATTGAAATTTCACAGAGCGCAGCAAACAGCCTCGGAGCGCGTGACCTCGGCATGCTGCGAAGGCAGAACGACACAGAGAGGCACCAGAAGAAAACCTTACAACAACAACGTGCGCGGTGACGAAAACTGAGGTGGCGGCCGATATCGGTGCTTCCGCCGCGCCACCGTGGCTGCTACGTTCTCTTTTTTTGGAGGTAGTGACAGCGGTCTGTGTTCTACCCCTTGGCGGAACGGCGGACCGTAACCCCCCCGCTTCAACACAGTGCGGGTCACAGTGGGGACCACGGCCACGAGCTCCACTCGGGAAAGTGTGAGGAACGGGGTGACCCCCCCCCCTTCCACGCCCCAGACACGGAGCGCCCGTATTGCGGGGGGTTGGCCACACAACCGTGCGAATGGTGAATCTGTTGTGCACAACCTTTGATACACCCGCGGGGATAACTAGTGTGTTGTTCAGTCCCCGTCATGATGTGCTAGACCTGGCGAATGCGGCTTACATGCAGTACACGGGGCGGCAACCGCCGCCTCTGTCCTCCGCGCTACAGACACCGCCGTTGCCGCCGCAATCCTGTTAACCGCCGCCGCGCGTATAGCAGCAGCCGACACCTTCGCCGCACGCCCGCAAAAGAGCCGAAACAGTGGCTCTTGGCGCACCGACGTGTGCTTACGAGAATCGGGTCACCGCAGGGCCCCATGCAGTTTTCACTGTGTGTGGCTACTCGCACAGTGCGGACTACCCCGTCGTGGTGTCCCACTTGTGCGTGGGTCAGCGCAATGGGGTTCAAGATGGGCACCACCCCGCACACGTGGGGAAGCAGCGGTCGTCATGCGGAGCAGGCCGCCCGCCGTCTGCAGCCGCCTCCCCATGCCCATCTTTTCATTGACGCCCCTGTCGTCCTTGCACCCATATCGTTCCGACGCGGACCACCGCAATGACGTGGTGCGCCACCCGACCCCGAAGCTGTACAAAAAGCTGACGGAAGCAGACGAGGCGAGCGACGCGAGTGACGCAGTGCTTTCCCTTCGGCGTTCGAGAGATGTAGCAACGCTGTCGGCGTGCTTGCCGGCGCCGGCCGGCGACGCCGCGGTCGCTAGCGTGTGTCGACTTCAGAGCAGAAAACGCGCGCTGACAAATTTCGCCACAGGTGTCGCTGTACTTAGGAATTATTTTGTTGTGGTCATCCTGGTCTAGTCGCCATAACACCCACGTTTTGGGGGTGTTTCAAAGCATTTGTACACTGTAAAATTCTTGATACCGTCTTCATGACAGCCTTCATTAACGTGATCCTGGCGCCGAGCACGCTACCCTCTGTTTCCACCTGTAGAGCCACCATCCAGGACGGTCTGCCTCTCCTGGGGTACCGAGGCCCCATCTCCCCACTCTAACCGCCTCGTTTGCAATAATGAGGGAGATGTCATGCAGGCACGTCGTCCGCGACTTCACTGCCCTCTCCGTGTGACGACCATCTGAGGCACGAACACCTGTTCTCCAGGCCAGTTCTCTCGCCTGCTGGGATGTCTCCCCTGTTGCCGTCCAGGATGGCACCTCTCCCTGGCTCTACACGCTTCCTTAATGTCCTGTCTAGCTCTTCTCTCCCCGCCACCGCGGACACTCCCCCCAGTGCCATCCAGGATAACCGCAATTCTCTCATGAACCATCCCATGGCGGTCAGAAACAACGGCTATACACGGACCACCCTCTCCAATCGTCCCGGATGAATCCTCTCCCTGGCTCTACACGCTTCCTTAATGTCCTGTCTAGCTCTTCTCTCCCCGCCACCGCGGACACTCCCCCCAGTGCCATCCAGGATAACCGCAATGCTCTCATGAACCATCCCATGGCGGTCAGAAACAACGGCCATGCACGGACCACCCTCTCCAATCGTCCCGGATGAATCCTCTCCGACCGGCTGTCCATCCAGTTGCAGAGAGCCCCCGTCCCGGTACCCTCCTGCACGCCCAGGAGCCCCCTACCAAGCGCTCCCATCGGTAATGCGCACGTACGCTTCCCGCGTTGGATGCTGGAAAACGATGGGGCCAAGGGCTATAAGACTGTGGCCCAAAGGCTGTCAAATCCTCATCGGAATCGACACAGCTTGACATTGGGTGGTGGCTCGTGTGCAGCAGTGGTCTATCATTGTACCGGTTTTTTCCCCTACGACTGACCAACATCCCGTGGGAGCCCCGCAGGTAGCCGTCCACGGGCACTTGAACGACAGCCGCCTCACGGAAAGGCTCGCATCGCCGTCGACCAGCCTCATCGAGTCCACGTTGCGACACTCCGCGCCGTCTTCCACGGCTGGTCCAAGGTCAAAGAGCATGACATTGGCGGTTGCCTCGTCGTGGTGGGTGAACAGGCGGCGACATCCTACTCTTAGACGCCCGCTCTACTGGTTTCGACGCGCACCACCGCCGCCACGCAGGCTTCCTCCAAGAAGGGGGCGACCATCGCAACCTACGCGGCGACAGCTGCGTGCGACATGACAACAAAATGTACTGGTGCAAGGCGCGAGCCGCCCTGACATCCACGGCGGCGGCTTCGACACTATTTGTCGCGGCCATGGGGCCAGCGATCTCCGCCGCGTTCTCGTGCGGAACGGGCCGCTCCGTGGAAGACAGCTCCATCAGAGGCTGCCATGGCGCCGTCGGCAGCCGCACCGCCACGGCGGCCGCTCATCACCAGATCGTTGTAGCGTCGTGTCCGCCCATACCCACCGAAATGGACGGGTTCCTCTATCCGGCGGCGCAAGGACGCCCAGGACGGCGGCGGCAGCACAGGTGGCGCCCGGGACGGGGCAAACGCGTCGGACGCTGCCGACTGTCTTTTGCGACGCACAGTTGTCGGGACGCACCGGCCGTGGCGATCGCGTGCCAAGAACCCTTGTGGAGGCACCGTCGCGGTCGCTGGCCCTATGGTAGCCCGAAGCTGGTGCGGTCACGCCAGGAGGCGCCTCTCCCGCAGGCCGTCGCACGCCGGCAAGAAGCTACCACCACGTTCCTCCGGCGGCTGTGGCTCGCCCGCTGCAGAAACAATTTGCAGCGGGGGTTGCGGTGCTGCAGCCCATCATTCCCGGCCATCGAAACAAGAAAGATCCTGTTGCGGGCAAGCGGGCGCTTCGGCCATCTACCCACTACTGCCAACACAGCTGAAGGAGCTAAAAAGGCCACCCTTTCGCGGCTCGGGCGGGTACGGCATGGCCGCAGCGGCGCGGCGCAGCCGACCGGGTGGATATACCGCCGGTAGACAGCCTCCATACATCCCGCTGACTGGTCGCCATGTGCTCTAGCCGCGGCTGAGAAGCGGCGGCGGCTGTTGGAACTCCTTTGTTGACCCCTTGGGACAGTCGCAAGCTGGCTGCCGCGCACGAGCGCGGACGGGGCGGGGGTAAGAGCGGAGAGAGGCCGAGAGAAGTTCGCCCCCCCACTGTCGTCTCTAGCCCATCTGCTGTCACTGCCGCACCACGCTCGGTGTGTGGGACTACCGCAGCGTTGGCGTGAATCGTCGATGTTGGAGGTTGCAGTGGTGGTATGGGCGATGCGCGTCGCTAGCTTCCCGGCCGTCGCCAGAATACGGGAACATGGACCCCATTCGGCGACCGACGTCCAGTGGCGTATGACCTTCTGACCTTGGTTGGACCGGCGGCCGTCGCGACTTTTACGAGCGAGACGGCCGATAGATGCCAGCCACGGCTTGAAACTGGCTTGGTGCGGCTTCAGATCGTCCAGCGTGAGGGGCTCAACATCTCTATAGAGTCTCGTCAGATGCCATTTTTCGGTGTGATTCCTCGAACTTTTTTGGCACAGGCCGTACAGAAGACCGTTCTCTATTGTTTATCTTGCCTATTCGCTTCGACGTTTTCCGCACAGCAACGAGCACCACATCAACTGATGGAATTCTGTCGTATTTTGGTCATGTTGTCAGTGGCGGCTCTCGTGCGGGGGAGTGCCGACTGCATGTCCCTCACGGATTCCCTTGTCAGCCGATGCGCGCGCGCTCCGCGGTCGACACGTCGCCAACACTAGTCACCTGCGCGGCGCCGACTTCCCTCCGCCACACCAACACCACTCGGTCTTGTCGTCAAGGCTCCCCACTGGCACGCGCCGGCGCGCTGTCCGTTTGTCTCCGCCTCCTTGGGAGAGTCTGGACTACGGACTGCCTCTACTCGAGCCGCGATGGAGCCATCCGCCCCGAGCTACTCGCGCACCTTCCGAGTTTGCAGCCCGCTTCCAAATCAAGATGATGACGCGGATGCTGTGTGGCTGCTTGCGGGCCCCGTGTACAACCCCGATGCGGTGGATGCCTCTCTGTTTCGCTTTATGGCGTACATGCACGGTCCGCGCTCGCTGACAAGCAGAGAGGCCTTTTCCAGGTGCCTGCCCCGCCTGCGCAGCGCGGGGGTGTTCGCCTCTGAGGCGGAATCCTGGCCGACAATGCAGCACTTGGCGAACCAAGACAAGGCCCCGGACGACAGCGGTACCGACGACTCCTCCTGGGATGGAATCGAGGTGGGACAGCAGCTCCGCAAGGCCGACTACACCCGGATCATCCGCCGCGCCGCGGAGGCACAAAAACGCGCCAATCGCCTGCTGAAGCGAGGCCTCGTCACGCTGCTGTCGTGGGGTGCGGCTCACAACCACCCGTGGGTTAAGCAGGTGGAGCACACGAGGATCCGTCGCATCCAAGACAGGACGCTGGTCAAGTACAGAGCTGCGGATGGCGCTACGTGCGTCGAAGACCGGGAAGCGCTCGTCCGGGTGCTGAACCGGACGACCATGCAGCGCCTCAAGAAGCTGATGGAACGCCAGACGGTGCCAGTGGGCGCAGACGGCAAGGCGGGGAGGTCTATTCTCCAGCCCTTGCCGTTTGGCAAACGGAAGAAGAGGCGCCTGCTCGGGCGCAGATTGTATACCGCAACTGTGCGGGGCGCTGTGGACCGCCCCGACGGTGTGCCGCACGTGCTCCTGACGCTGGCGGTCGATGGCAGCGTGCGAATATGGAGGTACGAGCGCGGGACAGCCTCGGCTGGTACACGCAGGTACTCCACGGCGGACGGTGCGACCAAACGGCTCATCTCCCCAGAGACGCGCAAGTACAAGAATGCCACGCGGACGCCGGCGGTACCCGTTGCTCACAATGACGAGCCCGATGGGACGCGCAAGGCCGCATTGACCCGGGCCATGCGCATTTTGAAGGGCACGTACCTCGAGGACGTTGACGGTGCCGGAGGCACGGAAGAGGTGGTGGCGGTGGGCTTTGACCCTGTCATAACGTTGCAGAAAGCCATCTCGTTTGGCTCCATTGCCGTCAACGCGGCGGACGTCGACGCAACGAAGAGCGCTTTGACGTTGGCGGCGGACGGGGGCCCAGTCAGACGGGCCACCATGACCGTGTTTACCCTCTCGCTGTCGGCTCCTTGGTTGCAGGGCGGGCGGACGCCTTTGCTTCCCGTACTATACCTTCTCTCCGGTGAGCAGGCCATCCACGGCAGTGTCGGTTCCTATCTGAACAAGGAGCTGCACAGAGCTTTGCTGCATAGGTTCACAGTGCCGACGAGTCAACCAGGATCATCCACGGCTTCCATCTCGCCACGTGTTGGGGCGACGCCCCCTCCCCGACCATCACACCGCCCCGACGCAGACCCTGCCGCGAGCTCCACCCCGCTCCCTCTCGGTGAGCTGCCGCCCGGCCTGTCTCCACACCACGGCGGCTCTACCCGGCCAGGCAGCACTCTCGGAAGCGCTAGCCAAGCACAAACCACGCGCGTCACTGCCAGCCAGCTGGATGGCAGTAAGGGCCAGATTTCCTTCTGTCTGCCTTTCCTCGTCTACCTCGTGGGCGATTTCGCCATGCTGGCGCACATGTTGGGGCTGACAGGGGGTTCTGATGCCGCTCGCTGTCCTTACAAGTGGCCATGCCCATTGGCCCGGTTCTTGTCACCAGCGGCGTGTGTGGGGCACATGGGCACGCGCCGGACGGTAGGAACGTTGACAAGCGCGTGGGAGATGGCGGTGTGGACGCTCGCTCGGTGGACCGTCCTCTCCTCTCCCCGCCTGGTACTGACGGCGGATACGGTAGTGGGTACCTGTGGCGATTGCGACGGGCGTGCACGCGTATTCCTGCCAGGGCCTGTCGCTGTGTGCTGCCGGACGGAGGGCTGCTCAATGTACCGCGAGAAGGTCGCGGACGTGCTGCCATTCATTGCGGATACACCTATGTCGACCATGTGGAAGCGGTTGCGCCGACAGGTGGGGGGCATGCGTGGCTACCCAATCATCCGAGACGTTCCGTTTGTCGCCCAGGCTCCCGTGATGCACTGCACGGGAAAGATCCTCAAGTGCCTCATTTTTTTTCTTTTGGCCATGTTGACGAAGGCCCAGTCAGAGCTTGCCCGCGCTGCCATCTACGCATCGACAGGCAGAGCAAACATGGGAGGCCTCTACCTGCGAGAGTTCTGGCGGGTAGCAGCGCATGTCATTGCGTGTCCCGAGTTCCTGGGCGCGCCGGTTGACGGAGCGCTGATGGTGATGATGCAGTTGGCGGTTCTCCTGGCGGCGTGCTGGCGACGGGCTATCTCCTCCTGTCCCGAGGACGAGCGGGAGGCAGCCGCAGATACGCTGCAGCTAGTCGCGTCACTCCTCGGTGTCATCTACAAGACCTTAAAGCCATTGGACCCTGGTACAAAGAATGCGGGCGTCTTCAACCTCTACCTTCACGTCGCGCTCGCGCACGTGCGTGAAACGATCGGCGTGAACGGGTCGGGCACGAGCGTTATCTGTGACGACCACATTGAGGGCATGATAGCTGAGCTGAATGCCTACTTCAACACGAGGACGAACAACGTGTCGCGAGGCCAGTCACTCGTCAACATGCAGGCGCTCAGCACATTCAACAACGACAAGAAGCTGTCGCGAGTCAAGGCGGAGGCTGGCATCTACACGTCCGATGTTGTCGTGTGCTCTTGTTGGAGACGTCTCGGGGATGATGCCGACGACGAGCTCCAGGCCATTGTGGACTCCACCGCCGGGGGGGGGCATGTGACTGTCGACACTGATACCAACGCGGCATTGGCGGTTTTCTCGTTGCCATCCTCCCTCCTTCCGAAAGACCGACCGCCGTCGCTGTGCCAGGCTTTGAAAGAAGACGCCAGCGCGGAGGAGCGGTTGCGGGGGGAACTGCAACTCACGCAAGAGACCTTGCATGTGTGCCTGTGCGGCCAACTCACCGGCCGACCGACCAGCAGCTTGTTCAAGATGCTGACCGCCACAGCGGTGTCAGAAGTCACCCCAGACACAACAACATCTTCCGCCGCCGCCTACTCCCCTTCGGCGTCCAACTCTGTCTCGGCGGCCACTGCAAGTCCTACTATTTTGAGCACCCCCCTGTCTACAATGGTGAGGGCCCCTACCGCCCCGCCGACGGCAGCAGCCCCTCCCGCGGCGGAGCTGCACATCGACGGCCTCGAAGACGGTGGCGCTTCAGATGGCGACGTGTCTGAGTCAGACGTGGAAGATGCCGTCATTGAGCTGGACGCGGAGGGGATGGCGAGCGGCGACGTCCACGGCGTCCTCTTTGACTTCGTCGACCTTGTGGAGAGCGATGGTGAGGGGGGCGGAATGGACGACAATGTCAACACGGCGGACGCAGAGGTACCTGCTCCACTTCCCCCAGCCCTCTCTTGTTCTGAGCGCCTATGCTTCTTTCTCGGGCGAGACTCTGACGTGATGCCTTACATCCCCCCCACGGATATTTGTGCGCTGGTGTTTGACGGCGCGCCGTGTACAACGCATGACTCGGACTGTGACGCCGGGCACTCTGTGTCCGTGGGCGGAGAAGTTGCCATGCTCGACATCTTTTTGGCGAGGGCCGCGACACCCTCTTTCGCAAATTGGGCGGCCGGGTCAGGCTCTGTGATGTACGACTTGTGCGAGGCCGCCCGTGCCGTGAGGAGGCGTCTACTAGACTTGAACTCGGGCGGTAGCTGTGCCACTACTATGAGAGCGTGAGAGGCACGCGTCTTGTTTAAAGTTCTTCAGTTGAATTCCCTCGTTCGGCGCGACACAGTATGCCCCAGCACCTGCAGAGTCCACTGTATCAAAGAGATTTACATTAGAGATTCGTACAGGTTGAGGCATAAACGTGCTTGGCAGATCACAAACGCTGCCTTGAAGAACACGTTTTTTAACGGTGCGTCCCTATAGCTCGTGCTACCGTAGTCATCGATGATTCTCCGTCCTTCTCCCTTGCTATACTGGCTCCCCTCTGTCTCCTATGCACACGCACATCTTTTCTCGGACGGAGATCCATCTTCTCATCTAGATGCACGTGTCACGTGAGAAAATCTGGGAAAATCTCTCTTGGCAGACGCTAAAGGGGGTTTGCAGATTTCCTGATCGTCCCAAAACACGCGAAAGCAGGCGTGCTTTTGACGACGGTTATGGGCCCGCTGCGCTGCGGGGCGGCGTTGCGCATGGTGGGTGGTGGGGTGGCGGGGGGGGGGGGGGGCCCCGCTGCCGACGTGGACCCGCTCTTTTCAAATACTGGAGGGCCATTGCTGCGCAGCGTTGATCCGGCAGCCACATGGCCGTCCCATGACAAGGAGCACATGTGTTACCGTGACAAGGACCACACCGTGTTACTTTTACTTGTACGAGGTGCTTGGATGTAAATTCCTCTTTGGCGTGGAGTGGGGGGCCCTGGAATGCAAGACACTTGCGTGGCGCCAAGGGCGCGGTGCACGCGGCTTTGCCTTTGACGCGCGCTCCCCCGACGGCGCGGCGGTGGCGGCGGCGGCGTGCGCGCCGCGGCCGACGTGGCGCGGCGGCGGACGGCACCAGCAGCGCCCCACCGCGGTCGGTCCCCCCGCTCTTGTTTGCGGGCGCCTGAGCCGTTTTGTGACGAGTCCTTGGCGGCGCTGCACCCGCCGCGTCTGCGCAGCAATGCTGGCTGGCGCGCGCGCCGCTCCCGCTGCGTCGGGCGCCGGCGGCGGAGCCGCCCACTGACCGGCGGGCGGCGGGGGGCGGCGGTGCCCCGCGGCGCCCGCCGGGCGCCTCTCCCTGCCATCGCTGCCGGGTTGGGGGCCCCATGGCATTTCCGGGCGCCGCCGTGTTGGGCGACACGCTGCCGAGGTACGGACCGCCGCCGGGTGGACGTGTCCCCCGCTCCCTTGCGCCTAGGGTGTGACCCGTGGTCTGCTGGTTTTTTTTTTATGGTCGCCGCCTTGGGTGCAACCTACTAACGCGCCACTGTCTGGCCGGGATGCACCCGTGGCTTGCCTGCTGCTCTGCGCTTGTGCGCGCGCCCCCACCGCGCCCGCGTCGGCGGCGACAGTGAGGACGTTCAGTTTTTTGAGGAGTTTCTCATCCAAGAGTACGAGCGGCGGCTGGTGGCGGTCCTCCGGGAGCCGGACGTTGCCGCCCACTACAGCATTGGCATTGACTTGACGCACCACGCGGGCCACGCGACCGTCCTCAAGGTCCTCTCGGACCCGCTGCCGATGCTCAAGCTGCTCGACGAAGCCGGGCGGGACGCCCAAACGACGCTCGCGACGCGGCTGGAAGGGGCGTCTGCCGGCCACTCGTACACCGTCAAGGGCAACGCGCACGTGCGGGTGGTGAGCGTGCCGAGCCGCCTCCTCCGCGCCGTCAGCGCGTTGCGCTCGGGCGACGTTGGCTCCTTCATCTGCGTCGCCGGCACGGTCGTCCGCACCGGCGGCGTGATGATGTGCGAAGTCGACCGCACGTACAGCTGCGCCAAGTGTGGCCACACGTTTCCGCTCAGTGGGGACATTGCGCAGCGGGGGGAGTTTCGCCTCCCGTCGCTGTGCCCCGCGCGGGTGCCCGGCCGCAAGCCCTGCGGCGGCACCCGCTTTAGCCGGGAGGAGCGCGCGTTTAGCTGCCGCGAGTACCAAGAAATCAAGCTGCAGGAGCAAATCAAGAGCCTCGGCGTCGGCTCTGTGCCGCGCACCCTCCTCGTGGTGCTGACGGACGAGCTCGCGGACACGGTCAAGCCCGGGGACGATGTGGAGGTTGTCGGCATCCTCCACCGCCGGTGGCACCGCACGCCGACGCCCGGCCAGCGGGCCGACGTGGAGTTGATGCTCGCCGCGACGGGGGTGTCGTTGACCAACGCGCGCAAGTCGTTTCTCCACCTGTCGGACGAGGCGGTGGCCGGTTTTGAAGCGTTTTGGGCGGCCCACCGCGCGACGCCGCTCGCCGGCCGCAACGCCATCCTCCAATCCCTCTGCCCGCAGCTGTACGGGATGTACGTCACGAAGCTCATTGTCGCCATGTCCCTCATTGGCGGCGCCGCGTCGCGCGACGCGTCGGGCACGACCGTCCGTGGGGAGTCCCACCTGCTCATCGTTGGCGATCCGGGGACGGCCAAATCCCAAATCCTTCGCTACGCCGCGCTGCTGTCGCCGCGGGCCGTGCTGACGACGGGCATTGGCACCACGTCGGCGGGGCTGACCACAACGGCCGTGCGGGATGCGGGCAGCGGCCAGTGGATGCTCGACGCGGGGGCGCTGGTGCTCGCCGACGGCGGCCTCTGCTGCATTGACGAGTTTGATTCCATCCGGGAGGGCGACCGTGGGAGTATCCACGAGGCGATGGAGCAACAGACGCTGAGCGTGGCCAAGGCGGGCCTGGTGTGCACCCTCAGCACCCGCACGACGGTGTTTGCGGCGGTGAACCCCAAGGCGGGCAAGCTCGGCAGCACCATCTACGTGCCGACGACCGACACCTTTTCGACGCCGGGTGCCCGCTCGCAGGGCGGGGTGGCTGGTGTTGGCGGCGGCGGCGGCACCTCCAAGGCGCTGCCGATCGAGCTGGCCATTGCCGCGCCGCTGCTGTCCCGCTTTGATGTGGTCCTCACCCTCTTGGATCGGCACGACGAGAGTTGGGACAAGGCCCTGTCGACCTTTATCCTGGATGGCTGCCGCCACACGGGCGCTGCGGCGGCCGCCGAGGCAACCGCCGCGACGGCCCGCTGGTCGCTCGACCGGCTGCGGCAGTACATCTTTTACGTCAAGAACCGGCTGCACCCGCGGCTGTCGCGGGAGGCCCGCCTCATCCTCTCCCGCTACTACTCGGCGGAGCGCCGGGGGGACGGCCGCAACGTGTCGCGCACGACGGTGCGGCTGATGGAGGCGCTCATCCGCCTAACCGTTGCGCACGCGCGGCTCATGTTTCGCCGCCAGTGGGCGACGGCGCAGGACGCGGCGTTTGCGGTGGCCGCCGTTGAAGCGTCGGCCGCGTCCCAGCCGGTGCTCGGCGGCGGCAGCGCCCTCCACGCGCCCTTCCCGGCCGACCCGGACGGGGAGTACCGCACGTATGCCCTCTTTTTGCGATCCAGGCTGCGGCTGGAGGACCTTGTCGAGACACCCCAGTGGGCACCGCGCGCCGCCGACGCAGACGCGGGGGCGTTGGACAAGGCGGAGGAGGAGGAGGAGGGGCAGGAGGAGGAGGCGAGCGCTTTTGGGCTGCCGTCTGGCGCCACGGGCGCCGGTTCGGGGAGCGGGGACACCCCCACGGTCGGGTCTGGCGATGGGGGTGGCGCGCCGTCGACACCCGACAGGGGCGACGGGGCGGCACAGTACCACGGTGGCACGTCAACGCCGGCGGCGGTTCGGCAAGGCGACGTGGCGCGCGCGGAGCGGGCAGAGCAGGCCCGCCTCGACGCCGCGGTCGGCGTCGTCCCCGACCAGAGTCAGCTCAGCTTCACCGCCGCGGCTGCCGACGCGCCACGCAGGCCCGCGTCGTATGCCCGCAAGCGCCCCCGCCCGACGGCCACGAGTGGTGAGGAGGGCGACGGCTTTGAGTCGCCGGCCCCGTCGGGGCCGCCGTCGAGCATGACGCCGCCACGCACGGGGGACTCGGGTGGGAGTGGTGACCCCGCCGGTGGGCCAGACGACGCGACCTCCCCTGCGGGGCGAGCGTCCACGGGGGCTGTGCCGCCTGCTGCTGTCGGGGCCGACGGGTCGACGCCTGCAGGCCGGGCGCCCGCCGTGGCGGACCCGCCTGCCTTCATGGCCGGCGCGACCACGCCGGTCGGCCAAGCGCCGACCGCGTCCGTGCCGTCTGCGTCTGGGGCCACGGGTGGCGGCGGCGCCCCGTTTTGGACGCAGTCCAAATCGCCCTCGGCCTTTGCCAGCGCCGCGTCTGCGTCCGACCTCGACGACGTGTTCAAGGGGCTGGAGGAGGAGGACGAGGAGGACGAAAGCACGGGCATGGTGCTCGCGGCGGTGCCGTCTGCGCCGCCCGCCCCACTGGTGCCAGTGATGCCGGCGGCAAGCGGGGGAGCAGAGGCGCGACGGATACGGCCTCCGCCTGCGCTGTGAGGATGCTTTTCTGTGCTGTACATAGTTTGCCTCCATCTGGCTGTCGGCTCCAAACAGTGTGTCGGTCGTCCATCTTTGTACTCGGGGGTGTCGCGTGAGGCACTCGGACTCTGTGCACCGGCCACTGCCGTGGAATAGCATGGCTCCAGTGTCTACCTATGTCAAATCACGAGCATGCTTCACACGCCCAGTGACGGCGATGACAGGACCGTCGTTGGCAGTGGCATCCGACGCTGTGGGTAGCAGCACCGGGGTGACGCCCACTCTGCGGGCATGTACCGTGCGTGGATAAGTGGGATACGACAGCACCCCCAGCAGGCGCCACCGAAACCGCGTGGCTCGGCAATACGCTACAACAAACTGTCAAAGAGTGCCCTGGTATGTGTATCATGCCTGTACGTTGGAGCCGCAGTGGAGCGGGTCCTGGTCTGCGAGCAAGCCAGGGCCCGGTGTGTTTGCAGGCAGCTCCACCATGACGGAAATTCAGTACAATCCAATCTTCAATATTAATATCGCACGGGTATTGCACGTCCTGAATCAATTTTCCATGGCTTTTGACTCGGTAGCTTCCAGGCCGTAGCCAGAAGGAAAGAGAGAAAACGAACGACGCCCCAGTGTATCCCTATCAACGCTTCATCGCCCGCACAATAAACATGGGGTCCGTAATCCCTGGGTTCGCGGAGATGTCCTGCGCCTGCGGCGGTCCAAACCCGCCGGCGTAGTGGAAGTAACATCCCACGATGAAAGCGTGCTCCATATCCGACGTCCGTAGCCAAATGTCAATTGCCTTTGATGGAAAGCACCGGTTGGAGAAAGACATGACCGCGCTGCCGCCCGGACGGAGGACACGGGCCATCTCTTTGAAGATGGCGAGCGGCTGCGTCAGGTAGTCGACCGACACCACGTTGGTGATGACGTCAAAGGAAGCGTCGTCAAAGGGGAGCAACGGGTTCTCATTGAGGTCCTGCGTCACCCGCGTCGTCAGGCGGGGGTTCTTGTCCAGCTCTGCTGTGACCATGCCCAGGCCGGTGACCGACCCGGCCTCATAGTCGTCCGGGAGGTGGGACACCCATGAGGAGCACACTGTGTGCAGTACAAGAAGCAGGAAAGGGAACATGCCAACAGCAGAATGACGAAACGCTCCCGTCAGTCTCCATGCCACCAACATCTGCTGCGCTGGACATCACACTCCACAACGCACCTACCAGCAAGCCCTGCGTCGACTCCACGCCTAACCATCCATCCACGCAGCCGACTGAGCGATGCCACGCGCGGCCCTCTTGACACAGTGACACCGTTCTGCATCGACCCCACCAGACGTACAGTCCAGAATATCGGCCTTGGGCGGCAACGTCCGCGCGTAGTAGGACGTCAGGGCGCCCACCGCGTACTCATCGATGTGGTAAACGAGCCGCGGCGTATCATAAAAGACTGTGTCCCGCGACTGGACGGCCCAAAGCAAGGGGATGGGACAAGTGTTGTTCCGCATCGTGGAAAGCAGGCAACCGAAGGTGGGGAAGACAGAGAGACAAAAGGAAGAACCAAAAGCAAAAAGAAGTCAGCCAAACCATCCCCATCCATGTTCTCTGCTCTCGAGCAGCACGCCCCATGTTGCCGCCCCAATCGCACTGACCCCGCCGCTCCCTTCCTGACTGCTCTCAGCCCGCCCGCACCCCCAAGCCGGGCTCCTCCCCATCCGTGCGCCCACAAAAAAAGAACATCCAGCAAGACAAGCAAAACAACAAGTGCAGATGAGCGGCGCGCACCTCGTCCTGGCGCCGAAAGTCGGCCGCCGAAAACGGCCACTCGGCGGGCCACTGCGGGTTGGCGAGCGCCGCCGAAATGTCGGGCGGCCGCCGCGCGCCGCCGCCAAACGCCGAGGACATCTTGAGCAAGGCGAGGCGCAGCGCGGAGAGGGGGTTGTTGGCCATCCACGCGCGGACGCGGCGGCGACCCGCGGCGGGCGGTCGGGTGGGGCT
>Ga0114955_1000412_pt1 | contig 21703 bp, 20 predicted proteins | sample Porto_5metaG_FD_87302 | JGI IMG/M metagenome (GOLD analysis project Ga0114955, IMG submission 87302) | Marine algal microbial communities from Porto, Portugal - Porto_5 metaG | ecosystem: Host-associated > Algae > Red algae > Unclassified | place: Portugal: Porto | collected 2015-02-02 | reverse complement strand
GTCGGCTTATAGCCCACGTTGCATACTCCTGCATACCACTTGCCGTGGAGCTGAAGCTCAACAGCATACACGCCGATGCGCGGAAGTAAATACTCATCGTCTAAAGCGATGTTAGCAGTCGGAAAGCCTATTTGCCTGCCTCGCTTTTCTCCATGAGTTACTGTACCTGACACTTCATAATAGCGGCCAAGCAGCTCTTTTACTCGATGCATATCTCCATTTGCTAAACTTTCGCGAATAAGCGTTGAACTAATTTTTTCTTCGCCATTTGTTAACTTATCAATTGTTGTTTGCGTGAATTTTGATCGAGAATGAAATGGTAGTATTTCCATTGTTCCTTTACCTAGCTTTCCATACGTATAGTCAAATCCAGCTACCACATGCTGTACATTCAGTCCAATAATATACTGATCAACAAACTCTTGAGGCAATAGTGCTGCAAACTGTTTATCAAAATGAACGATATATAAAAAGTCAATTCCCATTTCCTCAATGAGTTTCTTTTTTTCTTGAAGCGGTGTGATCATATCAATGTGCTGCACATTGCGCCCGAGCACCACAGAAGGGTGAGGAGTAAATGTCATCACAGCACTAGCTATGCCTTTTTCATGGGCTAACTGTTTTGCTGAATTTATCACTTGCTGATGCCCTAAATGCACACCATCAAAATAACCAAGCGCTAACACTGATTGTTGAACAGCTTCTCGTTGAAAGTGGTGTGGATGTCGAATTTCAATCGTTTCCAAAACACAGTTCACCTTTTCCCTAACCGGTCTAGTCGATTGCCAACACTTTAACCGGCTTCATTAAATGTTTTTTTGTTGGGTGCTGAGCATAAATTGCTAAGCACTTACCTGCAGAATTTATCATTAAAAAGAATGGTTCTTTTTTTAACTCTTCATCTTCCGTACACGGCAATACCGCGCCATTTTTCACTTTCTCTGCTAATGTATCACTAATTTGAAGTTTCGGCAAATGATTAAGAGCTTCTTCGATCGAATGTAGTTTCTCATTGATCGTTTCTTCTTCTACCGCCCGTTCAATATCTTCAAATGTCACACAATCTTCTAGTGAAAACTGCCCGGAACCCGTTCGCTGCAAATACGACATATGAGATGGATAGCCAAGAGCTTCTCCAATCATCACAGCAAGCGTTCGCACATATGTACCTTTGCTGCACGTTACGCGGAATTTGAAGGAAATTTGTTCTCCCTCAAATGTAGCGCGATCATCCAGCAGTTCAAAGTTATAGATATGAATAGTTCTAACGGGGCGCTCTACCTCGATTCCCTGCCTTGCATATTCATATAGTTTTTTACCTTTGACCTTTACCGCTGAATACATTGGAGGGACTTGCTGAAGTTCCCCTGTCATCGAAAACAGCACTTGTTCGATTTGAGCACGTGAAAAAGAATCCGCTACTTTCTTTTCTTCTACAACCTCTCCGGAAGAATCTTCTGTTGTTGTAGAAAATCCGAGTGTAACTTCCCCTTCATAGGTTTTAGTAGCTCCTGTTAGATATTCTACAATTTTAGTAGCTCTACCGATACAAATAGGCAATACCCCTGTAACGTCTGGGTCTAACGTGCCCGTATGCCCTACTTTTTTAGTGCGAAGCAGCTTTCGAACTTTAAACACACAGTCGTGCGAAGTCAGGCCAGCTGGTTTATGTAAAACTAAAACACCGTCCACTCATTCTTCATCTCCTTTTCATTTAAAAAAGGGTGTCTCAGAAGCAAAAACCACTTTTGAGACACCCTTTTTTGTTTCTACATTCACTGATCTTATTCGTTCTCTTGATGGTCATCGCTTTCTTTTTTAATTTCATGAAGCAATGATTCAATTCGATTACCATAATCAATTGATTCATCAAACTCAAACGTAATTTCAGGTGTTTTACGTAAGCGAATGCGCTGACCGATTTCTGAGCGGATAAATCCCTTTGCTTTCGCAAGGCCTTTTAACGTATTCTCACGCTGTTCAGCATCTCCTAAAACAGAGATATAAACTTTCGCTTGCTGTAAATCGCCTGATACTTGAACATCTGTTACAGTCACAAAACCGATGCGCGGATCCTTGATTTTACGATTTAAAATCTCGCCCATCTCTTTTTTCATTTGTTCTCCGACTCTAGTTGCTCTTATGTTCATCTGTGTCACCCCTTTTATAACCAATCAAAAGTTGTAATGGTACGTTCAATCTCTGGAAAAGAATCAATCAAGCTTAGCGCTTTTTGCAGTTCTTGTTCCGTTGTGACACGGCTAGACGAGACTGCGACAATGCTAATTTTTGTTCGTTGCCACACATCTTGAAAATCAGTTTCTGAAACCGATACGTTAAACCGCTGCTTCAAGCGCATCAAGATGCGCTGAAGCACGGCACGTTTTTCTTTAAGAGAAGCAGCATCGTAAATTAAGCATTCACACTCCACTAGTCCAATCATTTAGGATCAATTTGCTCCATTACATATGCTTCAATAATATCGCCTTCTTTAATATCATTGAAGTTTTTAATTGTAATACCACACTCATATCCTTGAGCGACTTCTTTTGCATCGTCTTTAAAGCGTTTTAGCACATCTACTTCACCTTCAAAGATAACAATTCCGTCACGGATTAAACGAATTCCACTGTTACGCGTAATTTTACCGTCTGTTACGTAACTTCCTGCGATCGTACCAACTTTTGATACTTTGAATGTTTGACGTACTTCCACTTGACCGATGATTTTTTCAGCAAACTCAGGATCAAGCATTCCTTTCATCGCAGATTCAATTTCTTCAATTACTTTATAAATAATGCGGTGAAGACGAATATCTACGTTTTCTACATCAGCTGTACGTTTTGCTCCAGCATCTGGACGCACGTTAAATCCGATAACGATTGCGTTAGAAGCAGTTGCAAGAATGATATCAGATTCTGTAATTGCACCTACACCCGTATGGATAATACGAACATTTACACCCTCTACATCAATCTTTTGAAGAGCAGCAGCCAATGCTTCTACAGAACCTTGTACGTCTGCTTTTACGATAAGGTTTAAGTCTTTCATTTCACCTTGTTTAATTTTTTCAAATAAATCATCTAAGCTTACGCGAGATTTTTCACCGCGCTGTTGTTCAAGCTGCTTTTGAGCACGAGCTTCTCCGATTTGACGAGCAGTTTTCTCATCTTCAAATACTAAGAAACGATCTCCAGCTAATGGAACTTCGTTTAAGCCAGTAATCTCAACCGGAGTAGATGGTCCTACTTCCTTCACACGGCGGCCGATATCATTTACCATTGCTCGAACGCGGCCAAACGTATTTCCGACTACGATTGGATCACCTACGCGTAGTGTACCAGTTTGAACAAGAAGAGTTGCTACAGACCCACGGCCTTTATCTAGCTGTGCTTCTACAACTGTACCTGCTGCACGACGGTTAGGATTTGCTTTTAACTCTTCTACTTCACTTACAAGTAAAATCATTTCAAGCAATTGATCAATACCTTCACCTGAAATGGCTGAAAGCTTACAGAAGATTGTTTCTCCGCCCCACTCTTCAGCTACAAGGCCGTGCTCCATTAGTTCTTGCATAACGCGATCTGGATTTGCTGCTTCTTTATCCATTTTGTTAACCGCAACAATAATTGGCACTTCTGCCGCTTTTGCATGGTTAATCGCTTCAATTGTTTGAGGCATTACACCATCGTCTGCTGCCACAACAAGGATTGTAATATCCGTTACTTGCGCACCGCGAGCACGCATCGTTGTAAATGCAGCATGCCCTGGTGTATCAAGGAATGTAATTTTCTTTTCGTCAACCACAACTTGATAAGCACCGATGTGCTGCGTGATACCGCCTGCTTCTGCAGCCGTTACTTTTGTGTTACGGATAGAGTCAAGAAGTGTCGTTTTACCGTGGTCAACGTGACCCATGATTGTAACAACTGGAGGACGCACTTGAAGATCTTTTTCGTCATCAATGATTTCTAATGATTCAAAAGCAGTGTCATCTACTACTACTTCTTCTTCAACTTCTACACCGTATTCTCCGGCAATTAGTTCGATAGAATCTTTATCTAACTCTTGGTTAATTGTTGCCATTACACCAAGCATAAATAATTTTTTAATAATTTCAGAAGGCTCTTTGCCTAATTCTTTTGCTAACTCAGAAACCGTTAAGCTTCCGACAAACGTTACTTTTTCCGGTAACTCTTTTGCAGCTGCTGGAGCTGGTCTACCTTTTGGTGCCTGTGACTTTTGTGCCTGTGGCTTTTTGTTACCTTTATTGTTTCCTTTGTTAGCTGTTGATTTTGTATTTTTATTCAATACTTTCACCCCCATAAAATTAACCGAGCATCGTTGCTAGCTTTTTAGCAAACCCCTCGTCCATAACGGCTACCACAACTCGAGCATCTTTACCAATCGCTTGACCTAGCGTGTAGCGATCGGGAACGATTCTAACCGAAACGTTGTAGTAAGAACATTTATCCGTTACTTTTTTCTTTGTGTTTTCAGACGCATCGCTTGCTAAAAGGACTAACTTTGCTTTTTGTTTCCGAACTTCTCTAACCACAAGTTCTTCTCCAGAAATCAATTTGCGTGCACGGTTTGCAAGCCCTAAAAAGGATATCCACTGTTCATTCATTAGCGTGACTGTTTCTCCTTTTCTACAAGCGCTAGCAACTCTTCGTAAACCGCTTCATCTATTGACGCGCCTAAATGTGTCGAAAGCACATTTTTCTTTTTTGCCAATAAAATTGCTTCTTTATCCTTGCTTACATAAGCTCCGCGCCCGGACTTTTTACCCGTTACATCAACTGAAACGTCGCCTTCTTTTGAGCGTACAACGCGTACTAGCTCTTTTTTAGGCTTCATTTCTCCAGTGGCCACACATTTTCGCATCGGGACTTTTTTACGATTGTTCACCTTGGCTCACCTCTTATTCCATATCTTCATCTGAATCAAATGCATGTTGACTTACTAGCATATCATCGCTGTTTTTTACAACCATACCTTCTTGCTCAGCTTCTGATTGACTTTTGATATCAATTTTCCAGCCTGTCAGCTTAGCGGCTAGACGTGCATTTTGTCCACGTTTACCAATTGCAAGTGACAGCTGATAGTCAGGAACGATAACAGTTGTTGCTTTTTCATTTTCATCTACAATCACATCTACTACCTTAGATGGACTTAAAGCATTGGCAACAAATTCAACCGGGTCATTTGACCAGCGAACGATGTCAATTTTTTCGCCTTTTAGTTCATTCACAACAGCCTGTACGCGCTGACCTTTTGGCCCAACACAAGAACCGACCGGATCTACTTCAGCATACTCAGAATGAACGGAGATTTTTGAACGGTCCCCAGCTTCGCGAGCTACTGATTTTAATTCAACTGTACCGTCATAGATTTCTGGTACTTCTTTTTCGAAAAGACGCTTTAAAAGACCTGGGTGCGTACGTGAAACGTAGATTTGTGGTCCTTTTGTTGTTTTTTCTACTTTCGTAATATACACTTTAATACGATCATGAGGTTTATACTGCTCATTTGGCATTTGCTCGCTTTGAGGAAGCAATGCTTCAATTTTGCCAAGGCTCACATAAATGAAGCGAGAATCTTGACGCTGAACAATACCTGTCATAATATCTTCTTCGCGATCGCTGAACTCTGAATAGATAACGCCGCGCTCCGCCTCACGAACACGCTGTGTAACAACTTGTTTTGCTGTTTGAGCCGCAATGCGTCCAAAGTCTTTTGGCGTTACTTCGATTTCAACTACATCGTCTAGCTGAAAGTTAGGGTTGATTGTTTGTGCTTCTTCAACCGAAATTTCCAGACGTGGATCATACACTTCATCAACCACATCTTTGCGAGCAAACACGCGCATTGAACCTCTTTCTAAATTTAAATCAACGCGTACGTTTTGCGCTTGGTTAAAGTTACGTTTGTAAGCAGAAATTAGCGCTGCTTCAATTGCTTCAATAATTACATCTTTGCTAATGCCTTTCTCTTTTTCAAGAATGACTAAGGCATCAAATAACTCACTGCTCATCGTTGGATAATCCCCCTTTAATATTGGCCCCTACACATTAAAATACAATCGCTAATCGAGCAAAAGCGACTTTGTCATATGGTAAAATCACCGTTTTTGTGCGTGTTTTGATACGAATAGATAATGTGACAGTTTCTCCGTCAAATGATTGCAATTCGCCTTCAAATTCTTTTGCACCTTCAATTGGTTCATATGTTTTTATGTATACATGCTTACCAATTGCACGTTCAAAATCTTTATCTTTTTTTAATGGGCGTTCCGCACCAGGCGATGACACTTCTAAAAAATAGTTATGAGGGATTGGATCTACTGCATCCATTTTCTCACTCAATTTTTCACTTACTGCCCCGCAGTCTTCGATATCTACGCCGGTATCAGAGTCGATAAACACACGTAAAAACCATTCTTTTCCTTCTTTTACGTATTCAATCTCAACAAGCTCTAAATTCATTTCCTCTAAGATAGGGGAAACCATTTCTTCCACTGTTTGTTTCACATTTTTACTCATTCTAATCCTCCCTTCGAGACATTGCATGGTATGTTTAGGTTACGCGTTTTTTATGTCTCTTATATCAAAAAAGAGTGGTTTATTTGCTATTTTTATTTTGCACTCTATAAGAGGTCTAACCTACTAGAGTGGAAATGTTGTCATTTGTGTTGCAGGATTTTAAACGTCACATAATAAATCAATCATGGTGATTGACAAATCTACAGAAAAAACGAATCATGCTAGAAGCCGATTCGTTCTCCATACTACTTACTATGTCAGTAAGTTCATATCAATAAGAAAGAGCGGGTTTCCCCACTCTTTCTCGTCCGTATCCTTAGCATTTCCACAATTACTATATCATAACCGCTTATTTTATGCAAATGTTAGAAAAGAGAAAGCTGGTTCTGATCAGGTAATGATTCAAGGCATCCGTGGTTGTCTAGATACTCTAAAATCGTCTTTGATACTTTGCCTCGCTGCTGCAAGTCTTCTTTCGATAAAAACTCTCCCGTTTCACGAGCTTTTACGATGTTCAGCGCTGCATTTGTTCCAAGACCGGGAATGGCATTAAACGGTGGAATTAAAGACGTGCCGTCAATTAAAAATTCGTCTGCGCTCGATTCATATAAATCTACTTTTTTAAATGAATAGCCTCGTTCGCACATTTCTAAAGAAAGTTCAAGCACCGTTAATAAGTTTTTCTCTTTAGGAGATGCATCTAAACCTTTGGCATTGATTTCTTCCATCTTCGCTCGAATGGCAGTTGAGCCTTTGATCATCGTATCAATATCAAAGTCATCTGCACGAACCGTAAAGTATGCTGCGTAATAAAGAAGCGCGTGGTGCACTTTGAAATAAGCAATACGCACGGCCATCAATACATAAGCAGCCGCATGGGCTTTAGGGAACATATACTTAATCTTTTTACAAGAATCAATATACCAGTCCGGAACACCATTTTTGATCATTTCTTCTTCAAATTCAGGTGTTAGCCCTTTCCCTTTACGCACAGACTCCATAATTTTAAAGGCAAGTGAAGGTTCAAGACCTTGATAAATCAGATAAACCATGATGTCATCGCGACAGCCGATTACTTCACTTAAGTTGCAAATATCATTTCGAATTAGCTCCTGCGCATTACCAAGCCATACGTCCGTCCCGTGCGACAGTCCCGAGATTTGAACAAGCTCTGAAAACGTCGTTGGCTTCGTATCTTCTAACATTTGACGCACAAAGCGCGTTCCAAATTCAGGTATGCCAAGCGTTCCTGTTTTACACATAATTTGCTCTTCTGTTACGCCAAGTGATTCCGTTCCGCTAAAAATTTTCATCACTTCAGGATCATCCGTCGGAATCGTTTTTGGATCAATTCCACTTAAATCTTGAAGCATGCGAATCACGGTCGGATCATCGTGTCCGAGTATATCAAGTTTTAATAAATTATCATGAATCGAATGGAAGTCAAAATGGGTTGTTCTCCATTCGGAATTACGGTCGTCAGCTGGAAACTGGATCGGTGAAAAATCGAAAATATCCATATAGTCCGGTACAACGATAATCCCCCCTGGATGCTGACCTGTTGTACGTTTTACGCCCGTACATCCTGCTACTAAACGATCCACTTCTGCGTTTCGCAAATGTAAATCACGGTCACCGGCATAGCCTTTTACATAGCCATAAGCTGTTTTTTCGGCTACTGTACCGATTGTTCCCGCGCGATATACATTATCTTCTCCAAACAGTACTTTTGTATAGTTGTGAGCTCGCGGCTGATACTCTCCGGAGAAGTTCAAATCGATATCGGGAACTTTGTCTCCTTTGAATCCTAAGAACGTTTCAAACGGAATATCGTGTCCATCTTTAATAAATGGTACGCCACAATCGTCGCAGCTTTTGTCCGGCAAGTCGAATCCAGAACCAACGGAACCGTCATTAAAAAACTCGGATTTCTTACATTTTGGACAAACATAATGCGGCGGCAGTGGATTTACTTCTGTAATTTCCGTCATCGTCGCAACGAATGAAGACCCTACGGAACCACGTGAACCAACTAAGTAACCATCATTCAAGGATTTTTTAACGAGTTTATGCGAGATCAAGTAAATAACGGCAAACCCGTGGCCGATAATACTTTTCAACTCTTTCTCTAGACGAGCTTCTACTACTTCAGGCAGCTCTTCACCGTAGATGCTGCGTGCCATCGCATAGCTCATTTCACGCATTTCTTCGTCTGCACCTTCAATTTTTGGCGTATATAAATCATCTTTAATTGGTTTAATATCGTCAATCATATCGGCTATTTTTTGCGTATTATGAACAACAATTTCTTTTGCTTTGTCCCCGTCTAAAAACGAAAAACAATTCAGCATCTCATCCGTTGATCTAAAATGAACATCCGGCAGCTGATGACGGTTTAACGGGTTAGCCCCGCCTTGTGAACCAATTAAAATTTTTCGGTAAATTTTGTCTTCCGGATTGAGATAGTGAACATTTCCTGTTGCTACAACCGGCTTTCCAATCTTTTCACCGAGCTTCACAATATTGCTGATAATATCTTTTAAAGCTTTCTCATCTCGCACTAAATCCAGTTCAATTAAGTGCTTGTAGTTGTCAGGAGGCTGTACTTCGATGTAATCATAAAATTCAGCTGCTCCTTCTACTTCATCGATTCCTTTTTGCATCATGCCTTCGAATACTTCGCCTCGGTCACATGCGGTTCCAATCAAGATGCCTTCTCGATATTTGTCGAGCTGAGATCTTGGAATTCGCGGCACTCGATAAAAGTAATTTAAATGAGAAATCGAAACGATTTTAAATAGATTTTTTAACCCTACGTCGTTTTGTGCTAAAAGCGTCGCATGATAAGGACGGGCCCGCTGATATGCATTCCCTTCTCCCATATAATCATTTAAGCGATCGTGCATCGTAATTTCGCGTTCAAATGCATCTTTCAGCATTTTATTTAACAAATAGCCAGTTGTTTCCGCATCATAAATCGCGCGGTGATGCTGCACAAGTTCAATATCAAACTTTTTAGCAAGAGTATTTAAACGATGGTTTTTCATATGCGGATACAAAAATCTTCCGAGTTCAAGCGTATCAATAACGCCGTTAGCTGCTTTTTCTAATCCGATTTTTTGCAGTCCCATATTTAAAAACCCCATATCAAAGCTTGCATTATGAGCAACTAAAATACTGTCGCCCATCCACTCATGAAAATCACGAAGTACTTCTGAGATTTCAGGCGCATTTTGGACCATATCATCTGTAATACCCGTCAGTTCAATTGTTGTTGCAGACAGAGGATGATGAGGATTTGCAAACCGTTCAAATCGATCGATGATTTCGCCTTCTTTCATCTTCACGGCAGCAAGTTCAATAATCGTATCGTATACGGCTGACAAACCGGTTGTTTCGACGTCAAATACTACGTAAGTTGCTTCTGGCAAATCCACATGCTGCGGATTATAGGCAATTGGCACGCCGTCGTCCACTAAATTGACTTCCACTCCGTACAGTATTTTAATGCCGTTCTTTTTCCCGGCTCCATACGCTTCAGGAAACGACTGTGCAACCGCGTGATCAGTTATCGCTACAGCCGGATGTCCCCATTTTTTGGCTTGTCCGACTAAAGCTCCAACAGATGAAACGGCATCCATTTGACTCATTGGCGTATGCAAGTGAAGCTCCACACGCTTTTCATCTTCAGGCGCTTTATCCTGTCTAGCAGGACCGGTAATCTCGTTAACATCATTTCCAATCATAACTAGATCACGGACAAATGTATCGTTTTGCACACTTCCGCGAACCTTCACCCACATTCCTTTTTTAATCGCTTGAAGTAAAGGAATATCTTCTTTGTCACGCGAAAACATTTTAACCATAATAGAGTTTGTATAATCTGTCACTTTAAAAATAAGAAGCGTACGTCCGCTTCGTAATTCTCTAGTTTCTGCATCAAATACGTATCCTTCAACGGCAATTCGCTTTTCTTCATCCACAATGGAGTCCAGGCGAACCGTCTCGTCTTTAATCGTATATCCAATTGTAAGCGGACCTTTTGGTAGGTCTTGCCCATCACTTTTTTCATTTTCTTTATTTTGCATTTCTGTGATGGCTTGTAATACTTTTTCTGTATCTTCTTGTTTTCGTTGCTCTACAAACTGCTGAAATGCTTCTTCTGAATGTACAACTTCCGTCATTAGCTGAAGGTTCGGAAACCCATAGGATGCATACTGATCAGCAATTAACTGACTGTACTTTTTACGTAAAGCCGTTCCTTCTGCATCATGTCGTGCATTCACAATCAATTTGGCACCGTTCAATCTCGGCATTTGATCTTGTAAAAGCGACTGTAAAAGCGGAGATATGCCCTGCATTTCTCCAATACAATGCTTCCAATACGACTGTACATGCTCTTCCGTACATTCTTTATTAACGGTTTGAATAGAAAAAGAAACACTCGCAATATGAGAAAAAGCTGAAGACATACGAGCATGGAATAACTCATAGATCTCAAAAGGTAATAACCCTTCTAAAGAAAAATGGAAATGCCATTTTTTTTGTTCTTTCTGAATGACGAGCTTTTCAATCGCTGCGTTTTCAAAGTAAGGAACAATTTGATCACTCGTCAGCTCTAACTGTTGCAGCAGCAACTTAAAACGCTCTTTTTTTCCTAGCGTTTGTGCTTCCAAGTTTTCTGCCTCCTTTTATAAATGAGTGCAATCTATTTTAACATAAATGACTTCTATTCTGTCATATGTTCTGTTTATAAACATAAAAACAGCAGGGATACAAATCCCCGCTGCTTCATTATTTCGCTAACAGTTCTTTCACTGTTGAAACAAGATTGTCAACTGACACTTCTAATGACTCCCCGGTTTTGCGTACTTTTACTTCTACAATTCCTTCAGATGCACGTTTACCAACTGTTACTCGAACAGGAAGACCAATTAAATCTGAATCTGCAAATTTTACTCCTGCACGCTCTTGGCGGTCATCTAACAGCACTTCAAAGCGATTATCTAATAACTCATTATATAATTTCTCACCTAGTTCACGCTGTTCATCATTTTTCACGTTAACTGGAATAACGTGCACTTGATAAGGCGTGACAGCTTCTGGCCATAGAAGACCGTTTTCATCATTAAATTGTTCTGCAATCGCAGCTACTGTACGAGAAACACCGATACCATAGCAGCCCATAATCATTGGCTGGCTGCGTCCGTTCTCATCTAGATACGTTGCTCCCATCGCTTCACTATAGCGAGTTCCCAGTTTAAAGACGTGTCCGACTTCAATGCCTTTAGCGAACTTAATAACGCCTTGTCCATCCGGTGACTGATCTCCTTCTTGGATGAAGCGGAAATCTTCATAAGTTGCATTAAAGTTAACTTCATTTACATTTGTATAGTGATAACCTTCTTCATTTGCTCCGCATACACCGTTAACAATTGCTTTTACAGCATGGTCAGCTACTACTTCTACTGAATCACTTACGCCAATCGGGCCTACTGAACCAACTGCGCATTTTAATACGTCTTTTGTTTCTTCTGGAGTTGCCAGTTCAACAACGGAAGCTTCAAAATAGTTTTTCACTTTAATATCGTTTACTTCGTGATCCCCGCGAACAAGTACAAGCACAAAACGATCATCTACCTTAAATAAAAGGGACTTGATACAAGAAGTCGCTTCAACATTTAAGAAAGCAGCTACGTCTTCAATGCTATGCTGATTTGGTGTTTCCACTTTTGTTAATTCTTTTTCAGCTTCAGTTGATTTTTCATACGTATTTACAACCGGTGCCATTTCAACATTTGCTGCATAAGAAGATGTATCTGAATAAGCGATTGTATCTTCCCCGATTTCAGAAAGAACCATAAATTCATGGGTATCTTTTCCGCCCATTGCACCTGAATCAGCGATAACCGCACGGAAATTTAATCCGCAGCGCTCAAAGATGCGGCTGTAGGCAGCAAACATTTTGTCATACACTTCATCTAAACTTTCTTGAGAAGCATGAAACGAATATGCATCTTTCATAATAAATTCACGACCGCGTAATAAGCCAAAGCGTGGACGTTTTTCATCGCGGAACTTCGTTTGAATTTGATATAAATTTAGCGGTAAACGTTTGTATGACTTCACTTCGTCACGAAGCAGGCTTGTGATAACTTCTTCGTGTGTTGCTCCCAAAGCAAATTCACGGCCGTGACGATCTTTCATACGCATCAACTCAGGTCCGTATGAATACCAGCGGCCAGACTCTTGCCACAATTCAGCTTGTTGTAAAGCAGGCATCAATAATTCGACAGAACCTGCACGGTCCATCTCTTCACGAACAATTTGTTCAACTTTTTGCAATACGCGCTTACCAAGCGGTAAAAAGCTGTACACGCCGCTTGCATTTTGGCGCATATAACCTGCGCGCAATAGAAGCTGATGGCTTTTTATATCCGCATCAGCTGGCACTTCTCTTAATGTAGGAATCAATGTAGAACTTTGTCTCATAACCTCGCACCTCTTTGCTTACTTCTCTATCTTATTTTTTTAAGGCGGACCATGCCGCAATTTTCATATAATCAGCGAGGGAATATCCCTCGCTGAGCGTATGTCTTATAAAAAGAACTTTTGAATATCGTTCCACGTTACAACGAGCATCAGCAGCATTAATAAAGCAAAACCGATAAAATGAACAATGCCTTCTTTTTGACGATCAATTGGCTTACCACGAATTCCTTCTACAGCGAAGAACAATAGTCGTCCTCCATCTAAAGCAGGAAGTGGAAGCAAATTGACAATCCCTAAGTTAATACTTAAAACGGCTGCCCATTTCATTAGGTAGTAAATGCCTGACTGTGCTACTTGATCGGTTGCTGCGTAAATACCTACAGGACCAGAAAGCATATCCAGTTTGAACTGTCCTGTCACAAGCTTCCCTAGACCCGTTAAGATTTCTTTCATCCACGTATATGTTTCAGTAGCTCCGTGCGTGATCGAACCAATGAATGACTTTTCAACCGGTGCATATACGCCAATTAATCCAATTGTCTGTTCCCCAACCTTGCGGCTTTCAGGCGTAATCGGAATATCAAGGGTTTTGCCGCCGCGCTGAACCGTGAATGTAATTTGCTGTTCAGGATGTTTTTGAATTACTTTTACGACATCATCCCACGTTGAAACACTTTGTCCATCAATTGCTTGAACTTTATCTCCTTGTTTAAGTCCCGCATCAACGGCTACTCCATCTGATGTTAATTTGCCCATCACAGGTTTGTCAACAACATATCCTTGAGAAATCCCAAGAACGATAAAAATAACAAAGGCTAATATAAAGTTCATTAGCGGACCAGCGAAAATGGCTAGTGCACGCTGACCAAGAGTTTTGGAAGCAAACTGACGGCTGTAAGGTGCAATTTGAATTTCTTCTCCGTCCATAACAAAGTAAGATTCTTCTGCTACCTCGAATTTTTGCAGACGTTCATCTTCACCTTCTTCATAACCTGAAATAAATAGATTATGCTCTAAGTCTGCTTGCTCTACCTCAATAACTTTTGCATTTGGATGCTGTTCCTTGTTATTGATAATGACTTTATTTGCTTTGCCTTCCTTATCAAACATGAGGCCCACCATTTGACCAGGCTTAACTTCAATCATTTCCGGGTCTTCTCCAGCCATTCGAACAAATCCACCTAGAGGCAGTAAGCGAATGGTATAAACTGTTTCATCTCGTTTAAATGAAAAGATTTTGGGACCAAACCCAATGGCAAACTCACGGCATAAGATGCCTGCACGCTTTGCAAAAACTAAATGACCAAGCTCATGAAAGAATACAAGAGCTCCAAAAATGACGACAAACGCAATGACTGTGTTCAATGGGTATTACCCCCTTCATGTAATAGAGTCAAACCTCCACCCACTAGAAATAAGTGAGCGGCTTCTCTCGCACGCACATTATCGAGAGATGGCGGATCTAACAAACTCTCTTGCTTCTAAATCTACTTCTTTGATAGTAGATAAACAAGGTTTCTGTATTACAGTATGTTCATTCATTGCTTTTTCAATCACATCTTCAATTTGTAAAAATGTAATGTGCCCATCTAGAAAGGCTTGAACAGCTTCTTCATTAGCTGCGTTTAAAACAGTCGGAAGTGTTCCACCCGCTTTGCCAGCCTCAAATGCAAAAGCTAAACAGCGAAAACGCTCTTCATCCATTTTAGCGAAATGAAGCTGGCCAATATCCGCCAAACTTAAACGCTTGGTGTTAGGCAAAGACATGCGCTTTGGATACGTTAACGCGTATTGAATTGGCACGCGCATATCAGGCGTTCCAAGCTGAGCAATAACGCTTGTATCAGAATACTCTACCATAGAATGAATGATGCTTTCCTTATGTAACAATACATCAATTTTCTCATAGGGAAGATTAAAAAGCCAATGTGCTTCAATCACTTCTAGTCCCTTATTCATCATCGTTGCCGAATCAATTGTAATTTTAGCTCCCATTGACCAGTTTGGATGATTTAACGCATCTTCAACCGTTACTCCCTGTAGTTCTGCTCTCGTCTTATCTCGAAAGCTCCCTCCAGAAGCCGTTAAAATTAAACGATCTATTGCTTTTTGATCTTGCCCTTGCAAACTTTGAAAAATAGCTGAGTGCTCACTGTCTACCGGTAAAATATCAGCGCCATATTCCTTGGCTGCTTCCATGACAAGGTGACCAGCGGTAACAAGTGTCTCTTTATTTGCAATAGCAATTGTTTTTCTCATTTTGATTGCTTCTAGCGTAGGAGTCAACCCTACACTTCCAAGAACAGCGTTTACCAACACTTCTGTAGATGGATGAGTTGCTACTTCCACAAGCCCTTCTTCTCCATAAACAAATCGAATAGAAGGGAATTCCGCTTGCAGCGACAGACAATCTTCTTTCTTCATCACAGAAACAAGGGCTGGCTTACACTGCTGAATAATCTTTCTTGTTTCATTAATATTTCGACCTACAGAAATTGCTGAGAGCTCAAAATGTTCAGGATGCGCTCGAACAATATCAACGGTTTGAGTACCGATTGAACCTGTAGCTCCTAACAAGGAAATTTTCTTCAAGTATATTCACTCCTATTAAAACAAAGACATCTTTTTTATAGAGATAATAAAAAAGCTAAAATTGGCATGATGAACATCAAACTGTCAAAACGGTCTAAAATCCCACCATGACCCGGTAAAATTTTCCCTGAATCTTTTACGCCATAGTGACGTTTGAACGCTGATTGTACAAGATCACCCATCTGGCCAAATAACGATACGATAATACCAATTACAAGTAGTTCGATCATCGTTTGATCAATATTTGCTAACAGCTTAAATACAATGGCTACTACAATAGCGCATACGACGCCACCAACAAAACCTTCAATTGTTTTATTGGGACTGATTTCCGGCCATAGCTTTCGTTTCCCCATTGCTCGTCCAATAAAATAAGCTCCGGAATCCGTCGCCCAAATAATAAGAAAAGCAAAGAACAAATAAGCTAAGCCGAACTCTTGACGAACCTCGATAAAATAATGAAAGCCAAAGCCAACATATACTGTCGTTAATAAAATAAATCCAACGTCATCGAAGGTGAATTTATTTTTAACTACAACCGTGTACATTAATAAAAGAAGGACAGCAGCAAGCGCTACTTCTATCTTATGTTCACTTAAGAATTGAAATGCAACATCTCTTCCGTTTGGCAGCAAAAACACCCAAGTTAGTAATATACTAATGATACTTGGAAAAGACATTGCTTTCAAATGTTTCATTTTTAAAAGCTCAATTACACCAACTGTTCCAATTACATACATGATAAGGGTAAAAGGTAACCCTCCAATTAAAACAATCGGCACAAATACCGCAAGTGCTACAATCGCGGTGATAATGCGCTGTTTCATCTTGTTTTCCACACCTTCTTATACACCACCAAAGCGGCGACCGCGCTTTTGAAACGCCTCGACTGCTTCGATTAAATGATTTTCTTTAAAATCTGGCCATAATACTTTTGTAAACCAAAACTCTGTGTACGCTAGCTGCCAAAGCATAAAGTTACTTAAGCGAAGCTCGCCACTTGTGCGAATAAGCAAATCCGGATCTGGAAGGCTTTTGCTCATTAAATAGGAAGAAAATAAATTTTCTGAAATAGAAGAGGAAGCCACTTTTCCCTGTTCTACATCTTCTGCCAATGACCGAATAGCGCCCACAATTTCGTGACGGCTACCGTAATTAAGCGCGAAGTTTAAAATCATCCCCGTGTTATGCTTTGTTTTTTCAATTGCCTTATCCACGGCTCGAATCGTATGGGCAGGGAGTTCACTTTTATCTCCCATAATACGAACTTGCACATTTTTTTCAATTAGCTCAGGCAAAAAGGTTGTTAAAAATTCCTCTGGCAATTTCATTAAAAACTCAACTTCAGTTTTGGGGCGCTTCCAATTTTCAGTGGAAAATGCATATAACGTTAATACTTTAACACCTAATTCATTGGCCAGTCTGGTCACATGACGCACTACTTTCATTCCTTCATGATGGCCCATCATGCGAGGAAGAGCTCGTTTTTGCGCCCAACGACCGTTCCCATCCATAATAATTGCAATATGTTCAGGAACAGGGTGCTGTTTCACTTGATCTTTTCGTTCTGACAAAGACAGTGTATTTAAATCTTGACTTTTCTTCCATGCTTGAAATTTTCTTAACATGCAAAGGTCCCCCGTTGTACGCTCTCACATAAACGTGTAGCTTATGTGAGTTTTTTCTTACTACACATTATTAACAAAAAAACCCCCTGTAAACAATAGAGGGTCTTTTACAATATATTTTACCTTGAAATGACTTAAACTGCCATAATTTCTTCTTCTTTATCTTTTGCCACTTTATCCACTTTTACGATATGATCATCCGTTAGTTTTTGAATGTCATCACTGTAGCCGCGTAAATCGTCTTCAGTAATTTCACCTTTTTTCTCTAACTTTTTAAAATCATCGTTTGCATCACGGCGTACGTTACGAACCGCAACTTTTGCTTCTTCAGCATATTTTTTCACCATTTTCACTAACTCACGACGACGCTCTTCCGTTAAAGCAGGAATCGATAAACGGATAATAGTTCCATCGCTTGTAGGTGTTAATCCTAAATCAGATTTTAAAATAGCTTTTTCAACTTCACCAATTTGTGATTTGTCATAAGGCTGAATAACAAGCATACGAGCTTCCGGTACACTTACTTGCGCCAATTGGTTAATCGGTGTTGGTGCACCGTAGTATTCTACCGTTACGCGGTCAAGAAGTGACGCGCTTGCACGTCCAGCGCGAATTGATGCTAGTTCGCGGCTAAATGATTGAATTGCTTTTTCCATTCTTTCTTTTGCGTTTTGCAACACTTGTTTTGGCATGTTTATTTCCCCTTTACAATTGTTCCAATGTTTTCGCCTGTAACGGCACGTTTAATATTGCCTTCTTCCGTAATTGAAAAAACAATTAGCGGAATATCATTGTCCATACATAATGAAGAAGCTGTAGAATCCATAACAGCTAGTCCATCTTTTAAAACATCAATATATGTTAATGTTTCATATTTTACAGCATCAGGTACAAGCTTAGGATCTGCATTATAAACGCCATCTACGTTGTTTTTAGCCATTAAGATAACGTCAGCTTCGATTTCAGCTGCACGCAAAGCTGCTGTTGTATCTGTAGAGAAATAAGGGTTTCCTGTACCCGCAGCGAAAATAACAACGCGTTTTTTCTCAAGATGTCGAACAGCTTTTCTTCTAATATAAGGCTCTGCTACTTGTCTCATCTCGATAGAAGTCTGAACTCGTGTTTGCACACCAATGTTCTCTAAGCTATCTTGAAGAGCCAGCGAGTTCATTACTGTTGCTAGCATTCCCATGTAATCAGCAGCTGCACGATCCATACCCATTTCACTACCAATTTTACCACGCCAAATGTTTCCGCCACCGACGACTACAGCAATTTCCACACCTAATTCATAAACGGCTTTTACTTGTTCAGCAACAGATTTGATGATGGATGGGTTAATACCAAAACCATCTTCACCAGCTAATGCTTCTCCACTTAACTTTAATACGATACGATTATATTTTGCTTGACTCATGCTTACCTCCATCGTTAACGGTGAGATCTCTTTTGTAAAAAAGGGAACACACAGTGTTCCCTATACGGTCAAACCCTTACTTTTTAACTTGGTTCATTACTTCTTCAGCGAAGTTGTCTTGACGTTTCTCAATACCTTCTCCTACTTCAAAACGAACGAAGCTTTCAACAGTAGCGCCTTTACTCTCAACGAACTGACGTACTTTTTGATCAGGATTTTTAACAAATGTTTGATCTAGTAAGCAAATATCTTCGAAGAATTTGCCAAGGCGACCTTCAACCATTTTTGCAACGATTTTTTCTGGTTTGCCTTCGTTTAATGCTTGTTGAGTTAATACTTCGCGCTCACGCTCAGTTTCTTCAGCAGAAACTTGGTCACGAGAGATGTATTTAGGGTTGATTGCAGCGATGTGCATAGCAACGTCTTTTGCAACAGCTTCTTCAGTTGTACCAGATAATACTGTTAACACACCGATACGTCCGCCAGCATGTAGGTAAGCACCAAATGCATCAGCATCAGTTTTTGTTGCTACAGCGAAACGACGTAGAGATAATTTTTCTCCGATTGTAGCGATTGCAGAGTTGATGTGTTCTTCAACAGTTGCACCGTTTTCCATTTTTTGAGTAGCAGCTTCAGCAGCATCAGCTGGTTTGTTAGCTAAGATGTGAGCAGCTAATTCTTTTGTTAATTTTTGGAATCCTTCGTTTTTCGCAACGAAATCAGTTTCAGAGTTAACTTCTAAGATAACAGCTTCGTTACCTTGAGTTTCGATGTAAGTTAGACCTTCAGCAGCAATACGGTCTGATTTTTTAGCAGCTTTTGCAATACCTTTTTCACGTAAGAAATCGATTGCTTGCTCCATATCACCGTTAGTTTCAGTTAACGCTTTTTTACAATCCATCATACCAGCGCCTGTTTTTTCACGTAGTTCTTTTACCATTTGAGCAGTAATTGCCATAATGTGTAGCCTCCTTGTTTGGGTATGTAATTAATGTATATAAATGGGTTAAATCTTTTCAAAAAAAGGTGATAAAAGGCTATTCCCTCTTATCACCTTTCACGGAATTAAGCAGTAGTTGTTTCAGTTTCAACTGCTGTTTCTTCACCTTGTTTAGCTTCTAGAATAGCATCAGCAACTTTAGAAGTTAAAAGTTTAACAGCACGAATTGCATCATCGTTTGCAGGGATTACATAATCAATTTCGTCTGGATCACAGTTAGTGTCTACGATACCAACGATTGGAATGTGTAATTTTTTAGCTTCCGCTACTGCAATACGCTCTTTACGAGGGTCAATGATGAATAATGCATCTGGAAGTTGTTTCATATCTTTAATGCCGCCTAAGAATTTTTCAAGACGCTCTAACTCTTTTTTAAGTTGAACTACTTCTTTCTTAGGTAGTACTTCGAAAGTACCGTCTTCTTGCATTTTTTCGATATCTTTTAAACGTTTGATACGTTTTTGGATAGTTGAGAAGTTAGTTAATGTACCACCTAACCAACGTTGGTTAACAAAGTACATACCAGCGCGAGCTGCTTCTTCTTTAACAGAATCTTGAGCTTGTTTTTTCGTACCTACGAATAAAACAGTACCGCCGTCTGCAGCTAATTCTTTAACGAATTTGTACGCTTCTTCTACTTTCTTAACTGTTTTTTGAAGATCGATAATGTAGATGCCGTTACGCTCAGTGAAGATGTATTTCTTCATCTTTGGGTTCCAACGGCGAGTTTGGTGACCGAAATGTACACCAGCTTCTAGTAATTGTTTCATTGAAATTACTGACATGTGTTTTTCCTCCTAATGGTTTTAAGTCTCCTCCGCTTATATCATCTTCAGCCGAAACTACAAAAAGTAGCACCATCAACCGAATCAACAAGCGTGTGTAATAACACCAAAAACTAATATAGCACACTCTTTTTTCACAAGCAAGCGTTTCATTAAGTTTATTGATGAAATTTCAATAATAATTCAATTTCAGTTTTCCCTCTGTGTAAATGTTTTGCAATTTCTTCAATTGTTAAACCTTTTCTCTTTAAATAAACAGAAAATTCTTTTATCTCTTCACCTGACAAATCTTGAATTTGGTCTGTAGTTAATTCATCAAAAGATGTGCTTATATGTTTCTGATTTTCTTCTATAGAGAGAAGTTCATGCAGCGACTGAGAAGGCTCACTTTTTAGATCCACCCTTTGAAGAGGCACGTCTTCTTCATCTACCAAAGGTGATTTTGCGCTGCTTTCTTCCATATCGGAAGAAAGCGAAGTTGAACGCTCACGAAGCTGCCGTAAAAACTGCTCGTTTTGTTCCTGAAATTCAGCGAGATATGAACTCATTGCAGCTTCCATTTTATTTATATTTTGCTGGTGCAAGCGTTCAACCCTTTTCCCTTTGGTCACTTGCATATATAAAAGAATAATGCAAAACAGTGATAGACCATGAATTAAAAAACTAACTGTGAGTAAAAACCCCATCCTTTTACCTCTTCACTAAATTATTTTGCTTAAACTCGTACGCATTTTAAACAGCGCTTTCGAATGAATTTGAGAAATGCGTGAAGTGGATAGCCCTAACAGCTGCGCGATCTCCGTGAAAGTCAACTCTTCTTTATAGAATAATGAAACAACAAGCTGCTCTTTTTCATTTAGCTGCTCAATAACTTCAGCGAGCTCTTGATATCGTTCGTCGTTAATTAGCTCCTCTTCAGGGGAGCGCGTTTTTTCATCTTTAATCGTGTATTTTTGCTCTCCATCTTCATACTCTTTTGGCTGTTCTTCCATTGACAAAACGTTAGCTAAGAAGCCTTCATTCATTGTATGAACAACATCTGCTTCTGTCATGCCTACTTCTTTTGCAACCTCACTTGGTGCAACTCTGCGCAAGTATCTTTGTTCAAGTGCTTCTGTTGCTTGCTCAATCTTTTTCGTCTTTTCCCTTGCGCTTCTTGATAACCAATCTTCTTTACGAAGCCCGTCTATTATCGCCCCTCGAATTCGAAAAGACGCATATGTATCAAACTTTAAGTCTCTACC
>Ga0114955_1000408_pt1 | contig 21762 bp, 28 predicted proteins | sample Porto_5metaG_FD_87302 | JGI IMG/M metagenome (GOLD analysis project Ga0114955, IMG submission 87302) | Marine algal microbial communities from Porto, Portugal - Porto_5 metaG | ecosystem: Host-associated > Algae > Red algae > Unclassified | place: Portugal: Porto | collected 2015-02-02 | reverse complement strand
TTGATCTGCAGTGGCCGATCGCAGATTCTGTGGCCACGAGTGGCCGGCCCAATTGCACACAGCGAAAATGGCGGCGGAACACGAAAAAATATGATTTTGCCTCCTGAACAGGCCATAGGAATTCTAGATGACGATCGCGTTTGCCAGAGGCGGACGCAGAACGCATACTCAAATGAAGCGCGACGGCGGATCGTGCCGATGAAGAAAGAAATCCCCCCAGACAGAAGGCTTTCTTCCTTGCATGAGCAGAAAGCCTCTGGCGATGTTTGTCGGAATCCTGCATCTCGCGTGGGGATCAGCAGAGTGCAACAAGTTTTACGGGGGCACAAATGCGGCAAAGTCATTGGCTCCACATGCAGGAGGATCTCCTACAGCACGATGTGGAAACGATGCTTCCTGATCGGCGGTGTGTCCATTTTTGGGGGAAGTGCCATATGTTTCTGTCTTCTGGGTAAGGAGTAGGTGCGTTGAGCGCATGGTATGTGTCAACATAGTTTAGGCGCATCGAGTAGGCGCAGCCCTGCAACGGTAAGCACGACGCTACTGCTCCGCACAAAACATGTACTTGGCGGCCAGGCCGTGGACTCTCAATCCGAAACCTCATTACCTCTGAATATGTCGTACCATGGTATACCTCTATCAAGGTATGCCAGCCTGCTTGCCGGGGCTGACCCGCCCGTTTAGGACGGAACCACGAGATCCAGAGCTCAGCACCGAACACTAATGGAACAGAATGGCCTCTGTTGGGCGCTTGTTCGGCAACAGCCACCCCAACAGAATCACGTTCTGTTGGGGGCGTCGCCAGTTGTGACTTCACGCGGCCTCACTCTCCGCGCTCCACGTCACAGTCGCTGCAGGCGGCAGCCCCAACAGAAAGCCATTCTGTTCGGCGCCTGTTGCCGAACAGGCGCCCAACAGATGCGATTCTGTTATTGTGCTTCTCACAAAAACTGGATCCGCTTCATTCGCTTCATCGGCAAGCACCGCCCTCTGAGCTAATGAAACAGCGATTTTGCATCGGATGCTGATGTATCAGGGTCCAGTTTTTGTGGGAAGCACAATACAGTCCTGTTCGGTGCTAGGTGCTGGATCTCGGGAGTTCTGGAAGGACGGTGCAGCACATGTGATCGAGAACGGGATCGTGTGCTCTGGAGTAGGGCTATGGCGCGTCTCCGAAGAATGATCGGATCTGAGAAACGCTCATAGAAAGTCACAGCAGTTCACAGGAGCTCGCAGCACAGAATTTAACATTGCTTTGATCGCCCTTGCCTCCCACAGAGCCATCCAGGAGTCCTCAGCAAGCAATTTCATTTCAAAGCACAGTCACAGCACGGTCACAGCATGCTGTAACTTGCTGTGGAACGTGCTCGGATCCGATCATTCTTTGGCGACGCGCCATGTTAAGAGAAAAGGCTTGCGAGTACAAGTTGCAGTCCATCGTGGGCAGACCGCAGCTGTTTTTCCAATACATGTGAACCGCGCAATTCCTGGTCTGACGGTCTCGGCCAGGCTCTTGCGTCATGCCCACATGACACGGAGCTGCACACGCCCAAGACAGAGAAGATTAGTGTGCCTGTCCCAACAACGACCGCGTGAGGGAAAGCGCATGCAGATCATGATCACCTAAAGAGCCACGAGCGCTGCAGAGCAGAGGTCGTGCCGCAGAAACAGTCCGCAGCAAATCGAGGGGGGAGGTGCAGGGGGCTCGGGGGCAGGGGAACCGCACGCAAGGAAAGAGCCATGAAACGCACCACAGGCGATTGAAAAGCGCGCCCAGAGGCCATGCACCGATAGAGCAAGTGAAAAGGTTGAGGTAGGGCGTTGACGCCAGGGGGGAGGCGGTTGAGCTGGGCAGTTCGTGGAACGAGCGGTGTTCGTGGCACTTGGCCAAAGGTAGCGGTTGCCCAGCCGGGAAGCCATCGGCAAATGGCACGTGGGTGGTTGAGAGGACGAGGTGGAAGGCTGCCTGCACGCTGGAGGGCCAGTGGACACATTGCACCAACCCTTCTTCAACGAGCTACACATAATGACAGGGCTGGCTGAGTCGTATTTGACGTTACCTAGCGACGATGTGGCCCTTCCTCGCACGGCAGTCCGTGACGAGCTGGGCCACATATTTTCTTTGAAGCCTGAAACAGGCTTTGGCTCGAAAAAAATCCTGATCATCACAATGAGAGCCGTTACACGAGCCAGTTACTGGCAGTGGTGTGACCGACACATGAGACATACCAACAGCGGCGCCGAACAGAATGGTGTTCTGTACAGAATGGTGTTCTGTTCAGCGTCTGTTCCCGAACAGACGGCCCCAACAGATGGTCTTCTGTCCGGCTGTTGCCCAACAGCGATTCTGTTCGGCGTTCTGTTGGGCTGCCGCCTGCAGCGACGACCCCCTTGCCCCCGTCACGCGAGCGGTCGCCCGGCTCCCCAGTCGTGGGGTGCCCCGATTCAACAGTGAATGCAGGAAACAGCGGGGACCCTGACGGAGTTCGGAGGGCTCCCGCATTGACATGCCGCCGCGCTGAACCTCACATATTTCTAAGGTTGCAGCTCAACCTTGACCTCGTGCAATCCGTATGGCAGCTCGCCACGGCACCTTGGCAGAAGCCCAAGACGGACACTACGGCAACCAAATGGGTTACTATAAGCGAAGTTAAATAATAACATCCCATTCAATAAGACACCTGGGAATCACAGTTTTGGGGCTGGCTGTTGCTCGGCAGCAACAACAGCTTTTGGCAAGCGAGTTTCTCCAGCAGGATAGTGCAAAATCTTGCTGTAAAATAAAGGACCTTCTGGGAGCGTCTCTACGACGTATTCATAACATCCCAAAAATAGCGGTTGCCGATAGAAGGGAGGCAGAGCCGACGACACAGCATAGAAATGAATTCAGATTGGCTGTTCGACAAGACATGATCGAATTATTGGCTGAGAGTTGCCGCCAATAATCTTGCAAGATAATAGACGTGTCTTGCAGGAGTCAAGAAGAGCCATTGCAATTTGCAATGAGACTTCCTGAGATTTTTAGGCCGCCTGCTTGGGCCTCAAGAGGGCATGGAGAGTAGGCTTGTTGATTGCGCCCCGATTTTTGGGGCGCTGGTGAGTAATGCGCCCCTGAGCGCCCTTTGAGAACTCAGTGCGCCCTGAGCGCCCCTCGAGCGCCCGTTGTAGCACCCATAAATGATCAGGTATCCCCCTCTTGTTCTTACGTTTTGACTGTGTTTCGTGGAAACTAGCGACCGTTTGTGAATTTCTCTATGCATGTGAAAGAAGGACTGTTGACGGTCATCCGCAGGCCCCAATATGTCTGCGTGCCGCCCACAGCGGCAGCTCCCAAGGACAAACAAGAGAACAGCTGAATATTTTCCAGGTGGTGATGTACACAACCAGACCGTCCGGCCATGAGGACAAGAAACACACGCACACAATACACAGTCACGCCGACCTATTCACGTCTGCAGCCTTGGCCAAGTAGATATCCTTGCCAACGATGTCTTTCAGTCGTGGGAGATGGTTGAGAAGGATGCTGCTGCTCTGGCGCCAAAACGAAGGCCATCGCTGCTGCCATGGCCACCTCCTGACGGGCCCTTCCCGCCTTACTGCTTGGGCACCTGCAGCCAGGGCTGCGCGCCCATACAGGCTGCAGACAGAGTCGTCGGGCACTCGGTCGACCAGGTCGTTAAAATGTTACGACAATTATTGTTCAGAGCGCCCATCAAAGCGCCCAGGAAACCGTGGGCGCTAGGCGCTCGATCGCCCTCTGAGCGCCCATTGAGCGCCTAAAATGCGCCCAAAAAGAGCGCCCTGGGCGCAATCAACAACCCTACCGGCGATACAGCATAAAAATGAAGTCGCATTGGCTGTTCGAAAAGCCATTATCATTAGCGAAGCTTCTAGTAGGGATCCATTCGTGTTCTCAACGCTCAGGCAGCCACGTTGCACATAATGGGTGGCCCCAGTCGGTTTGATGGTCACCCTCTAGGACATTTGATTGGATGATCCCATCTGCACACCCAATAAAGAATATCCACGTTCCAGCATTCGATGGCTCGCGATCGCTCTGGTTCAGATGAATTACACATGCAAGCGATTACAGATTCCTCCAATAGCGTTTACAGATGCCTTCGGGGAACCCCCACTGTATATACTCCACACAAAGGCCCAGAAATGGTCAGTAGCGCGCCTCCTTGCGGCAGTGTCAGCACTGCGTCCCCGCTCTCTTCCGTCGTCTCGCCATCTCGCCATCTCGCCCCTCCGTCGGGCCTTTCACACCACTATTCGTCTGACCCCAATTCTTAGCAACTGGCCTATGATGAAGGCTTAATCTCATCCCCACCGGAAACGAAAAATGTGGCTCGCCTCAGGAGAGTCTCGCGGGGTCGGGGGTCATTTCCGTCTCCGCTGGAGCGCTCCCGTTCTCCTGCTGGAAAATGCACCCAAGAAATTGTCTGTACCAGTTCTTGACACAATGATTTCTCATATGAGAACGGCTCGGAATCGCACATTACAGTCAAAAACACTTAGTATGAACGGACTATTTGATCATCTGGAGCCCCGAGTTTTCATCCTTGAGACGCCTTCCACCACACGAAGGAGCTGTGTGCACAGCGAGGAGAGCGCGTGTAGCTCTAGACGCTTCGCAGACGAGGGACACATGAGTTGTTGAGGAACCTCTACGGTCATGAGCCACAGAGGGTTGCTAAATCAATACTTTCGGCGGGGGTCGAGGATAGAGCAGGGGGGAGGGAGGGGGGGACGCCGGGGGGGAAAGCTGCAGGCCAAGGACAGACGTGGGGACGAGGGGCGCACGGGTGGGGGCGGAAGGGGGGCGGATGGGAAGGGGGGAGGTGGGTTAGGGGTGCTCAGGGGCCATCAGATGGACGGTAAAACGATGAGTAAGCCTGTGCTGGTACGCAGGGAGCTGGGACAGGGTTGTGCTGTGGTGACATGAAGGGCGAGGGATGGGGGGGGCGTTGGGGAGCCCTCACAAACTCGCATAATACAATGCGACCTCAAAACTCAGGCTCCAGAGCCTCTTTCATGTGCTGACCACACCTCTTCGTCGACCCTGGCCGAGAAATCGGCCCATACAGCTACTACGGGGCTCCGGGGTGCATCGGTGCGACTCGACATCCGGATCCCAGCGGCGAACGCGGGCGGGAGCAAGACGCTCTGCTCGGAAATCAGTGGAAGGGCTCTGTGGACGCGGAATTGCACCGATCCGGCCATGTACTTTTTCCTGCTCTTTTCCAGGGAAACACGCTGTTCTCGTCCAGGAGTACTCCGTTAGAGGCGCACAAGGCATCGTTGGAGAGCTGATGAGTTCACGAGTCCAGTGGTGTGACTCAGACCGCGCTGATACGCTTTGTTTGGTTTATAAAAAGGAGTGAAATGCGCCGTAGGCGGTTCCGGAGCATCCCCAGGAACCCAATTTCATATGTAAACACTGTGGATTTCCCGCACAAGCCCGATGTGCTAAAAACTGGTACGAGTGTCAAAAACTGGTGACAGACGGATAATCCATCGTCGTCACCGCACCACCATGCTCTCTCTTCGACGCGCGCTCCGCAGCCGCTCCTTATCTGGGCGCGCGCTCCGCATCCGCTCCTTTTTTTGCCCCCCCCCCTCCCCCTTTCTTCGCGCCCGCGCGCCGCATCTGCGCCTTTCTCTGCCCCACTCCCTCCCCCCATCCGCACGCCATGCAAGTCGCGCTGTACTCACGTTCGTTTTTTTCCTCCATGCGTTCCACGTCCTTCCCCGTTCCCCCCCCCGGCCCCTGCCGGGGTGTTCACTCATCTCTTGTTCACCTCTTGTGGCATCTGCCGGCCTCCGCTGTCGACCTCCCCCAGCGTGTGGCGGCGCGCCGGGTGCAGTGATTGTTTGCTTTGCTGACCATGGCTTCATACTGAGAACCATACGACAAAGATGAAGACATCAAATGGGGACCGACAATGGGGACGCTACAACTAGAGAAGAGAAAAGGACACAAGGACAACTGGGGAAGAAAAAAGGGACCCAACGCCGGGGAGGTCAGAAGAGCAAAGGGACAGGACGACTAGCCGCCATTACAGTGACGAAGCTCGAAATTCTATGACACCATCGAAAAGACACGCTCCCTCAATGTACAACACTTATGCTGAATAATACATCACAATGCCAATTGCTTTCGATCACCCCAGCAACATGACATTTCACACGAATCAGCTGCTTAACCCATTCTGCACATTGTGTAGACTGTGCTAAGCAGCTGGTTCGTGTGACGGGAAACAAATGGTAAGAATGCACACTGAGAACAACTGCACTGCGCAAATTTCCAGCTTGTGGGGGGTGGCGCTCCGGCCGTTGCGCAACCACTGTCCAGCTCACTCCCAGCTCTGCCGGGACCAGTGCTATACCTCACGGGCAGTGCGTGTTTTCCGTATGTCCGATACGAAACAGAAGAGCACAACAGGCCGAGAAAATGTGGCCATCCATTGCGTCCGTGGAGGAAGGCCACGGCGCGGCAGCAAATGGACAATGCACATTTTCCGTAGGGACGGAGACGTCGGTATCATCCTGAATAGTGCAGAATCGCACTAGTCGCTGGGTGTTACCGACGTGAGGGGCACAGGGCATCTTTTTTTCGTTCATTTCCTTCGACGTCGACTGGGACAGAGCCCCGTTTACAGTAGGTGGAAACAAAGTGCGATCTGGTGATTGCTGAAGCTTTCCAGAACTGTGTGTCTGTGTTCTCACGAAGAGTGGAAGCTTCGCTACCTGGTCCCTGCCCTGGGGGACCTAGTTGTACTATTGGCTGATACTTGCCTCCAGAAACCTTGCAAGCCAATCAACCTGTCCTGCATGAGTCACGCAGAGCCATTGCAATTGGCAATGAGACATCCTGAGATTTTTAGGCCGTTTGCTTGGGCCTGAAGAGGGCATGGAGAGGGCTCTGAGCCAGATCTATGATTTCTCATGAGATCAACAAACTTCTTCAAATTTCTTGAGATCCTCAGGGCGTGTTAGGGTTGTTATGTGAGCCCCAATTTTGGGGGCGCTGAGCGCATTAGTGCCCTATGAGCGCCTTAACAGCGCCTAACAGCGCCCCCAGCCTCCTAAGCGCCCTCGGTATCCCCCCATCAAATATAGCTGCAGCCCACCATGCCTTTTTCAGATCGAGGAGTCGATTTCTTGTGAATAACCAGTTTCAACGAGACTTGACCTTATCTGGTCTTTCCGAAGCAGCCGACGGAGCGAGTCAAGAGGGGCGCGTATCCGCAGTGGGGATGGCTGCCGGCGGAAACACGCGAGCCACGGCCGTACCTGCTTCGGCAACCCCATGCCTGTGCCGACAGCCGCACATTTTTGTCTTCGTGCTTCTGTCCCGCTCGTAGAGCGGCAAAGACATGAGAATGAAGTTCCTCCTGCAGCAGCGGCACCAGTACCAGTCACCTCACTTGTACCCGCGGCGCGTCCAGCACCATCGCCACCATCGTCTGCGCCAGCACTTGGGGGACCTCCATCTTCAGGGTTGGACACGTCCGAGCCGAGCAGCGCGAGCAAGCCTGCATAGTTCTCGCGAGTCGACGACGTCTCTGCAGGGTCAAGCGAGCGGGGAGGGGAGGTCGTTTTCCATGAAGGATAGAGTTGTTGCATGCGTACAGAAGGGGGATGGGCACAGGGGGAGGCGAGAGTGGTGAGACTCACAATCACATGCCTTGAATTGGACCAGCAAAGTGTTCGTGATCAAAGAACAGCGCCTCGGCCGTCGATGCTGGCGCTCAAGTAACGGCGCTCAAAGGGCGTTGGTCAGGCATCCGCGCCCCATTCCCCCAGAATGAACAAAATGTCGTTACTGCGTCGATGGGTCGAATCAGAGCACTGCTCCCTTGAGGTACTCTCGACAGCATTGTTGCAAGGCGTGGTAAAACAACACCCCTCCCCCCAGATGACTTCTTTTGCAATGCTCGATTCTGAGGAGCCCTGACAAGGCAGCATTCCGGATCGAGGCCAGCTATTATACTGGTCAATCCTAAAACTGTTAACTAGCGCCCTAATAGCTCCCTGCAGGTGGGGGCGCTGCGAGTCAAAGCGCCCAAATCGCGCCCTATTAGCGCCCTATCTGCGCCCCATATGAGCGCCCCAAGGCTCACATATGGTGGTTTTCTGAAAAATGGCCAGCCTGATCTACCAGTAGTTTGCCCAAACCACCGTGGACCGGTAAGTCTCGAATGCGGGCCATATTGGTCTCAAGAACTCTGCTAGCCAATTACAAGCCTGGTCTGCGGGATGACGACATTCGCAGTCGCTCCACAGTTATAAGCTTGGCAATCCGAGATGATGCCTCGATGCCATCGTGCGCTATGCGCAACTGTTCTGTACGAGAAAAGAGGCCCGAAGGTGCACCCAGTGTGGTGCGGTGGTGAGGATTGGCCATGAATTTTGGTGGCTTCGAATAATACATGCCCCTATTTCCCGCTCAGCAGCGTCGACGTAGTGACCGTCGTCGTTGTTATCAGCATCAGGACAGGGCGTGACGGCGGGGACAGGACGACGACGGTCACTACGGTCACTGCGACGGTCGATGCGAGGCGTGGCGTTGCGGTGCCGGGCTCGTGCAGGAGGACGGCTGGAGCGATCTGTGCGGTGTTCCTGCGGCGGTTGCCGGGCGCGGGGTGGTGTGTTGGCGCTTGTGGCGCGTCACGGCGTTGCGGGGAGCGGGGCCGAGTCGTGGCCCCTGTCGGCGCTTCCGGCGTTGCGGGGCGCGTGGTCGTGTCCTGGCGCCTGTCGGCGCTTCCGACGCCGCGGGGCGCGTGGCCGTGTCCTGGCTCCTGTCGGCGCTTCCGACGCCGCGGGGCGCGTGGCCGTGTCGTGGCGCCTGTCGGCGCTACAGCAGCTGCCGGGCGCGGGGCCGTGTCTTGGCGCTTGCCGGCGCGTGACGGCGCTGCGGAGAGCGAGGTGGTGTCGTGGCTCGATCGGTGCATTCGGCGCATCCGACGCAGCCGGGCGCGGGACCGTGGCGTTTTCGTGGTGCGTACGTGGTGCGTGCGGCCGGCCGTCGCACTGTTGCGAAGTGCGCCGTGCTGCGGCGCACGGACTCTGAAACCCGGGCGTGAGCGGATGTGTCCCTTGGGGTTTGTACGTCGGACGACGGACGATGAAATGCAGCCTTTGCCATTACATCAGCCCGCCTGACGGCCCCGCCCACACCGCACGCACTTGCCCCCTCAGGCAGACGCAGGGCCGCCAGAGCCTGCCACAGGGTCATCGGTTTTTCCAGGCCGGGCAGTGCTTCAGTGCGTCCTGTGTGCATAAGCAGACGTGTAGCACATGCGGCGTTCCGGGCCACTTCTACAGTACGCAAGCACTCCCTGTTGACCGATGGAAGTTCAACAAGCACGGCCGGCTCGTACGTAAGCAGCAGACGCGGCCGCAGAAAGGAAGATTTTGTCTGTACTCTGATGACGGACGTGTCGATCCGCAGCATGGTCGACAACTCTTTGAGCGTCTCCACAGCAGCCGCCTACGATGCGCACCGGCGACGGGTGGCAACTTCACGGCTCCGCAGCAAAGTGAATGCCTAGCTCCTCGACATTGACGAGACCGTGCGTGATATGGAGCGGCTGGGAAGCGACGCCGCCGTACTCAAGGAAGAGAACAAGGCTAGATTCAAGACCCTCTACAAGAACGCTTACCTCGTCGCGGTCGCCGCAGGCCGCCTGGCCGCGTCGGCAGCAGAGAGCAGTATGGATGACGAGACGAGCGCCACCAATGAGGAAGACATCACCATGTCTGGCGACGACGTCGCCGACGGAGCGGTACCCAGAGAGCACGGCAAAGGAAAGAAGCATGCTCATGGCGGCACGAGCCGCAGCGAGAAAAAGGTGCCGAAGGCGGTGCACGTGCACCAAATGGGGCTCCAGAGCCGCACGGACCGCTATGCATCCGCCGTGGCAAAGGGGCAGAGGCCGTCCCCCATGGGTGCATTCTCAACGAATAAGCAGGGCGCCAAGAGCAAGGCGCCCAGCGCGGCTATTGTATAGACCATCGACGTCGAAGCTCACGCTTCCGCAGCGGAAGAGCAGGCGCGAATGCGGGGCTGGCCGCTGGCGACGCGCCATCGCTTCAAGCAGAACTTGCCGATGTTCTTCTCTCCTCGGCTTGGCGGCAAGGCGCCCATGCGCATCGCGCACGCTGCTGATGTCGAGCTGTTTCAGTGCCCAGTGGACAAGGTCGATGGGGATATGGCGGGGCTGATTGTGCGGAGGGCGACCGACAAGCAGGTGCGAGGGTACATGCTGACGTTCGGCACAATGTGTGCCGCACAGGTTTCCGAGTGGTTGTGTTCAGCGATACCCGAGGCGCTCTGCACCAAGTCTTCGCCAAGCATGGCGTATGCGGTACACCGAATGGTCGCAAAGGAGGCGGTCACTGCGGCGGCTGAATCAGGCGTTGGTGTGACGACGGCCGCTGCGGCATCGGGCCGCCTGGCAGCGGAAGCGGCCGTCGGTATCGCTGCGGGCGTACGGGCTGGATCCTTATCGGAGGAGCCGAGGCGATGGGGAGCGGCCGTATTCGTTGCTCCTGTGACTACAGCAGCATAATCTGTCGGCGCTGCTGCAGAGGGACCAGCCGGAGCCGCACCAGAGGATGTCGCTGTTCCTTAGTTCCTTCCGAGTGGCAGCGCAGCGTGGCAAAAGCACTGGGCTATGCACGTAGATGTGGCCAGTGCAGCGGCGACGCGGACTGGCGCGCAAATGACCGCCATCCAGTTTGAGTTGGTAGACAGGCGCGGCTCGGGTGGCGTATTCTATCATTGTAGAAGGTTTTCACACTTCATCCCGTGCCCATGCGGTCGCTATTTGTCCGGTAAACTCCACGTTTCTTTGTCTTTCGCGCGCTCCCACCAAGGCGATCTGGGAGTTGGTAGCAAGGCAGTGCTGTCCACTGTGAGGAGCATGGCAAAGGGATAAAGACGTGCCATGAATCCCGGAGAGAGCGCGGATAGCCAGCCGCTGCCTGAAGGGTGAGCCCAAGAGAGCAGCGGGACTGTGCCGATCCAATCTGACCAAAGCGTTCACACAATTGCCTGGGGAGCTTAGCCCCCAGGGGGGCAGCGGGCTTGTGCCGATCCAACCTTTTCAAAGCGTTGGCACTATTTCCTGGGGGGCTTCGCTCGATTTCTGATCCGAACGAGCAACCGTCGGCCTTGATCCCGCCGCCGCCCCCCCCTTGCGCTGGTCACCTGAGCTCAAACTCCCCGCTGCGAGGCTCTGAGTTCTGCCACCGTCGACGGCGCCCGCTTTTTTCCACGGCACAGTACCCGCGTAGTGTTACCGGAGACCCCGCTTCCTTGCCCCTCCCCCAGCGTCTGGCGCCCGCAGATCGCGGGCTTTGAAGAGCCCTCACCACCCGTTCTCACTGTGACCCTCCTGCACACCGTGTCTGCACTAGCACACTGCGGTTGTCCCTCCCCTCAGGCATCGGTCCCCAGCCTTCGAAGGTCCTCTCAGGCGCAGCTGCTCTGGGCCACGTCCACCCTCGCCCCCCTCAGACGCGAGTCGACGACCGCGAATTTTCAGTCACTGCTGCCGTGAGCAACCGGTTGCTGACCTCTGGTCAATCGCGCTCAGGCAGCGCAGCTGCGACGGCCGCACGTCTGCGCGTGGTCTCACGAGGCGGCGACGAAAAACAGGATGGCGTAGCGCACGGCTCCACTGGGCACTGAATTGAGACGAGTCCGCACGCGTCTGATGCTCAGGGCCCACCGTAGTCGGAGCCCCCCCTTTGCGTGACATGCTCTCCTACTCAGCCTCCTCACAGTGACCAGGACGCCGCTGGGCCACCGCAGTCTCGAGCGTTGGACCGTCTTTCAGGCACCCTCAAGGACTGCTTTACTGGTGGAGCGCGCGGGATGCCCCACACAGCCACAATGAAGGGTGCCTCGTGGATACAGAGACTGACAACTTGCAGTCACTAAGGGCGATACACTGGCCGTTATGGCCGGCTGCCAGGTCTCAGGACATACTGATTGCCAGCGATCCGGCGTCGAGCGCCCCTTGGGAAGGGGTTCATGTCGTTGTATCTGTGGCGCTGCAGAGGTGACGCGGTCCAGGAGCCTCTGCTTCTGTCTCATCAGGAAACGTCTCTCTTACAGGCGCACAGGTGCCGACGCCACCGGGGTGGCGTTGTGCAGTGTTCTCGCGAAGGTATTTCTCTTTGGCTTGTCGCTGTGTCGGCGTGCGTGCGTCACCAGTGCGGCGGCGGTTGCGTCGTTTACCGCGGGTCTACGTCACAAGGACACGCAGATATGAGCTACTCCCCGCCCCCATAGGCCTCAAAGTCGCCCCGGCCCCCGCAAGCCCCTGCCCGTCTCCCTCCCCAAGGTGGCATCCCGATTTTATCACTCATTACCCCCACGACATCGCCTTGAGAACAGGCGGAGACGTCGATCAGGGAACGTCCTCCCTCCAAGAGCCGACGCTCCAAGAGCCCACACTCGCACCATGTCGTACGCCAGTCTCCGACAACGGGGCGGCGGAGGGGCCCGCTAGCCGCCTAGATAGGCCTCGCATGGCACCCGAGTCTCCGTCAGTCCGTGCATCGCGGCTGCGAGTAGCAGTTGAGCGGACGCGATGGCGTCGTGTGGTTGCGACCCGCACGCACCGCGAACGCAAGCTCGGATCGGCGCTGAAAAGCGCATCGCACGAGGGCAAGGGTAAGGGGCCCGCCCCAGCTGGTGGTGGCTTAGCCACCGTCGACCCGGTTCGTGAAGAGCCGGCGGATCTGCGGGTGCAATCTCGCCGCATCGCGGTTTGTCTTGTGACAGCTCGGCGGGTATTGGTTTGGAGGACGAGAGTGTCGGCGTCTTGGCGGGCTCTGGGCGCGGCGGTTTCTTTGGTAACAGCTCTGCGGGCTCGACGGGGGGCTGCATGGCTAGTGGTGCCTTGGCGGGAGGTGCGTCGGCGGGTGGCGCGTCGGCGGATGCTGATGTCGGTGGCTCGGCCCGCGCGGGTGCGGGAAGCGGCGGTTTGGACGGTGGCGCCTAGATGGGCTGTGCGTCAGCAGGTGGCGCGTCGGCGGATGTTGGTGTCGGCAACTCGGTCGCCGCGAGTGCGGGGAGCAGCGGCATGAGCGGCTGCGCCTCGGCGGGCGGCGCGTCTGCAGGCGGTGATGTCGGCGGCTAGCCGGGTGCGGGCGCGCGGCGTGGCGGTCTGCTTGGCGGCGCCTCGGCCGACGGTGGCGCGACGGGCGGCGCATCAGTGGTCGCTGATGGCGGCGCCTCGCCGGATGCGGGCGCGCGGCGTGGTGGATTGCTTGGCGGCGCCTCAGAGGGCGGCGGCTGGGTGAGCGGCCGCTACAGGTGTAAGGGCAAGGGACCCGCCAGGAATGGTAGCTCGGCTGTTGCCGCCGTGTAAAACGCAGTGGCCGGCCAAGGGCGGCCCGGGGGGGCGAAGTTTGCGGTCGGGCAGCTGCTGGGCGGGTGGCGGCCTTGGTGTCAACAAATCCTCCCCCTCCGCGCGGAAGCAGAAGTTGACGTCTGCCACGACGCTGACTGTGTTGTCACCAGTCGAGCCGCACGAGCCCAAGTGCACCTTTTGCCTAGCAGTCAATCGCAATTGCGGGACACTGCCTTCAGTCGTGCTGGGCCCCTTCACCCGCAACAACATGCGCAAGAGCATTCACGTGCACCTCATCTGCGCGATGTGGGCTTCTGAGATCTTCCACGACACAGAAGCAAACGAGCTGGAAAACGTCATCGCGGCATACAACCGCAGCCGGGGGTTAAAGTGCACGGTGTGTCTCACCAATGGGGCAACTGTCGGTTGCTATATGCCAACGTGACAGAACGTCTATCATTTCTGCTGCTTGTACGGCACCCCACCTCCATCCCTAATACTGACCGACAACAGCGGCAAGTGCACGAGGCACGACGACTACTAGGCCGCCTTCTGCCTAGCACACGCAGAAAGTGCGAAAGATGACGTCTACATGCAGCGGATGAAGGCCGACGCGGGTCTCTCTTCATTCTTGCGCGACCGCGCTGACGCCGTCGAAGCCGCCCTCGAAGGGGACCCCAGACTGGGAAGGAATTGCCCAAGCTTTGATGTCACCGGCATCAGCCGGAACGAGACGGAAACAGTCTTTTGCCGTGCGTGGCGTGTGACGTCAGAAATGCCCGCTAACTGGTGGGTGACGGTCACCGGGGGCGCCCCCCATCGGCGTGCACTCGGCCGTGACGAGCGCCTGGTCCTACGGGACGCTTCCCGCCGAGTCCTGCGCTCCGCTTTTGGCCGCATCGGGGGGCCGGCGGAGGCAGTCAAGCGCCGCGGCTGTCTTGGAGCGGCGAGCGCAGGCTGTGCGCATCGGGCAGCACACGGTGCGAGACACGATTTCGATGGTGGTGCGGGTACCCGTCGAGATGACGCAGCCACCTAGGTAGGTGCGCCGGCATTCGGGAGGTACCCCGTATTCTTGCTGTGCAACATGCAGCAGGGCGTGGCGCTCGGCCCGAAGGACATGCGTCTGTCGCTGCCGGCCGTGCCGTCGTCCTACCTGCGCACGACGGTAGATATGGCGGCACCAAGCTCCCCCCGGTCTCTGCCAGTGGGGCCGACGGGAGGCTGCGGCCCGGCGATGGACAGCACTGGCGGCCCTGCTGCCGCCGGCAGCGCCCATCCAGCGGCGTCCGTCGGCGTCCTGACGGGGAATGGCGGAGGTGGCGGCCCCGCGTCGGGTCGCTGTGGTGGACTGGCGATGATTGGGTGGCCGCCGCCGGTCCCCGTACTTGTCCCATTCACATGCCCGCCCGACTCAGGTGAGCACCGAGTCGGCAGGCGAGGAGGCGAGAGGGGCGAAGGCAGGGACCGGGAACACGCGGCCAAGAAAGGATAGAGTGATAGACTGTCGCCAAAGTAACGTGGCGTAATATGACAGAGTAGCTGGTTTTTCCTCTGCGTCAAGCACCGACTGCACATCCCGATCGTCTCCCATCCGACACTCATCCCACGGTATCGCACATGCATGCGCCTGTATATCTCGGCCCATCTCCCATCCCACCCTACCGTGTACAAAGTCTTGACGCGCACACATCCCACGACACACACTTTCTGCTTCCTGACACCTGCAAACCACGACACCATCGCTGCGGGGTCTCTGCCCTCGCTGTCCGCGAGCAGCAAGCGCCAGCGTCCCCGCCTCAGCTACATACGAACAGTAGGCTCCGGCTGGCAGGTTGCCAGACGCTCGCCCGCAACCGACCTGCAGCTTACTCAATACGACCTCAGCTCCCCGCTCAAGCCGTGCAGTGGGGTGGCGGCGGCCAACCCCCCATCGACAACGGAGGTGGGGAGGGTGAGGGCGGCGGATGCGCAGGTGGGGGCGGTTGAGGGGAACGTCGAAGTGGCGGTGGGGAAGGTGGTGGCGGCGGTGGGGGCGCGCTTGCGGCGGGGGCAGGCGGCGGAGGCCTCGAGTTCCGCACCGCTGACGACAATCCATCGCCCGCACCAATCCTCGGGGTGCGCGTTGATGGCCTGGTTGTCATCGGTGGCGAAGGCAACAATGGTGGCAGAAGCGTTGGAGAGGGAGAGCCGAAGCGGGGCGTGAAATTGCGGCACCGACGACGGAGGGTGAACAGAGGAGCTGAGAAGCCGAAATACCGTCAGAAACGATATGGGAAGGCCCGTCGCGACAGGAGAGAGTGGTCGTGGCTTACGAAGTGGCGCTGGTCAATGACTCGCCAGACAAACAAAACTCCAACTTTTGCAGCAACTCGTTGTTTGGCCAGCAAGAAGCCCCCGCTGCATTCAGGTCTCCGCGACAGAATGTATGAGTTGACGGCAAGGAGTTGGCCAGTTCTGTTCATCGTTCTGATTGCTGAAGTCAGAACTGAAACGAGGTACTGCTGATCCCCCAATTTTGTCCTGGTGGGCAGAGACTGACTGGCGGACCGACTCTCTCCACCAATCCGATGCGCCCCTGGGACTGACTTGTTGCTCCGGATTGCTTACATGTGCCCATACAGGCTGGAAATCAACATGAGCTCCTCTTATTTTCTGCACTTCTGGCAAGGAGACTTTAGAAAATCTCAAGATTTCGCGTGGACAGCTTGCTCCGTGCCCAGAAAATCGGAACAAGCGGCAACAAACAGTGAGTTCTACTGGATGCAAGGTCGAGTTACCGAATGCAGGCTTTGTATTGGCTTCGATGCCTTCTTACTGTCGTTTTTGACCAATAGAGTGCTTTTGTTTTAATCACAGCCAGTCTCTGTTTCTGTCCCCGAGGCCAAAATTCGGGGATCAGCAATACACAAGAAGTCTTTATTGCTCAAATCTAAGCTGATCTGGGTGGCTACGCGAAGAACATTCATCGTTTGGCGCGATTTTGTGCCACTGAATGGGCTGGCTCTGTACCCAAGGAGCTTAGGAAGGGGCAAGCGGCTGACAGCTGCCGTCGCTCGACGACGAGACGGCATTCTGCAAGCACTTTGCATGAGCTCTGGTGGATCTCCAGCGAGGCAGACTGTTCAGCACCCAGTCATATGGTGGGTGTGAACGGACCCGGTCGCGATACCGACAAAAGAAAGTCTGCACGCCGCAGGTGTGCTTATCGCAGCCACCGTTGTGTCGCGACGGATCCGGGCATCGCAGCGGCGCCAGCGGGTCCGTGTTTGTCACCGCGTCGCGTGCTACCACGGACCTTCTCTCCTCTCAATGGCGTGTCATCCCCCTCCCCAACCCCCTCATCATTCGCAAGATCTTGTCGCGCATCGCGTATGTTTTGCAGGGTCAGGCCTGCCGGTACGTCGCTGCTTCGCGATCTCAGACCTTCCGGGTCCTCAGGCATTGACACGATTAGATCGCGGTCGAACGACTGGCGGTGAGCATCATCGTGTTTATGTTGTGAGTTCCAGAGCCACCACATAATCAATACTCACATTTGCGCATTCGCATGTGCTTCCTCCGGGTATTATATGAATTCTTGCTGCCCCTGCTTCTGCTGCTCCTCGATCGGGGGTCCCGTCATTCACTCTTGATCGTGAAGGCTGGTGTTGTCCTCCGCAAGCGTGCGGTGGCTCCATGCAGTGTTCCATCTGTCTCTATCGGGCCCCTGAAGGTGCTGCTGGGCACAAGTGGCGTTGCTGCTTTCTCGGCACGGTCCAGTGCCGTCAGCACCTACCGGAACAGCAACCGTTCTGTCTCTCTGGGCCGTGCCTTCGTGTCGACTGCGTGCACAACCAGCGCTGCCTGCAATACCACATGATTGGCCATACGGCGTTCACGCTGAAGCTGACGTTGAGGCGTTGGAGGATGACCTCCGACGGCCGAGCCGAACCCGTGACAGGTCACACCCTGCCGCCGCTTGATGCCCGCGATGTTGTGTGTCCTTTGATGACGAGCAGCTATGTGCGTCGCCGGTTTGCCGACATGCATGTCGTGGAGGATTGATGTCCCACTTGTCGCGCTGTCCAACTGTCCCCTTCTATTATTATTTGTAGCTTCGCAAGGTGTTCGTATTCTTCTGTACAAGGAACGATCCGCCATAGGGAACCCATCATGCCGCCCTGTGAGGTGCCCCATCACTCAGAGGGAACGGGCCAATCTCATCGCACGAAAAAATCAAGATCCAAACTTGGATGGGCTCTGGAACCGCCTGTTGGGCCCCTTTTGCAAGCCCCGCCGACTTCGAGCAGCCGGAGGCCGCGCGACGAGTGTCGCTGTGTCCAAACTCTTGTTTGCTGCCGCTCACGGCGCCTGTTCTTGCGTCCTGTGCGAGGGTCGCCCTTTTCCCCTGTCGGCTGCCGCTCACGGGGCCTGTTTCTGCGTCCTGCGCGCGCGTTCGCCCTTTCCCCCTTTCATCTCTTCTTCACGTATCGTATGATCTACCTCTTCCGTTGTTCTATGATGGGGCTGGATGGTTGTCTGTAGGCCTCGAAGGGGCGATTTCTGCGTGCGAGGGGATGAACAAGAGATAGAGCAGAGGGCGATAAACTTACTAGTCCATCGCTTTGCTCTGTGGGCCGCTAAAAGGGGAGGATACTCTGTACTACAATGACCCGGTCATCTGACACTGACTACTACAACAGTAGCAGGGCGTGCGAGAACATAAGAAACCACAGCAACACCCGCCTCGGTGACAGCTACACTTGAAACCACGATCACGACAGACCCATATCCGTCGAAGACTGCTCCATCATCACCCCTCCGCTCCCAGTCGTCACCTCATTCGCGTCCTCCTCGGTCTCTTTGTGCTCGCTCGCCGCCACCGGCGTCGGCGCCGACGACGCCCCCGCACGCACGCACTCTTCTTTTTCCGTCGCCGTCTCCGTCTTGGTCGCCACCTCGTTCGCGTTCTCCTCGGTCTGCTTGTGCTCCCTCGCCGCCACCGGCGTGGGCGCCGACGACGAGCACGCCCGCACGCACTCGTCGTTGTCCGTCGCCGTCGCCGTCTTGATAGCCACCTCGCTCGTGTCCTCTTCGGTCTCGTTGTGCTCTCTCGCCGCCACCGGCTTGGGCGCCGATGACGCCCCCGGACTCACGGACTCGTCTTTGCCCGTCGCCGTCGTCCTCTTGGCCGCCACCTCGTTCGCGTCCTGCTCGGTCTGATCTTCCCCAATCGCCGCCACCGGCGCGTGATCCGGCACGTCGCGGTCGACTTCTTTGTTGTCGTTATCGACCCTCTTTGCTACCCCGCTAGTTTCTCTGTTTTTCCTCCGTGCTCACGTCTTAGAGCGGGCTCCTCGGGACCGGCAGTTCCCTGCTCCCCTGGGGCACGCCTTGTGGGAGGAAGAACGCAATCGACGCAGGAAACACAATAAGTTCAGAAGGAGAAGCCCGAACATCTATGATATTATGCCTCAATAGCGACTCCAAACGCGAGAAGCCATGTACAATGGTTGGTTTCTGCTTATTTCGGCAGCCAAGCAGCGCGCACTGCAGTAGCAGCAGCGATGCATGCAGAAGACGTTCCAAAAGGAGACGAAAAGAGATGCAGTCATACTTTTTCCATTGAGGGGGCGTCATGCGAGTGTCGGCGGGGAACGACTCGGAATGAGCATCCCTCCTGGGAAATGGGGTGAGGAAGATGCAGCGATGAAGGTGCCCGGCCCTCATGCCACTGGCCCGTGACCACGACGACGTCACCGGGAGCAGTCAGGAGAGCGGCAATCGCGACTGTTTTGCGAGAGCCGCAACATTCGGGACCGTGTGACCGCACTGCATCTCGCTGACGACGCTGATCTTGGGTGATGTTGCAAGCAGTCTTCTCCAACGGCGGGCCTCGGCCGACGAAAAACCAGATAGGAATGATTGTTTGAACGAAAAGAACCCTGAAAGACAACCGTGACAGACATTTGTGGGCAGCCCCCGTCGGTGTCACCTCACTTCCGGGACCAGGGGTCGCGTCTGCAGGTGACGACGTGAACTTCTCTCTAGCAAATGCCTGATATGGTGCCTCCTGCTCTGAGGCCGACGTGAGGATTTCAACGATTTCTTGATCGACAACGTCTCTGAAAGCTCTGGTGCAGCGCTGCACGCAAAGGACAGGCTAATTGGATGCTGACAGAAGCCGCACTCACGAATAACTGGCAGCTCCTCTTTCCCGCTTCAATGAAACACTGGCGGTGGAGCAGAGCTGCTTGGTGCGTCCTGGGCTCTTGCTGGCCGCGCGCGATTGCGCCGTACACGTTCGGCGGAAGGGCCCTCGCGGACAATGCGCACAAAATCTATTGGCGTGGGCAGACAGACGGCGGCAACCGACGGCCGACAGCTCCGGTAGCTAATGCCTGCGCCATGCTAGCGATTGGCGAGACGCTCACGCCAGAGCGGCCGGCAGTTGGGTGTGTGCGACTGTGAGTTCGCGTTCTCTGCACGTGTGCCGCTACCCATGCCCTCTGTTTATACATACATGCCCGCATGCCCTAACCGCCGCCGCAGACGCCCACATAGCCCTGATTGTTTCTGCTCACGTGAGGGGGGAGCACCAGGGCCGACAGGCTTCCACGCCCTTGTCGATGGCAGTGCACGCGACGATGCTAAGAACAGAAGACGCGGCCACTGCGGCTGTAATACCAAGTCACACGAGCGCCGACCAACAAGACAAAATATTCGATCAAAAGAGGCATCACGCTGGCACCATCGCGGCCAGGAGCTCGGAAACCTGGTGGGAGACACGAGAAAACTGCCCAACCACCTGGCCGGCTGTGAGCATGCCGACAGCCGCGGCCATGAGGTGAAGAGGCTTATCGAGTTACCGACCGTGCTCGTACACGAGCGACCGCACGTGATTCTTCAGGTCCGAGAAGACGCCCTCAATGGGCTGCAGGGGGCGGCGGGTACGGAGGTAGCCGCATGAAGTGGATGCCATTTTCCTGCATATACTCGTGGCCCCGCTGGCCATTAATGCCTGCGTTGTCATACAAGCCAGCGCACGCGTCCGGCTGCATCTCCCACGGCAGGCCCAGGATGTAGTTGTTCATTTTCACATGGAGGCTTTGAAGGAAAAGGCGCCAGTCGTCCGCCGTCTGTGTGCTGCCAACGATAACAATTTGTGACCAAAGGACACCGTGGGTGAGGGTGACGGCCATCATGGTGCTTGTGCGTGTAATCGGACGCGTGCCGCGATCCCGCAAGCTGCAGGCCACGACGCGCAGTGACCGACCAGAGCGCTGGTACATGTCGCTCCCTGCGGTGTGGGTCTCATGCACCGACACAATGCAGCGCAAGGGGATCTCGTTGAAGAGCACTGCGAAGGCGCGCTGCGCGACGAGGGAGCTCTCGGCGTACAGCCGCTCAATCTTCTTGCGAGTGTACCGGCGGAAGCGGAGCACGCAGAAGACCGTCGCGGCGTTCATGTACCGGTGGTCGCTCTCGGGATACTCCGAGCTCAGGGCAACCAGTAGGTCTACGTGATCACGAAGGAAGGCAAACGGCTCTGTATCTACACGCGTGAGAACGGCGCGCGTTAGGTGTGGGTTGCGGATGGCCGCGTCGCCATGCGGGTTGCGGAAGCGTGGGTCTCGCCAGACTGTCCCGCTCACCTTGAAGTGCCGCAGCCAGCGCCACATCGACCTAGGTGAGCACTCAATGATCTCAGCGACGTCTGAAGCCGGGTAGCCCTCCTCCAGCAGGCCAAGCACGTGCTGCCGCGTGTCTTCCGAGAACATGGCGGGAACCGTAGTACCGACGATGGAGCACTCACCCGTATCGCCGGACACGAAGGAGACTGAAGAGGCTGTCGATGTGGTTGAGCTCAACACGGCCCAGACAAGAGTTGACAAGCCTGAGCCTTAAAAAGAAGCGCCTCCCGTCGTCGACATGCCCACCGCCACAGGAAATGACGTCCCCATCTGCACGCACTCGTCTTTGTTCGTCGCCGTTGCCGTCTTGGTCGCCACCTCTTTCGTGTCCGCCTCTGTCTGATTGCGCTCGCTCGCCGCCACCGGCGTGGGCGCCAACAACGCTCACGCCCCCACGCACTCGTCTTTTTCCGTTGCCGTCGCCGTCTTGGTCGCCACCTCGTTCGTGTCCTCCTTGGTCTCGTTGTGCTCTCTCGCCGTTACAGGCGTGGGCGCCGACGATGCCGCCACGCGCACGCACGCGCGCGGCAGGCAGGGTTGCCGCAGAGTGAGAGGGAGGGTTGCCGCCGAGCCAGTGGCGAAAGAGGCGCCCACCACACCCCAGCGGGCGACTTGGCGCGGGGAAGCCGGGCGGGAGGGGGGGAGTCACCCGCGATTCCCACGACGGGGCGCGGGGATGGGGAAGGGGGACCCTCGGTGCGGGGAAGGGC
>Ga0114955_1000407_pt1 | contig 21779 bp, 25 predicted proteins | sample Porto_5metaG_FD_87302 | JGI IMG/M metagenome (GOLD analysis project Ga0114955, IMG submission 87302) | Marine algal microbial communities from Porto, Portugal - Porto_5 metaG | ecosystem: Host-associated > Algae > Red algae > Unclassified | place: Portugal: Porto | collected 2015-02-02 | reverse complement strand
GCGTGAATTTATCCCAATACTTGATATGATGGAGAACTTCGGCAAAAAATTCGGGGAGAAACCTGAGTGAAACAATAAGTAGAGAGCCTTATATATGTAAGCATGAATGCTAATTTATATAAAAAATGTTAGAACAAAGAGCGTAAATCCTTTGTCATTCATTGGGTTTACGCTCTTTCTTTTCCTTTAAATATGGTTTTATGGAAAACAATTTCTATTTGTACAAAAACCTATTACTTTAATTTGGGTTAGTTTTAATCTAGGTAACATTAAAAAGTGGTTAACATTCCGGAGCCTAGTGTGTTTTACGTGAATTGTAAAAGTTTATTTTTTAGCAAATCCTTGTTTGTTTAAATATTCAAGCATAAAAGGCAGTTTACTTCTTTCAAGATGATCCTCAATATGATCTTTCCATCCCTTTACTTTCTTTACTGTGAAAGGAGCTTTAACAGGACGATCCTGATAATACTCACGCATCTGTTGATCATACAGTGCTAATTTTTCTTCATCCAATGGTTGATACTGATTATCAAACATGACCATTGATTGAGGCAAGCGTGGTTTTAGTCCAGGTTTCTCTCCTGCAGGATGCCCAATGCATAGCCCTACTAGAGGGACCACATATTTTGGCAAATTTAATACTTCGGTTAATTCTGCAATATTAGCTCTTACTCCACCAATATAGACACCACCGAGCCCCATTGATTCAGCTGCTGTTAAGGCATTTTGAGCCATAAGCCCAGCATCAAATGAACCTATCAAAAGGTACTCAATGTAGTCCAGGTCTACTTTAGGAGCTATTTGATGATTTCGGTTAAAATCTGCACAAAAAATCCAAAACTCTGCTGCTGCTTCAATATAAGGTTGATTCACAGAGAGTTGCATCACTTGTTTTCGAAGATCTGGGTCTGTAACCCTAATGATAGAAACGGCCTGTAAAAGACTGAAAGATGAAGTTTGATTAGCTGCCTTAAAGATTGCATCTCGTTGTTCCTCTGTCAAAGGTTGATCTGTAAAAGAACGAATAGAGGTATGATTAGAAAGTAATTCAATTGTATTATTCATATTAACATTCTTCCTTCCTTTCTTTCCTAAATATTAAATTCATAACTAATTTTGTAATGATTGCCGAATTCGATTGGAACTATTTGTAAAAGTTAATTTCACTTGCATAGACTATAATAAAATCATTACTCTTATTTATGAAGAGGGCAATTTTAATTGCTCTAGTACTATTTTTTGTACCTAACAGTAGAAAAAGGGTTTAAAGACGCCTAGATTATGTAATGTTGATTTTTCAAGAAATTTCATAAATGAATAAAACGACGTATGACCATACTCGCTAACTTCAAAAGAATTTTATTTGTCTGTATTATTGGAATAACGCAAGGAAATATAGGTTTATAGCGTTAAGAATTTCCTATTAAAAAGTCCGTAAAAGTGTATTTTTACGGACTTTTTCCAAGCTATTTATATCCTTTTGTTGATTATAATAACTAATGTAAATGAGATATGAAATTTATCTATAATTGACCATCAAGATAAATACTGGTAACATAAACTGACGAACGTTCGGAAGGAGACGAGATTGTGACATTTAATCAACTTAAAGAAGCATCCCTAAGACAGTTTGCACTAAATGGTTATGAAGGAACGTCATTATCATCCCTTGCTAATGAAGTTGGAATTAAAAAGCAATCTATATATACATATTTTAAAAGCAAAGAAGAGCTTTTTGTTTACTCTTTCAATGAATCTCTATCACGTGAACTACATTTTATAGAAGGCTTTTTTGACGGAACCAATCGTATGTTACCTCTAGAGAAGTTATTATATAAGTTCTTAATAGAGTATTTAAATCGATATGACAGAGATTTTAACACAAGCTTTTTTATCCGAACCTCATTTTTCCCTCCACAGCATCTCAGGGAGCTGATAGTACGTGACTCTTATCAATTAACAAATAATTTAGAGCATTTATTAGAAATATTATTTAAAGAAAAAGAGCCTTTATTACATTCCCAATTTAGCGCTGATACTGCTACAGCAGCGTATCTGACTATTCTAGACGGTTTATTTGTAGAAATGTTGTATGGAGGAAGATCAGAGCGTTTAGAGAAAAGAATCTCTTCAACTTGGGATGTCTTTTGGCAAGGAATTAATGGTGGTAAACGAGAATAGCCATCAAGCTTTCTTAACTTTCATTTACGTAAATCTTTATTCATAACAAATGAAAGGATGAAAATTCATGAAAAGTAGACAAGAAGCTGTTAATTACTGCATGAAATATAGGGATGTATTTGAAGACCAACCGTTTCGTGATAAAAATTGGACTACCATTAGGCATACAGAAAATCAAAAAGTCTTTGCATGGAATTTTGAGAGAGACAATCATATTTGGATAAATTTAAAAGGTGAACCAGAGGTAAATCGTCATTTACGCCAAATTTATCATTCCGTAGTACCAGCATATCACCTTAATAAAGAACATTGGAATTCTATCATTCTAGATGGTACCGTACCAGAAAAAGAAATATATGAAATGGTTAAAACAAGCTATCATTTAACGAAGGAGAGGAGAACTTATGAAAACAAGAATAACTGAAATCTTAGGAATCCAATATCCAATCATTCAAGGAGGATTAGCCTACTTAGCTTATGCTGAATTAGCTTCAGCCGTCTCTAATGCTGGTGGACTTGGGCAAATTACAGCTGCGACTTTAGGAACTCCAGAAAAGCTTCGAGAGGAAATTCGTAAAGTACGTAAGCTCACTGATAAGCCCTTTGGTGTAAATTTTGCAATTGCGAGACATGATGGAAAGTATAAAGACTTGCTTGAAGTTGCTATCGAGGAGAAGGTACCGGCTATCTCTGTAACGGGAGGTAATCCCCAACCCGTTTTTGAACGAATAAAAGGAGAAAATATTAAAACCCTTGTTCTAGTTTCGGGAGTTAGACAAGCACAAAAGGCTGAGGAACTTGGGGCTGATGCCGTAATGGCAGTAGGACAAGAAGGTGGTGGTCACTTAGGACGAGATGATATTGGTACAATGGTCCTTATCCCTCGTGTAGTTGAATCTGTGTCAATTCCTGTACTAGCTAGTGGAGGGATTGGAGATGGAAGAGGCTTATTGGCAGCCTTCGCCCTTGGAGCAGAAGGAATAGAAATGGGAACAAGATTTATCGCTACGCAAGAGTGTGTACATGCAAACCCTGTATACAAAGAAGCACTTGTGACTGGAAAAGAGACAGACACAGTTATTATCAAGAAAACTTTAGGGCATCCTGGGCGTGTTTTAGAATCAAAATATACTAACGATATTATTGAACGTGAGCACAAAGGAGCAACTTATGAAGATTTAAAAGATATGGTCAGTGGTAAGGCAAACTGCAAATATATTTACAATGGGAATGAAGGAAAAGGTTTTGGTTGGGCTGGACAAGTTATTGGACTAATCAATGATGTTCCTACAGTTCAAGAATTATTTGATGAGATGATTTCTACAGCTGAACAAGGGAAGCAGCGTTTGATAAACATTTTAGAAACAACAAAGAACTGTTAATAGTGTTCCAGCTTTAAGTAATATGTAATAACTAAAATCGGAAATTTTAAATTATATTTGGCTTATTAGCGATAACAAAATAAAACAGATGTGAAAACTTATTCGTTGTTGGCTAATTTACATTTTAATTTTATAAACAGCCATACTAATTGTATTCAATTTATTTAGTAATCAAAGGTGGAAGTCTAATAATGATGTATGTCTTTCTGTGCTTTTTAGTTTTTAATTTACTAGCATTTTTCGTACCTAAAAGGTTAGTTCCAATTGAAATATATGCTACATGTGTTTTTGCCTACGCTTATGGGGTAACAACAGATTTAGTGTTAGATCTGCATTACAATCTATATGGTTATCTTCAAAAAGGATTTCAATAGTTATCGCTTTTAGCAGTTATTATGTATTTTCCTTCTATCAGTTTTTTATTTTTAAATTTTTATCCATTTAACAAAGGTTTAAGAAGAGTAGTACTTTATATTTTAGGATGGACACTTTTTTCTGTTGTATTTGAATGGTTCGTAGTTAACACGGACTTTTTTTATTATAATGGCTGGAAATTACTATATTCAGCTTTAGTATACCCAATCATTTTTCTTATTCTTGTAAGTAACTTGAAATTGGTAAGAAAAATAAGGGCTAGTAAATAATAATTGCCCCCTTGAAATTTGATGTGTTCCGAAAAATGGTTTTATGTCGACTAGCTCTGTATATCTTATACAGCTTAAAAAAACGAAAAACCAACCTCTGAGTCCTAAAGGTTGGTTTTTCTGCTCTTGGAGAAGAGATTCGTGTTGGATATTGGATGCCTCACGGCGTCATAAGTAGTTTGCTCAAGATAAAAAGAATTCATGTAAAGAAAAACAAAGAATTAGTGTTTTCTCATTCTTAGTATTTTAACAACTTTGTTTATAGTTTTTTCTGATTCCTCTAACCGTTTTTGGGTAGTTACTAAAGAACTTTGAACAGATAACGGTGTAAGTACTTTACTACTCTTTACTTCCGTACATACTAGATGACCTATCCCCTCTTTCCATTGAATCGTACATTTAAAATTCCCAAAGAACCCATTCCTTGTCTGTAAAATTAGATTTTTTGTTACAGGGTCGAAGTTAGTACTCGGTGATAGCATTACTATAGCTTTATTCCGGTCTTCTTTATGAATGATCGTCCATATATTAGATATAGGATGAAAATATGAATGTGTTATGTTTGAAGAATATAGAATTGCACCCTCTTGATTGATTTGAAAATAAGGAACAGGAATCCATTTAGTTGTAGAAGTATCCATATTCTAGCTCCTTTACATTAATTAATCTTCTTACTTACCATATCATATCCAAGTAAGTTTTAGATGTACCAATAAAGCACATTATGGTAACTAACCTTGTATATTCTATACAACATAAAAACGGAAAAAACTACTGCTCCTGTACAGTAGTTCTCCTAGTCGTTGAAATATAGATGTTATGTTGATAATGCTCTATTGCATCTTGAGTAGTTTGCTCATGTTGCTATTTATTATTCTTTTTATAATCTTAAATAAAAAAAGAAACAGATCTAAAAAGACTGTCTCTTGTAAAATTCCAATCCATCGTAGTACTTTGCCCCTTTTATTGAAAATGAAACATGAAATATGATTATTTTTTATAAAACTTATTTTACTTCTGATAACTCACATTACGTCAACTAAAGATGTATACACACGCATGTAGCCAAACTTCATATTAATCCTCTCCTCTACCGAATATTGTTACAAATATTATTGTTGTTATAGCTACTATGCAAGTTTACTAAGTTAAAAGCATATCATTAATCACCCTAACAAAAACGCACATTTTTGTTAAGGCAGTTATAAAAAAGTCTACTTTATAAAAATTAGCGATTATTTATGGTGTCATTTGAATTAAAAATAAAGAAAGGGAGTGTAAACATATGCCAAATTATATTTGTACTACATGCGGTGTCCAATATCCTCAAAGACAAGAAGCTCCAGTAGATTGTCTGATTTGTAATGAGGAGAGACAATACGTAAATCCTTTAGGACAATCATGGACGACATTAGAAGCTATGCAACAAGGTAACTCTTTTAAAAATGAAATTCTTCAGGAAGAGGAAAATTTATATAGTATTACAACAAATCCTGAATTTGCAATTGGTCAAACAGCTTTTCTCATCCAAAATCAAGGCTTTAATATGTTATGGGACTGTATTACATATTTAGATGAGAAAACTATTGAGAAAATTGATAATTTGGGTGGAATCCAAGCAATTGCTCTTTCTCATCCACATTATTACTCTACACAAGTTGAATGGGCAGAGACATTTAATGCCCCTATCTATATCCATGAGGATGATAAGGAGTGGATAGTGCGACAAAGTGATAAAATTAAATTTTGGCCAGGCGAATCCCTTGAATTAACAAATGGTATAACCCTATACCGACTGGGCGGTCATTTTAAAGGAGGAGCTGTCTTACATTGGAAAAATGGAGACAATAATAAAGGAATTTTATTTACTGGTGATATTATGCAAGTAGCTGCCGACCGTCGGTGGGTAAGCTTTATGTACAGTTACCCAAATTTCATTCCACTTCCAGCAAGCAAAGTAAGAGAGATGGCAGATAAAGTTAAAGATTTATCGTTTAACTGTATTTATAATGCATTTAATCGAGTAGTAATGGAAAATGCAGAACAAGCTGTTCAGAAATCAGCAAATCGGTATATCAAAGCAATAGAGGGGACACTGTTTAATACATGAGATGTAAATGTTCTAGATTCTTTATCAGTAATTGGAGTTATTTACTTGATGATGGTGAGTGGATCAGGGGCTGAAACAGCGAATTTAGTCGGTAGTGCATCTATGATCATATCTGCCATCACAAATGCTTTGTATAATGTTCTAGCAAGAAAGCTTACACAACGCTATTCCTTATTAACCATAACGTATATCATGACATTGTTTGGATTTATAGCGTTTAATGTTATAGCAATTAGAAACCATGTGATTGATTGAAGGAACAACAGGAGAGTTTTTTCAACCATTTTCAAACATAAAATTTTTATTAGCTATTTTATATCTAGGGATATTGTCATCACTTGGGACCTCATACCTTTCAAACTATGCTTTGTCTAAAATAGCAGCAGCTCAAATGAGTGTTTTCAGTAACGTTGCTACGCTAATTACCATTATTGCCGGTGTTTTATTCTTAAACGAGGTGTTTCATTTTTATCACTTAATTGGTGGAATTATGATTATCATTGGTGTAATTAGGACAAACTTCGCCGGTAAAAAAAGTAAAAAGGATTCAAAAGAAGACCTATAAAAGTTGTACAAGTAATGATTGAAGAGATAAGCATCAATCATTTCAGTGGCGGTGAGACGCTACTTAACAACAAGTAAATTAATGCAAAAAAGCAATCAAATTAGACTATAATTATTTGATTGCTTTTTTCTTTTTTTATTATTAGTTAAATAAAAACAAAGATGTTGTTCTTTTATAAACTGTTCTTATATATAAAAAATTTAAAAATAAATATTGTAATTGATTCTACTCATAAAAAAATATAACTTAATCATAATTCCTATAATTTAATAGGTAAATGATAAAGTACTTTATATATTATTAAAGTTTTACTATTTACACTAAGTGACGACAAATTAGTTCTTATTCCACAAGTATTATAAAGAAGGTTCTTAAACAATCGGGCGCTATCCTGGAACAAGAATAAGCGCTCATTTTCATTTTGGGACCAGATTTTTGAAGATCAGAAGGTTTTTAGACTTACAACGATGAATGAACTAAGAAGAATTAAAAAAACATGTTGATATTAATCTGTAAAAATATAATAAATTAGGAGGTGCTTAAATGGGAACTATCTAATATACATTAGAACCCCCTGAGGATTTTTCGCAATTACAAAACTTATATGATTTTTTAGGATGGAATTCACTCAAATTAACAGTCCATGAATTGGAACAAATGTGCAATCAAAGCTGGTATGCAATTTATGCTTTCAATGAAAAAAAAATGGTGGGTATGGGGCGGGTTATATCAGATGGTGTGGTTATTGGAATTATTTGCGGAGTCAGTGTGCTGCCGAATTATCAAACCAAGGGTATCGGCAAAGAAATGTTAAATCGAATAATTCAACATTGTGAACAAAATCGAGTTATACCTCAACTTTTGTGTGTAGAAAATTTAGAATCCTATTATGAATCTTTTGGATTTAAGAAATTTTCAATTGGAATGACAAGCAATATAAAACGATAAACGCTTAACACCAATAGACGACCTATTCCTTCTGTTCAGAAAGATAAAGTCACCTACACGATTTTTGCATTCATTATTATTTACCCTTTCACTTTTTCTTATTTATAAATTTATTGATTTACATGTCCCTGTTCTAACTGATCTACTACATCTTCCTGACATTCATTGATAAATAAATAGGTAAGGTATGAATGTAAATCAAATCTTTCTTCATTAATAAACGTAGAGAAAACCTGTTTATATTCGCTCAATAGTTTGGCCTCCTTTATGCAAGTTCCTATTTTTGATTATTGCCCAACTAGCAATCTCTTACACATACAAATTAACAAAATATTTTATATGATAAGCTATTTTCATCTTGTACTGGCTCCGCCTACGCCATGTGCAATACTATCCAACCTAATATTCATTATATTTAAGAGGAGGGGGATCCCGTTGAAAAAAAGAGCTTTAATGGTATTTTCATTACCAGAATATAAAGAAGAAATTGGCCGATGGCTGTGGTGTTTAGAAGATGTTCGCCGTACGCTTCTAACACAATTAAATGGAATCAGCCAGCGTATGCTCGATACAAAAATTGATGAAAGACAAACGATTAGTACACTATTGTATCATATTGCATTGATTGAGGCAGATTGGTTATATGAAGAGGTCCTTGTTACCGAATGGGATCCCGAAATACGTTCTTTGTTTTCATTAGCAGTTCGTTCTGAAGATGGCTTTTTAGCCCACATTGAGGGACAAAGCTTAGAAGAGCATTTTTACCGCCTTCATAAGGTACGAGAAGCATTTCTTTCCCACTTTCGTTCAATGGACTTAACAGACTGGCGTAAACTAAGGATACTTGAACATTACGACGTTACACCTGAGTGGGTTGTTTACCATTTGATTGAACATGAATCTCATCATAGAGGTCAAATTTTCCAACTACTTAGAGAATTAAGAAACGATTAAGATGTTAAAGTAATGAAATAAAACAAAAGAGGTGCCAAAAATAACTATTTATATTGCTTTATTACGGGGCATTAACGTAGGTGGACACAAATTAATAAAGATGCAAGAATTAAAGGACGTATTAACAAACATGGGATTAGATAAAGTCAAAACCTACATTCAAAGTGGAAATGTAATATTTCATTCTGAAAGAAATGCAGAACAATTAGAAGAACAAATGGAGCAAGAGATTAGAAGTGCTTTCGGGTTTTCTGTCATTATTATCTTAAGAACAGCTTCAGAATGGGAACAAATTATTAACAATTGCCCTTATCCAGTTAACTCGTTATCGGAAGGGGAGAGTGTACATATATCGTTGTTAGCTGAAGAACCTTCTAAGGAATGCATAAATCATTTACTCGAATATAAAAGCGAGATGGAGCAATGTTGCATAAGGGGCAGAGAGATTTATTTATATTTGCAACAAAGTATTCGGCATTCTAAGATTTCTGCTCAACTTCAGAAGGTAGGTGTTCCAGGAACATCTCGCAATTGGAAAACCATTAACAAGCTCGGAACTATGTTAAATGAAATACAATAAGTAGTTTGAAAAAATCTATATAATTTCGTTGTTCAACTAATACGAAGAGGCTGTTAGTTATTTATTATGTATCTTGCGGAAAAATAGGCAATTTTTCTACTTAACATAATGGATTTTATAAGAACCAAAAAAAAGCCGGAATCAGTTAGAAAAATGTTTTTTTGTTCAAATATACATATGCTCTCTTTTGTTCGGAGTCATCGAAAAATGGTGGATGAGGAAAAGAGAGATTATTTTCTTTCAGTAAATGGCCTAACTATCAAAAGCAAATTCCTTATTTGTATAAAATTAGCTGCTTACTATGTGGGATATTTTATTGAATGCAATGTATGGAAACATGTTGTATAAAACAATGTGAACGTAGCCAAACAGAAAATAAACCCTATAGAAGTTAGTAAAAAAAGGATCTTCGGTTGAAGGCCCTTTTTTCATACTGGATGTTATAAGAAGCTAAATCCTATATAATAAGAATTCGGCTTTATTTTTATTAAATAATGATTAATATGTTTATTTGAATACACAGATCCAGTTTAGTTAGTTAAATAAGAATATGTAAAAATTGATATCCTATTAGCAGGATATCATTAGAAGGGGAGAATTGAGATTATTTTCATTAGCTGATATCCATTTGGATAATCTATCAAAAATAGCCTGAGCTTGTTCTTTATTTAACGTGTCAACTTTTCCCCAAGCAGTGGAAATATAGCCCTCTACATAATCAGAATAAGAAATAGATTCGGCAGCAAGTGCCTTATAGAATAACGGATTACCACCTTTATCTACTTCACCCTTACATCTATAGTTTTCGAACTTCCAACCATTTTTTGTTTTTATAAACTGATAAATGTCATTTTGTCCCCATTTAGGGCAGTAAATTTGCATTTTAAATCTAGATGCACTACTCAATTTCAGATACCTCCTACCTCCCAAAAATATCATTTTTAAATAAGACTCTTTATATCTTTACCCTTAAAACATATATTTTATATATATCTTTTTTACTATATATACATAGTCCCTAACTATATTGCATTCGTCATACACAAGATAAATATAAAAACCCTCTACAATGAGGACAATAGAGGGCGAAAAACATATGCAACTAAATTTAAGTATCTAATTATACCACGTTTTTCAACTGCTAAAAACAAAAAATGATATTGGAATCAAAAAAGCCATGAATATGTAGATTCATAGCCATACTTTTAATTACCTATTATAAAGAGGAGAGATAAAAAACTTATCATCTGTCATAATGTATTGATGTAATTGCTGCAAAGTAGTATCCAAAGTAGAAGATAAAGACTCAGCAGCATAGGCACAAACTGAAATCATACCTTCCTCTTTAACAAAATTATCAGCAGTTGATTCAAATTCTTCTAACAAAAGAACATCTGGTTCCTCTGAAGCCCATTCTACGTGAGCCCATGTTCTTATTGGCATATTTTTCATTTTCAACATAGGCAAATCTTCTTGAAAATGAGTAAGAATGGTTTTGGTGTGAAAATCACCACTTGCCAAGTAATAATCAAAATTATTAACTAAACGAATAGCTTCTTGTTGTTGATGATTAAACTCTTTATCAATATTAGCTTTTAGTTGAGGAAGTGTCCTCATACTCTCAATTATCAATATACGTTGTTTACCCTCTAACCCATTCTTAATAAAACTCATTAAATTATTTATGTAAAATTGGTTGTTTTCATAACGGTAAAAAACATGGCCCTTATCAAATTGTTTGGAACTAGATATAGAATTAATTGTTTTCATAGTTCACCTCAGTAATATTTTGGCAAAAAATACCAAATGACTATAGAGTAATAAGGTGTATTTATTTGCGATAATTTTACATATTCTGACGTTAAATTTTCTTTAATATACTGGGTAAACCATCCAAATCGAAAGAGGGCATTAGCTTAACGTCTATATTTTTATGATGTTTATAATATGAAAAAGTTCTATTTACTGAATTGTTCATATCGTAGAAGGCTAATTCGAATTTGATCTTTTACTATTTTTAACAAATTATATGATAAGTAATAAAGGCGAGAGTAGAGAACTTTATACTAATAAATTAACAAAAAAACAAGTATTTTGACATGTGGTGGTATAATTAATATAAAAAATTAGTTAATAGTCTCAACAGGCTTTTCGGAGGAAATTATGAAAGATGAAATAGGATTTTTAGGGGATAAAATCTTAGAATATAGATTTGAAATCGCTAATGAAGTACATGAAAATAGAATAATTGATCTTACGGAAGAAGAAAAAAAACAATTGGCTCCTTTTGAAGTGGAACTTATTAATATCCGAGCTCACTTTATAAGTCTATTTGGTGAAGTTCTTAAGGATCATCTTGATGAAGAGACGGCCCTCCAAAAATTTACACAATGGGGAAAAGAAACCGGGGAAATGTTTTGCAATCTGAAAGTGCCATTGGATGAAGCGTTAAAAGATACAGGATATTATCGAACTTTCTTATGGAAGAAATTGAAGGAAATAATAAAGAAAAACCATCTATCAATAGATACTGTATTTGAAGTAGGTGGAATTATTGATCCCCTGCTTGATCATGCTGCTTATTCTTTTAGTTTAAGTTATGTGCATTTCTATCAAATAACACTTGAACGTGCGCAAAGTGCATTTCTTGAATTATCGGTTCCAGTCGTTCCTTTAGCCAAAGGGATGGCTATTTTGCCTCTCATTGGAAATATAGATAAAGAAAGAGCCAATTATCTAATGGAGGAAACGTTGAAGTCAGCGAATAGACTACAGCTTCACCGTTTAATAGTAGATTTATCGGGTGTTTATATTATAGATACCATGGTAGCAGATCGAATTTTTAAAGTGATAGACTCGTTAAAGCTTCTCGGTGTAGAAACAGTCTTAACAGGAATTCGTCCGGAAGTTGCACAGACCGTTATAAGTATTGGTATTGATTTTAGTAGTTTGACTATAAAATCCAGTTTACAAAAGGCGATACAAGATCTACTTATTAGTGTTTAAAACAATAAAACAGAGAAAGCACGAGATAAAATGACTACCTAAATGCATTCATGAATAAGAAGATGAGGGAGTGACAATTATTGAAAGGAATTATAGGCGTTGCTAAGTACTTAGATAATAACGCAGAAATGTTAGCAAATGAAATTGTTCAAGAAATTTCTCAGAGTCCTAACTTTAAGGCTCTAAAGGAGGAACTTGAACAAGCAATTATCGTCTATACTGAATTTATTCGGTTTTTAGGTGAAAGTCTCCTTAGCAGTGAAAAAAACGTGCCTGAAGGGCTTGTTGAATGGAGTAGGACCAATGGTAAGTGTACAGCATCTCAAGGGGAGAGAATTTCTATTATTATTACACGCTATCCTCCTACCCGCCTGGTCTTTATCGATCGCCTTACTGAAATAAGTATAAAGCATGGACTTTCTTCAGAAGAAGTTGTATTTATTAATAAACGATTTAACTATTTGTTGGATATAAGTATCAACGAAACGCTTCTAGTGTTTGAACAAGTGAAAGATGAAATGGTTAAAAAGGCACAACAAGAGGTGTTGAAACTATCTGTTCCTGTAGTGCCCATTCAAGATAAAATTGCCGTTCTCCCACTAATTGGCTCTATTGATTCAGAAAGAGCTGAATATATCTTGGAGAATGTTATCTTAAAAATTCTTGAAATGAAGGTAGAGTATCTAATTGTTGATTTCTCAGGCATCTTAAATATAGACACTATAGCTGAACATTATCTCTTTGATATCTACAGTGTTCTTCGCTTGCAAGGTATTGAGGTCATGATGACTGGTATACGGCCTGAACTTGCCCAAGCTGTTGTTAAAAATGGAATTGATTTCTCATCTATTAGAACCTACGCAACGGTTAAACAAGCAATAGAAACTCTAAAAAGCTAGGAAATTAAATTTCCCCGATTTTTACAAACTACAGGTTCAATCCAAAAAAGGAGGGGGCTGCAGAGGCGTCTCTTTTTTTGAAAACTTGTTTATACTCGACTAAACGCGGGTATATAGAAAACTAGCCGAGCTGTTTTTAGCAACCGAAGCTAAGTCGAAAACCTATAACCATAAATTTACGAAAGAGACCATCGGTTAAGATGGTTTTTTTCATGCGTTTACCTGTAGTTAAGACTTATACATACTGCAACTGTAGTCCAGAATGCTACGTTTGAGGATTATATTAGCCAGAGAGAAAGACAGGGTCATTATATAACAGAACCCCGATAATAACGTATGTATACTTCATACATACTTAGTTAAAATAATGTTGCTTATAGGAACTTTCAAATAAAAAGTATCTCTTATTCTTGCATTTATCTTATACTTAAAGATGATATGGATATATTTGGAGGTTGTTGCATGAAAGAAATTATTAAATTAAAAACTATGCAAGATATTGATGGTATTAAACTTTATTACGAATTCTTCGAAAAGCAAAATGAAAACTTAACTATTGTATTTGAATCTGGATATGGATGTACTTCTGATTACTGGGGATCAATAAAAGAGGGAATTTCAGAATTCGCACAGTTTTTTATCTACGATAGAGCAGGTTTAGGAGAAAGTGAACAAGATAATAGACCAAAAGACAGTAAACAGTCCATTGAAAATTTACATATGCTCTTACAAAAGGCCAACATCAAACCACCATATGTACTTGTAGGTCATTCACTTGGAGGAGCTAATGTAAGATTATATGCTAGTAAATATCCTGAAGAAATAGCAGGAATTATTCTTTTAGATTCCTGCCATGAAGATCAAAACAAAATTATGCCCCCATTATTCACTGAAGAAATGAGGTCTATTTATTTTAACCAGTTTTCAATCGAAGGTTCTATAGATGACATTGAAAAAAGCTTTGAACAAATAAGTGAAGTTAAATCATTAGGAGACGTACCTCTTACAGTTGTGAGCGCTGGCCTACAGTCTTATCACACAACGGAATCTTTTGCTGCATGGAATCTATTTCAACGTGATTTAACACGTTGATCAACCTCAGATTATCATCGAGATTATTAAAGAGGCATTACAGGAATAAAAAAAGTGGCAGAGAAGTATTATAATACTTCTCTGCCACTTTTTTAGAATAGACCAGAACCATGTATAATCTCCTTTGTAGAAAGAAGCGATGCTTCATAAATATTACTGTCAGTATTTTTCAAAAAGGCTTGGACAACTTCATAACCTACAGCATATCCAGCACAAAAGGATAAGCCTACTGGTTGATATCCTTCCTGTTTAGCAATTTCATCACCAAACATATAACTGCTAACTTCAGCAAAACCTTTTGTGTTTAAAGCTTCTCCGATTACATAAATAGAGTACTCTAGGTCTTCCTTGTCCATACTCGTCACCCAAGGGCCTAGCTGCTCTACACCATATAATTCTTTTGCAAAAGATTCAGCTAAACCCTCTATTACTAAATAATCACCTACTGTGACGTTTCCATGATCCCAATCAAAATAAGAAAAACGAATATTATGAAACTCATAAGCAATAACAGCCGGAAGTCTAGGGATATTATAGCTATTTGGATAGACGGTTATCGTAATATACCCTGGTATTCCACCAAATCCAGAATATCCTTTATGAAGATGTAGCTTTATTGGATCTGCAACATATAAACCTACTTTTATTTCTTCTGCATTTATCTTTAAATTGTTCTCTTCTATTTTGTCTATACAATTTTTCATGGTATTATGTACTATGCTAGAAATTTCATGTTTTTCTAAAAGATTTAACGCTTCATCAATCTGACTATCGTTAGATAAATCTGCGTAGCCAAGCATTTTTGAGGTCATAGTTACATCATACCCATTTTCTTCTCTTGCTTTTAAAGGGACATTTATCAAATTCCACATCGGTTTAAAGGGCTCCATCATTGTGTAACGAAAGTAATCCTTTTTCCTATCTATATTAGAAATCATTTGTAATTTCTCGTATTGCTTTAGTGTATCCACTACTTCATAAGGAATCTTCATAAACTTATTACCTCCCTCTCACGTATTTATCTATGCTCTTACTGATAGTGTAAAGTATGACGTAACGTCAGAGTCAAAGGTTATTATACGAATCTAATTAACATAATGTAACTTCCAATAGAGAACAAATAAAGAGCCTTAAATAATAAGGCTCTTTATTTGTTCTCTATTTACCTTTGTGCTTCGCCTTTGCTTTTTGTTTCTTCATTAGGTATTTTTGTTCCTTCAGTTCTTCACGATATTGTTTAGCTCTCTTTTTTTTGCTTTTTTTCTTTTCTTCATATTCTTGTTTTATGGCTTCTTCAGCTTTAGTCGAAACACCAACTTTATTTCTTTCTTTTGCTACTTGACGTTGTAAACGTTTAGGATTTATCTTTTTATCAGATTTCCTTCTTACATCAAGACCTGAATGAACCGATTGATTGATAATGTCTAGAAGTCTGTAATAAATAAAGTCTAATATCTCTTTATCTTTAGGTTCTGCTCCAAATACATAACGAAATGCTCTTAATTTACCGTCTTCTACAACTTCAATAATTCCTACCCAAAACTGCGCATCATGGTAAATCGTTAGTGACATAACGATTCCCTCCTCTAAACATACTATGAAATGATGGACATCCCGAGGAGGGGAAGGTCACTGACATTAATACATATTAATGCCTTCGGACTACCAACCGAAGTGTGTTTTTACATTCCACATACAAATTTTAACATAAAAACATTCAATATAAATAGTTTCCTTTAAAACGCTATTTAAAATATATATCATACGGACCATTCATTAGTTAACATAAAACATGTTCTGAGCAGCAAAAAGGATCTTTAAATAAAAATCCATCTCATTATTTCTTTAATTCCATATATGTACATATTATAATTTTTAAATGTCCATAGATTTATTGTGTAGCATATTAAATAAAGCTAAAGTAGCCTTGTCTATTTCCCCGTAGTAATGGGTGATATCTTTTTCTATATCGCATATTTGAACGCTTTTTAACTTTTTTGTGTAACTCAATTTATACTTATTAGCAAGGGTATATGTAATATCGCTATCCTCATAATTTACTAAGTTTTCTATCATACTATTAATTTCAAACGGATTCATAAATGGTGTCACCCTTTCTTCTTATTAAAGTCATCATGCCATGACAGGTTAGTTAATATTAAAGTAAACTACTCGTGATACGTAAAGTATCAGCTTTAATCTCTTGTTACGTAATGGAAAATCCCATTCTCAAGAATGTTTACTACAGCATCTATAAAGTACCAAATTATGATGTAGATGGCTGTGAGGAATTTCACAGGTATAAGGAATGTTAGGATATATATGACCTTTCCAAAAAAAAGAAAGTCACCCTTTGTACTATATAAGAACATTTTCCCTCTAATGATCTCTGTTCTTACATATTTAGGGGTCTTTTTCTTTTTTTGAATACTTATTTTCCCTTTTGAACAAACTACTCAAGACGCCGTGAGGCATCTGCGAAAATCCTTAATTGCAATAGAGCAGAAAAAACTCCTGAACAGGTCACAGGAGTTTTTCTATTTAACTTTTAAATAATTGTTATTTTATTGCTCAATTCCAAATGAAAATACTTGAATATGAGATGCTCTTAATAAAGTGGACAATGAAAAGTTAATTTTTTATTGTCCACTTTACTTATTTCTGAGGGAGATAGAGATGAAGTATGTGAAAGGTATTTAGTTTTAATTAACATAATCTTTAAATGGATAAAAAATTATAAATAGCAAAAAGCACATAAATATAAGTATAAAGCTTTTCATCTTCTCTATTCCTTTCTGATGTATGAAATGTAGCAAGTTTACTTCTCTTTTTATCCCATCGTATATTAAAGGCTGTAATAAGATTCCCTAATATTTTGCACCTTATTATTCCCCAAAATATGATATGGTCATAAAAAACATAATTATCCTCAACCTTAATCAGCAGAAAACCATATGAAATAAACATTTTCTAGTACTTATAAGAAATAATTACGAATAAGAAATTGTTTATTTTTCCCAAACATTTTTCCTTAAGGAACAGACAACCATAAACAAGTACGTTTTATCTATTTTAAGGAGGTTTTTACGAATGACTAAAAACAATCAACGTTATAAGCAAAAAGATGCCCAGCTACTTGGAGGGAATATTACTGATACTGAATTAGGCCAAGAGCTTGGAAGCATTCATCAAGCAATTTCGCAGTTAAGTCAAAATTTTTCTCAGTTACAAAATTCTCAACAAGGTGCTCAAACAGGCCAAGCATCAAATCCGTTAATGCAACAGATGCAATCGTTTAGCTCGCAGGCTCAACAGCAAATGCAACAAACGGATCAACAAGTTCAACAAAATATTCAACAAGCAATTCAGTCTATGAACCAAGCTCTTCAAGGGATTCAAGCTAATCAGATTATGCAACAGATGTATCAAGCTATTCAGCAAGGTCAAAAGCAACAAAGCCAACAACAATCGTCGAATCAAAATCAACAAATTCAGTAATAAATTAACTAAAAGTTTGTAGGGGAAGATATAGAAATTTTCATAAAACAGGGGTCTTAATTTACTTTTTGGTTAGAACCCCTATCTTTACAGCAACTGAGTAGTTAACCATTAGGTTTTTATTATAATTATCTTTCCATTTGTGAATGTAGACAAAGAAAAAAGACCTCATTATAACTGAAGTCTTCCTTCTCTTGAAAAATGAACGTTATTATCTATTAAAGAGTTAGAATTGAAACAATTCCATAATCTTAAGTTATCCATAGATCTCTTTTTTATACTTTCTTGCTCCGAGAGCTAATAAAGAAAGATGAGTTAAATGTTTTTACTAATTACGATGTATGTTTCGAGATGAATTGGAAAAGTATAAAGGAGTATGTTTTGTCCATTTTAAGGAGGATTTTATATGACACAAAATAACCAACAACAAAGTCAACAACAAAAACAAAAAGATGCTCAGTTACTTGGAGCCCACATTACAGATGTTGAGTTAGGACAAGAATTAGGCAGCATTCGTCAAGAAATTTCGCAATTAGGCCAAAACTTGTCTCAATTGCAAAATTCACAACAAATGTCTCAGCAAGGATCACAACAGAATTCTCAAACAAACCAAGGATCTAACTCTTTAATGCAACAGATGCAATCATTTAGTTCTCAGGCTCAACAGCAGATGCAGCAAACAGATCAACAAATTCAACAAAATATTCAACAAGCAATTCAATCTATGAATCAGGCTCTTCAAGGCATCCAAGCTAATCAAACTATGCAGAAGATGAATCAAGCTGTTCAACAAGCTCAACAACCATTTGGATCACAAGGTTTTCAAGCATCTGGCAACCAAAATCAACAAAATCAACAAAACCAATACAATCAAAATCAAATTCAATTGTAATCATATAGGTTTTGTTCTTTTAATTTAACCGACCTCCATGAAGACAAAAATCATGGAGGTTTTAAGAATTTCCTGAAGTCTGAAATGATACTATTTAAATACTTGAAATATGGAGTAGTCAAAACAGGCATATGATTTATAGAGACCTCACGTGCTTATAAGTTCAACTAGTAGATAACCCATGAATACATTTATTCGGGGGTTATTTATTTTTTATATAAATTAAAATATCATAATCAGAACAAACTACCCAAGATGATTGGGGTCATCAATAAAAACATAGTTTGCACTAGAAAGAACTACTGCTAGTCCCAGTAGTTTTTTCTGTTTTTAAGTTGTATATAATATACAACTTTAATATATCCCTGGATTAACAATTATTTAAACGGTAATAATGGATATAAACCAAAAACTAAAGGATGATACCATGATTTTTATCTATAATGATTATGGTGGAACACATACCACTTCTATGGCAGCAGCTTATCATTTAAAAAAATTACCCACTAATCGAACACTGACTAAAGATGAAATATTAAATATTGACTATTTCAATAAATTAACTCATTCTGATATGGGAAAAATTATTTTTCATGGGGTAGATACAGAGGGGAATCCTGTTTATACAATTGGTCGAAAGTCCTCCAAACTTGTTGTTCCAGCTTTAAAAAATTTGAGTTTATTATTACAAGACAAATATCAAATTCATGAAAAAATAGTTTTTTCAAATACCTCACCAACTGTTCCATTTGCTATGACAATAGGAGGGTTCTTGTCCAGAGAGCTAAAAATTGACTTCATCGGTGTACCTTTATTAGTTGTTGGTGCCAAACAATGTTGTCATAATATTCTAGAATTGGTTGAACACACGAAACAAATAGGAAAGTCAACGAATTCAAAGGTAATTGTATTGGAAAATAAAAGATTTAAGTAAGCATTGAAAGGCTCTCGAGTTTCTTTTAAATTAGAGGGCTTTTACTTCTTATAAGACCCGTCAAACTCATTAAAAATAAATATTGTACATCTTCGTGTTTTATTATTTAAGCCTCTATATAAATGGGAGAAGTAATCTTGCCTTTATATAGATCAAAATACAGTGGTCTATTTCTAGATACCTTTTGTTTTTTATTATGGGAAATTTATTACCACAATAATATAGTGTATTTCTTTTATAAAAAACCGTTCTAACTTTAGAAAATGTGTACTCTATATATTTTTAGTTACCATAATTAACGTTTCCGGAACACATGAAAAAGGAAACCCTTTGGTGTAGAAGGCTTTTCCTTTTTTAAGTCCAAGTAAGATAGTAATAGTAACTTATAAAGCAATAGAAGGATGCAGAAATGGAGGGGAGTAAGTTGCCTAACAGAGAGTATCCATACTATTTTATAAAGTTAGGTACATTATATTACGTATATCATTCGTATAAGAACGTAAAACAGAAGGAGGTATCGAGTTACGAATTTACTAATGATGAATCGTTAGCATTTCCCGTTGATGAAGTGTCTGCTAAACAATTGGCAGATAAATGTGGAGGTCATATTGTAATGAAGAATGCTACATTTAATGATTATATTAGCCAAGGAGAGAGATGGAGTCATTTTATAGATAGCAAAAGGAAGAACATATGGAAAATCTATATCATTAATTGAATGGTAAAACCTTTTAACTACTATTTGTTTCAAAAACATCAATCATTATGAATTGGGCTCATTAATATAATCGAGAATTAGATAAAAGGGTACCACGTCACCTTGGACGACAAATGATTGTTGGCGAGTAGATGAGAACTAAGTGAAAGTCAAAGAGCAATGGATGTACATCTATCGTACCATTGATTCTGAAAGAAATAAGATTGATTTTTATTTTAGAGATAGGGTTCGGAAAATACGGATTTACAATATAACGTTGAGACACTTTTTTTGAAATCAAACCCTGATTTATCTACACTAAGTAGAAGAATTAGGGTTTGACTTGCCTTATTATTTTCAAACTTTCTAATCCCCAAATATTCTTATCTTAAATTAACGCACCCTTTTGGCTATGTTAATCTTCCATTTTTACTTTTAATATGAATGAAAGACGTATCCTTTTTCAACACAAACTAGTACTAAATATATTTACGAACTTTTTTACAGTATGCTTCGTATTCTTCACCGTAAATCTTTTTCAAGGACTTTTCTTCAAGTTGAACCTGACGATTAAAAAGCCAAACTCCAGCAAATACGTACAATAATAATATCCAGTTTGGTAAAATTAAGAATGTTCCTATCAAAACAAACCCAAAAGCTGTGTAAATGGGATTACGGCTAATTGCAAAAACACCTGTTGTTATAAGTTCACCTGGTTTTTCTTCATCAATTCCAACTCTAAAACTTTTTCCAAATGAAATTATGCTCAACGAGAATAATACTAAACCCATCGTGCATAAAACTACACCTATCCAACTAAAGACTTCATTGCTAAATAGTTTAGTACCTAGTTTTGGCAAATCAAAAACACTAGAGAAAATAAGATAAAAAAACAGTACTGCAAATGGGATAATAAAGAAATCTTTTTTATCTAGCTCACCAAATTTAAAAACTTTAATTCCTTTCTTTTTCAACTGTTTAGCACGAATTATAACCATTATCATCATTAGAAATAAAGATACGATTGCAAAGTATCGTTGCATAATTCCCCCTCATTATTAACTATCCTACAATCTCTTTAATATTTATTACCTACTTATTACATATAAGAATTTTAACCTATTTTAAATCAGGCGTATTAGTTTATTTGCCATAGTATGCTGGTCATGACCTGTTTAAGTATTTGATAATGATTTGATACTCTCTCTTTTGTACGCCATGCTACAAAACCGTCTGGTCTTATCAATACAGCTCCTTGAGAGGTAACATCGTACAATGCTTCCCAGCTATCCTCAGACTCGACACAGTCCCCTTGTGAACCGATACTATAAACATTAATAGGGACACCTAAGTGAGAAGATATATTTCGGGCAGCAGTGCGCCAAAGGCTATTATCT
>Ga0114955_1000395_pt1 | contig 22467 bp, 26 predicted proteins | sample Porto_5metaG_FD_87302 | JGI IMG/M metagenome (GOLD analysis project Ga0114955, IMG submission 87302) | Marine algal microbial communities from Porto, Portugal - Porto_5 metaG | ecosystem: Host-associated > Algae > Red algae > Unclassified | place: Portugal: Porto | collected 2015-02-02 | reverse complement strand
GTACTGATGAACTGCCCAATCACAGAGGTATCTCGAGAATCAGGCAATCTGAAGGGTAGGATATTCGCCGATCCACGAAACTGTTATGCACATGATCCTCTGAATCATGCTGAGGCCATCTCACAGGAGCTTTGCATGGCTATCTCAAGACATTTTTTCGCGTCTACTCGTTATAGATTTACAAGCCGGCAAATCTAGAACTATCCCGGCGATGAAATACCGACCCACAGTGAAGTCGACATGGCGACAATCGTGCAGTCAGCAATTCGTGGGAACGTGAAGCCAAGGGGATGTGTGTGCTCGCGGGCCGATACATTCCGAAAAGCACAAGGGTCGTAATCGTAGGGTTACCAACAGTAGCCTCCATTCTGCAAGGCTGATTGTGGTATGGTGCGTGTCCCAAAAATGAGACATCGCGGCTTTTTTTTTTTCTCGGCCCACCAGCCTTCTGGAGCGGTCCACAGTTGTAATGTGACCCACTAGGTCCCACTGTGTTCCCAACACTGCCCTTGACAGTGCCAGCAGAGGCGGCACCTCCTGTCGTGTCATGGGGCGAAGTGTCATTGATTGCACCCTCGACAGGTGACGATCACGCCCCCCAATCAGATGCATAGATACTAGAGCAGTCTGGTGCTGACAAAATGTGGAGGAACCAAAGGACACCACCTTGCCAATTAAAACGTGAGAAAGACCGCCATGTAGCCCCCTGTGAAGAAAAAACCATTTGGGACACCCCTCATCGAAGCCTCAGTTAGCACATGAGCTTAGGCGTTGCCTACCTGTCACCCCAAAAACGTGAAAAAGATGGGCTCCAAGATCGGGAGTAACTGGGAGGTCCACACGACAGGGCGCACAGGCATGTATTAACGTGTTGTCAGCCAAGAACCACCGGGAAGAGGCTCTTTCCATGGAGGCCAGTGCAGATTCTTCTCGTACCCCACCCCGCCTGCCCCCGTGCAGTGATGTGTCAGTCCTCCAGAAAAGGCGCATGTCTCATTTTTGGGACACGCGCCATATGGCGCGTGTCCCAAAAATGAGACATGCATGTTTTCTGGAAGACAGACACATCACTGCACGGCAGGGATGAGCGTTTTAGGAGAGACCATCCATGGTAAGCATGAATGCAGTGTATGATCGATATTTCTTGTTGATAATTATCGAATCCATCATACGTCACGTGCCGCCACATATAGGTGATCCGTTGGTACGCGCTGCAGGTCAGACGTCAATCAGGCACTGCCAATGTCATAACCCGACCCGACCGCGACCTCTCCGTGAAACGTAGACCACCAACGGGGAGGCTGTCGTCTTGCACACGGTCGAGATTGATGGGGCGGTGGAGGATGCTCACGACGACGAGGACCTGATGGACATGCGTCAGCTTTCGCTGGAACCCGCACCGGCGGGGGTTTCCGGGCCCGCCGGCTCCCTCTGAATTGGGCGTCCGGTTGGAACAGATGGGGCGCTCGATGGGGGTTTTGCCCGGTCGAGTGGGGTCGCATCGGGCGTGATCGGTGCCAGTCTCGAGAGGGATGTTGCTGACAGCCTTTTGAGGTCCAATCAGAGGCTGAAGATATCGGATGGGTTGCAGAAGCCATGTGACAAGGGAATGGGTCACGCAAACTGCAACTGAGTTGTCCTGGGGATTCGCCGGCAGGCGCGGATATCAGTACAAGCAAGCATGAGTACAAAAAACACGAACGAGGCGGCTGGTTGTCGTCTTCTCTTATTCTCTTTGCACGAGGTGCCCCTCCGCATAGGGTACCTATGTTGCCGAGCGTGCGCTGTAGAGACGGAAAAAGTTATGAGGATCACGATGCATGCGCGAGTCGGGACAATGCGTGAGCTGTGATTAGCACGGGTGGCGCCTCCCATGGCCACCCTTGTCACCGGCAATCGCGTGTGTACGGCGATAGATGCGCAAAAGGAGCACAAAAACAGCAAAACTAAGGGCACAGAACTACAAGGGACCGACTCTATCACTGCACTCAGCAGTGCGCGCGGTGCACAGACTCTCGAGCGGATAGCCGGAAACCCAGCGACCACTTCCACTCACACTCAAACCACAGGCACCTAGGGCGCCCTTTTCTTCCTCCTCATCCTCATCATCGCCATCGTCATCTCCCTCCTTATCTCTACCCTTGCCGTCGTCGTCGTCGTCGTCGTCGTCGTCGTCGTCGTCGTCGTCGTCATCATCGTCGCCTGACTCGTCGCTGTCGTCGGCGTCCGGATCTTGCTGGGCTGCCCCAGCGCTCGACCCCGCCGCAACCCCCAGACTGACGGCGACGCCCCCGGAGGCGGCGCGGATCTCCTCCTCGTCGAGTTCCTCCTCCTCGAGCTCCTCCTCCTCGTTCGATGCACTGCCGCCAGTCGTTCCGCTCGTCGCCGCCCTGGCCTTGGCGGCCACGTTGTCCTCCGTGTTTAGTAGACGCGCCTTGGCCACGGCATCAGCGCGGTCCGCTGAAAACTTGCAACGGTCCTTGTTCGCTCCATCAACTAGCAGCAGGCCGCATGAGCCAGCCTGCTGCATCTTGCCGTCGGTGGGCAGCCACGTGTGCACGCGCTTGAGCTTCATCCAAAACTGCTCATACATGCCGTCAGCGACGCCGTACCGGCGCCGCGAGCGAGTGCCAGCCTCCTTCCCTAAGAAGTCCCGAATGATGGCGGCGGGGAGCGCGACGTGCCCCATCGTGCAAAGGTTGCACTTGGTCTCCCCGACCGCCTTGGGGCGGACTACGCGCTGCGGCACGCCGAGAAAGATGAGCTCCGCCTCAACGGCAGCCAAGAGGCCATTGAAGCCCTCCGAAGTTTTGGAGTACGCCTCGTCTTTGAGCCACTTCTTTGCCATCTGGGTGCGCTCCGCCTTGTCGGTGGCGATGGCCTCCGACGCCTTGTTCTCCGCCTCCGACTGCTTCTTGGACTTCTTCTTGAGGACGGCACGCGTCTGGCCACCGGCGCTGGCCGCATTATGTGCGTATTTGCTGCCTTTGCCGGCCTGCACCGAACCCTTGGGCTTGCGAGCGCGCTTGGCGGGCACCTTGACCCCCGTGACCAGGCACCAGGCCGACAACATCATAGCCTTCAGCTCCTGGCTGAAGTGTGACTTGGATGAAACGATGAGCGCTGAGACACGGGCCTCCTTGATGCTGTTCTTGTCCCTCTTGGGGAACTTGCGCACGCTGAGCGCGTACTCATTGGCTTCGCGGTCGTTCATGCCCAGCACCTCCTTCACGGCCCGCACACTGTCATTGTAGCTGGCGGCCCCGCTGGGGTAGACGCGCGTGCTCACGTCCGTCAGGCCCATGTTGTCTTTCATGTTGTCCGCGAACACGGACTGGGCCGCATTCATGTTCTTGTAGTTCCTCGCGGCCTTCTAGAGCTTCTGCCTCATCGCGGCGTGCTCCGGCTCTTCTTTGGACGCCGTCTTGTACGAGGGACTGCCGTTCTTCACGTCCGCCGCGCCCTCCTCCATCTTGGATTGCACGTTGGTCAACCCGCCCACCATGCGGTCGATCGCCTGGCCTTGCGAGTCAACCGTGCGACGCACCTCATGCATGGAGGAGAGCATCTCCTTGACGTCTTTGCGTGTCAAGGAGATTTCCTTGCGCATGGGAGCAGCGGCAGCCGCGACGACATCGGCCAACTGATCCTCGCTGGCAACCAGCAATCGGCCTTGAGTGTGCCGGCGCGGCGGTAGGTCCACGTCAATGGGTGTGCTACCGACGGCCAGGCCAGCCGACGACCTCGCGCCGGCCGTGGCGATACCGCCAGTGCCCTTTCTGGTCTTTCCAGTCCCCTCTGCAGGGCCAGCGACGGCGCCCGATTCACGCTTCACGCCTACTCTCACGGTGGCGCTCCCAGCGCGCGCGACGCCAGCCGTCGTCGCGGCAGGGCTGCTGAGCGCCAGGCGACGCGTAGCAGCAGACGGAGGGGCAGAGGGCGTGCGTGGTGCACGAAAAGGCTGCGGCGTGGTTGGCGGCAGCATCGGTTGCTGCGGCGGAAGCAGGGCCGGTGGCGGCGGCATGGCGACAGCCAGCGACTGGCTGCGTCCCGCAGGCAGACCACTGGACTTGTGGGTGGAGTGCGCGGCACGGGTGGTGGCTCGTACCGTATGTGAACCTGAAGTGGTCTGATCAAGCACAATGACGGACGGCGACGACGGCTGCCCGTGAGGAGGCATGAGCTGCTGCTGCGACGGTGCCTGCGAGGGGGGCGGCACTAACTGCTGCTGCGCCGGCGCCTGCGAGGGGGGCGGCACAAAATGCTGCTGCGACGGCGCCTGCGAGAATGAAGGCAGCGAGCCAACAGCCGCTGCTGCCGCAGCGGCGGGCGCGACCGACCCCGACCCACCAGCTGGCATCACCCGGCCCGTACGGTTGTCCACGGCGTCTCCAAAATCCCCTTGGTTGACAAGGTCGGCCGGGGCAGGTGGGGGGCTCTTGGGGGACACAAGCTACGCGGACATATTAGAAAAGCCGCCTGAAGGCACTTCCACCGAGGGCCTTGCCGAGGCGTGGTGTCCGCTGTACCCCATGGCCGGCACCGTCGAGTAGTTGCTCCCGCAAAACCGTGCGGCGACGTAGGGAACGCGGCTCTTCGCCTCAGCAGACCCGGGCACCGACGGCGGCGGAGCACTTGGGAAATGGTAGCCGCCTGTAAAGTAGGCTGGGGGGCCAGAACGTTAGGCAGGGCGTCCGTAGTAGTGCTGGTCGCCTTTTCGCGGCCCGTCGCTTGGGCCGCCACTGGAGCCACGGGACCCGCCCACGTCCGAGGGATGGGCGCCCGACGCCGATGCGGCTGCGTCAACATGCGTCGTGTTGCCACCGATCGCGATATCTTGATCGCCGTCAAAGCCAGGCGCCGCTGCCCTCGCGTAGCGTCGGATCTCGAGGGAGTGCTCGCAGTTCGGACCCATTTGCGGGGACACGGACTGCATGGGGGGCACCTGCATGCGCGCCGCCTCGGAAGTTCCAGGTACCGGGATCCGGCCGCCCCCAGCCATGGGAAATAGGGCGGGGCCGCCGTCGAAGTGGAAGAGGAAGGGCCGAGAGGACCGCGCAGCGAAAAGCCACAACAGCGTCCTAGGGGCAGGAGGGGTGCGGTCAAGCGGTCTTAGTAATGGGGGGAGGTGAGGGAACATTGGGAGGGTCGCCATCTCGGCCGAGCCCTCTTATGTGCTCGGCGAGCCGCAAGGCCCCGACGTGTCCGCTCGTGGCACGGCGCGGGGCGCACAAGACGGACCCCCCCGCCCAGCGCTCACCCGCAGAGCGCTCAGCCGCCAGTGCGCGCCCGCCTAGCGCTCGTCCGCCCAGCGCTCGCCCACCCAGCGCTCTCCCACCACGCGTATGCCCGCCCAGCGGGCGCCCTCCGAACGCGCGCCCGCTCAGCGCTCGCCCTCCCAGCGCGCGCCCGCCCAACGCGCGCCCGCCCAACGTGAGCCCCCCCCGCACGAGCCCCTCTCGCACGCTCCCGTCCCGCACGCGCCCGTCCTTCCCGCCTGCGCTTTTCCTGCCGGCGCCTGTCCCGCCCCCGCCTTGGCCGCTCCCGCCGCTGGCGCCCGAGGCCCGCGAACGGCGGTCCAGCGCGTGCTTGATGACCGCGCGCCTAGGCGCTACAGCCCAACGGATGCACTGAACAGCCAAAACGCATGGTGAGAGAGGTCGGACGGATCCGAAAAATGCGCGGGATGAGAGCGAGCAGAAACGACGCCGACCGAGGAACCAAGCCCCAGGCAGGTGCGGCGCAGTAGCGGGCTAGAACGAGCAGCGTTGGAAAGCCTTTGCAGATCGCCCCTTGCCCCGCGTCGCCTACCAAAAACTACCGCTGTGCTCTCGGTTGACAACTCGCCAAGGCATGCACCCTTACACGGGGTCGTTTCTGCTGTGTGTTTTCCTACACACATGTAGGAAAACACACAGCAGAGACGTACCAGACGTCTTGTCAACATAGACGATGAAGCTCCCGTTTGGGTCCCCATCGCCTACATCCCAGTCCTTCCCACATTGCAGCAGACGGCTGGTGAGGCGCGGGCGCGGCAGCGCCGCACCAACATCTTTCAGCGCTTCCTGTACGCCGCACTGCAGTCCGCCATTGTCGCAAGCCACAGTGGCGTGGCCATCTACGATCCGGTGAAGACGCGCACGCTAACTGCATCTCCGCGCGTTCTGGAATACCTTTGCGGCCAACCCGAGGAGCAAGCGGTGGTTTGTCTCAAGCAAGGCCAATGCGCCCGCCCGTGCACCTGCTGCCTGGTCGACCTTGACGACTCGGGGTCTTCGGCAGCCGTTAATGCCGAGGAGCGTGACGCTCTTCGAGCGCTGCAGAGCCAGTGGCAGGCCATCAGACACCGGCTGCGCAACCGTGAGCCTGCCCGCTTGCTCGAGTTGAAGGCCAAAAACAGCTTGAATGCGAGCACGCTGGAGTTTTCTTGCTTTGCGGGGCTCTCGACTGCCCCGTTCTTGATGTACAAGATGATTGGCTTCGACGCGCTCCACGTGCGTTTTTATGCTCCCCTCGCGGTCGCTCTTCATTTGTTTTTATCTTCTTGATATGGTTTGGCTGGCGCCCATCTTGATCTTGAAGCTGACGACGCTCCTCCGTATGCCCATGGATGCCTATATGGAACGTCGCTCTGGACCACACAGGTTCTTGACCAGGGTGTGACGCGCATCCTGGTCCACCTACTGATGGCCGTGTTTCCGCACGTAAAACACGAGTGTGAGGTGCCGCTTAAGTCGCGGAAAGCCACCGCGATCGAGGCTAACGACCGTGGGAAGGAGTTGCATCGCCGCAGCCGAGTGAGCAAGGCACCTCCGGGGTACGTCTTGCAACTCTGGCACGGGTATCACGCGTGAATGTGGTTTCTATACGTGCCGGTACTGTTGCTGCTTCTGCTATCCGTCGTCGGCGTAGATGGCCCCTTTGTGTGGCGTGGTATTTACTGGAAGTGTAAGACGTGGCACCACGCCCTTGACAAAACGCACGCCGATGTCGTTTTTTAATTTTGAGCACAGCTACTTTGTCACCGCCAAGCAGAAGCAGGCAACGTTTACGGGAAATCAGCAGAGGGGCGTGGTCTGCGCCCTGACTTTCATGTCGGCTGCCCTCTTTGGAGACACGTGCGGCGCGGCGCCCTCTCCGGTCACGACAAAGACCGAGAACACACCTGACGGAGCCCGTGTAGGGGAGGGCGTCGCCGCAGCTGGAGCAGTTGGAGGGCCTGATGATCCCGCACAGGCTGTTCCTGTCGGCTGCGCGAGCCCAAGCGCCATCGGGACCGGCGAGAGCTCCGGCGTGGTCGACGATGGATACTATGCTGATGACGACCATGTGGTGGCGGAGGTGAGAAAGGGCTTCAAGTACGACTGGAACGCGTATTGCGCGGCGTTCGGATATATGCCCGTGCACCGGGCGGTGACGACCATGTTTGCAGAGTACGCGGTTTTGTACCCTCGCATTGCTGGCCAGGCCACCTCGGCGCTCCCTCCGACCATGACAGTGAACGAGGGTGCTGATATCGGCGCGCAGGCGACCCTCTTCATCAACGAGCTGGTCACCCCTCTTCTGGGCCAAATCAGCAGCACAAAGGTTCATCGGCTGCTCAGCCACGTGTGCGAGTGTGTGAAGCTACACGGCAACCTGAAGAACGGCAACACCGGCATGAACGAGACGCTGCACAAGGCGGACAAGGTCTACTTTTTGAGGACCAACAAGGACCCAAAGAAGTTCACGTTCCAGTTAGTGCGTCAGGCGCAGGGTGCGCGCGCTGTGCTGGCGAAGCTGGACGCGGCGGACAAGGACAGGGCGGACATGTTGTGCGAACACGATGGCAGTGAACGCGCTGGTGGTCGCCCAATTTGCAGCCTCCCCCGCGCGCACAGACGGCGGCGTTCGGCCCGGGCGGTGAGGCAGCTGAAAAAGAAGCCGTATCATCTCAAGTACGTACCTGTTGGAGCAATTGCGCAGCGGCCGGGTCTCACGCGTTTACCCGAGCTCGTGGGGCAGCATGCCAACGACAAAGTGCGGTCGGTGAGCCGCGTCATTTACGGGGTGTTTGAGTGCGGCGGACAGGCCAAGCAGCTGTTGCGCTGCGCCGAGGAGTTTAAGGGCTCCTCCTGGTACGAATCCGTCGTGTACAAGCCTATTGGGAACTCTGGCCAACGGTGCGTGGGGGAGGTGCGGGCCCTAATTCGGCAGGAGACGGGTTACTCGTCGGTCATCATGGAGATGGCGCCAGTTGGCGCTGAGGACGACTGCCCGCTTGCTGCGCGCGGGTGCCAGCGTGTGCGCTGGAAGATGTGGGCCGCGGACGCCGATTGTGCGATACGAGTCGCGCCGCTGGAGCAAGTCGTCCGAGTAGTCCATTTCGTGCCCGATGTTGCCGACCTCGCCGCCCGGCGCGGGTTTGGCGTGGCGCCTGCCCCCCGCGACGCCCCGCTGCAGGACAGTCTGGACATGCGGTACTGGTTGAATGCATTTTATCCGTGGGACATGTAGGCCATAGTTGTTGCACTTTTTACCGCCCTCGTTGCCTTTGCGAGCCCCACCGTCGCCGCCTGCTCGGATGTACCCCTCCCCCCTTCCCTACAGGCGCGTGGCGGCCGACGACCAAATAGACGTCTCTGGATGGCGAAGCCACCATCAGCGCCGCCATGGACACAAACCGCGTCGCCACCGGCGCGGCGATGGCGGCATCCCCCCGCCCCCCCCTCCACCCAAATGCTGCTCAGGCGCCCGTGCGTGGCCGCCAAGGTAGTTCTCGGAGCGGCGGCCTCCGCGCTCCCTCCAGCACCACCGCCCCTATCATCGCCAGGCACCTCCGCCTCCTCGTCGCCAGCTTCGTCACCTGCCGCGTGGTGCCGGGCGGCAGGTCCCCGCACACCATGGCTCCTCGCCGTTTTGACCCCACGGTCAATGGCCGTCCGGACACGTCTTGCGCCACCACAGCTGCCGTCCCTCGGACCTCAGATGCCGTCACGGAGGAGCCGCCCCCTCTGGCACGCCGACGAGACCGCGTCGCAGCCTTCGACTCCGCGCCGCCGCCGCGCTACGCCGGTCGCCGCTGCCACGCCCACGCCACCGCCGCACTGTCCGCGTCTCCATTGCCATGCAGCTGCCTCCGCTAGCCCATCTTCGCCGCCTGGCCGCCATCGATGCGATGCCGCCGTTGCGGCCGCGGCCGCGCCGGTGCCGGCGCGGTCGCGCAGGTGCTGCCGCGCTGCTGCCGCAGCAGTAGCGCTGCCATAGCTGTCTAGGTAGCGCCACCGCTGTGGTCGTGCGGCCATCGCCAGGGTTTTCCTGGCGCGAGCAACAACAGAAGAGGTCGTCCATGCCAGAGTCGCATCGCCAAATGGCAATTAGCAGGCAACTCCAGCACGTTTCGTCCCAACTCTCCGGCCATGTGGTCATTACCTTCACACGTGGTGCGCCTTACAGCAAGCGCCTTGCATAATGAGTTTCGAAGGAGACTCTCAGCGAGGTAGGGTCTCGTGAGCAGCTGCATCGGATCCGCTGTTTGATGGGCTTTCGGTGGGCTTCCCATGCGCCCCATCTGGATACATAGGGGCCCACCGAATCGCACATCCGATGAACTTGGGTGCCTGGTGGGCTCCGATGGTGCCAATTGGGCGATTCCAGCGAAAGCTGACGATGCAGGAGGCCGCCAACCGTGCCGTCGATGCCGTTGATGAGGACGACTGTGAGTCGAGTGAGGGCGACGATGAGAACGAAGTGGATGGGGACGGGGCGGGGGGGGTGGGAGGCATGCCGCAGTCGACCACCTGATGGATCGACCAGCCACGTGGGTGTAAGGAAGCCACGTAGCGATGATATCATCCCATAGACCTGATGAATAGGATGATTCTTGCATGTTTGTCGTCGAAACCATGACATGATAATTATTCCCTCTCATCCCTGCTGCACGGTGGCAGGCGGGGTGGGGTGCGAGAAAATTCTCGACTGGCCTCCATGGAAAAGCCTCTTCAGAGGTGTTCTTGGCTGACAACTCCTTTGTACCTGCCCGTGGGCCCTGTTCTGTGGACCTCTCAGATAGCCCCGATCTTGGAGCCAGTCTTTTTGAAGTTCTTGGGGTTACAGGTTTGCAACGCCTAAGCTTATGTACTGACTGGAGCTTCGTTGAACGGTGTCCCAAATTGTGTTTTCTCCACAGGGGGCTATATGGGGTCCTTTTCACGTTTTCATTGGTGTGGTGCGTGTCCCAAAACTGAGACAGCGCGGCTTTTTGTTTTTTTGTCGGCCCACTGGCCTTCTGCGGCTGTCCGATGATGTCATGTGACCCACTCGGTCCCACTGTGCTTCCAGAACGGCCCCTGACAGAGTTAGAAGAGGAGGCACCTCCTGACGTGTAATGGGGGGATGTCACGCATTGCAGCTTCGACAGGTGACGATCACACCCCCAAATCAAAGGCACGCATACTAGAGCAGTCATATGCTGAAAATTTGTGCACGAAGAAAAGGGCACCACCTTACCAATGAAACCGTGAAAAGGACCACCATGTAGCCCTCTGCGAAGAAGACACGATTTGGGACACCCCTCATCGAAGCCCCAGTCAGCACATGAGGTTTGGCGTTGCAAACTTGTAAACCCAAGAACCTCAAAAGGACTGGCTCCAAGATCGGGGCTATTTGAGAGGTCCGCAGAACAGTGCCCACAGGCGGGTACTAAGGAGTTCTCAGCCGAGAACCCTTCGGGAGAGGCTCTTTCCATGGAGGCCAGTCGAGAAGTTTTTCGTACCCCACCCCAGCTGCCCCCGTGCAGTGATGTGTCAGTCCTTCAGAAAACGCGCCTGTCTCATTTTTGGGACACGCACCATAAGGTGGTGCTCTTTTCTTCGTGCAGAAATTGTCCGCACATTCCTGCCCTAGTATCCGTGCATTTGGTCGGGGGGCGTGATCGTCACCTGTCGAAGCTGCGATGAATGACACTTCCCCCGATGACACGTCAGAAGGTACCGCCTCTGCTAACACTTTCAGGGGCCGTTCTGGCAACGCATTCGGTCCGAGTGTGTCACATTACATTCTCGGACCGCTGCAGAAGGCCACTTGGCCGGAAAAAAAGGAAGAAACCGCGATGTCTCATTTTTTGGACACGCACCATAGTAACCTATTGCGGATGTCCCAACTTTGTCCTCTGCGAATAAGAACAAGAGGGATTCTGCACAACTGTGCCATTCGGAAAGTTCTAAACATCAGATAATTGCCGAACAAGAAGTGGGAACGGGCCGTTTTTGACGCCCTTTCTTGTGGCAGGACCGTAAAAAGATGATTCGAGACCAACAGAATTCAAGACAAGTGCCCCCGCCCGCAACACCTGTCCTGATCTTTTCATCGCCTATCGCTTGTAAGTGTGTACTGGAAGCTGACTGGCATGTCCTTTCTGTTTCTGAGACGAAGGAAGGGCGCTGGGTCGGTGCCAGTCCCTAGAAAACGCGGCTGGATCGACTTATCGCAGAGACAGACGAGCACAGGCTCAATTTCTCTCAAAAAACGCACTCTGTCTGCTGGTCGCGTGGAAGAACTCCCGATTCTGCCCGGTTCATGCGGGCTGCCGCCCGGGCGCCCGCACACCCGATTGCAGGCACACTGGCTCAGCGCAGGCCCGACAAGCCCGCACCTCGCTCCCGCCTGCCCACCACGGCCACCCCTCCCGCCCCATACCCCCCACCCCAATCCGCCACTTTCCAGCGTTTGGCCCTGGGCCCCCCCATTTTTTTCTCTATCCCACTCCGCACCTCCGTCGTCATGCATCCCACTCTGGCTCTGAGCATGAAGTCCGAGGAGAACCGCAAGACGGCCGTCCGCATGATGCTCGTTGACAAAAAGTGGGTGGCAGAGGCCGCCCGCTCCACGCGGATGTCTCGGCGGTCGCTGACCCGGTTCCTCTGATACTTCAACGACACGGGCGGTGCGCTGCACTATGACCCCGCTATGTGTAACCGCCACTGGGACAACCGCATGGACGATCCGGAGCTGAAGAGCGTCGTGCTGGCCGCCGTGACTGCTGAGTCTGAACTCTTCTTGGATGAGATTGCGGTGGCGGTCAGCCACGTGGCCGGCTTGGTGCAAGGCGTCGCAGAAGTCTCCAACAACACCGTTTGCAGAATATTAGCTCGCAACGGCTTCACTCGCAAGGATTTTGAGAAGGCCTTCATCACCCGGAATGAGGTGCGGCGGTTACTGTGGGTTGAGGAGCAAAGGAAGATACAGCTCCGATGCCGCGTGTACGTTGATGAGACTCACAGCGTGGGGAGGGCGGCGGAGAGGCGGTGGGCGTGGGCGCTGCGTGCAGAGCGCGCGGAGTGCTACGTGGCCTCGTCCGCGGGTGTGCGCACGAGCTTTTTCGTCGCAACGGCGCACGATGACGTTATCGATTGGATGATCACGCGCCCGCCCCCGGGCCAATCGTCTGTCGACTGCGTCTTGTTTTTGGTGCGGCACCTGCTGCCTTCATTGAGGTCGTACGGCCCGGAACAGGCGTGGGATGAGCAGGAGGACAGATGTGTTTCCATTATTGACAATGCTCGTGTGCACGAAGAGGTTGCATGGGCCGCAGTCCGCGCGCGGGGGATGTTTTTGTTGATTCTTCCGCCTTATTCCCCCGTCTTCAACCCGATTGAAGACGTCTTTTCGACAGGGAGCAGCTGGTTGCGTCGGTGGTCGTCACCGAGCCATTTTAACGACTGGCCCATGTCGACTATTGACGACATGCTCAACAGCATTACGGGGGATATGTGCACTGGGTTTGTGAAAGCAGCAGTGCGTCGGTACCTGATGTACGTCCCATAAACCTCTTAGAATGTATGCACCACACTTTGACGTCGTGACAGCACCACTGAGACTCAACGACAGTGCCCCAATGCACATCATCATAGTGCTCCACAGTGAAATTATCGATGCGATCGTACAGCGCCTATCGATACATGGCAGCCGGCCAAGACCGTCATAACACGCTCGCGAACAACACGAACAAAAAAGCCACAACAGGGAAAAACTCAGATGTCTGCAGACCAATGCATCCGCGAGTAGACGCAAACAATGCACGCACGAAAAAAGTGACGAGTCCAGAACAGCCGCGCTCATCGCCTCCTCACGACCGAGGGATACGCGCCTCTGACCATACGGCCGAGTCTCCGCACGTATACGGCTGTAGATAAGGGGGACCTCATCTGACACCCACTATGAAGCCAGAATCGTGACCGACGCATGCGAGGGACTCTGTGTGACAGCGGGCGAGGTCGTAGAAACGTGCCCCGAGCGTGGCGCCATGGTCATGTCCTGATTCCGTGTATCCCGATGCAGACGATCCGTACCCAAATGCGAATAACTCGGGGGTATGACGTCCGTGAGGACTCTACTTGTGGGAAAAAGATGTGCCAGAGCCTCTGCTATTAGATCCATAGCCGTGGGATACGAATACATTTCACCGCAGATAGAGAGTCCACGCGCCGCGTACGGCCCATTTTCCGCGTGAGCAGGCCTGTAGATGAGGGGGACCTCATCAGAAACCCAATATGAGGCCAGAATCACGACCCACGCATGCAAGGGACTCTGTGTGACCGCGGGCGAGGTCGTACAAACGTGCCCCGAACGCGGCGCCATGGCCATGTCCTGATTCCGTGTATCCCGATGTAGACGATCAGCACCCAGATGCGAGTAACTCGGCGGTTTCTCGTCCGTGAGGACTCTACCTGTGGTCAAAAGATGTGCCAGAGCCTCTGCTATCAGATCTATAGCCGTGAGATACAATATTTTGCACGGCAGAAAGATCGTCCACGCGCCGCGTACGGCCCATTTTCCGCGTGAATAGCCCTGTAGATGAAAGGGAGCTCATCAGAAACGCAATATGAGGCCAGAATCGCGACCCTGGCATGCAAGGTACTCTATGTGACTGCAAGAGAGGTCGTAGAAACGTGCCCCGAGCTCGGCGCCATGGCCATGTCCTGATTCCGTGTATCCCGATGTAGAAAGGCCTCCCGTTCTTCTCCCCTTGGCGCATCTCCTTGATGAATTGTCGCATCGATGCCAGCACCGAAGGCAGCTGCAGCTCAACCCGCCCGGCGCAACCCGTCAACTCGGCGCACTCTTTCTCCGTGGTGAACTCTTGGCTCGTCACGAAGCCACCGTGGTACGCCTTCTTGACGACGAATTCGTCCATCGCCCTCTTGACCTTGTTGAGGATTGGACCGTCGGACAGCTGCACGTAGCGTACGGCAGCTCGCTTCAGCGGCAGCGACATGACCCCAAAATAGGGATTGGCTGAGAACAATATCTCTGCCGAAGAAGCCACCCCACGTGCCGCTTGCAGGCCAGCCTCGGCAGCCCGCCGCCGCATGGCCGTGCGCTGGTCGTTTGAGTAGCGAGGGCGCTTGCTCATGGCATCATTGAGGTTTTCGATCGTAGCCTTGTGACCGACGTCAGCGTCAAGCGTCTCGAGGGGCCCCGGGGGGGGCTGTGAGGCCCCCCGCCCTGCCGTGCGCCGCGCAGTCGGCCACAAAGGCTCCGAGCATGCGGCTCGCGGAGCGCGGCGCACCGTCGTCCTCTAGAGCCGCCGCCACGCCCTCTGACATCCGCACAGGAGCCGTCGCCGCCGCTCCGGCCAAGCCCAACTCGTCGACCAGCGCCGACTGCCGCAAATGCGAGATCAATCGCGACCCAGAATTCCATGAAATTTCAGCCAGCCATTTCTTTCCAGCTCGGGCGACTTCTCGCTGAGCCCGAACAGTCGGCGTAGCCTGTCGCATCATCCGATCATGCATCACCTCCTCATCGAGGTGCGGGCAGGCGAAGCGAGCAGGCGTCCCCTTTCGCACCGCCTCGACAAGGGTGTCCTCGGAATGCCCTTTGGCTCCGCACTTGGTGAAGGACACGGCGCATTGAGGGCACGACGGCGAGCCACAGCCGCTTTGGACCTCGCCTTTCAGGTAGAGCGGGCAGCGCGGCAGCTGGTGCCCGACCGCGCGACATGCACCGCATCGACGAAGAGTAGATGTACCTCCACTGGGAGAGCAATAGAGGAGGCGGCGCATCACAAGAATATGGACCCATGACAAACCGACAGAACTAAAAGAAAGACGAAAAAGAAGCAGCACGGTGAGTGCGTGTCTATCAGACACTTTCCCGATATGCAAGTTCTGAAATTGACACGAGCATCTGCAGGGCACCATGAATGAGTAACATTGCCGCCCTCGATCGCACAGCCACCCGCCGCCATTAGAAGAGCACAAGCGTACCTGGTGCGGCAGGAGGCGACGATGGGGCACCCGGCTCCTCAGTGGGCGTTATGCTGGGCATCCGGGGAATCGACGGGGGATGGCTTGTCGACTCAGACAGTGAAGGGGTGCATGGGCAGCGCAAAGAGCGAAGTGAGTGGCTGCGACGACCTGGATGTTCGGTAGAGTGCCAATGCCGTCGCCCAAGGTCCCTAGTCGACGGCGACGACGGCGTCGCCGTGCAAATAAGTAGCCTCTTCGACCAAACTCAATCAATTTCATGAATATGGTGTTTTCAAGGTGAAGTACCATTCAATGTACGAAAACACACAAATACTTCGAAAAGTGTATTTGGTAGTTTTGTTCTTGTTCTTGTCCTCAGCTGACGACATTAGGACATCAACAAAATCTCCTGGTACGCCCCGTAGAGCGCGACCGAGAGTATGTATATACAGCCGCTCTCCAAGAAACCTCGCACTGCGCTCGAACCCACGATCGTCGGGAGAGTGGGGCACATATGGTGCGTGTCCAAAACTTGAGACATGCTCGTTCTCTGGAAAACTGACACCTCACTGCACGGGGCCATGCGGGGTGGGGAACAGGAACACTCTCTACTCGCCTCCATGGAGAGAGCCTGTACCGAGGAGTTCTTGGCTGACAGCTCGTTAGTACATGCCTGTGGGCCCTGTTGTGTGGACCTCTTAGTAAATCAAGAACTTGGAGGCAGTCTTTTCCAGGCTCTTCGGGTTACAGAGTTGCAACTCGTGGACCTATGTGCTCACTGAGGCTTCAAAGAGCGATGTCCCAAATCATTTTTTCCGTGCAGGGGGCTACATGCCGGTCTTTTTCAGGTTTTTATTGGCAAGAAACCACCGTTCGTTTCTTGTACTGTATGTCAGGTCGAGCTGGCTCCAGTATCCTTGAAGATGATTGGCGAGCATGATTGTCATCAGTCAAACCAGCACGGCATGGTCATGCCTTGCATGAGTGGGGCCGCAGTTGGTCCGTTTCTGTGCGCGGTTGACACCGCTGTGACGAGGCCCACCCCAGTCAAATGTTGTCAACTGTCACAAGAAGGCCACTTTACACGAGTGGACCGCTTCAGAAAGCCGATAGGCCGAGAAAAAAGAAAGGTTCTGGGATGTCTCATTCTAGGACAAGCACCATACTAGACGTGTACTAAGACTCGTACTAGAGAAATTTTCGTGTACAGGGGGTCCAAAAGGTTAAGATCGGATTGGCCATTCCGCCCAGAAACCAGGTCAACCATTCGACATCTGGTCTAGGACAGTGGCCTCTAGAGACTGTATATTACGATTGACTTAGCACTTGGTCGAGTGACCACTCGCTACCGCCAGAGCCCCCACCCTCCGCAGCATCCCCTCCGACAAACCCGCAAAAAGAGAGTCACGCAGACGGTCACACTCCTCGCACAAGGCATCAAACAACATGTCCAACGTGGTGGGTGGCGTCGGGCGGGCACGCAGACGCCGCTCGAGGACGCTCCAAGCGTTCTCAATGGGGCTCATGTCTGGACTCTGAGGAGCCCAGTCGACGCGCTCCAGTCTGTTCAAAGCCATGTAGAAGCGCACCGCACCAGCCCTGTGGGGCCCACAGTTGTCGTCGAGCAGCTTGAAGTTGCTTGTGCCACCGCTCTTGGCCTCCGCAAACGGGAGAAGGTAGTTGTGCCAAATGTCGATATACTTGTGTTGGTTCAAACGCCCCTCCTCGTGTACCAGGGGCGTCCTCCCGCGCGCAGAGGAGCCCCCCCACACCGACAGGCTCAGCCGACCCGACTTGAAGGATGGGCGGAGGCATGCGGGCAAGTAGCGGTCCGTCGGAAGCCGCCAGACGTGTGCTTCGCCTCGCGCTGGCCGCACCGTAAAAGTGCTCTCATCGTCAGAAGAAACCTTCCCCCAGTCCTCGGGGGTCCTGCTACTCTTGTCTCGCGCCCATTACCGTCGCAGGGCCACATGACGGGGCGTCAAAAACGGCTTGGTAACTGCGGCATAGCTCCGCAGGCAGGCGCGGTGGAGGTAGCGACGCACGGTGCTCTCGATTACCGGGAGAGCCACCGATGGGTTGAAATCTTGTGTCAGCTGGGCCAGGGACCAGCTGCGGTGGCGGTAGACTAGCAACTGCAAGACGCGGGCGTCACGAGCGGAGAGGAGGCGGGGGCGACCGCTGCGGCGGTGGTGCCCAGCCGTCCCCTCGCGCCGAACCCGCGCTGCAATGGTCGCCACAGTGCTCAAAGGCAACTTGAGATGGACGGAAATGAAGGCATTGGTAACAGTTGAGTTTACCAAAACAGCTATGGCCGCCCGGGTGGCGGCGGGCACCTCCGTGGAGCCCTTGTGACGCGGCATGGTTGCGACTGGGGAGAAAGACGACGGATCCCTCCCCCCTTCCCCCCCCCTCAGTGGCATCGAACTGGGCGGATTTCCGGGGGTCGGGTGATCGTCTGAGCCTGGAAATCCGAGCGATCGAAAAATGTTGGAACCCGCCTCTATTAAGCGCCCGACTTCCGTACTGGCATCAATTCGGAGGTAAACTGGATCTGAGGCCGAGCGGGGGGGGCCTAACGCACGTCATCTGGCGGAGGGGGGGTCCAGAACGTGGGCTACAAGTCCCTCGTGCTGTTCCCGGTGAGGTGTACCAGGTAAAGCGGGCCACACTCGTGCGCTTGCTGCCCCGAATGAAGCAGGCTACAAGTGAAGCGCACACAAGTAAATCGGCTGTGTCGTCGTCGTTTCGGAGCCTGTCAGCGCCGGTCAGGGCGGGTTGTCACCTATCAATCTAGGTCGGGCGTCCCTGGACTTCCAGAAGCCACCAGCGTTCAACACATGGAGGCGAAAGCTCGGGGTTCACACATCACTTCCTGTGCTGCACCTCGGGAGCTCCAGGAGCTCTAGGACTGGACAGAGTCTTTATCATCTTTCTCACCACTGCGCCCGCGTCGTGTGCAGGCGCACTACAAATAGGTGCGGGCGCCGGAGACGGAACCTGGCCTGGCCCCTGTCCATGTCTCCGTCCCCGCCCCGCGCTGTCTGGCCTGCTCCCAGGCTCTTCTTTGATATACGCACGTGTCTCAACCGAGACACAGGAAACACACATTGAGAAAAGCCTCTACAGGCACCACAGCAGTTACCAGCTCACCCTACGCTCCCCACCCCCACACCCATCCCATACCCATGCCCCCCGCCTCCCCTCCTCATCCGTCATCCGTGTCCTCTTCCGCGTTGCTGACCGCAAATGCGTTCACGAAAAGCGAGCGGCGCGCAGCTCTACAGCGGTGGATGGTACTTCGTCAGGAATGAATAGCAAGCCATGTCGTTCGCAGAGGTCCTCTCAGTCATGATCGTTGGCACCCGCGTGGCGGAAGAGGGCCGACGCGCGCGTCGCCGTGAGAGCACGGGGCGATGCAACCGCCGGCGGCGCCGCCCTAATGGCGCTCGCAGAGGGAACCCGTGCGCAATCTCGCGCCGCCGCCAGCGGCGGCGGCGGCATTCGCAGCCGCCGCGTTCGCATTCGCAGCAGCGTCGTTGCCGAGGAGTTTGGGTCCGCCGCGCCATCGTCGCCCGGTGGCCGGTCCACCCCGCCTTGGTCCCCGTGAGTCGCGGACAGCCGTAGTCCATCAGTACACACCCCTCATGAGGTGGCGCTTCCTCTGGCCGCCGAAGGACCAGTCGCATCCGTCGATCAGTCCGGGACTGTACAACGAGTGCAGCTTGCCTATAATACTGGGTGCCACCCGGCCCAGTGTCCTGAATCCAGTATAACCACGGAGCCCCATGGAAGCTCTGTGCCGCCCGAATGATGTTGGCCACCCGAAAACGCCGCGGGGCGGACGGATTCCCGCAGTACACGGAGCCATAGAAGGAACATGTCTCGCTGCCCTCGACCTCCAATACAGTACAGAGCCCAGGCATTTTGCGGTTGCGCGCCAGCTGCGTCGCAGTACAGCGCAGAGATAACCGCGCGGGGTCCCTCTGCGAGCGCCATTAGGGCAGCGCCGCCGGCGGTTGCATCGCCCCGAGCTCTCACGGCGACGCGCGCGTCGGCCCTCTTCCGCCACGCGGGTGCCAATGCGAGCGGCTGCTGGCGCCGCCGGTCAGGTCAGCAGCGCCGCTTTCCCGCCGCCACCGCCGCCGCCGCCGCCAGCGCAAGTGAAATCATGCGAACCGGCGCCGCCGCCCGCGGCCGCGGCCCTGCGGGTGGAGCGGTCCCGCCCCCCCGCAGCCGAAGCTCGAGCGCCCCCCCCCGGCCGACGCCCCGACCACCAGCAACCGTGACGAGTGTTGCGACAGCGGCACCATGCGGATGCGCGGCGGCGACGACGGCGCCACGGCACCCGCCACCACCAGATGCGGCGGCAGGCGCGGCCCACGGCCGGCGGAGGCGGCGGCGGCGGCGGCGACGGTGACGGTGTGGGCAGCCCCGCCTCGTACGCGGGACCGTCGAGGAGCGACTGGGGGAAGCCGCGACCCCAGGAAGACACCGCGGTGGCCGCGCCGAGGGCACCGCTAAAGCTTCCGGGGCGGTGGCGGCGGCGGCCAGCGCCACCACCTTTGCCGCAGCCGCGTCGGCAGTGCGATGGCGGAGAGCCACCACGGGGGGTCAGGGGCGGCCTGCCCGCCCGCCTATGGCGGTAAGGAGGGGCACAGCTGCCCAAAGCGCCCGTGCGACGGCGCGGCGGAGGCTCGGAGGGTCGTATTTGAGGCCACCGCTGCCGCTGTCACCACCGCCGCTGCCGCCCGAGCCCGTGTCCATGGTCCCGTTGGCGGTGGCGGGCGGCGCGCCGCCGAGCGCCCGCCGCATCGCCGCGGCCATCACCGGCGGCACGCCCACACCACCTCCGAGGCGGTCGTCAGCCACGAGCGGCGGGGGCGCCCCTCACCCCCCGCGGGAAACACAAGACGAGGGGCCATGCGACGGCCGACGGGGCCGCCGGAAAGCGAGACGCCAGCCCTGTCATCGACGCTTTCACAGCGCGTTGATGAAATATCGTGTCATGTTCCAAGAGATCTGCAACCAGGTAGAACTATATTGCTGCGCGACCTCTTTGCGTTCCGAGAGAGATCGAAAATGGGTACACAAATCCTCCCTGCCCCATTTTCAAGGAGAAGCTCACATCCTTCGGGACATACTGTATCTGGCGACACTAGCCACAACGATCCCTCGGAGGTCTCTTGAAAGAAGTGGAGCAAGAGCCTGACGGAGAAAAGGATGTGACACCGGCCAGCATTGAGGATACATGCCACAGATGCATTGAAAAACATGGTCGCTTTATTATTTCTCGGCGAGGGCACGGTCACCAGGTGGCGGAGCAGACACGAAACCGACAAGAAGCCACGGCGTGCTACAGCTTCGCGCAGACATGTAGCTAACAACACACAGCCACAAACTCTGACAGAGCTACGGGCCACCAGACAGCAGAAAGCTCACCAGGTCAGCAACTCGCGGACAACGAACATGCAAGTGCGAATGACACAGCTCACCCGACTTTGATGCCAGCAACACCCATTCAAGTGCAAAGAAACAGAAGTGAAGAAAGAGGAAGCCAACGCACATATGCATGGTATTGACATGTGGGGGATGGGCAAGCGAACACCAAAAAGACGTAAAAGTAGGGTGCTGTTTAATCGCGCAAGGAGGACCTGCCCGATGACGCTGCCAGAGGTCCGCACGGAAATGCCAGCAGCCGTCCCACTCTAGCGACACCGCCTGCCCCCCTCCGCGCTCCCATACCCCCACGGCATCTTCGTACAGCCCCCCCCACCAGCACCCCTCCCCACCTGCCAGCAGGGGAAAGTTGTGGGGGAGGACAGGACAGGAGGCAAGCACAAGTGTCCGTGGCTGCGCGGCGTCCGCGCCTATTGGGAGAAAACCAGTACGCACATGGTTAGGGGTGCCCAGGTGGGTGCGGTGGGACGGTCTCTTGTGATGTCAGAAGGCCTCTTCAGAAGGAGCCTTTAAAACATCGACACAGCGACACTTGGTAGGATGGTGTCACGAGGTATGCTGTATGGAAAAACATTTCTGTCATGACCACTCATGGCTCGAATATATCTCAAGTTCTCCGTGACCCAATTTAACAACGCGCTGTGTTGCGCGCCGTCTGGGGCGCGGCGGCGTCGCCCGCCACGCCCATCAGCGGCGAGCCCCCCGCCCCCCCGCCCCCCCGCCACCGCCGCCGCCGCCGCCACCGAAACCCGGGAGCCAGGCCAGCGACATCTGCCGAGAAATTTCCGCGCCCGCCCGGCCGGCGGCGGCGCCGTCGGCCGCCGTGGAACAGAGTGCCGTCATGACCAGGGGCTTAGGAATCAGGCATTTTTTGTTGCATTAGGATATATTCCACATACCCCTTCATGCACTCTGAACTGAGTATTTCACGAAGTCATCTATCCGACTTCGGATTTTTCTGGGCCGGACAGAGTAAGGATCAGTATTAGAATTGGATACTCATTTGGTGCGATTTCGGATATAGTTCGGGTAGACAGATTGAATATATTCTCTTGGATGATGGATCTGGACGCATGGTAAAATTATCCAAAGGAGACAGCTCACCAGGGACAGCCTAACGTGTGCTCGAAATAGACTCTTCTATGCACAAGCATTGTTTGCGATGAACCGCCGTCAAGTACCATCTGGTTGCTGGAATTGATTTCATGATACAGCCGACCTCGTCAGTAGGGCTCGTTGGAACTCTCGTGTGCTCACCAGAGGGCGCCCGTTCGGGTTCGCGCGCAGGCCGTTGACAACAAGGCAAACCGGGTCAGACGCGGGACAGAACCGTTCGGACATTTTCCGGCAAGATCGCCGCTTGCCACTGCCAGATGTTGGCAGCTCAACCAGGTGGGGAGGCATCCCCACGCGCCAGCCATGCGGCGCAGAATCTGTGAGCCGGATCAAGCAAGGTCGTAAATCGATACAGATTATATTATATCCTGCCTTGGGAGAGTCATTAGGGCTCAGTATATCCGGCGGTAGATGATCAGAGTACGATATGGATACGCGGCTGCAGCATCGATTCTGGACTATTACGAGTATAATGTCCGGATATGTCTGGCTCTACTTTATCCACCTCAGGCCCTGGTCATGACCGCGGTCTGGTAGCCGCCGTCGGCGACGGGGCTGCACCGGTTTTCGTTGCCCGCGGAGAGGGCGAGGAGCATCGTCAGCGCCCGGGGGGAAAGACGAGCTTGGTGCGCGACGCCGCCGACGGCGGCGGGGGGGCGGC
>Ga0114955_1000390_pt1 | contig 22809 bp, 35 predicted proteins | sample Porto_5metaG_FD_87302 | JGI IMG/M metagenome (GOLD analysis project Ga0114955, IMG submission 87302) | Marine algal microbial communities from Porto, Portugal - Porto_5 metaG | ecosystem: Host-associated > Algae > Red algae > Unclassified | place: Portugal: Porto | collected 2015-02-02 | reverse complement strand
GGGGCGGGGAAGGTCACCCGCGCCGACGTGTCGGCGGCGCTCGAGTGGAGCAGCCGCGTCACGGGGCGCCACGACGTGTACGCAAAGGCCGTGAGCAGGAGCTCCCCATACTTGCCCCAGCCGGCCACCTCCCCCGCCTCGGCCGCCAACACCGTCTCACGGGCTCCAACGTCCGTGCCAAGTTCGTAACTCGGCCGCACCAGTACGTCGCCCTTTCGGCCGATGACCGCCACCGCGTCGCGCCAGTCGAGGCGGCGCAGGTCCAAGCTGCCGTCCACCCCGTCGAGCGTAAACGTCGGCGTGAAGGAAAACCCGTTGGTGCGCACCCGCAGCGCTTGGAAGCCGCGCCACGTCGGCACCGCCGTGCTAGTCGTGTTGACGAGCACGCACGGGCGGCCCGTCGTCTGCCGCAGCACTGTGTCATCCCCGTCGGGGGTGCCATCCTTGGACGTGCCGCTTGAAAGCGGACGTGCCTCGCAGCCGCCCACTGAGTAGACGCTCGCCGCCATCTGACGCCCGTCCGCGAGCGTCATGACGCCTCCGGGGCTTGACACCAGCTGGTGCAGCCGCACAGAGGTCGTCATCAATGCCGTGTCGGCGGAGGAGGCGGCCGTGGCGGCGGCGATCGCGGCGACCGCAACGCCGACAGCGGCCGTCGCGGCGGCGGCCGCCCGGACCGATACTGTGGGGGCGCCCATCACGGCGACGGGCGGTGGCAGGTGGATGGATAGTCCGCGAAAACAGAGACGACGGGAGTCGGCTCGGAGCAGTCGCGCGGGAACAGGGCACAGATCGTTCGCCGCCGCTGCAAACGAGTCGATCGTCTGTCAAGTGAGAGGGTGCGGGCCATCAATGGCTCAGTGGAGTGCACGTCCCCCCAACAGCCTCGCACTCATACAGCCTTCCACGACGCGCAGGGCACTGTGCACGACGGCCCGGCACACCTGCGCCGTTTGACGCGGGGGCGCACTCGCGTCGCCGCGCCAGCAACAGCGGAGCGGGGCTCCGACGGCACGAGGGTGTTGGAATTCTCTGGCCGTACCCCCGAGGCAACCGCGGCCGCCATCGCCACCAGGATGGCCCGGCGGTCGCTGAGTTTGGTGCTCGCGGGCTTGTGGGAGATACAGGTACCTCGCGCCGCGTGGGGGCATGCCCACGCTCCGCCGCCCAGGCTGCGCCGACAGACGACATGCCGTCATCAATGACGACCGACGGCGGGCGGCATGTAGCGGGGGCGGGTTGGTCTTCCGCCCCCGGCGACGACGGGGTCCGGGGTGGGGCGTTGGCGTGCACCGTGGGGCGTGCTTCGTCGTCGCAGGGGCGCCGAATCAAGCTCGCGCGCAATCAGCGCGCCAAACCACAGCGACCATAGTTGCTGCTGCGACTGCTGTCGTCCACAGCAGAGGCGTGGAGGTGCGTGGATGGCGGTGGGGCCGGCTTTCCTTCGCCAAGGACATGACCGGCGGCCAACAAATTTGGTCTCCTTGGTACGGCGATGTGATCCAAAGCAGAGGTCTTCAAGCGTACCCATTCGGAATAGCGTCCGCGTACTTGGTAAGATCCAGGGCAAGCGTATGCGTATATTTTCGGGAGTATTTTGAAGCACATTTTCACAAAGCGAAATCGAGAATCTGGGTACTGTTTGGGTACGAGATGTCGTTGACAGTTGGTAGGACGAACTAATGTAGAATACTTACATAAGCTATTGATGGTTGCACAAAATTGAGTGCCCGAGACTTCCTGGAAGACTGTAAGTGCAACACAAGTTGGAAAAGTGTCGAAGACTGCGTTACATATTAGTCCCCACTCAAGCCTTTGCCGTCTGGGCGTGGCCGTTACGCTCTTGCCACATCGGGAGCGGCCACATTTCTGATGGTCTCGCCCGCTTGTGGAAACTGCCGGGGATTGCGAGCCTCATGCGGGACTTTTTGACTGTGATCATGGACTGGACAGATGCATCGACGCCCACGCAGCGAGACTGCCTCGCATCTGTGCCCCGCGACAAGAAAGAACCACGCAACGAGCACGTGTCAGTGTCTTTGCCAATTGCACGCGACAATTGCTCAGTGGTCTCGAGGCAGTCTGGACGATGCCCCAGAAAAGTGGACCTCAAGAGCAGCTCGACTCTGATATCGGACGAGAACGTTGTGTGTGTTAGAGGCTTTTTTCTCTGTGGCCTAAAGTCAGCTGCGGCATGTCGTCATGCGATGAGTCCATGTGGACGCACGAGGACAGCCTGCCTCAGCAGCGCGCCTTGCAACGTGTGAGCACGGCATCATCTCACTCAGCTGTCCATGTGGATGAAGTCCAGCAACCTTGATCCCAAGCTGCCACTCTGGAGTGATAACCGCTCAGCTCTACTTGTGGAAGCAGCAGTCACACGTCCAGGTATCTCCTTTTTTCGTTTCGCTCTCGGGACTGCAGCGCGACGCGCTCGCGCATCTCTTGACGAAGGGGTTGGTCACTCCGTTGGTGGACGCCCAACAAGCATCCCAATCTGGCAGCTCTGGCTTCACCAGCTTTTCTTAAGAGCCTGCGAAGTGCCCAAGTCAACAGACGAGACTTATCCGTGAAGCCCTTTCTTCAAGTTGTGGCACCGCAACCCGATTTGGCCGAGTCCCCCTCACCAAATTTAGCAGCTCAAAGTTGAGCCTCGCTCTTGACACAATGTTGAGGTCCGCATTTTCCTTCCAGAGAAGACACGTGGCCGTGGCTCTGAAAGGCCCTCCCGGACCATTTTTCTTCGTTCAATAGTGACATTTCTCTGCTCAGGTTCTTTGAATAGCCACCTCCGAGCTACCTTTCACTCTGGCAGTGCCCTTCTATCATGGGCTCATTGTTACAGGAGCAGCGTCAAGCAAATCCTCAGGAGGAGCGTCCACCCCCCGGCAGTTCCGGTAGAACAGCCATCATTTGATCTCTCTTGGCCGCAAAGAAGCACCTCAAATCCTACGGAGAAACAAATAAACACGCCAAGTGCAAGGCCAACCGTCCATTCCACTCAGAGGCAAGCGGGAAAATAATCTCGGCTACCTTGGCCTTTTCCTTGAACAACATCATCTCCGCTAGGGAAAAGTCTGGGCTGTATGGTGGCAGCCGCACAACACGGAGGCCGTGGGCTCAAATGAACGCATCCACTCGCGTTGTGTGTATCGGTGCGTTTTCGATCGGAAAAATGTCATTGATCTCCTAGTTGTGGTTTGCCTCTGCCGCCCCAACAACAGGATTGTTGTTGGGGAGGAAAACAAGGCTGAACATTGACCAATCATATTCGGTCTGGCCGCTGCCACCGCCAGTTTGCTCCGAGATGTACTCCGCCAGCACCCATCCGCTGGAGGAGATGCCCACGGTCACCGTGCAGCGCGGACGGTTCCACGGGCTCGGCAACAGGCTGTGAGACCTCTGCCCTTGCGGGGCCGAGATGCCCCGGCAGAAAGACGAAGAACCGTCAACGTGAGACTCGTCCGTCGCAAGAGACGAATGGCGACGAGTGGAAGAGCAGCGCCACCCGCGCCCACCGCACGAACAGGTGGTCGTCACCTTCTTTTTAATGCGTGATCACCCTCTTGAAGGTCCACCCTACGGCCCATAGGAGCCGATAGACCCATCATGTAGAGCATGTGAGCTCTCCCGTCCAGGCGGGAAGCTACTGCAGCGCCTTGATGATGTCGTCAATTTCATGCAAAAAGAGTTAGCGCCGCTCCTCGAAAAAGTACAACCAGCGCCAATTTGAAGGCTTCCTCATACAAACTTTTGTAGCGGTGGGTGCTTCGACGCTCACCGCTGGGCCACAGCTCCCCGATGGAAGGGTAGGTAGCCTTGAATTGGTAGACAGAGGTTGGGTCAGAGCCAAACATCTGGGCGGCCTCGGAGCACGCCATGGCGTGGTGAACGACATGCCAAACGAGGCGGATCCTGACGGTCTCCGGCACCAGAGTAGGTAAGTGCCGCCGAAGTTGTGGAAGGCGTGGCCGCCGGTGTACGGCGGAGGCGGGCCTGACCGACATGATTGCGGTGAGTTCTTTGGGGCTCTGGAACCATCGAGGTGGAGAGGGGGGGCGAAAAACTCCCTGCGCTCGCGACGAGATGACATCTGGAACAGCACGTTGGCACGAGACGCGTAAGAGGGGCGGGCGGAAGTGAGGCTGGGGTGCCGTGGATGGAAAGCATGCCGGTCAAGGACGGTAAAGGGCTATTGCATGATCTGTCAGCATTTCCCACACAAGATCGCAAGTTGTCTCGCCTTCTTAGTACCAGAACGTGGCAAGAAAATACAGAACAGGGAGCATGCAACGACGACTGCTCAGGAGCTTGGACGCCACGACCGATTAACCGAGGCCTCCAATGCCCCAAATCATTCAGAGGTGTTTCTCAGAACGCGCCTTTGAATGAGAAAACGAAATCGCGAGGGCATCAATCGTCCAAGAGTGGATCACCAAAGACAGAGACGTCATAAACCAGAGCTGGAGCCGAAAGATAATTGGATGCATCAGTCGAAAGTAGAGAAACACCCGCAGTCAATAAAAAGTGAGAAAGGATGCATACCTTTGACGCTGCCGCTAAAGTCGTGAATGTAAGTCTTGCTGTGGCAGCTTGCCGAAGATCCGGCCTCTTCTTTGCTCTTCTCCAGATCTTCACAAGGAGCGACATCACTGCGCGCATCGCGCAGGTTGAGGCGAACTCATGAGGATAACTCAATAGCCCGGTCGAAGTTTTCTCGGTTGGTAATTGAGCGGAGGCCAACGCTTGCCTCGGCGTCGGACTCGATGGCCGCCAGCAGGCCGGTCTGGGAGATTTGCTGTTTTTTGTCAGACCCATGACTTTGAAAGACCGGGCCGATCCAACAGGGAGTCGGCTGGTTCGCACGGATTCCGCGTCCTGTAGCTCGCTGATGTGCTTGCTGATCCCGTCGAAGATGTATTTCTGGATGGAGCGCGCGTTGGCAGAACAGCAGACGAACACGGCCGGGTGGGATGCCACGCATGTCATGCTCTTCACGGCCATTGGGCCGACAGCAGTCCCGACAGGAGCCGACCGCAGGACGGAGAGCTCTTTGTGGCCCTTTTTGACGCACTGCTCACGGCTGTTCCCACAGACCCCTCATGGAACTCCCTTGTGCATTTGATTTTCCCCTGAAGGCCTCAAAAGACACGATCACACTCCATGCTCCAGGCCCAGCATGTACCACAGACAGAAAGGTATACGTGAGAAGGCGAAATTGTGACGTCGTTGGTAGCTTACGCTCTAAGAATGAATTATGTGCGGCCATTCAAATGATCGCTCCCGACTGGCATCCGCGGGCTACCCCCATATTCGCGCCTGATACAGTGAGAGAAAGCCCATTAAGGCCAAAAGGAAGCGAACCGGTTGTGTGACTTGAGGCCATCCGGGGCGCAAAAGGGGCGCCACGAGCAGGTAAAAAGCCGCTTCGTGGCCGCCCGAGAGGCGTGCACGACAGACTACAGCTCCAAAAGAGTGTCAGGGTGCACGGTCTGAAGGCCCGGTGGCCGTGGCGAGGACAGGTGGAGCATCGGTGGGCGTGGCACAGGCAGACAAGCCGTAGACGGGCGCGATGGGGACGCCGTTCAACACGTTGGTCTAATGCTGAGCTACAAAGACAAGGGGACACAACAGTCAGAGTGTTCTCCTCTTCTTTTCATCGCCGCTCTTGGAGTATCCCGTCGTCAGCCACTTACAGACGTTTCTTACGATGCTACTTCCCCACTTGTTCTCAAACGCGTCAATCCCCCCGACGTCAGCTATCTGTTTCGCTACTCTCTTGTACTGCGTGACACGAACTGCATCTGCTCGAAGAAGCGTACCAGGAAACGACTTCTGTCGCTCCGCTGTGATGCAGAGTTGAGCGGGCGAGTGGCTCAGAATGATACCACTGCTGTCGCGCTTCCTATGCCTCCTGAATCTCTCTGCATAAATTCATATTCGGCAGCGATGCGCTTGAGACCAAGCTGCTGGCTTCAGCAGCATTCAAGGCTTGGGGAGAAGAACTGTCGTTCTGCATGACACACCACGGGAGGGAGAAAGCCGCATATTCCTGGGAGTTGGCTAGTAGAGTCAGGGGTAGCTCATCAGGGTGCCTTGCGTCAGATTCTGGAGCAGCGGTGGCAGCGCCCGTCGTCGGAGACAGGGGAAGCACATCAGGGTGCACCTCTTCAGCACGTGGCACAGCGGTGGGAGCTCCCATTGTCGGTGCAGGCTGGACGGGATGACTGAGGACAGGCGTGATGCTTAGCGGGTTGAGGGCCGCCCGTGGGTCTTCTTAAAAGACTGGCGTCGCCATTGGGGAGGCGCCCGTGAAGGATGGTTCTAGCGGCAAGGCAGCCCGATGGGTCCCAGTGAGGACGCTTATCGGGAGGTTGCGGTCCATCTCCGGCTTAGGAAGAGCTCCCAACCATTCTCGGACGCCATTCAGACGTTGAAGACGAACCCGTTGAAACGCCGCGTCCTACGACACCCCCTGGCGCAGTCGGTAAAATGTTGCCAAGCTCCTTGCCGAGGCTGTCGCAGGGTTTTAGTGCATGATGGCTGCAGTCCAAAGACCGCCGAGCGCATTTCAGCGTGCCATCGTGACGTCACGCCTGCGGGATAGGTGCATTGCGGTCAGTGTCTCCAATAGATCTTCCATGACCTGCTTTTCGACACCTTTCTTTGGACGGCCGTACAAGCCGCTGCCCCCCGTGCTTGAAGGCTCCTTAAAGAGTAGAGACGATCCGATTTTAATGATGAGCGTCTGGGATGCGGATCCCGCTACGGGGCGTCCATGGATTTGTAGCTCTTCCCCTGCGGAACGGGGAGAGTCCGCCCACATCGTCCGCGGAGGTAGAGTATGGCTGTCCATGGTCTTTTACGGCTTAGGGCCGGGGGCAGCTGTCCACGGAAAGATTGACCTGGAGGTAGAGGGGATCAGGAGATGAACGTAATGAAAAGGACAGCGGGGTAAAAGAAGAAAGGCTGCCATCGGACAGCCAACGCTGGCTCCGTGCCTCCCGCAGGAAGTCTCCCAGAAGGACGCCACCAAAGCGCACAACGGCGAAGCAGTATTGTTCATGCCCCGGAGGTGACACGAGGCGGCGCGCCTGTAGCAAGCATTCTCGTACCTTGTTGTGAGCGCATGGCAGACACCTGTCTCCATATGTTCAGCCTAGAGGCCAGAGTTTCAGAGACAGGCTGAGGAACGTCCCAGGCGATACGAAAGGTCACTAAGAGAAACACTTACCTCTCGAGGTGTCGGCAGCTTGAGCCTTGACACCTAACTATGGCGAAAAAGCTTAACTCAAAAGTAGACTGCCATGGTTTTGCTCATGATCTGTACTTGCCGAGGTATTAACAGTCATTTATGAAATTCGTCAGTGCCTGCTCTTTTCAAGCAACCGAAGATCACTGCTGTAGTCAAGTACCGCGTACGTGCCTTCGACCAGCTGCGTGTCGTGGTATTGTGCTGAAGCATGGCATCTTACCGACTCACACGATGCGCAGCGCACGACGTGTTTTGGACCAGATTTGGCGTGCGGAGCGTTCGAGCAGGCCAGCTGGAGGGAACAGAACAGGTTGTACAATGGCATGGGCCCGCTTCCAGCTTTCTGTGCATCATGGCGACAGGCTCTGGGAAGGCAGGTCATGTGCACATTTATCCTGTCTTCTGTGCCATTGAAGCGCATCACGTGGCAATGCCAAGCGAAGCGGACCAGCGTTCTAATAGTGCTCTTTCTGTTCTGCTGCCGACTTGAACAGCTACAGAGTAGACGCTGATGTTTTTCGTGATTTCCGTCTTGCTGTGTTGCCGCTTTGGTAGCGTTTCGGTTGTCGTGTGCCCTCTGACGGCCTTGGGGCTCCAGCACGTCAACTACCTCCACGCGCGTGGGGTGTCGGCGGCGACGTTTTCGAGAGAGACGAATCCGCAAGTCCGCAACACGATTATTGCCTAACTCCGACAGCGATCTCTGACAGTCTTGTCTGTTTGCCCCGAGCAAATTTCAGTCAAAATGGGGCTGTATCGCGAGCTCGAGAAGGGCGGGGCTGGCTTCTTTCTTGCGGATGAGGCATATACGTGGTTGTCGTGGCCCTGCTGGCGCCCAGAAATAACTAAACGTGCTGCTCGTTCCCCAACAGTCCAACGCCTCGCAATGAAAGCGGCATTGCAGTTCTTTGACGAGCATCATATTCTGCGAGTGTTTGCCATGCCGCCGTCTCGTGTCGTCAGAAAATCCCTTGTCCGCTCGAATCTGGCTCTCAACGTTGAAAGGCGGCCTTCTCTCATCTCATGGACGAGCGAGAGCTCCCCTATGCGGCATATTGAGGCCGAAAGTACCTTTCGCCAACGTCGAGCTTTTTTACTCTTCGCGAGGCTGCCGCGCGAAGTGACGGAAACTCCATCTTCTACGTGCACCTCCGAAAGAATGTGGAATACCCAGTTTCAGTTCTTCATCAGCTGATCGCAGCGACATCCGCTGCGGCAGACGGTGTCACGATCCTCCCATGTCACGCCGGACGTGGCGACAGCAACGCGGCGAAGACCGCTTTCCTGGAAAGGCGCCGGGGTGTTGTTGTCTCCACGATTGCGTTTGTTCTTGGGATCATCTGTCCTCCCGTGCGCCTGTTTGTGAACATTGTACGCTTTCTGAGTGCATCTCGTATGTCTTTCTTCTTGTTGTCGTGTGTGCCACGTTGTACACCATGTATGACCGAAAACATTTCCAAGCTAACCCTTGTTCATTGCGTGAAGCTCTCGTTCAGCTCTTATCCTGTATGCAACTTTAAAAAAAGCCCGCACCAGACTCGGTGGAGATGTACGCCCAGAAAGTGGGGAGGAGTGGAAGAGACGGCGACGAGGCAGTCTGTACACTGTCTTTCAACTCCGCGGATTTGGAATCTCTCCGACGCGCCGCGGCGCGCGGCGCTGTCTCTCTCCACGAAACATGCGTCATATTCAAAGAGGTCGCCGTGGATACCGCCACCTCTGGCGTGGCTTTTGTGTCCGCTGCTACTTTTTTAGGGTGTGGCGTGGTGGCTGTCCGCATTCCGCCGGCGTTGGAGTGTCTCGCGTCGGCTTCGCTTTTTTCTGTGGGCACACAGACGCGCGAGCATGGAAACGTGGTGCGAAGACCAGCCTGGCACAGCCCTTCCATATCCCTCTCTGCCGAAGCCGCCTATTTTCTCTGCACTGTTTTGTTTCCCTCGTAATCTGGCTCAGGAATTTTCTTTTCTTCCTGCACGATGGCCGCCTTGGCGGACAAGCTGAAGTTCTCTCGCCACGGCCTCAGCGCCGCCAAGGCTGAGCTTGGAGCTTTAGAAGAGCTGGATGATTGTGGGATTCTTGTTGTTTCCAAGTGGTGGGGCTCTCAATTTCCTGTGACGCTGCTCCACGACCTCAAGCCGTCCATCGAAGGAGTGGAGCTCCTTTGAACCCCAGCGTTTTTGCTTTAGAAACAAGCCGCACAAGCCTTGACAGATGTCTTTGCATTCTCTATGGAGAACTCCTGCATCTACCTAAGTTTGTACGCGCTCTTTTGGTGATAAAGATTGGAAGGAGCGTGTCGTGAAGGAGTGCAAGTGCTTTGTGTGCCACAGTGAGCTCCCGTTGCGATAGAGAAGAGCATGCTTATATATTTGTCCGTCTGAAACGGTAGGACTTCTTCTTTCTGACTCGCCATGGCCTGTTTCCCAAATCACCCGAGCTGTTCCATCCGCTCCCACTATCCTCATATCCACGGTGTCCACCCATGCACCGCACGGTCACGACACTAGCCATAGAAGCGACTGCCATTCTTTCCACTTGGGAACTCAGTGCAGAAGGAGACGAGGCCACAAGGTCGGGGGGGTCGGCGGCAGCCGCCGGAATGCCGAATGTGTCCGCGGCGGGATCATCAGTGGCCGCAGAGGGGTCGGTTGCGGCCGCAGCTGGATTGGCGGTGGTCGCTCGGGGGTCTGCGGTGGCCGCGGGGCTGCAGACGGTGGACAAGACACGGCCGGCGGTGGCCGTGGAGAGCTCGGTGGCGGCCGTGGTGGGCTCGGCCGTCGCCGCCTTTGGGTGCGCTGTGGCTTCGGCAGGGTCAGCGGGGCCGTGGCGTGGTCGGTGGTGGCCACGGGGCGCTCGACGGCAGCTGCGGGGGGGTCTGGGGCGGCCGTGGGGGAGTCTTCGGCCGCCGTGATGGAGCCATCGGCGGCCGCACGGGCGGGTTCCGCGACGCGCGCGTCCGCCCCCATTGCCAAGCAGCGGACAGGTTCAGAGACAAGGGAGTGGCGCCCAACAGTTCAGATGAAGAAAACCGCAATTAAGAACAAAGGCTTTGCTGTTTCTGCTGATGAAATTCATCTCCCGTGATCGACATGGTCGGGTCGAACGAATAAATCGATCGTCACGTGCCATGTTACCATGACAACTCGGTGTTACTAACCAACGAGAACGCTGTGGTCGCCATTGGCGTGCGGGCACCTTGAGAGCATGGCTGCAATGTATCCGTCTGGCACCAGGTTTTCATAAGTGTACCAGTTTTTCACAATCGCGGCTTGTGTGGGAAACCACAGTGTGGATACCGAAAATTGAATTCGACAGCACCCAATAACACGCTCGCTCGTTCTTTGTGGGATTTTGTAAAACGGTAGAGAATTGAACGCGTACAGCGGGGCGCCCCGTTGCACACGCCAACTAAATATCTCTCCAGTGGTGCAACGAGCGCGCCAAGAAAGCCGAATGGGATTCTCGGCGCCGTCCGAGGCGAGAAAAGCGCACGCTTCTGAAGGAAACAATTGTCCTGAATACACCGCCTGGACGCCCCATTCAGCGCGATAAAGGCAATCCGGCACCCTCTTCATCCCACAAAGGTCCCCCATGCCTCCCGTTGCCCTCCGTGGCACCTTCCTCTGCGTCCAATTTCCGATTGAGTCAAGGCTCAAGCAGATCCCCACGTCCCCCGCACTGAGCACTATGTCCTTTTGTCCCGCCACAACCATTCTGCCACCCCCTTCTCCCTCTGGCCCCCTTTGAGCCGTCCGGAAAGACCGGGTGGAGCACGCCCTGGGCCGCAGGCCTGTCCTGATGAATACCACGAGAGAAAGAAGGCAGCTCTAGGCCTCTTTCGGTCTGGCGGTCTGACGGTTAAAGACTTTACCATCTGAGACAACCTGTCGTACAAATGTTCAAGGTAATAAGTACTCACGAGAGGGATGAAGAGGAGGTGTGGGCCTATTCCTTTCTTAAACTCTGAGAACAAGGCATTTTAGGCCAGGTGTTTGATCACCAGCGAGAAGATTGCGCGGGGCTTGTTCCAGGAAGATCTGTGCCGCGTGTGTGCCTCTTAACTGGGCCAATTCTCTGTGTACTGGCAGGCGGCCGCCCGTGAGCCATCTGGTGGCACGCTGGTTCCGGGCCGCAGCTGGGATAAGCTTTCCTTCTCGCGACAACCCGAGCTGTGGCGGTACAGGGTCGGCATGTTTGAGGAGGGCCGTGCACGAAACTCGAGACCCGATGTCGTCACCAACCGGATTTCCCTCTTGACGCTTCTGTACCGGGACCTGCGCGTTGATTCCCCCCGGCAGGTTTATTATACGGACGAGACGCACATCCATGCCCCAATGTCGGTCATGTCGGGTCGGAAAGGGACTCTAGGGGATGTCGGGATGCTCAGCATGAAATTCCAGCATGGCAGGAAAGCGCCGTGCCGGTCTTGCTGCCTTCCTACTTCGTCTCGGTGAGGACGGCCGGTCCTTGTACCTGGCCCTCGACCACGATGAAGTGCGCCGCCACAACTCCAGCTGCGAACACACAGAACGCCGCGGTAGACGCGCCCGCACCGGATGCAAACGGCGGCAAGAGGTTGTGTGCCGGCGGTACCCACCATTTTTTACAAAAGCATGTTTGATGTGTGGGCTATAATGTTTGCCAATGTTGCGCAGACCTAGTCCGAAGATGAGCCAAAGCTCCTCTCCCCCGACGGTGCCAAGGTACACCTTCCGCCAGCCGTTCTTCTCACTCTCCTGAAGGCCAACGAGCACGTCGTAAAAGAACCGTCAAAGATGTCCCACATCCTCCAGGCGCTCTAGAATCTAAGCTCGTTTGGGTGGTGTCAGGCAAACGTGCGGCGCCGCGCCCGCGAGACTTCTGTGGCGCGCGGGGATGGTGCTCGGCCATTCAATACGGCGGACGTGACTTCCTTTACTGGCCGTGCCGCCTCCGGATCCCTTTCGACGGACGCGCTGGTGTCAGCCTTTCGCCAGGAGCGGATGCGGCCCCTCAACCCCTCGGTCATCACGAAATCACAACGGTGGAAGGGCGCTGACGTTGTCGTTGCGGAAGTGGAACACGAGAGGTTGACCTCTAGGGTGATCCCTTCTGTCCACAAGGACATGTCGCAACCCGTCCTAGTCAACGGCGCTCTGTCTACGGCAGCGAGGGGTACGGTTGTGACGACACCCCAGATTCTGGCGGCGATGGTAAACGCTGCCGCGGAAAAAGAGGCGGTGAAGGAGGCCAAGGCGGCGAAGAAGCTGGATCGAGAGCTAACTACAGAGGAAAAGAAGGGGAAGAGATATGCCGTGGCACGTGCCAGGCACGCGCGCATTGTGAAGCAGGAGGCCTTCGACCGTCGCATCGTGTCGGCGGGAATTGCATCGGATGCAGCACACGAGGCTTGGTGCCGACTGCGCGACGTGGGCATGTTTCTGCCATCCACTGCAAATGCGCGGCGACGACTGGAAGTCGCTAGAGTGTGCGTGCCGCGTGTGCTTCCCCACATTCTTTGGCGAGAGCTTTCGGGTGAAGCTGCTGGGGTGTGGAGTCGCCTGCACATTAAGTTTTGCGAAAGGCGCGTGCTATAGTGTGCAGGGCTCATGTACTGTGGCGGCGTACGTCATTCGTGTCGTCGTGATGGGGATGGGAAGGGGGAATCGTAAACAGTCAGGGTCTCTGCTTTAAGACCACGGGGCAGACGGCGCCGCATCACGTCTACTTAACAGCGGTTGCGCGTGCTCTGCTGGGTGTTCAAGCGATCTGATGCGCCTGCTTGGCTCTTCATTCACATACGAGAGCCCATTGGTCACATTAAATGATGACGGCTTGTCTGGACATTTTTTGGCTCAGGCACCCGCATTTCACGACCGAACACCACGTGGACGTGGACACCAGCTCTGCCTGACTGTCTGGGGCACATACTGAAATGATAGTTTTGAGCGCTTCTTGTCAAGTTTGGGACCGCCCCGAGCCGCCTCCGGACGGCCCTGGTCACCCCGCAACTGTGCTTATGAGGCGCGCGGACAGAAGTGCGACCGTACCAACGTGCTTCGCTCTGAATGCAGCAGAATATGAAGGAGTACGCATCTCTTTTCCAGCCAGGTGACCCACGCATGCAAGCAACAGCAGAAAAGCGCATTAGGCCTGGAACACACAACAACGACAACTGACACCCCAGGCTCACCAGAGCGCTGCAGGCACTCAAAACCTGATTTTTTCCTGCAGATTATGACTCACCTACCCGAACGCACCCAGATGGACATGAGAGGAGCCTCTGAAAGCGTGGCTCCAGCCGTGCACAACGCCCCACACCATGTATGTAGCCGGGTGTACGATGACTTGGACAGGGAGATGTGGATAACTCTGGCTGTCTTGATTCCTTCGGACCGTTCGGGGGTGTGTTTGATAGCTCTGAACGAGGACCACTTTGGCATATGCACCGCGCAACAGGGATGGCACACAGGAAAAAGGTAGCTGCGGGTGTCTGTACGACTGCTGCACGTGTAAGTGCACGAGTAAAAAAGCACCGCGAGTGGTCAAAACCTGTCTTTTCCTGCAGATTTTGACTCACCTACCCGTACTCACCCAGATAGAGATAGGGGGAACCTCTGAAAACGTGGCTCCAGCCGCGCGCAACGCCCAACACCTTTCGTGTGTCTTGGTGCACATTGTGATGGACAAACAAGTGTGAAGAGGTGTGAGTTTGCGCGCACGTGTGTCGTGCCATGTTGCACAAGCTTGAGGAAGGTGGGCATAGGTTTTTCTGTGGTGCAGTCTTACGGTTCACCTGTTCGCTTCGCCTCATTGTGTATTGATGTGCCTTACCTGTGCCATTCGGAGCATTGGCAACCGCCACAAGGACGATGACGCGTACATGTGCTCGTCCAAGTGTCCAAAATGGTCTGAAGGGCTATCTATCCACGAGTTCGGGCTGAGGGCACTCGAGTGACTCTGGGTGGCATGGAGGAAGCTGCTGGTAGCATTGTATGGCGCGCCCAGACACCCCGAACGATTCTGTATGCAGAATTGTCTGGCCTTGTCGTGCGATCTGGAGGGAATCGGGCATAGCTCCGGCTCTGTTTTCGCATGTGAAAATCTCTCTCTCTCATAATTGTTCGTAACACAAGGGGGCACTTTCGTTGCTGCAAAACACGCCTCATTTATTCCAATCATGCATGGTGCCCACTGATGCGTGCCAGGTGCGCACGTACGGTACTAGCCGCCTCCTTTGAAACCCCAGCGGCCCACTTCTTCTGCTTCTTGGCTGCCTTGACGGCCTCGGCTCCGCACACTGGTACTGGCGGCTTGTTCTCCCGCCGGCGCTTGTCGCCAATCTTTTTCGCAGTACGGGCCCCAGCCGCCTCGGGCGTCCGCTTAGGTGCGTATCGCCCCAGAACGTCAGCCCAGCCTCCCTTTCTAGGGCCATCTACCGCATAAACGCCGCTGCGCGCTCCAGCTCTCTCGCGCCTTGGCACCTAACCGCACCTTGGTTGTAGCGGCCATGCCAAGCCTCGAGTGCCTGCTCCCCATATAGGTCGATGCTGCCCCAACGCTCCAAAGAATCTGGAGCATGAAACATCAAAATGCTCAGTTTCGGTCAGATAGAGAGCCATCCAAAGCTACTTTTCAACAGGATGACCATGGCTGCCGTATCCGCGCGAAACGCCGAGACCTCGTCCGCGAGGATAATAGCGGCGCGGTTCAGGGTCCTTTGGACCCGGTTCCAGATCCGCCAGGCTTCCGCGTAGGCAGCCACATGGCTTTGTCGAGCCTTGCGGACCAGCGCGGCGCACACAAGTGCGCTTCTGTCGCCAGTTGTATGGCAATCTCGACCAACAAACAGCCCGCCGAGGTACGAGGTAGGGCGCAGGCGCACCTTCTCGTGAAGTCATGCGGCCAGCTGCAGGGCAAAATCGGAGGCCGCCTGCTGACCAGCCGCAGCCCCGTCAGTCGCGCTCCGGTGCACCATCACGATCTCCACCGCAAGTCGCAACAGTCAGTGATTAATTCTTTGCGTAGTGGGCAACGGAATTCGAGCAGTTTGGCGGGGGTTGATCCCGAATAGAGGACTCCGCGCTGCGGAGCAATGATTATCCGGCGCGCCAGATTCGCCGCTTCTCCGCGAAACGTCGTCAAGCGCCATGCAGTTCGCAAATTGCGTGCGCTCTCGCAGGTGCTTGTTGCCCGACACGTCTTGAAGTGTGCCAAACAAGGCATCGAGCGCTGCCTGCCTGACGCTTGGCCACCGAGTCCGCCTGCGCATCAGGAAAGGCTGGGTTGCCCTTGCACCCTGATGGCCGACGAGGCAGCATTGTGCCGCGTAGTCGCTCCCTTAAAGCAACCGGACCGGACGGCGCGCGCTGTGCACCATGACCCCATCACGTAATAGGGCGTCCATCTGGGGCAGTTGCGGCTCCACCATGACGGACAACTCTTCAAACTTGTCGTCTTCGCACGGGCATATGCTGACCACGATGGTGTTCGACGGGCTATTAGGGTGAGCTTGGTTGATAACTGAGGCGACAATTTTCACCGTCCCGGGGTCGCCGCCCTCGTCCAATCCAAGGGTAATCCGCACATCAGGCTCAGATTCCGGGGGCGAGCCTTGAAATGGCATCGCCGGAGTCGCGCAAGCCTCGGAGGGCGACGCGTTGGTCGTAGCCAGGGGGTCATTTGCGCGTCTCTCTACGAACAGGTCCGCCTCGCACAGGGCAGATACCCTCTCCTGGATTGCCGCAATGAGAGAGACCAGATGTGCGCCCGAGCCCGTCACCACGACCTGCTTGCCATGCAAGGACGCCAACTCCCGCCGATGAGCACGCAGCGTAGCCATGCTATCGAGGCCACTGCGCGACGCACATAGGGCCCTGAGCCAACGATTGAAACGAATGTGGCCCATGGAAAGAGCCGTAATGAGGCCCACCTGCTCGGCCACAGAGCGACGCACGAGGCCACGCGCGAGACGCGTCTGCCCGCGCTGCGCCGATAGCACTCCAGGCCCCCCGGTCCTGCGCAACCGACGCGCGGCGGCACGGCGCTTGTTGATCTGGATGGTTTTGACGACCTACTTCCTTGGCAACAGCTGCTTAGTGTAGATGCGCACCCGCCCGTTCTTGTGCCGCAGCCGGATCTGCTGGCGGTCGCCACGAAGTACGATTGCATTGGAAATTGCCTCCAGCACCGACTTATCCTCGTCAGAGTCGTAGTTCCCTGAAACAAGGCCGTCAAGAAATTGCTGGCAGCTAGGCACTGCCCACGGCTCGGTCGCCGGCATCGGCGGTAGAGGCGTTGCATCACAACCAATGGCAAACAGCCCGAGGTAGGCGTCTTCATGATGCTACTGCGACACTGCTGCTGTACCGAGAGGAGTGGGCGTCGCAGCTCGGCCGCTTTCCTTCAGAAGTTGTATCTGAGTGGCGGCCTCTCGCGCACAATCCAGGCGGGCGGCCATCGCCGACGCACGGCAAGCCTCACAGCCCGCCTCGACCACGCGGTGAAACTTCTAAGGGCCGCAGCTGGAGATGCGATGGGGCGTGGACGCAGCACCTGCCAGTGTGGTCACGTGGCCAAAACCCAGAGGGGGGGTAGAGTGGAGTGAGGCCGCAGCCATGGGGCTGGGTGCCATGCACACTGCGAGCGCGGGTTGGGCACAAAACTGCTAAGTCATGGGGGACGGAAGGGTAGCGGGGGCAGGGGTCTCGGTAGTCCTCTGGCGCCGCGACTCTCTTTGTCTCAGGCAATGGCATGAATCACAGAGACCAAAGGGGGGGGTTGCGTCGTCCGTGGCTCCTGCCTCCTCGCCCCGCCGGCATCTGATTACCGGAAGAGACTCGAAAATGGCGGGGGAAGAACCAGGAGGTTGCAATTTGGCCAACTCCTGCCACTCTGCCATGCTCGCTGTCGGCTTAAGTAATAGGCGGTCACAGTGGACGCATCTGTAGGCCCATACGTGTCCGTTGAAGGCCTGACGTACATCTATGGTGGTTGACCTGTACATATGAATACGCAAAGGACGCACACGCGACAAAGAAGTGCGGCAAGGATGGCGGGAAGAGAAAACGCGTCCGCCGGAAACAGATGAGTCCCTCTCTGCTCTTCACTGTGTGCGCCAAATGCCGTGTATATCCCCCCTCCCCCCCTTCAACCGGGGCTTGCGGCATTCGTCAAGCAGTAAATGAACGTACTTCCGCTCTTCATCGTCATGGCATACTGCGCCCCACCTCAAAAGATCGGCAGCCCCCGCAGCGTTTGCAGAGGAAAGCAACACTCAAATCGCCTGCAAAACGAGGCGCCGGAAACACCTGATCCGCCCCGGATCGCGTCTGACGGCTGCTGATGCAGCGGCGACAGCGACCCCCCTGAGACAAGCCACTAACAGGGGTGCGTAACGGGGTCGCGACCCAGGCGACCCAATTTCCTTTCCAAGACTAGAATTTCAGCACGTTGCATCCCAGCTTTCATTGATGGAGTGTAACGCTCAGACCCAAAAGAGCGGCCTTGACTAGGCGTGGGATGCGGGGCGCTTTTCTTGTCTGCATGTTCATGTCGTGTCTGAGAGCATTGCCAACAATGAGAGGCTATTCCGATAGTGCACCACGTGGACAACACGTTGTGCCAAGTGTCCCAACTAGCACGGATAGCATAGCCGACGTCACTGCAACAATGAAGAAAGCTATTTCAAGAGAGCCTCGGGACACATTAGAGTTGTTGATGGGAAAAGACTTACGACCGGATATACGCTGTCTCAAATAGCTTTCGGCTAAGGCAAAAGCTATTTCGAGCAGGAATAGAAACGAGATAGCCGCGGGCTATCCTGAGGGAGACATCTGATTGGTCTTGCGCTCATGAATCGCATTGAATGAAACGAGCCACGTGATTCGATCATATTCATCGTTTTACCTTTTCAAGTATAAAATAAGACTGAAACATGCCCGGCGCAGGGAACGATTTTGTTGACACGGTGAACACGTGCACTCGTCATCCTGATCGAGTGCCTTGTGCGTGTCATAAAAACATTGTCGGGAGAGATTCTTGTGTGCACATGGCCATACCGCCTGGCCGCCTGGAGCTGGTGTTTTCATTCGAGTTTGTGGGCAGTTGCCAAGTCGCACCCCTTCACCGATTAGTCTCTCGTCTTAGGACCGTCGGACATGTTATCGTCAGCACGTGAGAGTGGTGTCCAAAAGGAAGTGCGCTGGGGACGGTTCTTTCTCATTAAATCGGCACCTCTCGGCAGGTGTTTGGAGAAAGTAGCCTTGGTAGAGGCGCTATAAAAGAAGCAGCACCCGACACACCAATGCCGGTCTCAGGCACCATCCCAGGCACCCGAGTACCATCGGCTCCCCCCCGACCTGTTCCGGCTACCTGAAGAACACTGTCCCCGTGGTTGCGGTCGAGCGTCACCTCCGTGGTCGCGGTCGACCGTCACTATCGCGGCCGAGGATTTCCTCTCAGCTGTGCCACTGCAGCGCACTAAGCACGAGGCATCATCTTCTTGACCATTCGCTCCGGCGGCACTGTTTACCAGGTATGCCTGGGCGAACTATCTTTCTCTGTCAGGCGTTCATGACTGTCCATGGTGTGTAGGGCGTGGTGCTCCGATCGATCAATTCAGGTCGACATCAGTATATTTCTTGAAGATCCCTTTTGACAGACGCTAACCAACCCGTGTCGTACTCACCCCTGTTTTATTCTATTTTTTTTTCTTGGTCTTTCTGGGTATGACAAAGCTGGCGGGAAAATGAGTCGCGGGATCGTGTGGTCCGCGGAGGAGCGCCTGCAGATGTCCAAGTCGTGGCTACTGATGAGCGAGGACGCAGCTGTCGGGACGGATCAGTCCTAGAACCTATTTTGGGGCAAGTGGCGGGCGGAATTTGTCAAGAACGCGCCGGTAGAGACGGAGGCCGGTCGTTGGGCCGACAGGAGGGTCGAAGCTGCCAAGAACGAATGGAGCCGCAGCGTCTCAAAGGGTGTTAGCAAGCTTTCCGGGTGCGTCCAGCGTGTGAAAAGCAGTCAGCCGACGGGAAACCTGTCCGACGACCACGTGATCAAGACGGCAGCGGCAATGTACTGCGGTATGGCCACGTACAGTGCTGTTCGTGGTGAGGCGTTGGCGAGGCCCTCCTCGAGTGCCGGCCGAAGATGAGACCCATCTGCCCATGGATTGAGCCTTACAAGGTGCTGCGCAAGAGTGACAAGTTCAGCGCCGCCGCTGACGCACTGGCGGCAGAGATTGCCGCCGGCGGGGATGGGCCGGCTGACGAGGCCGCGGGCTACAGCCCAAACCGGCGGGGGGGCTTTGCCGAGCGCCCGGTCGGGGTCGAGGCCGCCAAGCTCCATCTGGCCGACGCACGGGCGGCCGAGACGAGCACGGCCACAACGGACGCCAAGGTCGGGGTCGCGCTCAACCGCATTGCCGACGCGTCGGACCGTCGCGCACACGCAGTTCGTTCGGCAAGTGAGCTCGAAGCAGATCGGATTGCGATGGCTTTCTTTTCTGATCCGAAACATTGTGATTCGCCGGAGGCAGCACAATTCCGCATGACGCTGGGACAGACGATGCTTGCGCGAGAGCGGGCAGCTTCGGCTCGTAGCAAAGCGCCCGACAGCGTCAATGCTCCTGCGCCCGGGTCTGGTGGCGCTCTCGCTGCCGTCAGCGCTGGCGCGGCGATGGCGAATGGCCCTGTGGGCGTCTAGCAAGCGGTGGCTGGGAGTGCACCGAGTGGGGCCGGCGCCCCCGCCGATGGCGGTGGTGACGACGAAGGTGCAGGCGTGACGGACGTCAGCGAGGGCACTCGCGTGTCAGCGGTTCGTGAGACACCCGCGCTTGGCACAAACAACCCGGAGGACTGCGGAAGCGCTCCAGCGGCCGGTGCCGCTGTCGGTGCCTCCGCTGAAGATGCACTCAACGATGCAGCCCAAGGCGGCCCTGGGCGCGTGGCCACCGCACAAGCTTCGGTAGCCGGGCATGGAGGAAAAAGTCGAGGTGTGGACTGGATTGCTGCTGCGCTCGCGGTTGGTGCTGCAGTCAATGGATCGAACCCGGCAGGCAGTACGCGCCCTGCTGCCCTGCGCGCACCCCCAACATGGAGCCCGGCAATCGTGACCAGGGCTTCCAAGCGCCGAGCGGGTCCAGCGCGCGCGACTGCCGCAAAGAGGAGTCGCACTGTCCCTGGCTCAGCCGACTTGAGTGCCATGTCCTCGGCATATGATCCGAAATCGACCACTCCGCCGGAATCCAAGATGTATGACTGCATGATATGGCTGACAGCTGTGGTCCTTCTCGAAAACTTTTCCCTCTGGAGTACTCTTGTGCCAGACCTTTTTGTATACGATGGGCGCCTGCGTGACTTGGGATGACGATAGCCATAGCACTCGACCGATGGTCCTGGCAGCCTTTCCCGCAGTCGCCATCATGCAAGGGACCACAGCCTCGGTCATATGTTTCCCACACCGTTACCTGCCTTCTCAAGACAATCTTAACATCATGCGCTGGCAGAGGGCACCCCATCCGTCGCCCCACTATGTGCTCATACAGTGGAGCTCACATTACTGCACGTCCGTGGAGCCCCCAGCGGACGAATTTCACACAAGCGCGCGGTCAAGAGCTGCTCCGGGGCACACACTCCCAGCTACCACCTCTTGCAGCGCCTCTTGGCCGTACTCTCCCATCCACCTAGTTCTGTCTGCACAGGTGCTTCACTGCACGTGCGTGGAAGAGCTGCATGCAGCTGCGCGTACGGCACGTCGCCCCGCCCAGCGCAAAACGCGGCACTCTTCCCTCGCCCCCTCGGGGCCACCTGCGTTACGGGTACTGCACGCCCTCCCTTCAATGTACACCGCGGCTTCCTCCCTTCGCCCAGTCGGCGCCATCCGCGCTGCTTGTTGGCCCCGAAGATACATACCTCAACCATTGGCGTGGACGTCACGCTTGACCGGAGAATCCCTTGACGGGAGTAGTGGTGGTTACAGTAGACGCGCCCGCGGCGGCAACGTCAACTGCGACAGTGGAGGGGGGGGGCGCAATAGCTGACGGCGGCGGTGGCTGCCGCGTGCGGCAGGGAGAGAACCGTGGCGTTGATGCCCGTCGGCGGGAGGCCGAAGCGGCTGGCGGTTTCGGAGCTTACCATATTCAACGTGTGATGATGGGAATCGAGCTCTCGACCTCATGCCGAATCTCGCATTGGTAAATTGCAACGTATGTCCGAGCGACATCAAAGGCGGTTGGCCTAGTGGGAAAATGCCCCACACAGTGGTCCTGTGTTCGGAATTAGGGGAATGCGATAAATGGTTATCAGTCCTCCCGGCTTCAAACGTTGCGTCTGCTTCGGTTGAGAATTAATGTGGCCTGAGCAGGTATGTCAGGAGAGGACTGTTATACTGGTGTGCTATGCTCCGTAACCTAGATTCGCCCACGACCTAAATTTCGTGCTGCGGCAAAGGGTGCAGTGACGCTTGCGTCAAGGGGTAGAAAGCCGTTGCTCTGTACACCGTGGTACCACATTTCTACTCGCAGCGCCGGAGTCGGTCGTAACGCTTAGTTAAAGTTATTTGACAGTGAAATCGGGTCGCATCAAATCGGGACATCAGTCCCGACTCCTATTGGCTTTCCTTTTTTTTGTGCGACGAAAGGATCTTCCGTGCGCGGGCGCTCGTGGCGCCGCGAACAGCATTCGGCACAGTGGCGCCGCCCACGCCCCTCCACCCCCACCACACGACCGTGCTCTTCATGCACAGACGGCGCCTCAGGAAACCAGGCTCTGGCGATGGAAGTCTCGCCGCACACGAGGCAATCTTCCACACCGCAGCACGCAGCAGAGCCCTGGGCCGCGGTCTCATCCGGAGAGGCGGCAGCGCGGCGACTGCTCACATCACTGGCCGCTGCGGCTTGTGGCGGAAGTGGCGCGACGCGGCTGCTGGGGCACGGCGACTGGCCGTGTTCTGGAGCCGCCACGGCGACCGGCAGCACAGTCGCCTGCCAGCATACCCGCCGCCGTGGACGCCCCAGCCGCGGCGTCCCCCCGTCGAGCCGCAGCCGGCTGCTGCCGCCGCAAGACGCCGGCAGCGGCGGTGCTGACGCCCCCGCACCCTCAGCGGCGCTGTTTTGTGGCGCCGCCGCGCATGACCGCAGCCTCCCGCCTCTAGAAGCCCTATAAAACGGACGAAGAGGTACTCGACGCGGCGGACCGCGGCGGCGGCGCGTTGTCTGTGGCCTTTCGGTGGCACGACAGTCACGGCAGCGTCAATGCGGCCCACCAAAACTTCTCTAGCCACAGTCCATTGCAAGTCGTCGGCGGCGGCCGTCGGCGGAATACGCCGCAGCTGAAGGCCGCGGAGGCAAGGCGCAGGCCACGTATCGGCAATGCGCTCGGGACCATGGTAACTGGCGCGGGAGCGCACCGATTACAGCCGAGTGTTACGGCACCGTATGACAGTTCCGATGTGAACCGAACGCATCGCCTCGGGCCAGACGCCGTCGTTGATGCGGCGGCGGCCGCGGTGTTGATGCCGGCAGCCATCAAGCCTTACCTCCGCCGGTCGTCGGACACACTCAGCGCGGGGAGGGG
>Ga0114955_1000383_pt1 | contig 23119 bp, 22 predicted proteins | sample Porto_5metaG_FD_87302 | JGI IMG/M metagenome (GOLD analysis project Ga0114955, IMG submission 87302) | Marine algal microbial communities from Porto, Portugal - Porto_5 metaG | ecosystem: Host-associated > Algae > Red algae > Unclassified | place: Portugal: Porto | collected 2015-02-02 | reverse complement strand
GCGACCCAAGGTCCCGCTCGCCTGATACCCAATGAACAGTAGCGTATTTCGTGCATCTCCTAAATAGCGTTTTTCATGGTGAATAATTCTCCCACCATTACTCATACCGCTCCCTGCAATAATAATCTTTGCGCCATCAACATCATTGATAGCCTTTGAATCTTGTACACTCGACGTAAAAGTAAGGCCAGGGAAATCGAACACATCATCACCTGATCGGATTTTGTCGCGTGTTTCTTTATTAAAATAATTTGTTCCCCTCCTATAGACTTCAGTTACCTTGATCGCTAGCGGGGAGTCGAGAAACATCGGCACACGTGGAATCCGCCCCTCTTCCACGAGATAATTCAATTCATAGAGTAGCTCTTGTGTTCGCTCGATTGAAAATGCTGGGATCATGAGCGTACCGCCACGATTAATCGTATCCTCGATAACTTTTTCAAGTTTCTCGCTGCGAAATTTACGCTGCTCATGATTCCTGTCGCCATACACACTCTCCATAACGAGATAATGCACACCATCGATCACTTCTGTATCACGGAGCAATGGAGCTGGTGAATTCCCCAGGTCTCCTGTGAAAAGAACATTAGTACTCTCATCGATTACTACCTCAACCATCGCTGACCCCAAAATATGCCCCGCATCACGCATTGTTACGCTGACCCTCTTTGAGAGTGGCAAGGTATGGTGGTAATCTTCTGTCTTCCACAATGTCATGAGTGTCGCTACGTCGTCTTCTTGATACAGCATCTCAGGAATTTCTAGGCGATCGAGGTTCTGTCTCATGATACCAATTGCATCTTTATACATAATACCAGCGAGCTCCTTGGTGCTGTGCGTCGAGTATACTTTCCCCTTAAAGCCTTTCGCAACGAGACGTGGCAATCTCCCAATATGATCCATGTGTGCATGTGTAATAATGACGACATCAATTTCAGCTGGATCATAATCAAATTCATTAATATTTTCGAGAAATGCCTCAGGCGTGCCTTGAACCATCCCGCAATCAACCATAATTGAAATATCATTCTCGACACGTAGTACGAAGTTCGCACCCGTTACACTACCGACTCCACCATGGAATCCGATAGTCCCTATTTTTTCTTTCTTTTTTTTACTGATAGGCATAGATAATTTATATTTTTATGATAAAGAAATTCCTCCATCAGGATCTACATCGTACTGTTCTTTTCGGTCGCTCATATTATGGGTTCCCAATTGGTAATACACAGAAAATCGCTCTGCCCATGCAAGCGCACCGAATGCCCCTGCGATTCCCATTGCAATGTCTATAATCGTATCATCAAGTGCCCAAATTTTGTACGGTCGTACTTCATTAAAAATATACTGTGCAACCTCCCAGGCTACCGTGCCGAGCAAAACGATGCCGAATAATGTAAGCCAGAATGCTATCGTACGTGGTCGTTTTCGTATTATTGCAATGAGGAATGCATATCCTATAAACCCTAAAACACCACCACCCAAGAAGTGAGACACCATATCCGACCATGGCAAAATAGCGTACAGATTAAATCGCCCTGCCAGAGCATGAAATATGAGTAATATACTGCCCACAAATACTCCGTTGCGCATGAGGCGTAGTGTGCTTTTTTTAATATCTAACGGTGACATACAAGCTACTGCGGTACAAGTAAGTATAACAAAAAAAGCCATGAGGCTTCTTCACACACATAGGTGAGGAAACTCATGGCTTGCTTTGTCCAGCAGTGACACGATAAAGGTTTTAGCGTAAAGCTAAAGTGGGATCTCGTACGAACACACTACATGCTCCTAACGGCAGTTCCCAAGGCGTATCAAATGTTCTAAAACTTTAACGAAATTCGACTGCTGTATATTTATTATATCACAGGTTCATTTTCTACAAAGCCATCCATGAGTGTGAAATAGGTATCAAAAAGACCCTGAATTGCTGCGTGATCTCGTTCAGCATACGGTTCTATAAGTTGAGTTACGACGCCTGCATCATACGCACTTTCTTTAACTTCTGGATTATGATCGAATGCTATAACGTCATTAATCGTCAAACCATAATGATCAAGCAATTTCTTCCAATATTCAGGATCACGCTTATTAGGATCTCCTTCTCGCGTAAAGATTTGATAACCAAGCCCTAACAAAGGGTGTTTCTCGAGATCATCAAGCTTCATATTGGTCGTAATGATTATTGGATTTTTATAACGCTTAAGTATATTCACCATTTTTTGATCAAATCCATGCTCTGGAATATATAATGTATGGATCGCGTCGACGAGAATAGTCTTGAAATCTGAATGCTTTACATAGTCCTTCATAATTGCTAGCATTATACTACATTTTTTGATTTTCAGCCCCCCCTGCAGATTAATTTCTGCAGGGGGAATTTTTGTGTGAATAAATCAAAATTTTTTTAATAGTTATTGTTGAAGATGTATATTCTATTCCCCAACACCGAATCTCTTATACGGGAATCCATTAAAGTCTTTATCGAACCACAGATCAATTTCATGCTCGGCCTCTTGGGCATCTTCGGACGCATGAATAATATTGAAAAGCACGCGCTTCTCATGATTCGCAATTGCTGGTGAGTCATTCGAATAGTCTCCACGGATCGTTCCCATGTCAGCCCTGAAAGGCATCGTATCTCCTACAATTTTGCGCGCCATAGCAATGGCATGATTTCCTTCGAGGATCATTTTGACCATTGGTGCACTCGTTGTATGTGCCAGGAGCCATTTCCTAATATGCGGACCAATTTCAGCAGGATTATCGGTGCCAAAGTCTTCTACGACATCGAATTTGAATTCCTTGTACGAAGAGAGTGTTTTCTCGCCGAGGCGTGTTATCCATTTTTCATCACTGGGATAATGCTTATCCATTTGCTCGTAGGTTGGTTGAAACATTTCGAGTGCGACTACTTTCATATTCCGCTGTTCAAAGCGCTTGATAATCTCGCCTATCAACCCCATGCGGACTGATTCCGGCTTCACCATAACGAATGTTTGTTCTTTGTTACCTGTATGTTGCATAGAAAATAGATTTAAAAAAGAAAGAGCTCGCGAGTAAACTGCGCAGTACTATTTATTCAAAAACTCCATCGAGATTCACATCATAGAGCATGAGCTCAGCAATATGAGCATATTCAACCAATTCTGATGGATCGAACCAAAGATTCACTTCGAATTCAGATTCATCAGATTCACCCGTACAATGTATGAGGTTGCGCACTGCACGCATTTGCATATTCGCCAATTCATATGAGTCATGTGTGTAATCTCCACGGATCGTTCCCACGTCTGACGTAGTAGGCTGGGTTCCACCAACCAATTTTTTGACAATCTCTACAGCAGCATGCCCCTCCCAGACCATGGCAACCACAGGGCCAGTCGTAATATAATTAACCACCTGCTCGACAATGTCACGTCCATAGGCAATAGCGTCTTTTTCTGGCTCGCCACCTGCGTCTTTGATATTCTTGACCATCATCTCACCTTTCTCCTGGCACCATTCATCTGACTTCCCGTAATGCTTCACAGCACGCTCACGATCCGGTGTGAACATCTTGATCCCAATGAGCTTGAGTCCTGATTGCTCGAATCGTTTGGTAATCTCACCAACAAGCCCTCGCTGTATACCATCGTGTTTGACCATTACGTAACTTTTTTCTTTCATATGCATTGGAATATCTAAATAAATCTTCAAAAATAATAATTGACTGTTACTGCTGATACTACCAAAAAATAAGAATTTTTCAAACGAAAAAGTCATAACAGATGTATAGCCTGATTTAGAAAATAGAGAAATATAAAAGCACAACCGAATCGGTTGTGCTTCTTTGTGTTTTAGAAATTATCAATAGCTTTCAATCATTCTCACTAGCTCACAGATGCCGCACATTCCTCACCACCTTCCCCACAGCATACAACGCGAGAGTAAGAAATATCACCCGAAAAACAAACACCAATGCCAGATACCGTTGTGGATCTTGGCTAATTTCTAATGCATAGAGTGGCAAAATCTGCCCAACGATCTCTTCATGGGTTGCGAACAGAACGAATGCCACAGCCAGAATACACACGATAATATAGCCGACGATCTTGACAATAGGATGATGTGCTGATTCTGGCATAAAATTTTATAAAATATATGTGCTTGTAAAAGAAATATAAACGAAAGCATCAACCCAACATAAGCGCAGCCTATTTAACTTGCCTCTTCTTTATTATTAATTTGATCATATTTCGCCATGATTTCTGCTTCAACTTCAGCGCGCTCACGTCCGTATCTCATATATGAAAGCTCCTTCAATGGTTCAATAATTTCCTGATTACGTGGCGGGAGATCTTCGTCCCAGTCTGCTGTTACCATATTAAATGGCGATGCCGGCTGACCATTCACGAGGAGTGACATGTAGGCGTTCCTATTATCGAGCTTGGTGATATCCTCTGCGGTGAATGATGGTGCGACGCGCGGCTCCATCACCTTGGCATCCTCTGAACTGATTCTGAAGACCTGCATGGATCCGACGTTACCCATTACGGCATTTTTGATATCATCATCGAGCTGTGCAAGGAATTGATGTGCCATCGTGAGGGATAATTTGTATTTACGAGCCTCTGAGAGAATCGAGGCGATCGATGGAGTCGTCACGTTCTGGAATTCATCAATATAGAGATAAAATGGTTTGTGCTCTTGACCATAGCTATCAGCCCGACCTAATGCTGCCATCTGAATTTTCCCCACCAAGATCAATCCAATGAGATTCGAATTCAATTCACCCAAGCGCCCTTTCGACAAGTTCACCAAAAGAATTTTCCCTTTATCCATAACCTCTCGCATATTAAATGCTGAATGCTGTTGCGTAATAACGGGGCGCAAAATCTCATTCGAGATCAACGGATCGAATTTGGATGAAATATAGGGGACAAAGTTCGCCAATGATTGGTCACCTGTTGTCTTCTCGGCATTCGCCCAGAATTGCCGCACAATCGGATTCGCACAATGGCCAAGCTTCATCTTACGAAATTCACTATCACCTAGCACGCGCGTAATCTCGAGTAAGGTATTCCCTGATTCAGGATGACCCATGGTGAGCATTGCTGAGTTCTTGAAATACTGTTGGAACATAGCACCACCTTGTGCTTTCATGTCAAATAACTGATTAAAGATCCCCATGAGTTCATCAATCACCAAGGTGATCTGCTCTGGGCGTGACTGATCGAACTCAAGCATGTTGAGGCCCATTGGTCGTGGAATATACGCTGGATCGAAATAGATAACATCATCTTGTCGATGCTCTGGCACCCATGATAAAAGAGTGTTCACATCAGATCCATGCGGATCTATATAACACACACCTCTCCCTGCATGCATATCCTGAACAACCATAGACAAGAGGCTTCCTGATTTACCGGTACCTGTCTGCCCGACTACATAGTAATGTCTAAAGCGATCTTCTGGAGCTGCAAAGATTGGTGTCTTTTTGCCACGGTGCTTATTCCATCCCAGAAACAATCCTTCGGTTGGCATATCTAATGGGGCAGGAGACGTTGCGGCTTGTGCCTGCTTGAGCTGAGGTGCGGTATCAACGAGTCCTGGAAAATGAAATACCGTTGCGAGTTCTTTAATATTAATTCTAAAAGCATACCGCGGTTCGAACATACGGAATGAGAATGAGCGGAAAAAGTCTTGCAATTTCTTTGGGTGGACTTCCTGGAACTGGATACCGTTCCCTTGTGGTTCAGAAAATTGATTGAATGCTGACTCAGCATCACGCACCATTTCACGGGCACGCATATCCGTTGGGGCTGATGCAATGATTCTGATATTTGTTTCCATGATTGCACTCGATAATTTTTTCTGGATAAGTTCAACCATTTTTTGATCTACGATGCGTTCTGATAGTTGTTGCTTTCTTTTATCTTTTTTCTCTTCAGAAACAAAGAAATCTCCCATACCACGCATGAAGGTATCGTTCTTCAGCGCATCATCAATCTTTTGACCTTTTTGAATTTTTTCCAATGCTTTTGCATATTCTTTGATAAAAGATTCCTGGGCAGGGGCGATCACAAATTGAACTGCTGCACCTTCGCTATGCGTATCGAGCTTTGAGAATACATTGAGGAGCACATCGATCGGATCAGACTCAAATTGATCATAGGTCTTCATTGAGAGAATCTCACGGAATGCTGGGCGCCCCACTGCTGCAATCGCGACGCTATTATCAGCAAAAATATTGTAATCATCAGGCGCGGGTTCAACACGCGCATCAGCAAAAATTCCCAACACTTGCTTCTCGAATAAGTCTATCTTGTCATTAGGAATGCCGACATAGAAAACCACTTGGTCAGTACCGGCTGCCAGCGCAAGCTCAACCGTATAAATATGACTTGACATAGGATCACCCAGCGCGATCGACTGCATACCCGCATAGAATTGCTCCATCATCGCAATGAATTCCTTGAACGTCTTGCGCTCGTCATCTTCGGGGCGCGGCAAAGTTACCTCAAAAAGGCTCATGTTCACTGACTTGTACAGTTCGTCTTTATGCTTCACGCCTGGAACATCACCCATCGCGATCAAATACTGCACAAGGAATCTATGGAAATCATCCGTCAAATGAGGACTGTTCATAGAACGCAATACATTCATGGCATTCTTTACACCCTTTTGAAGCATAATTGCGTAGAGTTGTTCGATTTGACTATCGTGCTCTTCGGGTTTCAGATTGAGTGAAATTTCATGCGCTACTTGCTCTGGTATCTGATGAGCTGGATCAATTACCTGGACACCCGGAGTCGCATCATACGCCTCAACGAGCTGGTGGGCAATTTGCCCACGTGCAATTTCAATGTCTACATGCCCATCTTCTAGTGAAATCTTGGACTCCAGATCGGTCAGGCGTTTACGTAGAAATGCCAGCTCGTCTTCTGGGTTCGTGAATTGCATTTCTTGCCCCCCTAGAGGATTCTCTTGCGCGAGTGCTTCTGGTTGCATTCCTGGGTCGGGATCATTCATATTAGGTATTATACTATATTTTCGCCTAGGCCTGTAAAAGAAATCGATTGATTAGAAAGTATCCAGCAATATGATCTTTTTTATACAAAACACCCCATGCATATGATGACATGATGCGTGAGGCGTTTTACGAGTAATGAATACTTTCAATATGTACTCATCAATGTACTAAGAGTATTAGTAGATCACAGGTCGGATAATGAATTGTATATCTGACTGTGTCTTGTTGCCGGCTATGCCGTCATTAGTGAGATTCTGATACCGTTGCTGGAATTGCAATACTGCCGCAGTGGTCATTGGGCCGTACGATCCATCAATAACGCCAGAGTATATTCCCAGATGCTGTAGGGCAATTTGAAGATTACGAACATCCTGACTATTACGCATCCCTGGACGCAGAGTATATCCAGTAGGAGTATACACATAGTCACCAGTAACAACTGGCTCTATAACAGACGTAGTGCCACCATAGTAATCAGAAGGAAGCGGGTCATCGCCTTGGGCAATTAGTTTTTCAGAATTCTTTGCTGTTTGTAAAGAAGAGTAGAGATAAAATAAAGTACTATCTATTCGAGCATCAATAACGCCATCATGAAATCTATCCACAATAGCAAGATAGTAGGCCCCACCTGGCAATGTATCCCCACTATTCAATACTGAATACGAAGCACGCCCTGAAACTGGTTCTTTTATGACATTGTAATTGCTACTAAAGGCCTCATTTTTTCCAATAACTAAAGAGCCCGATTCTGTAATCTGACCAATAATAGTGTACCCTCCATTCATAATAGTACTATGAGTAGTGGGGACTGGAGACGTAGCATTTGCTAGATTTCCCAGCCCGAAGAATGTCCCGGCAATGAGCACGAGAGCGAAAAAGTTGTATGTTTTCTTTGAAAAATAATTCATAGAGTAATATGTAAGTAAATTTTGATAATGAGTTAGAAATGTAATAGAAATAAATTAAATGAGGCTATTTTTCGGGCCTGTGTTAAGTATATCACAGCGCGTTACACTTTTTTGCACAACAAAACACCCCACGCATATTTCGACGATGATGTGTGGGGTGCCTCTAGGCTACATGTATGATTTTTTACGTGTTATTCACTTTGATTTTTATTGTGTCGAGTTGCAATGGGTTCTATACGTGTCAGACAGTCTTCTTTACTTGTCTTGCTATAGATCTTGCTTGGCAATCTCTTCCTCGATCAATGCCTTTAGAGCATTGTAGCCACCATAATCAATACGTTCGTCATTAATCGTGAACGTTGGTGTGCTCGAATAACCCCTATTGTTCGCAAAGGCATATTCATCGAGAACATGATTACGAATTTTTGCTGATTTCATATGCGCCTGGTAAAGCTCCATATCGAGGCCTAATTCTTCTGCATATGATTCAAAAATACGATCAATACTTCCTTGGCTTTGACCTGACCAATCTTGCTGGCGCTCAAATACAATATCGTGATAAGCAAAAAACTCTCCTTGTTGCCCAGCAGCTTCTGCAGCTTGGGCAGCACGTACTGCTTGCGGATGAATACTTATCAGCGGAAAATGATGGTATTCAAAACGCACCTGATCTCCATACTCTTCTAGGATGGTATCAATCACAGGTGATGCTGCACGACATGCGGGGCATTGAAAGTCGCTATATTTTGTTAAAACAATGTCTGCATCTGGGTTACCTTTAACTTTTTCTTCAATAACGAGACTCTCATCTAGAGCTGACTCGCTTTTTTTTGCAAAGACTATTGCGCCAACAGCGCCCAGTATGAGCAAAGCTACAATAATCTTCACGCTATGATTTTTTGTCTGTGTCATAATTATTACATTATATAAGCTTGGCTGTCCCGAAACTAAAGAAAATCGTTGTGCGCAAGCTTAGTTTCTCTATGCTAGTAAATTAATATACGTGTACATGCAGAGATCTATGAAAAATTACGAGCTAACTGTGGTTGCCAAAAACTCAACTTCTTGAGAACGAAGAGATAGGCATCATCTGGCGGTGGGCGATGAGCGTATCCCCAATAGGCTCCAATGGGAAAGTATTCTTGGTGATATATATGTACAGGGACAAATGCAGGGAGAATATGGTTATTCTGACGATGTGCAAAGGTGAAATATTCTTCATTCACAAATCCTTCATTGATAACGGACTCTGAGCAGTCACATGAGGGCGAATCAACAAGAGTGTTCGCTAGGGCACTTTTTTCTAGCCTTACTGTTTCAACTACAACTGCATCTGCTGCATAGGCAATTGATTGAGTAGGTAATGATGAAAGTGAGCAGGCAGCAAACGATGTCGCGACCAGAAGAGCGAAGGTGAGATATGCGCGCAGACCAACTTTAACACTGACAAAAATCTTATTCATAGGTGAATTGTACTATGGAGTCTTATGGGATTCAAGTAGCCGCTAATCAATATACGTGTGGATTTATTTTAATTAAAGTGATTTAATTGTTTATACTTTAAAATATGAAACCGCTTATTGGAAATATACAGCAAGAAAAAATTAGTCAGCTCCTTTCTCAATGGGGTGATACGCTCACATATCGATACGGTGATAATCAGGTTATAAAATTTTCTAAATGGAATGATAGGTTTCCAGATAAAGCTTTTCAAAAAAGATTTGAAAGAGATTATGAGATTGCCCAAAGATACCTTGGCCACTTTGTTATTCCAACTCAATTCATTCCTCGTCTAAATAAAAACGGAAGGCATAGTTTTGCTCGTATTCAGGAATATGTATCAGGCGAACCACTCACCTATGAAGACCTAAGTAATCCAATCACGAGAAAAAAATTCGAAGAATTCTCTAAAAAATACAGAGAGCTCATTGATGCAACTGGCTATGAGATGGACCTTATCGGCCACGAGGGAATATTCAAAGGTGCACTTGGGAATATCTTTGTTACTGAAGAAAATACGCTAAGAATTTTTGACACGATGCTCTTTTATTCGAGTGGATTTGGGAAATGGGCGTGGCTATGGGCCTGGTCAATGGATATTATTATTCTTTTCGCCAAACACCGCCAGCATCGTGTTATTGAAAAATTCACGAAATGTATTTCAGAAAAAGATTTATAGTTTAATCGTCACAATCTCCGGACCATTTTCAGTAATAATGACCGTGTGTTCAAAGTGAGCTGAGGGTAATCGATCAGCCGTAATGAATGTATATCCATCATTCAAGAGCACGACTTCGCGACTACCGAGATTAAGCATCGGCTCGATTGCAATCACCATGCCCACCTTGAGTGTTGCGCCATGGCCCTTTTTTCCATAATTGGGAACAAAGGGATCCTCGTGGATATATCTGCCCACACCATGCCCTGCTAGTTCGCGCACGATACCGTAATTACCCAACTTGTTCGTTAGTTTCTGCGCAGCATGCCCGATGTCGCCTACAGTGTTCCCAGGGGCTGCCTCGGCGATCGCTGCGAGCATAACATCACGCGTATCATTCATGAGCTTTGTAATTTCCTGAGAGACTTTCCCCACTGGGACGGTTACCGCATGATCTGCGAAGACACCTTGGTGCTTAATCCCGCAATCGATTGAAATAATCTCGCCTCCCTCCAGTACGCGATCTGACGCCATACCATGCACGACTTCCTCATTCACCGACAGACATAACGTCGACGGAAATGGAAATGATGCCCCATCAGGCTGATACCCCTTGAAGGCTGGCTCGTCGCCCATCTTGCGAATCATATTTTCGGCATGCGTATCCAATTCATTCAGGGTAATACCTGGACGGACCATTCCGCTCACCTCACTGACCACCTGCGCTAGGCGCCTCCCCGCCTCACGGATCTTGGTCAGCTCATCATTTGTTTTGATAATTATTCGTGTGCTCATATATGTCTATATTATAAGAGTACCCTTTTTTAGAATAAATGGAAAGAAATAATGCCAATTTTTTAAAAAACGGGCAGGTGTTCTCAACGTGTATGAGAAGGGTGGTACTTGGTTTGGTGTAAAAAAAGAGCGGACCTAATCAACATTACACCAAATTTTATGCAAACTTGTTTGAAATCACCGTTCCTTCTACTTCGCCTGTTTCGAGATACTTCCTCAGATTATCAATCGGATTGCCTTTCATGAATACGACTTCCATATTTAATTCTTGGGCCAATTCAGATGAAGGAGGATCGAATGGCACTGAAAGGCCCGGGGTCCACTCGGCCGGAATAAAGGTGCGGTATTGCTCCCAGCTTACTTCTGGATATTTTTCTGCATCAGGATTTTCTTTCGGATCACTATTATAGACATAATCAATATTCGAAATATTTATAAGTGTTTTAGCGCCAACAGCATGGCCAAATATCACACCGTCATAATTAAAGCTATGACCAGGCTTCTCGCCACCACACATTATGATATCGTAGTTTTCTTTATCTTCTGGAAGATCATCAATACGGACAACTACTTCTTTATACGCCTGTTCACCAAAAGACAACCTTACGAGCTCGCCGTTGAAATTCCCAGACTTAATACCGATCCAATCCTGGCTCACCTCTGGCACATCATCTAATGCACGTAATGCCGCTTGATAATTTCTACAGGTCTTACCGCCACCGACAATAATCAAGAACTTTTCGCCCATCTCTATACGTTCACGAATAAGGAAACGAAATGATTTCAAATACTCATGATCAGGAAGATCTGGAATGAGGATCGATCCGCCCAATTTAATCACTGTCCATTTTGTCGCAGGGGTTTTTTCCATAAATATATCTAAAAAATTATCTCAAATAAAAAATCGGGTTGATGTCCATTACTGGAACATACCCAATTGCGTAATAATTGCCTCGTGTACCTCATCAACAGTACCACTACCATTGATCGAAGTAATTCTGTACCTCTGTGCGTTCTCTTTGAAATAATCCATTACCGGCAAGGTCTCTTGGCGATACTGATCCAGGCGATGCATAATCACCTCGCGCGTATCGTCCCCTCGCCCACGCGACATGAGGCGCGTAACGATCTCCTCATCATCGAGCCCAATCGAAACGACTTCCACCGTATCAATGCCGTAGAAATCATACGCCGTATCGAGAACCTGTGCCTCTATACTACGTCTCGGGAATCCATCTGCGATGAGCACGGCATTCTTTTGATAGGCCTCACGTAATTTCTGTGACCATAGGCTTATAGGCAAGAAAACAGGGAGCACGTCACCCTTCATCATGGCATCAGCAACGAGATCGCGCGTAGTGCTCGTTTGATTCTCCATCATATCGCGGAAAAGTCCTCCGGTACCGATCGAAAGAATCTCTTGGTCATTCTTTGTGAGATACTCTTCGAGGAGCTTGATCTGCGTTCCCTTCCCCACACCTGGAGCACCGAAGACAACAATGGCACGCGGATAATCTTTTTCACTTTTTTTGCTCATTGGCATTACCATATATGTTATCTAGCATACCAGAGGGTATGATATGTGCAAGAAAATAAAGACCTACACCGCCCTGAACACTATCGTCACCACTGCCAGGAGAATAAAGATTACTGCAACGAGACGCGAGAGAATACGTGGGTTCACCTTGTTAGCGAACAATGCTGATGACACGCCACCAACGAGCGCACTTCCACCCAAAACACCTACAACATGCCAATCTGGTGGATATTGGTGCACATACCCGAATGCGCCTGATAATGCCGTGAGGGCCATCACGGCCGTGGATGTCCCAATAGCCGTCTTGATATCAAAACGCATTATGAAATACAGCACGGTGAACACGAGAATACCGCCACCCGCACCGAACAATCCTGTGAGGAGCCCGAATCCAATACCAATGAGAGCCAGCGTCACATGGCGCGATCGCCGCATTCCCTGGTCAATCGACATAATGAGACGATCGCGCACATACCCAGGAATTCGTAATGGATTATTTTTAATATCTTGCAACTTTTGGCGAGTTATAGCTCGCATATTTTCTTTTTTCTCTGCATCTTCTGCAATACTCTCGCGGCCCCCTTTTCGCCACAAATTGATTCCCAATATTAACATAAAAGCCACCAAGCATATTACGAGAAATGACTCATTCAGGAATCCAACACTCAGCAACGCGCCCGCTTGTGCGCCAAAAAGTGCTCCGATCACAAGCCATATCGCTGCACCAATACGTACGTGCTTTTTCCAATAATAAATAAGCGCGATTGGCAACGAGGCCATCACATCAATAATGAGGCTCATGCCAATTGCCTCATGAATAGGTAGTGCAAGAAGGAGTGTTAGCAGTGGAATAATAATCATCACCCCAGATGCGCCCGTGATTCCTGTTACTAACCCCGTAACGAGGCCGATAATGATCAACTGAATTGTCTGAATATCGAGATGCATATGTATCTATTATACCTCATCAGCACCATGCACCTGTGCGAGTCCAACGAGATTCTCGTAGAGCATCACCACCGTCAGTGGTCCAACGCCACCTGGGACAGGAGTGAAATATGATGCCTTGGAATAGCAATCCGGATGAATATCACCCAAGAGAACTCCTTGCGATTCAGATGTTCCCGCATCGATGAGAATAGCGCCCTGCTTGATCATATCTGCTGTTACCAGGTGCGGAACACCAGCACCAGTTATCACAATATCAGCACCTTTTAAAATACGCATTTTTTCTTCCTCGCTGGTCTCTTTGTCAATAACATCAATCTGTGCACTATTTTTTTGCATAAAAAGATCATAAATCGGCAACCCCACTAATCGCCCGCGACCAATTATTGCCATGCGCATATCAGAAATTGACCCTATTACTGTATCTGGAAGTGTCTCCAGCATATACTCAACTGATCGGGCAACAGGTGGAATAGCATTAAGCTTTCCTTTTTTAAAAAGCATATATGCATCCTGACCAAGTACATCCACATCGTAATTGATATCAACGGCATCAAGACATTCTTTGGTATTAATATGATCAGGAAGTGGCAATTGTATTACGATGCCATGCTGATGAGCATCTGATTGAACGCATATGTCATTCAACTTTTTTATTTCTTGTATCAAATCATCTTGAGAGATATCTTCTCGGTATCGCATGTGGTGAAATTCCACGCCGATTCTCTGTGCCATGCGCTTCTTCATACGTACGAATTGTGCAATCACAGGATTCTCACCAACTTCAACGATATGCATATGAAAAAAACTCTCTTGAAAAGTGGAGATTTCGTCTTGCAATATTCCTTCGTGCTCTTGGGCAAGACGCTTGCCATCGATTCTTTTTTCAGAAATATCGCGATTTATCATGTTATGTAAGGGTGAAATTGCGTTCTGCATAAATATCTTGTGAATAGCTCGTCGTATAATTACGATAGATTCCCATTACCAAACCTATCATACTCCACTCAGCAAGGAGATGCGAGCCACCATAACTCATAAATGGCAAGGTAACTCCTGTAACGGGGAAAATTCCAATATTCATACCAATGTTAATAATAATGTGAGTACCTAAATACCAAACGGCCCCTAATGTTATAAGCCGAGCCGTATTATTGCGTGCCCTTGAAGAGAGTGAAACAAGGCGCCACAGCAATATCGTATAGAGCAACAGAATTATGAAGGCGCCTACGAATCCCCATTCTTCGGCAAATGCTGCAAATATAAAGTCCGTCTCGTGCTCTGGGAGAAATTCGAGGCGTGATTGAGTTCCATAGCCGAGCCCTTTCCCCAGAAGCTGCCCTGATCCAACAGTGATTTTAGATTGAAATGAATTATATCCTGAACCCAAAATATCTTGGCCTGGTTCAATGAAATCAACAATACGATCTTTCTGATATGGCGCGAGAACAAAAATCCACGCAACAATACCTAACACAACCGCAGAGCTCGCCAATATAATAATATGACGCCGTGTGAGACCTGACATAAGAAGTAACCCTCCCCAAATCGCCAACAGCACCACCGATGAACCAAAGTCCGGCTGCAAAAACACGAGTAGAAAAGGGACCACGAAATATATCCCTGTAATGAGCACGTGCTTGAAGCGAGCAATCTCAACATGACGCTTGGAAAGATATTTCGCCATAACGAGAATTAATCCCACTTTCATAATATCGACTGGCTGCAATGACAAGGGACCGAAATCGAACCAACTACGGGCACCGTTAATCGTATCCCCAAAAGGAACCAGGAGGAGAAGCAGAAGAACACATGCAGTGTAAAGTAACAACACACGACGTGAACTCGTAATGGTCTGCAAATCAATCAAATGAACGAACCACATCGTCGCCAATCCTATTATAGTAAAAATAAGATGACGCAAGGCGAGAGAATTATCTGCCCCGATGCTATTGATAGTCAGCGCGCCAAATAACGTCAGTAATAAAATAGGGACGAGAATAAATGGGTCCCAGACCCAATGGCGTCTCCACCAATATGAAATGCTTGTTACCATACCCACGAGTATACGCTCCTGCTGGCGAAATTCAAGAAGCTATTATGAGAGAAAGGACTAGGGCTGATTCTTCTCGAGAAATGGATTGATGCGTGGGATGACATCAGCTTGAGCGGGTGGTGCAGTGAATGGCACTGGCCAGGTGAAGAAGATATCTTTGGTTTGACCTTGGTCAAGTCTCTGAAGATAGGTGTTACTCGCGGCCATAATGTTGCCATCAGCGTCGTACACAGCAACCACAAATTCGATGTCGTATAGTGGATCAAAAGTGGTATTCTGCACCTGAGCTGTTAATTTCGGATTCGTATCGAGACGCTCCCACACAAGCCCGTCCACGACAATCTGTACGCGCGAAAACTCTTCATCGGTATCTACCCATGGCACCTGGCTCCAACGCACCTCGAGATTAGTGAAGTGAGGCAAGCGATTCCCTACTTTAATATGCGGCAGGAATATAAGGGTCTCTTGATTGGGCCCGAGGAACGTAACTCCCGACTTCTCTGCAATGAGAATATTCTTCTCATCGTATACTTTAAAAGTGTAAGGGATTTGAGGTATTCCTGAGGCGATATTCTGATTCTCTACCTGTGCAATCACATGATACACCTCATCCGTTACGGGCACAGCACGAGCGAATCGCACAATAGGATCGATCACATCTGCGCTACAGAACAGATCACAGACACCACCACAATCGACGCCTTCTTCGTCCTGATTCTGGATTCTATCAAAGCAGGTCTCGGGACGTGTAAAGAATATTCTCCACACAAAGAATGCAATAATCGCAAGAACGATAATTACTAGGGTTAAAAAATATAGAACTTTCCTCTTCATCGCCCACGCTGACATATAGAAACATTATACCTTATTTTGAAATAATAAAAAAAACGAAATACATACGTATTTCGTTTTTTAGAGGATATCCAAATTTTAGAGATATCCAAATTTTAGAGCTGCAATCATTCCCCCCAAGAAAACAAGGGCAAATCCTATTAATACCCAACGCAATTCAGCACTCACAGGAGAGGTAGATGGTGTGTTTTTTGCATTATATAACCTCAACGATATCGAATAAAGGATCAAAAAGAAGAAAAGCAAAACGAAGCAGATCATTCCCCAGGCATAAAAGTCCGTTGTCGAGATTGAGCGCCGGGTAAAAAAGCTGCGATATTCAATAGAGCCTCCATGTGTTCTAAAATAGCGTGGAAATGCATAGAAAACCCCTGTCCCACAAGCCAGAACACACCCCAAGCTTGCTGCGGCAATGGACTTATACAAAGATATTTTTTTCATTTATTTTTAGTTTATTAAAAAGTTTTCTTTTATAATAGATTAGTGTAAAAAGCATGTCAATAACTGTGGCCCGCACACCAAATTATTAGCAAAGCAAAAAAAATACCCAACACCGGATACCATACCAAGTTGTGATCTGTTCTTCGTATCGCCTGTGCTGAGATATAGAAATATCATAGCATGCCTCACAAAATGCGTTATTTTTTAAATACACCAAATCCTCCGCCGCCCGTTCGATCATTATGAGTATTTGCCATTCCAGTAGTTTTTAAAATTTTAATGGAAATTTCTTCACCGCCTTCTTTTATTAAAAGATATTGCGTAGCCTTTGCATCTTCTCCAGATATATACATTTCTGAGTATTCTTTTGGGTTATATCCATTTGCCAATAATTCACTAAAATCAGTTACTTTTTCTAAAAGAATATTACCAGTATCAATAAAAGTCTTGCCGGTATCTGGATTTGGAGGGAATGATTCTATTGCCATAGAGACATTATACCCTATTCATAATCCCATGTCTCGAGGTTACATATCTTTAATCCCTAAAGACCTCTTTTTTGACCGTAAAGTTTCTGTGACAATTTCTTCTGCCTTTGAAAATCTCTGAGAATTAAGTTCTTTCTTTTTAATAAGCTCTTCAATGCTTTCAAGATATTCTTGAATTATTTCGTTTGTCTTGACATCAAGAATATATAAGCCCGATAATCGCTTTGACTTATTTTTTTTCGATCCGATAACATGAGTAGCACGATCCCAGTCTTGATCACTATAATCAGGAAATACAGGCGGTGGTATAAGGGTCTGTTTTTTTATATAAAGGTCCGTTTTATACTTTTCAATAGCATCAGATATTACAACTGTACTAAGAAACATGTCAGTAATTACTTGATGATGAACTTCATGATTTTTCTGTTTTTTATAAAAATACCAACCCAAAAATCCCGCAGAAAGAACTCCGAAAGCTGGGGCCAGCAACGGAATCACTATTTCTATAAAAATTTCTAAACAAGTCATATGATTAAAATCTATCTCAAATTCAGAACGTTGGCGACGACCTACTTTCCCCATAAAGAGTATCATCGGCTCAACAAGGCTTAACTTCTGGGTGCGGAATGTATCCAGGTGTACCCCTTGCGACATATCACCAACGTTCTAGTTTCGAGATGCTTTTTGCATATCTGTGTATTTTTTTATCAAATGACCTCGTGCTCTCTGTTCATCAAAAGTCTGATATTGCATAAAATGATATATGTTTTCCACTCATTGTGTTGGGCGTATGATTTTCTGAAATAAGTAATTATAAATTACTTGTATAACTCAGATTTCCTAATAGGGGATGGATCAATTAGTACACCTCGGCTCAATACATTTCTGTACTTTCACCTAGTGCCTATCAACCTAGTCATCTCCTAGGGATCTCATAACGATACCTCATCTTGAAGTGGGCTTCCCTCTTAGATGCTTTCAGAGGTTATCCCTTCCCGACTTAGCTACCCGGCGGTGCTTCTGGCGAAACAGCCGGTAGACCAGCGGTCAGTCCACTCCGGTCCTCTCGTACTAGGAGCAGCTCTTCTCAAGTATCAACGCCCGCGGTAGATAGGAGACCAACCTGTCTTGCGACGGTCTGAACCCAGCTCGCGTACCGCTTTAATTGGCGAACAGCCAAACCCTTGGGACCTTCTCCAGCCCCAGGATGCGATGAGCCGACATCGCTGCGTTGTTTTATACGAATACATTACCAATGTATTCGACCATTGTTACCAATGGGATCGGACTATATCTTCACCCTCTTTTATATAAAAGGAGGGGATTGGCGTGTAGTCTCTGAGGATTCTCCATAGTATTCAATAATAGGAATACCTTAGAAGTCTTTCCTGCTGATTGTCCCTTAGTAAGATTTTCTAACCTAATATCAGCTCACTCTTTCAAGTCACTGTTGAGGTTCTCACTATTGATTCTCAAGGCTCGGGAGTTCCAGCATATAGCCAATTTGTTTTTGTAGTACATCTCTGTTCTAGGCACCCCGATGTTGTTTGTAACAAAGTTAAGGTGCCGAACCGTGCCGTCGATATGAACTCTAGGGCACGACTAGCCTGTTATCCCCGGGGTAGCTTTTATCCGATGATCTTCAGCGCCATCTCAAGGCAACTGTCGGTTCACTAAGCTCTGCTTTCGCACCTGCTCGGGATGTCCCCCTTGCAGTCAAGCTGGTTTATGCCTTTACACTATCGACACGGTGTCCATTCGCGTCTAACCAACCTTTGTAGGCTCCTCCGTTACTCTTTAGGAGGAAAGCGCCCCACTCAAACTACCCGCCACGCACTGTCTCTGTCCGTTTTTGCCGTCCAGGTTAGACTATGCCATCAATATGGGTGGTATTTCACTGGCGACTCATATACAACCGGAATCGTATAATCAAAGTCTCCCACCTATGCTGCGCATATTAATAACATAGCCAATACGAAGCTGTAGTAAAGCTCCCGGGGTCTTTTCGTCTAACCGCGGGTAGGCGGCATCTTTACCGCCAATGCATTTTCACCGAGCAAGTCCTCGAGACAGTTTCCCAGTCGTTACACCATTCGTGCGCGTCAGAACTTACCTGACAAGGAATTTCGCTCATGATTTCCTTTTATATCTTTATTTTACCTAAAGACGTGCACGTCATGGACTCTAACTTATCCCTCTTTTATCCTGTCTAAGAAATAAAAGTAGGGCCGCGGCGTTGGTCTCTATTTGACCGCGATTTTGACTAAACATACATCTCTGTATGTAAGGTAGCTTGTGTTCTATTTACCCTATAATCGGTCCCAGTCATAGTGGCAACAACATCTCTTTAGGAAAGAGTTATTGCCACAACCTTAGGACCGTTATAGTTACGGCCGACATTCACCAGGGCTTATATAGCCCAGCAACAACCGAAATTGTCACCCTCCATATTTAACCTTCTGGCATTGGTCAGGCGTCACCCCCTATACATCCTCTTACGAGTTCGCAGGGAGCTGTGTTTTTGGTAAACAGTCGCCAGGAATACTTTCGCTGCGGCCTTCTCTCCGAAGAGAGTTAGGCAGACCTTATTCCGAAGTTACGGTCGCTTTTTTGCCGAGTTCCTTGAGGACCCCTCACTCGTTCGCCTTGGTCTTCTCGACCCTCCCACCTGTGTCGGTTTGCGGTACGGTCAGTACTCTTCTGAAGTTTAGAGGATTTTCTTGGAAGGCTCTTCGTAAATGTTCGTTACCCGAAGGTAATTTCCATGCTCTAGATGATCGTATGTGTATTCCGGATTTTCCTAGAATACCGATCTTGTAGTACAAACGCCAATCCGTTAAGGCGCATTTACTTATTTCCTCCGTCTCCCCATCACAAAGGTACTGGTCACGGAATATTAACCGTGTGTCCATCGCGTTCGGCTTATCGCCATTCGCTTAGGCCCGACTAACCCGCGGCTGATCAACATAGCCACGGAAACCTTGGGATTTCGGCGCACAGGGATCTCACCTGTGTTGCGGTTACTTGTGCCAACATTCTCACTTGTCAACGCTCCACTATGGGTTACCCCTTTAGCTTCAACGCAGATGACAACGCTCTCCTACCACTTATACAATAAATTGTACAAATCCGCAGATTCGGTACAACACTTGAGCCCCGATCATTTACGGCGCAGAATCTCTAGATCAGTGAGCTGTTACGCTATCTTTAAAGGATGGCTGCTTCTAAGCCAACCTCCTGATTGTCGAGGAAATTCCACCTCCTTACTTGCACTTAGTGTTGATTTTGGGACCTTATCTGGCGATCTGGGCTGTTTCCCTTTTGTCCAATGGACCTTCGCGCCCATGGACTAACTGCTACGCTATTAATTCTTGGTATTCGGAGTTTGGTAAGCGCGACGACCCGAAGGCCTATTCGCTACTATCCAGTGCTCTACCCCCAAGAGGAACGCGTAACGCGAACCCAAAAGCTCTTTCGGAGAGAACCAGCTATTACGATGTTCGATTAGCTTTTCACTCCTTACCACAGGTCATCCCCTCGTTTTGCACGGCGAGTGGGTTCGGGCCTCCACGACCTATTACAGTCGCTTCACCCTGCCCATGGTAAGCTCACATCGTTTCGGGTCCTATCCCTGCTACTTTAATTTCGCCCTTATCAGACTCGGTTTCCCTATGACTCCAGTGCATAACACCTTAGCCAGCAACAAAGATAGACTCGTTGGCTCATTCTTCAATAGGCACGCCGTCGAGGACGCAAGCGCCCTCTTCGACTCCTTGTAAACACACGGTTTCAGGTCTATTTCACTCCCCTTCCGGGGTTCTTTTCACCTTTCCCTCACGGTACTCTTCACTATCGGTATGAAAATGTATTTAGCCTTACCAGTGAGTACTGGCAGATTCCTCCGAGCTATTCGTGTCTCGGAGTACTCAGGAGCAATGAAAAAAGTTATTTCAATTTCGGATACAGGGCTATCACCTTCTGTGGCGTACCTTTCCAGGTACTTCTCCTATCAAAATAATTTGTAACTTTCTCTCACGTTGACGAGCATGGCATGATCAAACCGAAATTCGATCACACCATGCTCACTATGAGCATCATTGTCCTACAACCCCCAACAGCTTGCGCTATCAGGTTTGGGCTTGTTCCGTTTCGCTCGCCGCTACTCAGGAAATTCCTATTGGTCTCTTTTCCTCTGGGTACTGAGATGTTTCACTTCCCCAGGTGAGCCCCTCACAGCAGTTATCTCTGCAAGGTCTCTGGCCATAACGCCAGAGGGGTTTCCCCATTCGGAGATCTCCGGGTCAAAGGTTGATTATCACCTCGCCGAAGCTTATCGCAGATAGTCCGCGTCCTTCATCGCCATTTTCATCCAAGGCATCCACCGTGTGCTCTTGATTTCCTATTAGGAAATCTAAGTTACCACAATATTTGTGTAATTTGTTTTTACTTACTTGTGTGAAAATACATATACCCGAGTTTACGAAAAAACGTTGTGTTTATTTCGTTCTCTTTAATTTGGGTGATAACAATATTACTTGTTATCCATATATATTTTATGCAATATGAGACTTTCAATGTTCGATCTGTCCTGGAAAAAGATAGGGAGAGAAATGCAAAACGTATCACCTCATATTGTGAAATATGAGAGAGATAGAATGCGTTCCGCTCGCAATCTTTATATAACATTTCTGGAAGGTACAGCTAGTGAGTATACTGATATTTAAAAAGAGTGCAAGCATTTATTTTCTCTATGCTCATGCAAAATGCATCACCCACCATAATCTATGTACAAAAACCAAAAACACCCACATGATGTGAGTGTTTTTTCTTAGTTCTTAGTAACTTTTTTCAAAATTTAGAAAGCTCCGATAAGTTCAAAGTTGTAAATGATTGGAACTGTAGGATCACAAACATGCGTAAATGTAATTTCTTCAACAGGATTAATTCCAGCCGTCATGAACCAGTTTTGTGCGCGACCATTAAAATCTGTCCCTGAACATGCCTGTATATCAGTGGAAGGGAATGGATCAACACCACTCACTCCTTGTAAATGTGGGTACAACACCCCATTGATCGATTGAGGTAAATAATTCATAAGACCATTTGGATGAAGACCTACGACGCTACCAATATTACTCTCCGTAGTACCATCAAAATATGAAATACTCTCCATTGTTACATCCCCTAAATTAGCATTTCTAATTTGCTTCAGAGTTGCATTAACGTTTGGGATTGCACACAGTGGTGCTTGCATGAGATTACCCATGCTGATATTAGGATCATTAGCGAATGGAGCAACAACACCAGACGTGGGACATGTGAACGGCTGATCATATGCAAGCATTGTTACCGTAGTTCCATCATTAGTGTCAACCCTAAACGCCTGATTATCATTCGCTGTAATCCTAAATATTGGAAACTCTGCACTATTATCCGGATTACCACTCTCTACAGGACAATTCTCTGATTCAATTCCATCAACAGTACCTCCAACATATGTCATAAAGGTAAGATCTGTCGCTGCGTCATCGAGATACCCATTCGCCTCAGCCCATCCAACCTTATCGAATACCAATGTCTCTGCATCACCGAATGTTCCGGTAATGAATTGAATGACATCACCCGAGAGATCTGACCAGACCGTATTATCTGCACACAATTCACCAGCAATTTCACCAACAACAGCTCCTGTTCCATCAAGGATCTGGATACGTGCCATTTCGACTCCTGCAGTCGGGCATGCAATAGGTGCTCCGTCTTTGGTATAGCTCATAGTGAAGTTGAACTCTGGCCCATTGTCACCTTCAAAGTTAGTGAATGTCTCGATACGTGACTCTGGCCCTGAGCCCTCCAACGGCGTCACCGTCTCATCATCATCATTCTCCTCATTACATGATAGTGGCGTTGCTGCAGCTTCTTCT
>Ga0114955_1000376_pt1 | contig 23404 bp, 23 predicted proteins | sample Porto_5metaG_FD_87302 | JGI IMG/M metagenome (GOLD analysis project Ga0114955, IMG submission 87302) | Marine algal microbial communities from Porto, Portugal - Porto_5 metaG | ecosystem: Host-associated > Algae > Red algae > Unclassified | place: Portugal: Porto | collected 2015-02-02 | reverse complement strand
TCTAATTTTTCAACGTAAATTTCTTGTCCTTCTTCTACTTTGATTTGTTTTCCACCTGTTTCAATAATAGCAAACATACTTTGCACCTCCTATATTATAAGTCACGCCATATATAGGTGACATCATCATTAAGTAAAGCGTTCGCACTCTTCGTTGTTTCATTCGTGATTCGAATCATTTATCTAAATAAACTCATCTCTCACTTATTTCAACGCCTCGATTGTCAATCGCTTTCTTTCTAATGACTTTTAACTTGAGTAAAGCGTTCACTTCACTTCAAATCAATTTGTACTTAAACCTATATTTGAGCGGTTGTATGTAGCCTGAAACTACTCAACTACTGCATCTTACCATTAGTTATATTCTACTGTCAATCTTGTTTTGAATTTTTCTCATAAACTTTAACATAATAGGATACAGAATAATTAACAATATCAAATTAAGAATGAATGTTGGTAGTAATCTTAATAATAAGAACTCCAATAAGTTAAATTGGATAAACCCTATTACACCATAAATGATGGCTACATAAATTTCTAAAAATATAGTACTTAATAGAATTATAATGAACAACATCACTGTGTCTCTGTAAAATATTTTAAAGAGTCTATCCATAATAACTACTGCTAAAATGTAACCAAACATATACAATCCGTATATGCTTCCTAAATACAAGTCAGTAATAAGTCCGAAGAATATTGCAAGTATAACAGCTACACCAAAACCTCGGTATATCGTTAAAATTAATAAATACATTAAAGTTAAGTGTGGCACAAATATAACGTCAACTTTACCGAAATGCATTGGGATTACTATTCCTATCACTGTATCTATATAGAATAAAATAATCCCAATTAAGAAATAATAAATTCCCCGCATTAGTTATCCCCGCTTTCGTCATCGGGAATTGTTGAAGCATCACGTTTTGCAACATATACATGACTTAAATCAGATAAATCTGCACCTGTTTTCACTCTTACTTCTTTTGCTAAACCATATTGGTCATTTTCAACACTTGTAACTTCTCCTATGTATAAACTGCTTGGAAGTTGATCGGCTAAACCACTAGTGACTACTTTATCTCCCTTAGAGATACTATCTTTATTATTGATATCACTAATAACTAGCTCTTCGTTTTTTGCATCATAGTGATCGATTAATCCAAATACATTTTTAGATTTATGTTGAATATTCACAGATAGTTTACCAGCACGTGTATTTGTTGATATTAAATCTACTTGTGAAGAAAATTGGTTAACTTTAGTTGTTCTACCAACAAGTCCTTCTGAAGTCATAACTGCCATGTTATTTTTAATTCCAGCTTTTGATCCTTTATCAATTACAATCGTATTCATCCATTGATCCGGATTTCTAGAAATAACTGTTGTAGATATCGGATCATATTTAGATATATCTTTCATATCTAGTTCTTTTTTAAACTTCTTATTTTCAGCCTCTAATTGTTGATTTTTGGCTTCTAATTGTTTAATTTTATTCTTCGTTTCCTTTGATTCACCCTGATTAAAAAAATTACCAATAGCTCCAGTAACAAAATTCACAGGATAACTTATCAGTCGTTGCCCGAAAGATACAGAATCCCCTACATATTGCTCGGGAGGTGATTGAGATTGAGAGCGAATAGACAAACCAATTAATGCAATAAAAACAATTATTGCACATAAAACAACAATGAGTTTGTTATTTTTGAAAAATTTAAGCACCCATAACACCTCTTATAATACTTTAAAAATTTATTCTTCTTTACTATTCTATATTACTGCTGAAATGAAATAAAGCACTAACTCTCATTAAAAAGTAATTTTATTAATGCGTAAGATTAAAAAAATAAAATAAATCTCTCAAGATGCGTTTTGCTCTAGCTTTAGTCTTTTTAATGTTTGTTAACATTGATTAGTTTGTATATAAAACGGTATGTAACTCATTTTTCTTCTATACATAATATTTCAAGCCAATTATTAGTTAAAAATAATAAAAAAGCTACTAACTTAATTAAAGTCAGCAGCTTAAAAGCAAATTATTTCTAATTAATTACTCATTATTTTTTTGTTGTTTTGCTTGTTTTTCTTGTTCTTTACTTTCTTTTTTCTCATCTTCACTATATAATGTTTCTTCTTTTCTCCAACGAGCAAATAGATTTTGAGCTTTAGTTTGTTCGTTGGCACGTTGTTCTTTAGATTTTTCGACCATTGTCCACACCAACCTTTTTATTACTCTATATATAAAGGCTAACTCATTTGGAGCATGATTTCAAACATACACTACAATTAATGTTAATAAGCTTGATTATTTTTCAATTCAATATTTTGACCTAATTCATGTAAATCTTGTTGCATTTCAAATTCATTATTATAAACTCTGATAGAATCAGATCCAAATTTATATATAATAAATTCGTCTCCTCTTTGGCCTGCTAAATATTCATCATTGTAGCCCATTCTACCTATACCTGATACTGACATAAATTCTTTTTTATCTATCATATTAAATACATTCTTTATTTGACTTGTCGGTACGTTTTTAATAATATCATTATCTTCGAGTGAATAACGCTTACCATGTTGTGGTTGTTTAGAATTATTAACAGGGTTATCCATATTTCTTTCTGTTTGATTTGGAGGATTACTTATAGGGTTCCATTCTTGATCTCTTAAAAATGGCGCATACTTTAATGCGATATAAATAATGATTAAAATGGCAATGACTGCTATAATGTTTTTTATTATGCTAAATATGAATCTCATTATATATCCTCCCTTTCCATTTAAACTATTATATATAATCACAACGTAAAAATATATAGGGCTAGGGTTGTATCATAGATATATCTATAGACTGATGTCTTATTTATTAAAATTTATTATGATATAAATATGAGTTTCATGCTGTTAGGAGGTTTCCTTTATGAGTTTATTATCAATCATACTGATTGTATTACTTGTTATCTTACTCTTTAGAGTAGGTGTATCAATATTAAGATTTTTAATATCAGCTGGTATTATCATTTTATGTTTGTATCTTGTTTATCAAGGTATTGTATGGCTTATGGATAATTATGATAATTTAATCGCTTATATTCAATAATATAAAAGCTATGAAAATGAACAGTTTTATTGTGATGTTCAATCTTCATAGCTTATTTTTTTAAGTTATTTTTTAAACGTATTTGATAAAAAATTAAAGAAAATATAACTTAATGCAAGTAATACTCCCCAAATTACACCAACTATAATAGATCCAATAATGACAAGTAAAATGGAATTGTGGGATTTCGTTACCATTGTTCCGATAGTTGTTGTAATTACTATTCCGACTACAGAATAACCAATTGTGTGTAAAAATAATTTCAAATTCATAGCTTGGTTTTTAGCATTTAATCGCATAATAAATATAATTGGAATCAATACACCAATTATAAGAAATATAGTCATTTAAATGACCTCCTGGCTTATCTTTTCTCTTATTATACTATTCATTAAAAATTAATTCTAGAAACAGTTTATTCTTCTTCAAAATACCCTAACTCTACTAAACTTGTGAACTGGTTATCACCAATAATAATATGGTCTAATAAATGTATTCCTAAAATCACACCACATTCCCTTAATCTAAACGTAGTATTAATATCTTCTTCTGAAGGTGTCACATCACCTGACGGATGATTATGAACAACTATCATAGCATTGCACGATTCTTTAATTGCAACATTAAATATTTCTCTAGGATGTATGATAGAACTGTTCAAAGTTCCTATAAAAACACATTTTTGCTTAATAACCACGTTTTTTGAATTTAACAATAAAACATAAAAATGTTCCTGTTCTAAATCCTTTAATTTAGACATCATTAAATCTGCTACATCACTTGGACAAGTTATTTTTACGGATTCATGATGAGATAAACGATTCATTCTTTCACCTAATTCAAATGCTGCTTTCAAAGTAATCGCTTTATAATAACCTATCCCCTTCACTTTAATTAAGTCTTTAATAGAAAGTTTTTTTAAATCTTTAAGTGACGATGTATGACTTAATAATTCATTTGCTATATCAATACTTGAAAATCCTTTTCTACCAGTATTAATTAATATAGCTAACAATTCAGAATTTGATAGAGTGTCAGTACCATAAGTAAGTAAACGTTCTCTAGGTTTCTCTGATGTTGCCATTTCTTTGATTTTCATATAAATATTCCTCCTAAAAAATCATTCAATAGTGGAAAGTAACTAGATACAAAAATAAATGATAAAAATATAAATGGAATAAGCGGAATGCGAGTGATATTGGGATTCAAGAAGATTTTAATGAAGATTGAAATGAATCCTCCAATTATGAAAGTGAAAAGTACAATGTAAAATATATATTCAATAGGTAAAAATAAAGAGAGTATATTAAAGAGAAGAATGTCACCATATCCAATATATTGATGGATAATTAAATAGCAAATATGACTAATGATAAAAGTTAAAAAGAATGAATGTGGAAAAGTGTGATTTGTGAAGAACAATATAAGTAAGAACATAATCAAAAAATGAATATTAATAGAGAAATAATCTATATCATTGAGAGACATAATTAATAAAAATAGATAGATTGTTAAATATATTTGGGGATTAGTATGGATTACATTGTAATAAATCAATGGTATGGGAAGCAGTGCTAGGATCTCACCAATTATATAATTATATTTCAAACGTTTATGGCAGCACCTTGAAGTACCTCTAAGTATGAGGAAACTAAAAATTGGAATTAAATCAATATATTTAATAGTTGTTTTGCAATAATCACATGTTGATCTTGATATTAAATATTGTAATTTTACTTTATCTATCGTCGAGAACTGATATAAAAAACTAAATAGTATCGAAGAGAAAAAAGCATAAACTAACATTAAGCACCCCTTTCAAATACATTATATCACAACAATAAAATAAGTAAATATTATTTAATTGTTATATAATACATAACCAACCTATATGAAATTAATATACAAAAAACTGCCGATACAATTTTTAATTTGTATCGACAGTTTAATAAAGCCTCTTAAAATATAAGGATAATACTGCAACTTACTTATTTATTCAAAATTTAATCTAGCTTTAACTTCACTTATAAAATATAAACTACCAGTAATGACGAGACCATGTCCATTATAATTTTCAATAAACTTCGTATAATCATCAACTAATTCAACATTTTCAATGTTTTTATTCTCGATGATTTCTTCTTTTGCTAAAGCTTTAGGAAAATTAAAATCAGTCACGTAAAATTTAGAAGCAATTTCTTCCAATTTATCTAACATGTCACTAATAGGTTTACCTTTAATTGCTGAAAATAATATATCAATTTGATCTCTGCCATAATAATATTTAATAGTATCAATTAATGCTTCTACACTTTCATTATTATGGGCACCATCAATAATCATTAAAGGTTGATCTTTAACTTGTTCAATTCTGCCTACCCAGTTTACATTTTCGATGCCATCTATCATTTTGTTAAAGTCTAATTCAATAATGCCTGCTTCATTTAATTCAATTAGTGCAGTTATTGCTAATGCAGCATTTTCTTTCTGATGATCACCTAGCATATTTAAAATGATAGTTTCTAATTCATAATCTTTATATCTATAAGTAAATTCATCGTCTTGAGAAACTACAACAATTTCTCTATCCAGTTCAATAGGTGTTGCATTTTGTTCAACTGCATAGTCACGAATATATTTCAAAGCATCTTCGTTTTTCACAGAATATATTATCGGTGTATTAGGTTTAATGATATCACCTTTATCTTTAGCTATATCTAAATAACTATTTCCTAAAATATCAGTATGATCTAAACCTATACTCGTTAAAATAGAAATAATTGGATTAAATACATTCGTTGAATCATTTTTTATACCTAAGCCCGCTTCGATAATAACAAAATCAACAGGGTGTATTTCTCCAAAATATAAAAACATCATCGTTGTAATAATTTCAAATTCTGTTGCATTACCAAGCTCAGTTTCTAGTTCTAAAGTTTCACTTACAGGTTTTACACGAGAGACAAGTTCAACAATCTCGTCATTTGTAATTGGTTGGCCATTTAAACTTATACGCTCATTAAATGTTTCGATATAAGGAGAAGTAAAAGTCCCTACTTCATAATTATTCTCAACCAATGCTGATCTTAAATAAGCCACAGTTGAACCTTTGCCATTCGTACCACCAACATGTATTCCTTTTATATTATCTTGAGGATTATTTAGTTTTTCTAACATCCATTCCATACGTTTCACGCCTGGTTTGATGCCAAACTTCGTTCTTTCATGTATCCAATAAAGGCTTTCAAGGTAATTCATGACACATACTCCTATGATTTTAATTGTTCAATTCTTGCTTTAACACCATCATATTTTTCTTTATAATGCTTTTGCTTTTCTTTTTCTTCATTAATAATTTTTTCGGGTGCTTTATTTACAAAGTTTTCGTTGGCTAATTTCTTATCTACTCGGTCAAGTTCACTTTGCAATTTATCTAATTCTTTTTCTAAACGAGCAATTTCTTTATCCATATCAATTAATCCTTCTAAAGGTAAAATGACTTTGCCTGCTAATACTACAGAAGTCATAGCTTTTTCAGGAATTTCGATATTCACATCTATATTTAATTCACTAGGATGACAGAATCGTTCAATGTAATCAGCATTTTCAGTAAGTGTTGATTTAATATTTTCATCTTTAGCTTGAATCATAATTGGTATCGCTTTAGATAAAGGTGTATTAACTTCAACTCGTGATTGTCTTACTGATTTAATAATCTCAACTAGTTGTTGCATCGTTTGTTTACTATCATCAAACATTAATTCTTGGTTTACTGTAGGCCATGCTGCATTAACAATTGTTTCTCCTTCATGAGGCAAGCTTTGCCAAATTTTTTCAGTAACAAATGGCATAAATGGATGCAACATTCTCATAATACGATCTAATACATAACTTAGTACAGAACGTGTTGTTTGTTTTTGTTCTTCATCTTCACCATTCATTGGTATTTTACTCATTTCAATATACCAATCACAGAACTCATCCCAAATGAAGTTATATAACGCACGACCTACTTCACCAAATTCATATTTATCACTTAAATCAGTCACTGTCGCAATCGTTTCATTTAATCTAGTTAAAATCCATTTATCTGCTAAAGATAAGTTACCAGATAAATCGATATCTTCAACATTAAATTCTTCCCCAATATTCATTAAACTAAATCGTGCTGCATTCCAAATTTTATTAATAAAATTCCACACAGATTCAACTTTTTCTGTTGAATAACGCAAATCTTGTCCTGGTGCTGAACCAGTAGCTAGGAAGTATCTTAAACTGTCTGCCCCATATTCATCGATAACATCCATTGGGTCTACACCATTACCAAGAGACTTACTCATTTTGCGTCCATCTTCTGCTCTAACTAAACCATGTAATAGCACATCATTAAAAGGTCTACGATCTGTGAATTCAAGACCTTGGAAAATCATACGAGCTACCCAGAAGAAAATAATATCATAACCAGTTACAAGCGCATTGGTAGGGAAATAACGTTTAAAATCATCAGCATCAGTATCTGGCCAACCTAAAGTTGAAAACGGCCATAGCGCACTTGAGAACCATGTATCTAAAACATCTTCATCTTGAGTCCAGTTCTCAATATCTTCTGGCGCACTTTCACCTACAAAAATTTCACCTGTTTCTTTATGATACCAAGCAGGAATTTGGTGGCCCCACCATAATTGTCTTGAAATAGTCCAATCACGAATTTCTTCCATCCAACGATTAAAAGTATTTTCAAATCTAGGAGGATAAAAATCGATACGATCATCAGTTTTTTGATTATCTAACGCACGTTGTGCTAATGGCTTCATTTTTACAAACCATTGTGTTGATAAATATGGTTCGACTACAGCACCAGATCTTTCAGAATGTCCTACTGAATGTTCGTGCTCTTCAATTTTAATAACTAAATCTTGCTCTTTTAAATCTTCAACTAGTTGTTTACGACATTCGAATCTTTCAAGTCCTTCATATTTTCCAGCTTTATCATTCATATGACCTTTTTCATCCATAACGATGATGTTTTCTAAATCATGACGTTGACCAATTTCGAAGTCATTAGGATCATGTGCAGGTGTTACTTTCATTGCACCAGAACCAAATTCAATATCGACATATTCATCTGCTAAAATAGGTAGTTCTCTTCCCACAATTGGTAATATAACTTTTTTCCCTATAACATCTTTATATCTTTCATCATTAGGGTTAACAACAATCGCTGTATCACCTAACATTGTTTCTGGTCGAGTCGTTGCAATTTCAATATATCCATCGCCGTCTGCATATGGATATTTAAAATGATAAAACGCACCTTGAACATCTTCATGGATAACTTCAATATCAGATAATGCAGTACGCGCTTGAGGATCCCAGTTAATAATACGTTCTCCTCTATAGATAATACCTTTATTATAAAGATCTACGAATACTTTTTTAACAGCTTTACTTAAGCCATCATCTAAAGTAAAACGTTCTCTACTATAATCAAGTCCAAGTCCTAATTTAGACCATTGTTGGCGAATAAATGAAGCGTATTCTTCTTTCCAATCCCAAGCTTGTTCTAAAAATTTCTCACGACCGATATCATGACGAGAAATACCTTGTTCATTAAGTTTAGCTTCAACTTTAGCTTGAGTAGCAATTCCGGCATGGTCCATACCTGGTAAATATAACGTGTCATATCCTTGCATACGTTTCATACGTGTAATAATATCTTGTAATGTAGTATCCCAAGCATGACCTAAATGTAATTTACCTGTCACATTAGGTGGTGGAATTACTATTGTGTAAGTTTCTTTATTTGTATCTTCTGATGGTTTAAAGTAACCATTTTTCACCCATTCATCATATCTTCCCGCTTCTACTTCGCGTGGATTATATTTTGGTTTCATTTCCATATTGTTGTTTCCTCCTCAAAAAATAAAAAAGAACACCCTTCCTATTATCATAGGACGGATGTTCCGTGGTACCACCTATATTCAAGAAAGTATTTTAGATTAAGATTTTATCTTATCCTATACTTTCGAGCACTCTAGAATTGATTAACGCTCAAACACGCTTTTGCCTACTATCGATACATCTATTCAGCAAAAGAACTTAGTGGGCTACCTTCAGTAACAATTATCTATGTATTTTCACCAACCATACACTCTCTAATAAATAATTAAAACCTACTCTTCCCAAACATTATATTCATTTACTTAATTATAGTATAATGGAAATTCACATAAGTCAATCTATTAGGAGGAATTTTATGAACCCTTGTGCCTTTGGTACTAAAGATCCTATTTATATTGAATATCATGATCAAGTATGGGGACAACCCATGTATGATAGCAAAGATTTATTTAAATTATTAGCCTTAGAATCTCAACATGCTGGACTGTCCTGGCTTACTATATTAAAAAAGAAAGCATCGTATGAGGAAGCTTTTTATCAATTTGAACCTGAAAAAGTTGCATCAATGACTGAAGATGATGTCGATAGATTAATGGATTTTCCTAATATTATTCATAACCGTAAAAAAATAGAAGCTATTATTGGCCAAGCTAAAGGTTATTTAAAAATTGAACAAGATTATGGTAGCTTTAGTGACTATTTATGGTCATATGTTGATGGTAAACCTATAGATTTGGGATATGAAGTACCTGAAGATCGAATTACCGTTGATGAACGTGCAACTCAACTTTCTAAAGATTTAAAGAAATACGGATTTAAATTTCTAGGTCCAGTCACAGTATTTTCATTTTTAGAAGCTGCAGGTCTATATGATGCACATTTAAAAGACTGTCCTCAAAAACCTAAGCATTAATTAGATATAATATATAAGCGCATATAATTGGTATACAATCACACCATTTATATGCGCTTATTATAATTTATTGCTGTCTAGCTCTATATTTTAGGAAATAATTGATTAAAGGCGCTATTAAAAATAATATAAAAAAGATTCTAAATATATGATAACTTGAAATCATAGCTACATCTGCACCAGTTTCAATAGCAACCAACACTATTTGACTCATACCTCCTGGGGCAGCCCCTAGGAATAATTCATTAATAGAATCATGCGTGAATAGATGTAATACACATACCATTATAAATGCAGCTATAATGAGCATTATATTTTGAAATGCAATAGCAACCGCAATTCTTCCTTTTAAATCTGAAAGTAGTCTTGCAATTTGTAATCCTATTCTAATCATATAGATTACTTGTGCAGAAGCGAGTAACCAGTTGTCTAATGCAAAAGTAATATCAGTAGATATATTCCATATAATTAATACAACAATTGGTGCTAATAACTGTTTTGTAGGAAAATTAATTTTTGTCATTAGCCAATATACTAAAATAATGGAGACAATTAATATACAAACTTGCCAAAAATTTAGTACATGAGTTAGCGGTTGTGCTTTAACTATATGTCCTTCACTACTTTGATCGTTTTTAAAGAAATATGAAATTAATGGGACTAAGATGACTACAAATATAATACGTGATGTTTGTGTTAAACTCACTACCAGTATGTTCGCTTTTTTATCTTCTTCAGCCATGACTAACATTTGGCTCAATGCTCCTGGAATCACACTCAATATAGCCGTTTCAGTATTAACTTTAGCTATTTTTTTAAAAAAATAAGCAATTAATAATGCTAAAACTAATAATAATACTGACACTAATACAATTGAAAACCAGCTTGCTTGAATATCTTTTATTACAGTTCTAGTAAAAGTAGAACCAATTTGTACACCTAAACAAATCAATCCGATTTGGCTTAACCAAAATGGCCATTTTATATCTAATTTAAATACTTTAATACATAAAATGGCGGCTATGATAGGACCGAACATAAATGGCAATAAGATATGTGATACTTTTAGAAGCAAACTTATCAACACAGATAATACCAATATTATCAGGTTATTTATATATATTGTTTTCATTCACACACTACCTTTATTAAAGTATCAGGATTTATTATAATTACGTTATTTTATTATACCAATACTAGCTATATATTAAACGAGCCATACTCATTTGCTTAGCAAAAAGTATGGCTCTTTTAATATAATTCAAAACATCAATTTCTATTTTAAATAGTTAGTTATTTTACAATTCGACTTAATGAGTTATCAAAGGCTTGAATTGTTTTTTCAATATCTTCTTTAGTATGTGCAGTTGATAAAAATGTACCTTCAAATTGAGATGGTGGTAAGAATACGCCTTCTTTTGCCATTTCTCTATACATCTCACTAAATAATTTTAAGTCACTTTTATTTGCTTGTTCGAAGTTTGTAACTGGACCTTCATTTAGGAAGTATCCAATCATTGAACCTGCGCGGTTAACAGTAATTGGAACATTATGTTTTGTAAACACTTCTTTTAGTCCTTTTTCAAGTAAGTCACCTAATTCATTGAAATAATCATATGATTCTGGTGTTAATTGACTTAAAGTTTCGTAGCCACTTGTCATTGCTAAAGGATTACCTGATAAAGTACCCGCTTGATAAATATTTCCAACAGGAGCTATTTGATCCATTATTTCTTTTTTACCACCAAATGCGCCTACTGGAAGTCCACCACCAATAACTTTACCTAAACATGTTAAATCAGGTGTTACACCAAAGTAACCTTGAGCACAATTATAGCCAACTCTAAAACCAGTCATAACTTCATCAAATATCAACAGAGAGCCATATTCATTTGTTATGTCTCTTAGACCTTGTAAAAATCCTTCAACTGGAGGAACAACACCCATATTACCTGCTACTGGTTCAACGATGATACCCGCAATGTCATCACCATATTTTTCAAAAGCAAGACGTAAAGATTCAAGATCATTATAAGGAACTGTGATAGTATTTTTAGCGATACCTTCTGGAACACCAGGTGAATCTGGTAAACCTAATGTAGCAACGCCTGACCCTGCTTTAATTAATAATGAATCACTATGACCATGATAGCACCCTTCAAATTTAACTATTTTATTACGTCCTGTATAACCACGTGCTAATCTTAACGTATCTAATGTTGCTTCAGTTCCTGATGATACCATTCTAACTTTTTCAATTGATGGAACTCGATCAATTACTAATTGCGCTAATTTATTTTCTTGTAATGTTGAAGCACCGAAGCTTGTACCATTATCTACAGCTTTGTGAAGATTTTCAATAACTTGTTTATTTTTATGACCTAAAATAAGTGGTCCCCAACTAAGTACATAGTCAATATATTCATTACCATCTATATCGTATATTTTTGAACCTTCTGCATGATCCATAAAAATAGCTGGTGTATCTACTGATTTAAAAGCACGAACCGGGCTATTAACACCACCTGGCATTAAGTCTTCAGCAACTTCCATTGCTTTAATTGATTTTTCATATCCCATTGTATTTGCCTCCTCTTTATTAATCATTTGGTTATTTATCTAAATACTGGCAAATATCTTTAGCAAAGTAAGTAATAATCATATCTGCACCAGCACGTTTCATTGAAACCATTTGTTCCATAACTACTTTTTCTTCATCAATCCAACCATTTAAAGCAGCTGCTTTAGTCATACTATATTCCCCACTTACATTATATGCAACAACAGGAATATTAGTATTATTTCTAACATCGCGAACAATATCTAAGTAACTTAAAGCTGGTTTAACAATCATCATGTCACAACCTTCTTTTAAATCACTTTCTAATTCTCTAAGCGCTTCTAAACGATTGGCAGGATCCATTTGATATGTCTTACGATCTCCAAATGAAGGAGCAGAATCAGCTGCATCTCTAAACGGTCCGAAGAAACTTGATGCATATTTAATACCATAACTCATAATTGGTACATTTTGATATCCTGCATCGTCTAATCCTTGTCTAATTTCTGCTACAAAGCCGTCCATCATATTACTTGGAGCTATGATGTCTGTACCTGCTTCGACTTGAGAAATAGCTGTTTTAACTAATAAAGGTAATGATTTATCATTATCAACATCATGAGTATGATCATCAATGACACCACAATGACCATGGTCTGTATACTCACATAAACATGTGTCTGCAACGATTAATAAATCACTGTACATTTTTTTAGCTATTCTAGTTGCTTCTTGAATGACACCATTATGATCATATGCGCCTGAACCAACATCGTCTTTTTCATTAGGTACCCCAAAGAACATAATTGCTCTAATACCTAAATCATAAGCTTCTTTTATTTCTTCATGTACTAAATTCAAGCTAATTTGATATATACCTGGTAGTGATTTAATTTCACTTTTCACATCATCTTTTTCAACTACAAATATAGGATAAATTAAATCTTCTTTTCTAACATGTGTTTCTCGCACCATATCTCGCATTGTTCGAGAAGAACGTAATCTTCTATGTCTATCAAATTTCATTTTTGTCCCTACTTTCTAATATTTTATCTATTATCGACGCTAATGTTTGTTTATTTGCAACCTTTACTGTTTGATTAAAAGAATGAAGTGTTTCAGCGGTTTGCTTACCAATTGCAAAGTAATGATCAAACTTAGGTATCGGGTCTTCATTAAAATAATAACGCACTGAAGACGAACTTGAAAATGTTAAAGCATCAATTTTTTGATTATTGATTAGTGTTTTCACTTCATTTATATGTTGATAATTAGGTATAGGTTCATACAAGTCAATTTTAACTACATCATTTGTTTTTGATAACTCATCATATAAATACGGTCTAGCTTGTTTACTAGAAGGTAAAAGTATCTTTTGATTATATTCTGAAAATTGATTTATAAATCCTTCTTGTGAATAATCTTTGGGAATAAAATCTACTGATATATCTAATGATTGACAATATTCAGCAGTTTTTTTACCTATTGCAGCTACCTTTTGATAATTTACCAAATTCATATATTTTAAAAAATATTTGACTGCATTTTTAGACGAAAAAATAAGCCAGTCATAGTTATTTTTTAACAAGTTTTCATCAAAATAAAGTGATTGTATGTCTATAAATGGTTTATGAATAATCTCAACCAAATCACTTTGAAATTTACTTGTTTGTGTCATAACTACAACTGGTCTCATTTTTAAGTGTCACCTCGAAGATTATTGTTCTTCATTTAATTTTCTAATAATTTCATAAGCACCTTGTTCTTTTAAAACACGGCTAACTTCTTTACCAAGTTCTATTGGAGAAGTACCTATAGCAGTATGTTCATATCGTTCAGTACCATCAGGTGTCATGATTAATCCTGTAAATTCTATTTCTTTACTGCCATTAATCGTAGCATAACCACCGATAGGAACTTGACAACTACCATCCATCTCAGCTAAAAATGTTCTTTCAGCAGTCACGCATTTTTCTACATCTTCGTTATGAACTTCTTTTAAAAGTTCTAACAATTCAGCATCATCGCTTCTACATTCAATACCTAATGCACCTTGACCAATGGCTGGAAGTAAAATATCTTTATCTAAATAAGTTGTCACTATATCATCTGACCAACCCATACGCTTTAGCCCAGCAGCAGCAAGTATAATTGCATCATAATCTTCAGTTTCTAATTTTTTTAGACGAGTATCAATATTACCTCTAATCCATTTTATTTCTAAATGTGGATATTTGGCTAAAATTTGAGCACCTCTTCTTAACGAACTTGTTCCAACAATGCTTCCTTCTGGCAACTCTCTTAGAGGAGTATGATCTTGAGAAATATATGCATCAAATGGAATTTCTCTATCAGGAATACATCCTAATGTCAGTCCTTCTGGAATTATACTTGGGACGTCTTTTAAAGAATGAATAGCCATATCTATTTCTTTATTGAATAATTCGTTTTGGATTTCTTTAACAAATAAACCTTTGCCACCAACTTTAGATAACTGTTTATCAACAATACGGTCACCTTTAGTTACTATTTCTTTAATTTCTATATCTAAGTCAGGTCGTACTTGTTTCAACTTATCTATAAATTGTTGACTTTGTGTTAAGGCTAGTTTACTTCTTCGAGATCCAACCACTAACTTACGCATTTTGCTGCCTCCTAAACAATCACTCAATCTTATTATATATTTCAATGCTATTAATTTTAACTACTATTAATTATGAGAAATGAGTAGTAAAAAACAAATTAATCATGCATAAACAGAATAAAATAATATTAAAGTATATAAGATATCTTTGAATGAAAACTTTTCTCACTCTAAATATTAAATAAATACCATACAATATTGTAATGATAGTTGAAAAGATAACTTTAGGATCAATAAAGATTCGTTCTCCTACAGAGAAAACACCCCATTGAGCGCCTAAAATAATACTAATTATGAGTATAATCCAACCTGCTAAAGTTGTAAAAAATACAATAGATTCAAGTGTGGCTACACTTCCGATTCTAAAGTATTTTTGATCAAAATTCTTTTCTTTTAAATTACGATATTGAATGATATAAAGTAAACAATTTACAAATGCTAGTGCAAAAAAGGCATAACTCAATATAGCTAAACCTATATGAACAAGTAATAATTCATTGATTACTGCAATTTGCTGAACTTGGCTATGATATCTGTTAGGTTCAAACGTAATCATTGCCATAAGGATAAAACCAATTAAATTTAAAAAGAAAACAGAAAAATTTAATGTTTTTATTAAATTCAAAATCAGTGATATTGAAATAATAATCCACGTCAACGAGAAAAATACGTCGAATAAAGAACCTAATGGCACATGTTTTGTTTGTATAATAAAAACAGATAAAGAGATTGTTTGTAAAACCCAAACAATCCCTAATGTATACATGCCAAATACTCTAATCTTATGACTTTTACGTACAAAATCTAGAAAATAGCAAACAATGCTTATCAAATATATAATTAATATTATTTCATGAAATCTAATAAACAGGTTTTCTTGCATATCATCACCATATTAATATGCTTATTCAAAACTAAAAATTCGACGAGCCGAAATTTCTTTAGCCTTACTTTCTTTGTGCTGTCTTGCTTGTTCATAAGGATTTTCAGCTTCTATGTCAAAAATGCTTTGAAAGAGCTCTAATTTTTCGTTACTTTTCTTATCACTACTTAATTCTTTAGCCTGCTTAATAGGATCTTTTAACATTTGGTTAATAATACTTTTCGTATGTTTAGAAATGATTTTTCTTTCTCTTTCTGATAAATCAGGTAACTTTCTATCAATACTTTCCATAGTCTCAGATTGAATATTCATTGCTTTTTCACGTAATGCTCTAATAACTGGTACCACACCTAACATATTTACCCAGTCATTATGAGTTTCAATTTCACTAGGTATTTGCTCAACAATAGTTTGTGCAGCTAACTGACGTTCTCTTAAGTTCGCATCTACGAGTCCTTTTAAATCATCTACGTCGTAGTTGAAAATATTGTTAATGGCATCAATACCTGGTTCTATGTCTCGTGGAACTGCAATATCAACGAGTAATAAAGAATCTAATTTACGATGATTAGCAATAGATTCAATCATATCGTTGGTAATGATATATGATTCTGAGCTTGTAGAACTGATGACAATATCAGCATGTTGTAATAAAGTTGATAATTCATCTAAAGATTGATAGTTGACTTGATGTTTTTCAGCTAAGATTTTAGCTTTACTCAAAGTTCTATTAACAATAGTTATATCTGTAATTCCTGATCCTAAAAGATTTAAGAGTGATAATTCACTCATTTCCCCTGCACCAATAATGACAGCTTGTTTGTGTTTTAGTTTTCCGAATACCTTTTTAGCTAATTCAACAGCTGCATATGAAACACTAACAGCATTATCTGCAATATCAGTTTCACTATGCGCTTTTTTAGCAAAAGTAATTGCCTGTTTAAATAAATGATTAAAAATTGTTCCTGTTGTACCTGTTTCTTGAGCTAAGAAAAATGCATCTCGCATTTGACCAAGAATTTGTGTTTCACCAAGTACAATAGAATCTAATCCAGAAGTAACTCGCAATAGATGTTCTACTGCTTCGTCCCCCACTTTAACTTCTGACATATCTTTAATATCATCTACTTCAAATCCAAATTTACGTGCTAAAAATCTTTGGACGTAATAACGACCTGTATGGATTTGATCAACAACGGCGTATACTTCAGTACGATTACATGTAGATAAAATAACATCTTCTAAGATGGACTTAGTTTCATATAAATCTTCATGGGCTAATCGTAAGGCATCATCTCTGAAAGCAACCTGCTCTCTTAGTGCTACATCAGCAGTTCGATGATTAATGCTTATTGCTATAAAATGCATTTATAACGCCCTCCATATACTTACAATAACACAAGTATAACACATTTGAATCTTTTATTAAGTCGATTGCTCAAATAAATTAGAAAGATTCTAATCTACATTCAATTTTTTGTCAAAATTGTTACTAATTTCTTTATACCTCATAAAAATATTGTATATATTGAAATGTTTCTGTGAATATTTAAAGTAATTATAAATAAGACTCGATAAGATCCCAAATTTGTTGTTGTTTATTATTTTTGACAGAAGAATAACTTACAATCGTATCGCCATCTTCTAAATCTAATTTATGTTTAATATTAATTAAATGCTTTTGTACTTTCCCTTTAGGAATTTTATCTTCTTTAGTACATATAATTAGCGTCGGTATATCAAAGTGTTTTAAATAATTATACATGAGCACGTCATCTTCAGTTGGATTATGTCTCAAATCAACAAGTTGGATAACGAGTTGTAATTTTTGACGTGTTGTTAAATATTCTTCAATCATTTTGCCGAATTTTTCACGTTGTACTTTACTTACTTTCGCATATCCGTAACCGGGCACATCTACAAACACAAGCTGGTCATCGATATTAAAGAAATTTAATGTTTGAGTTTTACCAGGTTGTTGTGAAGTTCTTGCCATGTTTTTACGACCTATCATACTATTAATAAATGATGATTTCCCCACATTTGAACGTCCGCTTAATGCAACTTCTGGTACTTCTGTTTCTGGGTACTGTTCTTCTTTGACAGCACTTATAATTAAATCTATATTATTAGGATTAATTTTCATTGGTGATCCTCTCTTTACTTATTTCTCACATTAACACTTTACCATTACTCCTATATTAATGTCATCCTACATTTTCAAATAGAAGTAAATCACTCATTTTCTAAACAAAAAAATAGAGCCACAAACATGTGACTCTATTTAAACGTTATTTATGCTGATGTTTTACTATCATTAATTAGATTACCTTCTGAATCATATAATTCAGGTTCAACTTCATCATTGATTGTTTTTTCGGTAATGACGACTTTAGTAACATCTTCTGATGATGGTACATCGTACATAATATCAATTAGTGCTTCTTCAATTATTGAACGAAGACCACGTGCCCCTGTTTTACGTGCAATAGCTTTTTCACTAATAGCAGATAAAGATTCATCGCTAAATACTAATTCAACGTTATCTAATTCAAGCATTTTAGTATATTGTTTAACTAATGCATTTTTAGGTTGAGTTAATATATTTTTAAGTGCATCTACATCTAGCGTTTCTAAGTTAGCTACAATTGGAACACGACCGATAAATTCTGGAATTAAACCATAAGACTGTAAATCTTCTGGTCTAATTTGTTCTAGTAATGCTTCTTCATCATATTTGTCTGCTTCATTACTAGCAAATCCAATTACTTTTTCACCTAAACGACGTTTAATTACTTCATCGATACCATCAAATGCACCACCAAGGATGAATAAGATATTTGTAGTATCAATTTGAATCAATTCTTGGTTCGGATGCTTACGTCCACCTTGAGGAGGTACACTAGCAGTCGTACCTTCTAAGATTTTTAATAGTGCTTGTTGAACACCTTCACCGGAAACATCTCGTGTAATTGATGTATTTTCAGATTTTCTTGCAATTTTGTCAATTTCATCAACGTATATAATACCTTTTTCAGCTTTGTCTATATCAAAGTCTGCTGCTTGAATTAAGCGTAATAAGATATTTTCAACGTCGTCACCAACATAGCCAGCTTCAGTTAAACTAGTAGCATCTGCAATTGCAAATGGAACATTTAATGTTTTAGCTAATGTTTGTGCTAATAATGTTTTACCACTACCTGTTGGTCCGATTAATGCGATATTACTTTTTTGTAATTCAACATCATCTTCATTAGGGCCTAGTTGTTGAATACGTTTATAGTGATTATATACAGCTACAGATAAAGCTTTTTTAGCCTTTTCTTGACCGATTACATATTCATTTAAATGGTCCATAATCTCTTTAGGAGTTGGTAATTCTGTTAATTCTTCTGAAGAATTTTGTGCTAATTCTTCTTCAACGATTTCTGAGCATAGTTCAATACACTCATTACAAATATACACGCCACTTCCTGCAACTAATTTCTTAACTTGATCTTGATCTTTACCGCAGAAAGAGCATTTTAAATTTTCTTCATCTTCATTGAATTTGAACATTCTTTTCTACACCCCTATTCCATAAAGACTATACTAGATAGCATTCTATAATGCAACATAATAACATTCAATTTATTTGCTTAAAAAATAGGAAAGAGTGGGACTGAATTCAAACTGTTATAGATTGAACTCATGGCCCCACCCCACAAGATAGATTATCTTATTAAACCTTCCAATTATTAATATAAGAATAATAATATTAAATGTTTGTTGCTGTAGAGGATATCTATAAATTAGTCTTCTTTACTACCTTCAACTAATTTTGCATTATCTTTTAATAAGTCAATTACTTTTTGAATACGAACATCGTTTTTCACGATATCAGTATTACCTAATGTGTTTTTAATATCTTCTACAGAGATATTAAATTGTTCGCTCATTTTTTCTAATTCTTTATCGATATCTTCGTCAGTAACTTCGATATTTTCAGCATCAGCAATTGCAGTTAATGTTAAGTTTGTTTTAACACGTTGTTCTGCATCGTCTTTCATTTGTTCTCTTAATTGAGATTCATCTTGACCTGAAATTTGGAAGTAAGTTTGTAAGTCTAGACCTTGTTGTTGAATTCTTTGGCCAAATTCTTGAACCATACGATCTAATTCTGTATCGATCATTGCTTGAGGAATGTCGATAGTAGCATTTTCAGTTGCTTTGTTAATAGCTTCTTCTTTTTCAGTGTTTTCAGCTTCTGTTGCTTTTTGTTCAGCTAAACGTTTACGTAAATTTTCTTTGTATTCATCAACTGAATTTGCTTCAGAATCTAATTCATTAGCTACTTCATCGTCTAATTCAGGTACTTCTTTATATTTGATTTCATTTACTTTTGTTTTGAATGTAGCTTCTTTACCAGCTAATTCTTCAGCATGGTATTCTTCTGGGAAAGTAACTACTACATCTTTCTCTTCTCCAGTTTTCATGCCTTCTAATTGTTCTTCGAAACCTGGGATAAATGAACCTGAACCAACTTCTAAGTCGTAACCTTCAGCTTGTCCACCTTCAAATTCTTCACCATCAACTGAACCGCTGAAATCAATATTAACAGTGTCGCCATTTTCAACAGCGCCATCTTCTTTAACAACCATTTCAGCCATATGACTTAAACTATGGTTAATTGATTCATCTAATTCTTCATCAGTTAATTCAGTTTCTTGTTTTTCGATTTCTAAACCTTTGTAGTCACCTAATTTAACTTCTGGTTCAACAGTTACAGTAGCTTCAAAAATGAAATCTTTACCTTTTTCAATTTGAGTTACATTAACTTCAGGTTGAGCAACAGGTTTAATATCTGTTTCATCAATTGCTTCACCATAAGCTTCAGGTAATAAGATGTCTACTGCGTCTTGATATAACGCTTCAACGCCAAAACGTTGTTCGAAAATTGGACGAGGCACTTTACCTTTACGGAATCCAGGTACATTAATTTGTTTAACTACTTTTTTAAATGCTTGATCTAATGCTTTATCTACTTTTTCTGCTGGAACAGTAACTGTTAATAATCCTTCGTTACCTTCCTTTTTTTCCCAAGTTGCTGTCATGTATAAATACCTCCATGAATAACTATTTTATTTTTTCAACTTCCCTATTATAGCATAGGTCAATTACGTACACAAACATTGAAATTGCAACGTTTGTGAAATTATTTACTACTTATTTCAATTAAATTTCACGTTAAATGATTTATTTCTCTTTTGCAAGAAATTAAATTCGAATTCAACTTTCTAATTGTTTTATAAAAGTTAATGCCTCTTCTTTCGCCACATTCTTTTCTATACCAATCATTCCTTTAAAATAAACATCATATGCATTTATCCATTCATCAATGGAAAACATTTCTTCTATATTAAGAGGATATAATAATATAGAATGATTGTTCATAACGTGGTTCGCCTCGTCTACAATATGTAAAGCGCCGTCTTCTAATTGATTAATCACTTCAGGTATAATTTGAGTTTTCATAGTTGTATGTTCAAGACCTGATAAATCTTTTGGTTTAATGTCTGATGTATAACCGTATTTATCAACTCTTATAGGCTCCTCTGATTGAGCGAATCTTAAATACTCTATCATTAAGCTTATAATATTGTTTTCAAAGGAATAATTGTTTAATAAATAATTTATCGATTCTTTAAAGTCAAAATGTCCATTGTCTATTAATTGAAGTAAGATATGGGTTTGTTCTCTGGTACTTAAGTGATTAAATTCAGTTAAAGATTGTGAAAGTTGTTGTTTATTAGATTGTAACTGAGCTTGTGCATATTCTTTTAAAGGAAATAACTCCATTCTTGTCTTATGATCACGCACTTCATCTATAATTTGATTTATGACTTCAACAGCTTCATAGTATTGTTCTAATCCATTTAAACTTTTAACGTAATAAATCATTAAATCATCATATCTGTTTAAACCTTTTTTTAATAAGATGATTGCTTCTTCTCTCAATTCTAAAAATGCATTCATTTGATATAACATGTTGCATTTTGTCATAGCCAAATTTTCATCTAAATCGAATTGACTTTCATATTGTTCAAATAGATTATACATTTCATCAAAATTTTGCGTTAACTCAGCTTGTTTGATTTCTTTTTTTAATTTTCCCTCTGATAATGGAAACGGAATGATATCTGACATTCATTTTGCACCTCAATTATTATAAATCTTGAAGAATTAATGCACTCCATGTCTCAAAGTCATCATAAGATTCAATTTTTCCTTTTTCAATCCATTTAATTCTTAAAGTGTCTGTTTCTTTAGCTTCTACATCGTTAGAATTCACAGTGATTTTAAAAACAACACCCATGTGAACTTTACCAACGTCGTTATTATCGTCATTTATGAATCCAATATATTCCATATTTTGAGAATCTTCTGTAGATAGACCTACTTCTTCTTCTAATTCTCTTTGAGCGTTGACTCGTAATACTTCATTGATTGAATCTGCTCCGACAACATCATTCATGTGTCCACCTACACCTATAGATGATTGTCCATGTAAACGTTCTTCTCCTCCACCAGATAGGCGTTCATAAACGAGAATTTCGCCATTTTGGTTTTCTAAAAGACAATATGAGATAAGTTGTTTATAGTCTGGGTTTTCTTCCATATCTCCTCTACGTTTAACTTCATAATGACTTAATGAATTAAAAATATTATCGCCTTTTACATCACTTTTCGATAGAAAGCCATTAAACGCATTTGTTTCATTGTCAAAAAGAGTTGTTCTTGGTACTACAATAATTTGCTCATCAAATTTAGACATACTTTTCTCCTTTATACTTACTTTTATGAATTCATTCTATCAAACTTATTTTCAAATCGCGATTTATAACTTTTCATTGTTTTATAAAATTATAGTTAAATATAATATTTGGTCGAAGAAATATAAATAAAAGCTGGGACATCATAAAATGTCTCAGCTTTTATAATTTGATAAAGATTAGAAAGGTTTTCCTATCTTATCAAAGATTAATTTATTTTAAAGCGTCTTTAGCTTTTGATACTAATTCACCGAAAGCTTTGTCGTCTGAAATAGCAATTTCAGATAACATTTTACGGTTAATATCGATGTCAGCTTTTTTCAAGCCGTTCATTAATTTTGAATAGCTCATGTCATGTTTACGAGCTGCTGCATTGATACGTGTAATCCATAATTTACGGAAATCACGTTTACGTTGACGACGGTCACGGAATGCATATTGACCTGATTTCATGACTTGTTGTTTAGCTACTTTATATAATGTATGTTTTGAACCGAAGTAACCTTTAGCTAATTTAATCGTTTTTTTACGACGTGCTCTTGTTACTGTTCCACCTTTTACTCGTGGCATATTAAATTCCTCCTTAGAT
>Ga0114955_1000369_pt1 | contig 23685 bp, 26 predicted proteins | sample Porto_5metaG_FD_87302 | JGI IMG/M metagenome (GOLD analysis project Ga0114955, IMG submission 87302) | Marine algal microbial communities from Porto, Portugal - Porto_5 metaG | ecosystem: Host-associated > Algae > Red algae > Unclassified | place: Portugal: Porto | collected 2015-02-02 | reverse complement strand
TCCAACTCCACCCACACATTCCCATCACGATGCGATTGCACAGCTTTCTCGATAAAGTTCATACCACGCACACCGTCTGTCATTCCTGGGAACTCGGCTGGGTGATAGTCTTCTCCTCGTACGGCTTTGGCAACGCCTTTGTAAATATTACCCATCGCGTCAAAGATGCCTTCTGGATGCCCAGGAGGTAATTTTGTACCATCTAGAGAAACTGCGCTATTGTAGGCGTGACCAGGTTTGAGCACACGCATAGGTTGGCCGTCTTCTAGTAAGTATAAATAGTTAGGGTTTTCTTGTTCCCATTTGAGACCTGCTTTTTTACCATACACAGCGACGGTAAAGTTATTTTCTTCTCCGGTGGCGATCTGGCTAGAGCGTAAAACGCCCTTTGTAAATTCCCCTAGACGTAGTAAAACGGTGCCGTCTATATCCATCTCATTATCTGCATACAAATGGTTGAGGTCTGCCAGTACCGACTTAATTTTATGCCCAGTGACAAATTCTAACATCTGGTAAGCGTGCACACCTATATCACCCAGGCAGCAGGAAATACCAGATTTTTCTGGCATTAAACGCCAGGTCGAGTTACGTTGCTCTTTATCGTGTATTAGGTTATTGATCCACCCTTGGTAATACTGAGCGTCTACTTTTTGAACTTCGCCTATCTCGCCGTTTGCGATCATTTCCTTCATCTGGCGCACCATAGGATAGCCTGTGTAGGTGTGTGTAAGTCCAAAAACGTTGCCTTTTTCTTCCTGGATGGCCTGTAACTCTAGCGCCTCTGCGTGCGTCATCGTCATAGGTTTCTCACAGATCACGTTAAACCCTGCTTCCAGCAGCTGCTTTGCCATAGGAAAGTGCAAGAAGTTAGGCGTGAGAATAGACACCACCTGCATACGTTCGTTTTCGGGAAGCGCAGTTTCTGCAGCGATGAGCTCGCTTAGGTCTTCATAAATTCTATCTGTTGGGATACCAATTTGCGCAGCAAATTCTTTGCTGATGGCTATGTCTGGATTAAAAGCTCCACCTACGAGCTGGTAGGCATCAAACATACTTGCTGCTACGCGGTGTAAAACTCCTATTAAACTATCGCCACCGCCACCTAGGACGCCCCATCTTATTTTGTTACTCATGCTATGCTGTTTTTAATTTGCCGATTTCCATTTTTCCTTCCCTAAAGGATGCGGAAATCGACTTGTTTTATTTTTTATTTACATCTAGTATATGAATGCTTGTCCTAAGAAAAGTCCGCCCTTTAGGGTAAGGGAAAGACTTTTAAGCCCTAATTACTACTACTGTTACTACTCCGTATACTCTATTTTTTCTTCTTTAAACAACACTGCAAATATCACAAATACAGCTGCTGCAAAAATGGCTGGGAATACCCATACAGAGTTCCAGTCGTGACCTTCACCTACAATATTTGCATCGGTAATTTTACCCGCTACATAAAAGCCTACAAGCATACCTACACCATAGGTTGCGAGTGTGATAAGGCCTTGAGCGGCACTTTTGATTTTTGGCCCTGCTTTACTATCTGTATAAATCTGCCCAGACACAAAGAAGAAATCATAACAAATACCGTGTAATACGATACCTGTGACGATCATAAAGAATAGATCTCCTGTGTTTCCGTAAGCAAATAATAAGTAACGTAATGTCCAAGCAAGCATCCCTACGAGGATAGTTTTTTTGAACCCAAATTTCTTAAAGAAAAAAGGAAGTAATAACATAAAAACAACCTCAGATACCTGGCCTATTGATGCAAGCGCCGTAGATTTTTCTACCCCAGACTCCGTTAAAAACGGACTTAAATTTTGATAATAAAAAGCAAGCGGAATACAAATAAGTACTGAAGAAAGGAAGAACACAAGAAAGTTTCTGTCCTTGAGTAATCCTAAAGCTTCGAGGCCTAAAATATCTCCAATAGTTACTTTTTCTCCTTTTGCACTTGGAGGTGTTTTAGGCAAGCTAAAACTAAAAACTCCTAATACAGCAGATGCAATTGCAGTCATCACAAAGGTATTTTTAAGCAATCCAGCTGCGATAGATTCTTGAGAATCCCACCCAAAAGCAAAACTGATTAAAAGACCTGCAACAATCCACCCTATTGTTCCCCATACACGAATAAAAGGAAAATCTTTAGAAGGATCTTTCATTTGTTTAAAGGCTACAGCGTTTACAAGTGCGAGTGTAGGCATATATGCAATCATATAACCTAGAACATAAGGATAAAACACTGCTGAGTCTGTTGCTTGAGACATCATATACATTAATGCTGCACCCACTAGGTGAAGCACACCTAAAATACGTTCTGCATTAAAAAAACGATCTGCTATAAGCCCTATAATAAATGGAGCAATAATGGCGCCCCATGATTGTGTAGAGAATGCAGCTGCAATTTCTCCCCCTTCTGCACTTAGGTTATTACCCATAAAAGTGCCTAACGTGACAAACCAACCTCCCCAAATAAAGAACTCGAGGAACATCATAAAGGATAATTGAAACTTAGTCGTAGATTTCATAGTGGTATTATTTAAGGTTGTCTATTGATTGTTGAACTAATGCTTTGGTAAGTGCAATACCTTCTTTTGGATCTTCTAGCGGCCCTTCATATTCTGTACCTACGTATCCTTCAAAACCACTATCTGCAACGATTTGCATGATACGTTGGTAATCTAATTTTGTTTCCTTACCATTTTCATCAAAGTTATATGACTTGGCCGACACTCCCTTTGCATAAGGCATCATTTCCTCTATTCCCTTATACGTGTCATATTCTAGTACACATGGTGCTCCCCAGCGCTCTCCACCTTCTCTTTTTACACAAAAGTTACCGAAGTCTGGAAGTACGCCTACGGTTTCCATATTTACTTCTTTCATCACAGCCACGAGCTTTGCGCCGTCGCTTGACCATCCTCCATGGTTCTCTATAATGATGCTAATTCCCTGTTCTTTTCCATAAGCTCCTATTGCCGAAAGTGAGGCTACAGAGTACTCGTGCCATTTTTGTGGATCTAGCTCTCCAAAAAGATTTGCTCGTACTGCATGTGCTCCCAGAAGCTTTGCTGCATCTATCCAGTATTTATGTACTTCGATGGCCTGTGCACGTTTTGCAGGATCTGGATCTGCTAGTTCGCCATCATGATCTACCATAACAAGTACATTTTCTATTCCTGCGGCATCAGATTTTTTTTTCATCTCTTGTGCCCAGTTCATTACTTTTTCACGGTAATTAGTCTTGTCTTCTAGTTGTGGATATAATTGAGTTACATACTCTACTCCTGTAAAACCAAGATCTTTGGCAATTTGCGGAAAATCTTTTGGATCCATTGTTCCGTCTTGAAATGGTTTATGAAGTGACCATTGTGCTAGCGAATGTTTGAAAATAGCTACTGGTTGTTGAGAATTTTCTGTTTCTGCTTTCGCGAAAGCGTTATCACCTTCTTTTTTCTGTTCTGTCTTGCAAGAAAGGAGTGTAAATGCGCATAAAAAAGAAGCTAGGAGATATTTTTTCATCATAAAATTTAATTGGAGGGTAGAACTATAACGTTTTCGCCCATGGATTACTGTTAAATCTAGTGTTTGACTAAGGTAACCTTTTTCTCATATTAACAAAAAACAACTTAAAATTTATATATTTGGTAAACTACATCACAAATTTTTTTCATTAATACATTATATAGTGAATACAGCTAACGAAAACGAAACATACGACGCAATTGTCGTAGGCTCAGGAATCTCTGGAGGATGGGCAGCAAAAGAGTTATGTGAGAATGGTATGAAAACGCTTGTTCTAGAGCGTGGTCGTATGGTTAAGCACATTGAAGATTATCCTACCATGCACAAAGATCCATGGGACTTTGAGCTAAAGGGTAATAATACGGTAGAGGTGGATGCTCGTTATGAGAAGCAATCTCGTACTGGATATGTGCACAAAGCAGAGAGTCGTCACTTTTTTGTAGATGATGTTGATCACCCATATAAGGAAACAAAAAGATTTGACTGGATACGTGGTTATCATGTAGGAGGTCGCTCACTGGTGTGGGGACGTCAAAGTTACCGATGGTCTGATATTGATTTTGAAGCAAATAAAAAAGAAAATATCGCGATAGACTGGCCAGTACGTTACAACGATATTGCTCCTTGGTATGATAAAGTAGAAGAATATATCTCTGTTTCTGGAGAGAATCTAGGTCTTGAGGTGTTACCTGATGGTAAATTCTCACCTCCTATGGAGCTTAATTGTGTAGAAGAAGTACTAAAGAAAAACATGGCCGAAAATTATAAAGACGGTCGTTTACTCACTATAGGGCGCGTAGCTCATATTACGGGATCAAAAACGTATGATGGTCGTTCCGCCTGTCAATACAGAAATAGATGTATGAGAGGATGTCCTTTTGGAGGATATTTTTCTAGTAACTCGTCTACTTTACCAGCTGCAGAGCGTACTGGAAATTTAACATTACGTCCATTCTCTATTGTAACAGAGGTGATGTATGATGAAAAAACAGGAAAAGCAACGGGTGTAAAGGTTACAGACCAAGACACGATGGAAAAAATGGAGTTTAAGGCAAAGACCGTTTTTCTTTGTGCATCTGCCATCGCATCTGCTAGTATCTTAATGCAATCTAAGAGTGAACGTTTTCCTAATGGAATGGGTAATGACTCTGGAGAACTAGGACACAACTTAATGGACCACCACTTTAAAGCAGGAGCTACTGCAAAGTGGGATGGTGATCAAGATAAATATTACAAAGGACGTCGTCCTAATGGTGTATATATCCCTCGTTTTAGAAATATAGGAGGAGAGACAGAACAGAAAAACTTTAAGCGTGGTTACGGGTATCAAGGTGGTGCTGGTCGTGGAGAATATCAACCACAAATAGCAGAGGCTGGTTATGGTACAAAGCTTAAAGAAGAGATTCAAAAACCAGGAGGATGGTCCATGAGCCTTATGGGCTTTGGAGAGTGTCTTCCTTACCATGAGAATAAAATGACTCTAGATTATGATGATCTAGATAAGTGGGGACAGCCTAAGGTAAACTTTGACGCAGAGTGGAAAGAAAATGAGTGGGAAATGCGTAAGGATATGATTGCAAGTGCAAAAGATATGCTTAAAAACGCTGGTTTTACAGATATCCAGACTATGGATGATCCTAGTGCTCCGGGTAACGGAATACATGAAATGGGTACGGCTCGTATGGGACGTGATCCTAAGACATCAGTTTGTAACGGTAATAACCAGTTACACGCTGTTCCTAATGTTTATGTAACAGATGGAGCGTTTATGACCTCTGCAAGTTGTGTAAACCCATCACTCACATACATGGCTTTTAGCGCGCGTGCTGCAAATCACGCTGCTGCTCAAATCAAAAAAGAAGCGTAAGATGAATAGAAGACAATTAATAAAGAACTTAGGACTAGGAGGTGTAGCACTCGTTGCAACCCCTACAATATTAAGCCTTTTACAAAGTTGTAAGGCAGATGGACCTGTTTTTGAGCCTGTATTTTTAAGCAATTCTCAAGGCAAAGCATTACGCCATATCGTAGATCTTATTATCCCTTCTGATGAGCTTATTCCAGGGGCGGTAGATGTAGGTACACATAAGTTTATAGATACTTACTGGAATCAAGCGGTAGATGCAGAAGGTAAAGTGCAAATACTTGCAGGGTTTGACGCTCTTGCAGATAGATTGCAAGATGCCTCAGGAAAAACCTTTGAAGATGCAGAAGCAGAGGATTATGATGCACTACTGGCAAAATACCTTACTTCCTCAAAAGAACAAGAAACTGTTTTTAATAAAAGCCTAGGAGAGTTTTACCAAGCATATCGAAAGGATAAAACAGTAAAAATAGATCCAGACGCAGGAGCCTTTAGCCTTATTGGAAACATAAGAGGTATGACAATATGGGGATGGAAAGCCTCAGAAGAAATAGGAGAAAATGTACTCGCTTATGAGCCTATTCCAGGTAAACAAGTAGGTTGTTTGCCACTAGAGGAAGCTACAGGTGGTAAGGCATACTCTCTATAATTAGCTATTTTATATACTTGAGCGCTCTATAAATGACAAGAGTGTAAAGGGTTTATTTATTATAATCTAGCAAATTTTTGATATGTTATGGACAGAAGAAAATTTATACAAAAAGGAGCTCTTACGAGTTCCTTTTTAGGTTTAGGTACTATTGGGCTAAACGCTATGGTTAATGAGATGGGAGATGTTTCCGCTTTCGCGAAAGCACAGAAAGGCGCACATTCCTTTAATCTCAAGTATGCTCCCCACGTAGGCATGTTTAAAGAGCTCGCTGGCGAAAATGTGCTTGATCAACTTCATTTTATGGCAGATCAGGGATTTACCGCCTTCGAAGATAATGAGATGCGTAACCGTCCCATTGCCGAACAAGAAGCAATGGCTAAAACCATGAATGAGCGCGGGATGACCATGGGAGTCTTTGTCGCTCATAAAATTTACTGGACAACACCTCACCTAGCAAGCGGTAAACAAGAATGGAGAGACGAGTTTCTAGAAGAAATTAGAAAATCTGTAGCTGTTGCTAAACGTGTAAATGCGAGATGGATAACTGTCGTGCCCGGTCATGTAGATATGCGTCAAAACATGGCGTATCAAACAGCAAACGTGGTGGAGACTCTAAGACAAGCTGCAGCCATTTTAGAACCACATGGAATTGTGATGGTGCTTGAACCACTTAACTTTAAAAATCATCCAGGACAATTTTTATCTGAGTCTCCGCAGGCATATCAAATTTGCAAAGCGGTAGACAGTCCATCGTGTAAAATGCTATTTGATATCTACCACCAGCAAATTCAAGAAGGAAACTTAATTCCTAATATCGAAAAGTGCTGGGAAGAGATTGCTTATTTCCAGATAGGAGATAACCCAGGGCGCAATGAGCCTACCTCTGGAGAGATAAATTATAAGAATGTATTTAAATACATTTATAGCCGCGATTTCAAAGGAGTTTTGGGGATGGAGCATGGCAATAGTATAAAAGGAAAGGAAGGCGAACAGCGCGTGATTGAGGCTTATGTGGAGAGTGATGATTTTTTATAAATTATTTTTCAAAATAATACTATCAGATTCTCTTCGTTTGATAATGGAGTGTGTAGGATTTACTACTTTTACTCAAAACCCTAGCAGATGAGCTCATCCTTTGAGAAATACCAAAAAAGACGATTAATTACCTCCTATTTTTCGGTGGTGATTAGTATTGCTTTGGTGCTTTTTCTATTAGGTATACTAGGCTTACTAGTACTTAACACAAAAAAAGTAGCCGACTATTTTAAGGAAACTATTGCTGTAGGTGTTTACTTTAAAGATGGAGCAAAAGATGTAGAAATGAAACAGCTTGAGAAGTCGCTATCGCTTGCAGCATACACAAAATCTATACAGTTTGTATCAAAAGAAGAAGCTGCCGAAGCGCATAGCGAGGCTTTAGGAGAAAACTTTGTAGACTACCTAGGAGAAAACCCACTACAAAATAGTATTGATTTATACCTTAATGCAGATTATGTATCGGCAGAGAAAGTATCAGAAATTGCTGCAGAAATTGCTTCTAAGAATTTTGTAGAAGAGGTTACTTATGATAAGCCGTTAATCTCACTTCTTAACGACAACATTAAGAAAATGAGCCTGTGGATTCTCATTATCTCAGGAATATTCACTTTTATAGCAGTGTTGCTTATTAATAGTTCTATACGATTATCCGTGTATGCTAAGCGATTTACCATAAAAACCATGCAGATGGTTGGAGCGACTAAAAAATTTATACGCAGGCCTTTCGTTTGGAAAAGTGTGCGTTTAGGGATTATAGGAGCGCTTATAGCTATGGCAGAGATGGCTGGAGTATTGTATTATGCAAACAAGACTTTTCCACAACTCACATTACTTGATGATCCACTACTATTAGGAGCACTTTTTGGAGGAGTATTTATGATGGGTATCGTGATTACTTGGTTTAGCACCTTTCTTGCAACACAACGTTTCTTAAATTTGCGCACAGACGAATTATACTACTAGCAGTATAAAAGTATTACTATGGGAGAACAAAAACGTAAAGAAGTCATTAAACAAGACACCGAATTTATTTTTGGCAAGAAAAATTTTACTTGGATGCTCATTGGACTTGGGGTGATTGCCTTAGGCTTTATACTAATGTCCGGTGGTGGTAGTGACGACCCTAATGTTTTTAATCCTGAGATCTACTCATGGAGGCGTATACGTCTAGCACCTGCTGTGATTCTCATAGGTTTCGGTATAGAAGTTTATGCGATACTACTTAACCCTAATAAAGGGAAGTAACACTTGGCTCTTAAAACGACAATCTTATCTTTGCGGTTATGAATAATCTAGACGCATTTATCCTTGGAGTCATTCAAGGTCTTACAGAATTTTTGCCAGTTTCTTCTAGTGGCCATTTAGAACTAGGAAAAGCAATCTTAGGAGATACTTCTGTTCCAGAGGAAAGTTTGATGTTTACAGTAGTAGTACATTTTGCCACAGCACTTTCTACTATTGTGGTTTTTAGAAAAGACATTATAGAAATTATAAGCGGCCTATTCTCGTTTACGTGGAATGAAGAAACACAATTTTCTGCAAAGATTGTGTTATCAATGATTCCTGCAGTAATTGTAGGGTTATTTTTTGAAGAACAACTTGAAGCACTTTTTGGAGGAAATATTATGCTTGTAGGTTGTATGCTACTTGTAACTGCGGTACTACTATACTTTGCAGATAGAGCAAAAGACACTCAAAAGAATGTAACTTTTTCAAATGCATTTATAATTGGCGTTTCTCAGGCAGTCGCTATGATACCTGGTATCTCACGTAGTGGAGCTACCATATCTACCTCTGTATTACTGGGTAATGATAAGAGCAAGGCAGCACGATTTTCATTTTTAATGGTGATTCCACTTATTTTTGGAAAAATTGCAAAAGACCTTATGGACGGTGCAATCACGACTCAAACGGGTAATGTATCTGTGCTAGTGATAGGCTTTGTAGCTGCCTTTGTAGCAGGATTAATAGCCTGCACTTGGATGATTAAACTCGTTAAGAAAAGTAAACTTTCTTGGTTTGCTATGTACTGTTTAATTGTAGGAGTAATTGCCATAGGATTCTCCATCTATAATCAATCTTAATGATAGATATTACAGCACTCACAGATCAAGATTTTAGAGATGGTCAAGTACTCATATTTGATAAACCACTAGAATGGACATCGTTTCAGCTGGTTAATAAAGTACGCTGGCTCATACGCAAGAACCGAAATATAAAAAAAATCAAAGTAGGTCATGCAGGTACGCTGGATCCATTGGCAACGGGTCTTATGATTATTTGTACAGGTAAGTTTACAAAGCGTTTACATGAGTTCGTAGGTCAAGAAAAAGAATATACTGGTACTATTGTGTTAGGAGGTACAACGCCTAGTTATGATCTTGAGACAGAAGTAGATCAAACTTTTTCTACAGAGCATATTACTGATGAGGATATTTACGCTTTCGCGAAAGCGTACCAAGGAAACATCATGCAACGCCCACCAGTATTTTCGGCACTTAAAAAGGAGGGAAAACGCTTGTATGAATTTGCACGAGCAGGAGAAGAAGTAGATATTCCTAAACGCGAGATTAATATCTCCCATTTTGAAATCACTCGCATCGCAATGCCAGAAATAGATTTTAAAGTGCGCTGTAGTAAAGGAACGTACATTAGATCCCTAGCTTTTGATTTTGGAGAAGGACTCAAAAGTGGAGCTCACTTAAGCGCTTTAAGAAGAACCAAAATAGGTGATTACAACGTAGATGATGCACAGTCTCTTGATGGATTTATAGCCGAAATTACAGCTGGTTCCACGGAGGAATAATTTGTGAAACGCTGTTATTAGGCGATTGACCTATTTTTCTTTTATTATTTTAGTTCTTTATGAAGATTTCTCATTCTGATAAGGCTTTACTAATTACCGTTACGGGGGCAAGTTTACTTGTGCTCGTTTTTTTCTTTCTGGGAGTAAAATCATATCAAGGGGAAATAGAGGAGTTTATTGAGATTCCTGTAATTACTGAGGAGATAGTAGAGGAGCATCAGGAGCAACAAGAAGATCAAGTTCAAGAGCGTCGCATTTCAAAAACCAACCAAGCCTACAATACCGCTCAATTTAGGGAGGAAAATAGAAGCTTTCAAGAGGAAGACGAAATTAGAAAAGCAATAGAAGCTCAACAGCAGAATAGTGTAGAGCAACTTAATGACGACAATGAGGCTAAGCTTAAGGCGCTTCAAGAAGCTAGAGAAGGTATTCTAGAAGCAAAAAGAGAAGAGGTACAAGCGGCTATAGATGCCCGAGAAGCTGCACGTAATAAGAAAAAGAAAAGTGCTTATAGACAAAGCACTGTGTCATATGATCTAGTAGGGCGTACTGCCATCGCTCTTCCTAATCCTGTGTATACCTGTGATGCTTACGGCAAGATAGTGGTGAATATTACCGTAAACGATAAAGGAACTATCATTGATAAGGATTATAATAAAAGTGCTTCTACAAGTTCAAACGGATGTCTCATAGATCAGGCAATGGAGTATTTAACAAGAGCTTACTTTGATAAAGGAAATAAAGCCACACAACTAGGGAGTGTGACTTTTGATTTTCAAGGATAGAGGAGCTTACTTAAGTAGTTTAAGTAAATCCTGAGCAGTTCCTTGCCCTTTGTCTTTGTTATACCACACTTGTAAATCTTCTTTAAATTCTGGAGTTAACTTACCGTGAGCTTCTTTATAATCATTAACCATTTTTGTGGCCTCAGATGGACGTGGTCCCCAGTCTGCTATCACTTCATTTGTGTCGCTATTTACAGCGATTAGTCTCGGAATAGAACGCCCTCCATTATATAAAAACTGATCCATAAGATCAAGATTCTCATCTCTAAGAATAACTTTAAATGTAATGTTAGGGTTGAGGTCTGCAAACTTTTGCATCATAGGCATCGTTTGAGCAGCGTCACCACACCAGCTCTCCGTAAGTACTAGCCAAGTTACATCTCCTTTAAAATCTTTTATTTGCTGCTGCACATCATCAGAGAGCTTGAGTGTCTTGTCTAGACGTTTCATGCGCTTGTGATTAAGCATTGTATAGTTATGTAGCGCCTCTGTCACTTCTGGACCTGTATTAGTTCCTTCTAGGGCGTGAGTCTCTGTAAGTACTCTATAATCTTGATATGAAATAGCCTGAGAGAGACCCTCTGCTATTAATTGTGTTGTTGTTTTTTCCATTGTTTCCATAGCTCATATGTCGTGAGCTCTGCTACAAACTTACTATCTTTCACCTTAGAATCCCAAATGAAGCAATAATGACAAAAAATAAATGCGGTTGGTGTGTAGGTGATGATCTCTATGAAGCGTATCATGATAATGAGTGGGGAACTCCCTTGAGAGATGAGGATTTGCTTTTTGAGTTCCTTGTATTAGAAACTTTTCAAGCGGGATTGAGTTGGATTACCATTTTAAAGAAGAGAGAGAACTTTAGAGTAGCCTTTGATAATTTTGACTACAAGCGTATTGCAGCATATAAGGAAGATAAAATCCAGTCATTATTGCAAGATGCCGGCATTATCAGAAATAAATTAAAAGTGCGTGGTACAGTCACAAATGCTAGGCTGTATATGGAGATTCAAAAAGAGTTTGGAAGTTTTTCTAAGTATCTATGGGCTTATGTAGATAATACTCCTATCCAAAATGAGGTGAAGTCGTACAAAGAAGCACCAGCAAATACTCCGCTGAGTGACGCCATATCAAAAGACCTAAAAAAACGCGGATTCAAGTTTGTGGGAAGCACCATTATCTATGCATTCATGCAAGCTATTGGTATGGTAAATGACCACGAAGTAAGCTGCTTCAGATATAATAAGGTGCAGTAGGGACGCAAGGCATTGCTACTGTAGATATTCAAGAAATAAATCTCGTGGAATTTCGGCGGCACCTAGGCTCGCTAGATGATCTGTATACATTTGGCAATCGATAAGATGGTAATTTTCTTTTTCTAGCTTTCGCGAAAGCGTAATAAATCCCACCTTGCTAGCATTGCTCATGGTTGTAAACATGCTCTCTCCACAAAATATTCCCTTCTCCTTGAGATCAATCCCATAAAGACCTCCGACTAATTTTTCATCATGCCAAACCTCAACAGAAATAGCATGACCTAGCTCGTGTAATCTGAGGTATGCATCTATAATGTCATTAGTAATCCACGTACCGTCTTGACCGTTGCGTTTAATGCGTTTACAAGCAAGAATGACTTCTAGAAAATTTTGGTTATAGGTAACTGTAAAGTGATTATCTCGTAACACTTTTCGCATAGATTTTGATACGTGTACGTCACTAGGTTTTACTACCATACGCGGGTCTGGAGTCCACCATAAAATGGGCTGTCCTTCATTATACCAAGGGAAGATGCCAGAATTATATGCAAGCAGTAACCAGTCTGTAGTGAGATCACCACCTACCATAAGTAACCCTTCCTCGTCTGCCAGATGGTGTTCTGGAAACCAAGGGTCATTATTCCAATGTTGATCTTCTGGGAGTAAAAGCACAAGTGTAATTAATAGATGAGCACAAAGATAGCTAGGCTTTGCTTCTATTAAAAGTATCAATCACCTGAAAATTTCTTCGTGTATACCATACATAGCCCATTGCAAGTGCTATATAAAGCGCAATTATTAATGCGATGTAGATTATATCTGAGATAAAGTAGCAGCTAGCAAATAATACAACGACACCCACAATTGCAACCTCGAAAACCGCATGACGTATGCGTTTTGAGAGTTTGGCTTTGAGTTGGTTTATAGTGAAGGTATTAGTAACGCCACAGCGATTACATTTTTTTAAAATGCTTACACCTATTTGTTTTGAGAGTTCAGGGCGTGTGCCAGCAAGAACATTTAGGCTCAAGTGGTTATGGCAACTTTTACAAACTCCGTATACAATCATATATTGATAAAGAAGTAAAAGTAAAGAACCCAAAACAAATGTATTGCTTTGGGTTCATATATAAGATATTAGAGCTTTATCGGCTTAAAATGGTAGATCGTCGTGATCGTCACTATTTAAGTTTGTTGCAGGCTCAAAAGAATCTGCAGGAGGCATAGGAGGAAGAGGTTGACCACCGCCACCAGCATTTGCTGTAACATTCTCAATACGCCATCCTTGTATAGAGTTAAAATACTTGGTCTCACCTTGTGGATTTACCCACTCGCGACCTCTTAGGTTAATGCTCACTTTTACATTTTGACCAACCGCATAGTTGTTCAAAAGATCTGTTTTATCTTGTACAAACTCCACCATAATGTGCTGTGGGTATTGCTCTTCTGTCGTTACGACAAGTTCTCTTTTTCTAAAGCCGTTGCTCCCAAATGTTTGAGTCTCACCGACCATCTTTACTTTTCCTTGTACTTCCATCGCGTTCAATTATTAGGGTGTAAATTTATGAAAATCCTAGCGTTTTGCGAGCAGAACTCTCCACGCATTATCCACATTTTTTTTATCTAAGTAATCCTTTGCCATTTTATGTATCATTTCTGTAGTTGCTGTGGCAAGATTTGTTCTTACATCTTCATGTTGTGCTATAAAGCCAGCAATCTCATCTTCTGTAGGTAGTTGCTCTACATTACCTAACATACCTAGATCGTTACCAGTGAGTATTGTACTGTTTCTTATTTCCTGAGGAATCATATCAACCCCTATACCAGTTCTTGTAACAGGTTTAGGCACCTCAAAAAGTCCATCTTTTGCTCTACTATACCAGTTTGCACCCATGCGTGAGACTTGGTCTATCTTGAGAGGATCTATTGCGCCATGAGCATCTAGTATCTCCTCATCAATATGCATTTTTAAAATCTCGCAAATGACCAGATTACCCGCGCCGCCCTGATCACCTAGTGGTTTTACTTCAATTACTTTACACTCAAACTGTACTGGAGCCTCTGCAACGCAAGGAGGTTGTACCTTCTTAGATGCTTTTTCTGTTAGTCCAGACTTTGTAAACTCGTTTACACCTTTTGCATAAGCCGTACTTGCGAGTGACATTTGCTGTACCATGGCATAGTTTACAATGTTTACAGTACACTCAGGCACCTCGAGTACGTTATCTAGCGTGTGTTTTGTGGTGTTATCACGACCACTTCTAGACGGTGAATACACAAGAATAGGAGGATTTGCCCCAAAGACATTAAAAAAGCTAAAAGGAGCAAGATTTACTTTACCATCTTTATCTACAGTACTTGCAAATGCAATAGGACGTGGCCCTACAGCACCCGTAAGGTGAGCAAATAATTCTGGTACTGGAATTTCTTTAGGATCTATCGTGAGCATACATGTTTTTTTAAAAGTGTACCAAAAATAGGAATTCTTTAAGGGTATTAATAACGCTTTCGCGAAAGCTTAACAACAACCTAAATAATGCGTCTGCAAAAGATAACTAGCAACCACCTTAATAAGAATATTCTTATGAAGGATGGAAACAATCTTAGGGATGGTACTCTTATTTATAAACGATTAATTTCCTAACATGTGGATTTATAGAAGTATATACATAGAAAGTGAGATTTTCTAAAGAAGATGAGATAGTATGTGACATTTTACACCCTTTAACAATACGTTGCTTTACGCACTGTTGTGGCTAAACATTATTTGATCAAACGACAGCTGTTACAGTTAGGGAAATATTAGTTGACCTTTTTATGGGCTATTTTTCATAACTTTAAAACACAAAACTAAACAACACAACCTATGGATATTTTCAGTAAAATTAAAGAGAAGCTTAGCAATGAGTTTATAGATATTGTTGAGTGGCTAGACTATACAGATGACACTATTGCTCACCGTTTTGAACGTTATCAAAATGAGATAAAAAATGGTGCAAAACTAGTTGTACGTGAAGGACAGACAGCAGTATTTGTAAATGAAGGCCAACTGGCAGATGTGTTTACACCAGGAACCTATGATCTTACAACTCAGAATTTACCCATCTTATCTACGATTAAAGGGTGGAAATATGGCTTTAACTCTCCATTTAAAGCAGAAGTTTATTTTGTAAACACACACTTGTTCACAGACGAAAAATGGGGGACTAAAAATCCAATTACATTAAGTGATGACCGTTTTGGGCTGGTTGAAATTCGCGCTTTTGGAACCTATGCCTTTAAAATTGCAGATGCTGGAAAGTTTATTGTAGATATCGTAGGTACAGATAACAACTTTACAAATTTTGAGATTAATGAGCATCTCAAAAGTCTCATTGCAACACGTTTTACAGATACCGTAGGAGAAGCAAATTTACCTATAGAGCTGTATGCCGCAAATACGACAGAGCTTTCTGAAACCTGCCAAGAAGTAATGAAGCCAGAGTTTATGTCTGTAGGTATTTCTCTTGAGAAATTTTACATTGAGAATGTATCGATGCCAGAAGATCTCAAGAAAGAAATATTTGAATACAGTCGTCTGGATAAAATAGACCTAGATAAACTTACTAAGTTTAAAACTGCAAAAGCAATAGAAGCAGCTGCTACCAATGAAGGTGGTACTGCAGGAGCAGGAATGGGTATGGGAATGGGCTTTGTTCTTGCACAACAAATGGGCGGAATGATGTCTCCACAAATGGGAGGACAACAACAAGCACAGCCACAAATGAATCAAGGAGGAATGATGCCTCCACCTATGCCAGCCGCAGTACAATATTTTTATGCGGTAAACGGCGCGCAACAAGGTCCGGTAGGTATCGATCAGCTCAAAGCACTTTTTGCAAATCGTACTGTAAATAAAGAAAGCCTTGTCTGGAAGCAAGGAATGACTGCGTGGGCAGCATTGCAAGAGGTAGAAGAGCTTAAGTCTTTCTTAGGAGGTAACACACCACCGCCTTTACCAGCTTAACCTTTCACTTTCACTTTCGCGAAAGCGATATACAATCTCATACTTTAGTACTATATGAAAAAATACATAGGTTCCATTATTAAAGAAGTTATTGTCGTGGTGGCCGGAATACTAATAGCATTGTTTATTAATACATGGAATGAAGATCGAAAGGATCAAAAGTATATGGATGCGATAAATATTGCTATCCATAAAGAGTTTCAAGAGTCTGTTAAGGAGATTGATGAGAAATTTGTGCTTCAAAAAAAGTTGTTTGATACACTTAGAGCTTATCAAAACAATAACGCGTTATCTCTACACGACGTTGTTAGAAAAGGAGGCGGTGTCTATCTTCCATCAATAAGAATCAATTCTTGGAAAGCAATAGCCAGTTCAAAAATAGAACTAATGGAGTATGAAAAAGTTTCGATACTAGCCAATATTGAGGAAGGTAAAGAAGTTTTAAAAATGAAAGCTAACAAATTTGGAGATTATCTTTATGAGCATAGTAGTTCTACAGGTGCAGTTGAGAAAAAGTTAGCCTTGTCTTTTTTAAATGATCTTATGGGAACAGGAAAGGCTATCCAGCAAGAAATCAATAAAATAATAGAAAGAGATTCCTTACCTAAACAATAAAGGAGGTCCTAATAAAATAACGCTTTTGCGGAAGCAGATGTATATTATTCCTATATGGAAGAAACACCCATTCATAAAACTGAACTTAAAAAAGCTTGTATTAATTGTGGAGCAGCGCTTAAGTATAAGCCAGGTACCACGTCTATTACCTGTGAGTACTGTGGGCATCAAGAAAAAATATCACTAGAGACCAGTAAGTTTGAAGAACTAGAGCTGTATCCATATCTAGAAAGCATGGGTGATCAAAAAAACAGCGAAGAAATCTCAATGCTTCACTGTAAAAATTGTGGAGCAAACCAGCATGTAGAAGAACATTATAAATCCCTGCATTGCGTGTATTGCAGTATGCCGCTCATACTTGAAGATATGCGCAAGGAAGACTGGATTTTACCAGGAGCTGTATTGCCATTTCAACTAGATCAGAATGCCTCTTTTACTATTTTTAAAAAGTGGGTAAACGGTTTGTGGTGGGCTCCTAATAAATTAAAGAAAGCTTCACTAGACCCTCAATTTACAAAGGGACTGTATTTACCCTATTGGACCTTTGACGCGCAACTGGCTGCAGATTATACTGGCCAGCGAGGGGAGCACTACTATGTGACAGAAACCTATCGAGATAGCAAGGGGAAAACACAATCAAGACAAGTACGTAAAACGAGATGGTATCCTGCTTCTGGCAGTGTATCTGGTTTTGTTGATGATACGCTTATCGAGGCTTCAAAACAGCGAGCAGGAAGGGTTCCTTCTAAAATTGCTAGATGGGATCTTAAAAAATTACAACCCTTCAATAGCGGATTTTTATCTGGTTTTGTGACAGAAAAGTATACCATACCTCTTAAAGATGGTTATGGTAAATCTCGTGATGTTGCAGAGCAAATAGCATCTACTTGGGCAGCTAGAGACATAGGTGGCGATACACAACGAGTGTCATCTATAGACATGAAGCTCGCAGAGGAGACGTTTAAACATATTTTATTACCCGTTTACGTGAGCTCTTATCGTTATAATGGTAAGGAATATAACTTCTTTGTTAATGGAGAAACGGGAGCACTCTCTGGTAAGCGACCGTATTCATTTTGGAAGATTTTCTTTGCCATACTAGCAGGTCTTATGGTGATAGGAGTTATTGTTCTGCTAGCTAATAATGGCTAACAGTAATGTAGATTAATAACTAACGTATGAGCTATGTAGTATCTGTTTTAAAAGTCAACTATGGAAGATAAACAACATAAAAATTTGACCTGGAGCGATTTTACTAAAGTAGAAATGCGAGTAGGCACCATCCTATCTGCAGAGGTTTTTGCAGAGGCTAGAAATCCATCTTATAAAATGATTATCGACTTTGGTGAGTACGGTAAAAGAAAAACATCTGCACAAATCACTCAGTTGTATACTACTCAAGAACTAGTGGGAAAGCAAGTGGTGGCTGTGATAAATTTTCCACCTAAACAAATAGCTACCATTATGAGTGAGTGTCTCGTTCTGGGAGGTTTAGGGAATGATAAGGATGTTATTTTAATTGCTCCAGATAGGAAGGTGGCAAATGGTACTCAAATAGGTTAATGACTTTCAATTTTTTCAAAACTAGTATAGACTATCAGGTGATGTCATTATAAACCTATGTTAAAGATGGTGTTATATGCTGTTAATACCGCTTTCGCGAAAGCGTAATCTAATTACTTTTACTCCATAATAACAACAGCGATAAAGACATGTTCTTGTCGTTTTAAATTACCAATTATGAAATTTACAAGGAAAGCAAGAGCGCACTGGGCAGGAAGTGGGAAAGAAGGTAAAGGATCAATATCAACAGAAAGTACGGTATTAGATAAAGCACAATATGCATTTGGGACTAGATTTGAAGATGGAGTAGGGACTAACCCAGAAGAGCTTATAGGTGCAGCACACTCAGGCTGCTATACCATGCAATTGAGCTTTTTATTGAATGAAGAAGATTTTGTTGCAGATAATCTTGATACCGATGCTCACGTAACTTTTGAAGATGGCGAAATCACCACAATCAAATTAGTAACCAAAGGAAAAGTACCAAATATCTCAAAAGAGAAATTTGAAGAAATTGCTCAAAAAGCAAAGGAAGTGTGTCCACTCTCTAAGCTTATGAAAGCAGAAATTACACTAGAAGCTACACTATTATAGTAAATAGCTTTTTATAAAATGAAAGTCCGCTATGAAATATATCATAGCGGACTTTTTTATATGGAGTATATGGAGCTAGTTATGCTTTACCATAATCATGTTCATCTTGCCATTTTTTGAGCTCTGCCCATTTTCCTAGTGCTGCCATTTCTGCTTGCATAGGCCAGGTTCCTGGACGGTGTATTTCATAACGTTTACCGCCACTATTTAATACTTCTTGGCATTTTTGAACAGGCGTATTTGCTAGTGCTGCCCATGTTTTAATGTCATGATTGTGAAATAGCTCTGAGATTTTTGGTCCTATGCCCTCTACGATGGTGAGGTCATTCTCTCTTACTTTTTTCTTACCGTAGGCACTTTTTGCAGCAGCTGCATCAAACGGCACGCCTATAATACCGTTACCTTTTTCTTGTGGAGGTGTATTTTCTGTGACAGTGTTTGTAACAGCGCCTGTTGCAGCACCTGCTGCAAATGAGCTTGCGATACTCGCAGTGCTAGTTGCCGCTAAGGGAGCCTTTTTTGCTAGACTAAGCTTAGACTCACTTGAAGCTAAGTCCGCTTGTAAGGATGCGGTTTTACGAGTGCATGCATCAAGATCTGCTTGTAGCGATGCTGTTTTACGCTTGCAAGCATCAAGATCTGCGCTGTAGTCTATTGTTTTATTATTACTGCTAAAAAGGCGACCTAATAAATATCCTAAAATACCGCAGATGATACCTGCGATGAGCGGCCATATCCAGCAAGCTATGTTTGAAAAATCCATAATTATTTTGTTTTTGGTATGTTAGTTTAATGTAATGACTGCACGTCTATTTTTGATTCGTCCTTCCTCGGTATCATTTGTTTCAATAGGGTTGCGTTCTCCTTTTGAAACAGTTTTAATTTTTGCCGCAGGGATACCGTTGTTTGCTAGGTATGCCTTTGCAAATTCTGCTCTTTCTAGCCCTAATCTATCGTTAGTTGTGAGGCTACCTTTGCTGTCTGTGTGTCCTTCTACAGTGATGGTCGCACCTTCTTTTTTATCTAGATAGCGGCTTATGTCTCCTATTTGTAAGCGTTGTTTCTCAGTAAGAGTCACAGAAGTTTCTCCGTAATCAAAATACATTAATAGTGGCGCTGCTCTTAAGCTATTCTCTATGTCTTGTAGTGCCGTGTTAGTAGCATCAAGATCTCCATTTGCCTGGTTAAAGATTCTGTATTCTATAGGACCTTTGTACACGTTGCCATCAGGAACTATTGATGAGCGTAGCTCTCCGTACGTGTTAATACGGCTGGAAGAAATTCCTTGATCAACAAAATAGTTTTTTACAGCATTGGATCTTGCAAGTCCAAGATCTGCAAACGCTGAGGTATTTTTTTCTTCACTGTCATAATATCCTGTGATATCAATCATTTTATCTTCATTACCGGCAGTCTCAAAGTATGTTTTGAGTTCACCTACGCCATCTGTCACTTTTCCAGAAATAGGAGGTAGTATTGAAAATGATGAAGTGTTGAAGTTAAAATTGTCATTGCTATTAAAAGCAAAATTTCCATCTGGATCTTTAAGATTAAAGCCCATTGAGGTTGCTACTTCTGGAGTAGCGACTACTGGCGGATTATCAATTGTAGTGTCGCTTTGATTGTTTTGTGAATCACTACTTTGTGTAGCGTTGCAGCAAAAGATCCATGCGAGTATCATACAAATAACAATCGTAAGCAGTATACCTAGAAGGTATCCCGTTTTTTTACTCATTTGGTTGTTTTTTAGGTGGTTACTGTTTTTTAAAGTTAGTTAAAATATTAACATAAGCAATTTTTAAGCAGTGTTTTTCAATAAACTATGTATTTTACCGATAAATTTGATTAATTCGTCGATTAAAAATGTCCCAAATAAGATGTAAAACGTAGTTTTCGCGCTGCTTCACTCATAATGAGGAGTATAAGTTTAATGTATCTGTTTTTTTTGCGAAAGCGCATAAAAAAACCGCTTCCCTGTGATAGGAAGCGGTTTTCATAAAAGTTATTATTTATCTAAAAAAGATACACTATTATAAGTCAAATTTAATTCCTTGAGCAAGTGGTAGCTCGGTCGTGTAATTGATGGTGTTAGTCTGTCTTCTCATATATACTTTCCAAGCATCTGATCCAGACTCGCGACCTCCTCCAGTGTCTTTCTCACCTCCAAAGGCTCCTCCTATCTCTGCTCCAGAGGTTCCTATATTTACATTTGCAATACCACAATCAGAACCAGCAGCACTTAAGAAACGCTCGGCTTCTCTAAGGTTATTAGTCATAATTGCAGAGGAGAGTCCTTGTGCCACACCGTTTTGAAGCTCGAGAGCATCCATCACGTCACCGCTATATTGTAATAAGTATAGTACAGGAGCAAAAGTCTCGTGCTGTACAATTTCAAAATCATTGCTTGCCTCTGCAATGGCTGGTTTTACATAGCAGCCGCTTTCATAACCTTTACCACTAAGTACACCACCTTCTACGATAAGATTACCACCTTCGGCAACCACGCGTTCTAGTGCACTGTTATAGTTTGCAACAGCATCTGTGTCTATGAGTGGTCCTACGTGATTATTCTCATCAAGGGGATTACCTATGCGTAACTGGCTATATGCTTTTACTAGCGCATCTTTTACCTTATCATACATGCTCTCGTGTATAATAAGACGTCTAGTAGAGGTACAGCGTTGGCCTGCAGTTCCTACTGCGCCAAAAACAGCACCTATTACCGTCATCTTTACATCTGCATCTGGAGTCACGATAATCGCATTATTTCCTCCCAGTTCTAATAAGGATGTTCCTAATCGTTCTCCTACAGTGGCAGAAACAATCTTACCCATACGTGTAGATCCAGTTGCAGATACTAAGGGAACACGTCTATCTGTAGTCATCATCTCACCTACCTTATAATCTCCATTAATGAGTCCTGAGATGCCTTCGGGCAGATCATTAGCCTTTAGAACTTCGGCGATTATATTTTGACAAGCTACGCCACAAAGTGGTGTCTTTTCTGATGGTTTCCACACGCACACATCTCCACAAACCCAAGCAAGCGCTGTGTTCCAAGCCCATACAGCTACTGGAAAGTTAAATGCCGAAATGATACCTACCACACCTAATGGATGGTACTGCTCATACATTCTATGACCAGGACGTTCTGAGTGCATCGTGAGACCGTGAAGCTGGCGAGATAGCCCAACAGCAAAGTCACAGATGTCTATCATCTCTTGTACCTCTCCTAGTCCCTCTTGATATGACTTCCCCATCTCATAAGAAACGAGTTTACCTAAAGGCTCCTTTACCTCACGTAGTTTATTACCAAACTGGCGCACTAGCTCTCCTCGAGCAGGTGCAGGCATTGTTCTAAAATCTTTAAACGCTGCTGTAGCAGCGCTCATTACTTTTTCATAATCATCCTTTGTGGTAGTTTTCACTTTACCTATTAATTGTCCATCTACAGGAGAGTAAGATTCAATAATGTGTCCATTACCAAAATTATTTTGACCCGTCGAGTTACCTTCATTGATCGTTTTTAAACCAAGCACTTTTAATGCTTCATCTATCCCAAATTCTTTTGCTACTTTGCTCATGGTTTTTCAATAATTGAGTAGAGAATACGTTCAAAGTGATCTTACTCAATGGTTAATAATTTCTTTAAAATACATCTGTAGTAAAGAGATGTAATGAGAGTCAAAGCTAAGTATAATTAAAAGGCTTCCATAAAAAAGGGTTTGTTATTAAACACACACTTTAGAAATGATTTTGCCTTTTACTTGCTTGCAATAAATCGCTCATCTACTTCCATAACAGTACCACAGTTATTACAAGTTCTATGCTCTTTACTGCCATAAAAATCTTTAAAGTGACTCAAAAAGTCCTTTTCAATATTATGAAGCTTGAAGTAGACTTCATATAATTTATGATTACAATGATCACAAAACCATAATAAGCCATCTTTTCCATCAAGATCTACGCGTTTGCGTTCTATGACTAATCCTATAGAATTCTCATGGCGTACAGGTGAGTGTGGTACACCAGCAGGATGCAAGTACATGTCTCCTGGCCCTAGCTGCATGGTGCGTTTTACTCCCTCATCTTGTACATGTACCTCAATAGTACCCTCTAGTTGAAAGAAAAGCTCTTCGGTCTCATTATAGTGATAATCTTTACGAGCATTTGGACCGCCTACAATCATTACAATGTAGTCGCCTGCATCTTTGTATAAATTTTTATTTCCTACGGGTGGCTTGAGTAGTGCTCTGTTTTCCTCAACCCATTTATTTAAATTAAAAGGTGTTTGAATTGCCATAATCTTATTCTTTGTATAAAAATACGATTTATAGAAGTACGCTTTCGCGAAAGCATAAAAAAATAGCCTCGTCTACTATTGCAAACGAGGCTGATAATCAACTTTGATTTGGGGGGTATTTTTATCTTATAAATAATTGTGTATAGAATGGAATTCCAGTTTCTGTCAAAACAATGCCAATACCTGTATGGGTATAATCACCTTCAATTGCTTGTTTATGAGCTGGACTATTGAGCCAGCCTTGTAGTACTGATTGTGCATCCATAAAGCCATAAGCTACATTTTCACTTACTAAGTCTGCACCGTTTTCTTGTAATATTGCAGCGCGTTCATAAAAATTATCATGACTTGCAACATTTTGATCTACCATGTAATTAGAATGTAAAACTGCTAGATGTTCAGAATCTGTGTCCCATTCTAAAGAAGAAAGACCTAGAGATGTTCTGTATTCATTGAGTACATCAAGTACAGCTTCTGCACGCTCAATGTTGTTTTCTACCTCAAGAGGTATTTCTAAATTTGCAAGTGTATCCATCTCTGAGGACTCTTCACTAGTGCACGCGCTTAGGAGGCACAACGCAACTAGTGCGTATAAGGTTTTTCTAATCAAGATCATAATTTGGGGTTATGAGTTTATTACAATTGCAATATAAAAACTTTTATGCATTTAAACGTATTAAT
>Ga0114955_1000368_pt1 | contig 23690 bp, 22 predicted proteins | sample Porto_5metaG_FD_87302 | JGI IMG/M metagenome (GOLD analysis project Ga0114955, IMG submission 87302) | Marine algal microbial communities from Porto, Portugal - Porto_5 metaG | ecosystem: Host-associated > Algae > Red algae > Unclassified | place: Portugal: Porto | collected 2015-02-02 | reverse complement strand
CATCAGTCTATTCATTGGCAGCTTAACGTCAAGAGACTTGATTTGGTAAAATGCCAGCTCCCCACTTTAACTCCACTTACGTACCTTACCTTTATTCGTCAAAAAGGAATTAATTATATTCAACAAAATATGTCGGATCCAGGCGCTGGGTTTATGCAGGCACTAATTTACGGCGAGCGCACTGGCATCGAAGAAGAAAGTATCAAGCGCTATCAGCAATTTGGTTTAATACACTTGCTTGCCATATCAGGTCTTCATGTTGGACTGCTGACAGCGATGTGTTTTTATTTGCTCATTCGGATTGGGATAACGCGCGAGCGAGCCATTACGCTTTTACTTTTGCTTCTTCCTGTATACATGATTTTGGCCGGTGGCAGCGCTTCAGTTGTCCGAGCTGTTTTTATGAGTATGCTGATGCTTATATCAATAAAAATACAAAGAAAAATTCTTTTGGTTGATAGCATCAGCCTTGCTTTTATGAGCATGCTGCTTTTTAAGCAGTACTATTTATTCGATGTAGGATTTCAGCTTTCTTTTGCCGTTAGTTTCGCATTGATTTTATCGAGTCAGACAATTTTACCTCGTTTTCATTCTTCTTTCAGTCAGCTTATGGCTGTTTCAGCGATTGCACAAGTCAGTTCACTTCCTTTATTGTTGTACTATTTTTATGGAGTATCTCTCCTCAGTTTGCCATTAAATATGGTTTTTGTACCGTTGTTTTCTCTTGTTGTATTACCTCTTTGCTTGCTCATTCTTTTTGTTCGTATCATCTTGCCGGGAGTGAGTGAATTGCTGGAGCAAATTCTTCATGTTCTTTTACTTGTTTGTGAAAAATTGCTTGGCTTTTTTGAGTGGATTCCCGCTAATTTTGTAACGGGAAAACCCCATATTTTGCTGTTTTTGGGCATGTACTTATGCATTTATGCTTTATTTGTGGCGGTCGAAGAAGGAGAGTTTTTCGTTCGCTATATGTTTCTTCTCGCGGTATTATTAGCCGCACAATGCATGTATCCTTATTTGAATCCAAAAGGAACGGTCACAATGGTCGATGTAGGACAAGGAGATTGCTTTATCATTGAGCTTCCTTATCGAAAAGGTGTGTATATGATCGATACCGGAGGAACCGTTTCATTTCCAAAAGAACCATGGCAAAAACGTCGTTCTTCTTTTGACGTGGGAGAAGACGTACTTGTTCCCTTTTTGCATTCAAAAGGAATGACCAAGGTAGATAAAATGATTATCACACACGGCGATTATGATCACGCAGGAGCGGCACAGCATTTATTTTCACAAGTGGCTGTCGGAGAGCTGGTGCTTGGGAAAAAAGCTGAATTAAATGACGTAGAGACTGGCTTGGTGATCGCTGCTCAAAAACAAAGCGTGCCTGTTCAAATTGTTCAACAAGGAGATAGCTGGCAAGAAGGAGGTGTATTATTTCAGGTTATTTCTCCAACAGGTTTCGAAGAAACGAGCAACAACGGCTCAATTGTAATAGACGCTAAGTTAGGAAATTTAAGATGGCTATTCACCGGAGATTTAGAAAAAGAAGGAGAACAAAGAATATTAAAAGACTTTCCCAACCTTAAAGCAGATGTATTAAAAGTTGGGCATCATGGCAGTAAAACCTCAACTTCAGAAGAGTTTGTTCAACATTTAAATCCTAAAGTAGCCCTTGTTTCAGCGGGGCAAAAAAATCGTTATGGTCATCCTCATCAAGAAATATTAGAGCTTCTGAAAAGCTACGGAGTGTATATTTATCGAACGGATGAAGATGGTGGGGTAATGTATGAATTTACAAAAAAGTCAGGAACGTTTTCGCAGCAACTTCCATAGTCTATAGTAAGAAAAACGAACTGAAAAAGACTGCTAAGAAGCAGCCTTGAAGCAATTTTACGAACCCAAGTAGTGAATCACAGTTGCAATAACAAATAAGGCAGTGAAAAAGCCAAATGAAACACCAAATCCTACGGCAGAATCGACAGCGTCGTTGCGTTTACTTTGGACACTTTCTTCAAATTGGTTCATTAACACCCCTCCTGTTTACAGTATAATCTAACTTTTTTTAAAAATCTAGACAATTTAAAAGCGTTTTCACAAACTGACAACAGTTAACAACTATACTTTATGAGCATGAGGAGAAAATAGAGATAAGGGTTTAATCATTAACAAATAAGTAACCTAGGGCTTATATTGTTGATGTTTATCATAAACTGAGGAATTGTCGTTTTAAGACAATTCCTTTTGTATTGTTGCCAAAAACTCATAACACCTTTACGATAGAAATTGTATTTTGTTTATCAATAACTATACATAATCAATATAGATGAATAAAAAAAGAGGAGCGTATATACGTTGGCAGTTGATAGCTTAAAAAGTATTACCAAAAATAATATAGCCCCCGTTTATTTAATACACGGGGTTAATGCATTTATGAGTAAAAAGATTAGAGATAAAATCGTCGACTATACGTTGAATGAAGAAGATAAAGAATTTAACTTGTCACTATACGATTTAGAAGAGACATCGATTGATCAAGTTCTAGAAGATGCTGAAACGCTTCCTTTTTTAGGAGACAAGCGTGTAGTGGTCGCGAAAAATGCAGTATTTTTAACGGCTGAAAAATCAAAAGATAAAGTCGAGCATGATCTGGCAAAACTTCAGCAATATGTGGAACAGCCCCCGTCTTTTTCAACGTTAATTCTTCTAGCTCCTTATGAAAAGCTGGATGAAAGAAAAAAAATAACAAAATTATTAAAAAAACAAGCAGCCTACATCGAAGCGAACGAATTTGGTGAAAAAGAAATGAAGCAGTGGATTCATAATTTACTTTCAAAAGATGGAGTGAATATGGATGAAGAAGCTGTAACGCTGCTTATTCAGCTTGTGGGTCTTAATGTAACGCTTGTGACAAATGAAATTGAAAAAATGGTGTTATACGTTGGACAAGGCGGAGTCATTACAAAAGAAGTTGTGCTTAAGCTTGTGGCGAAAACACTTGAACAAAATGTATTTACGCTTATTGACGCTGTTATTCAGCGAAAGGTTTCTACTGCTTTAAATATGTATCAGGATTTACTGCGTAATAACGAAGAGCCTATCAAAATTTTATCCTTGTTAGCGACGCAGTTTCGGTTGATTTATCATACGAAGCAGCTGTCTAGCCAAGGATACGGTCAGCAGCAAATTGCTCAAACGATTAAGGTTCATCCGTTCCGTGTGAAAATTGCTTTGCAGCAGAGCAGAAGTTTTGAGGAACAGCAGCTTAAAGGAATTTTAAAGGATTTAGCAGAGGCAGATTATGAAATGAAGACGGGAAAAATGGATAAAGCGCTTATTTTACAGCTGTTTTTATTAAAAAGAGCGCAATAAAAAAACGATCCTAATGGGATCGTTTTTGTCTCAATTATGCAGATAAACCGTTAAGTTTTACTGCTAAGCGAGATTTTTGACGAGCTGCAGCATTTTTGTGGATAAGACCAGATTGTGCGGCTTTGTCTAATTTTTTAGAAGCAACAGCAAATGCTGCTTTTGCGTTATCTACATCGTTGTTTTCAACTAAAGCTTCAAAGTTTTTGATTGCAGTACGCATAGCTGATTTAGCTTGAATGTTATGAGCACGGCGAGCTTCAGTAGTTTTTACACGTTTGATAGCTGATTTAATGTTTGGCATCCGTTTCACCTCCCGAAATGATAACAATCGAGATTATATAGAACTCGACATTCTTCACAATAAGAACAAAAGATATTTTATCAAACACAAGGACAGAATGCAATAGCCTTGACAAGGAATTTTATATGACAGACCTCTCTTTAAAAGCTTGTAGCTGATATTGCGCCCTTCCTTCTACTTTTCATTTCTTAAATGCATGAATCTGCCAGTCCTCGGTGACAATAATTTCAACAAAGATTGTCTAGGAGGTTAAGAAATGGAAAAAGAACTTGATTTAAGTCAATATAGCGTGCGCACGGATTTAGCTGTGGAAGCAAAAGACATAGCGTTAGAAAATCAGCCTAAACCGAATAACCAGTCAGAAATCAAAGGCGTAATTGTAAAAGAAAAAGAAGAACAAGGTGTCAAAATTTCAATAGTAGAAATTACGGAAGAAGGCGCAGAAGCAATCGGTAAGAAAAAAGGCCGATATGTAACCCTTGAATCGGTAGGCATTCGCGAGCAGGATACTGAAAAGCAAGAGGCCATGGAAGAAGTATTTGCTAAAGAGCTGAATTTTTTTATTAAAAGCCTCAACATTTCAGATGATGCTAGCTGTCTTGTAGTGGGTCTTGGAAACTTAAGTGTTACACCAGACGCGCTTGGACCAAAGGCAGTAGATAATTTGTTGATTACAAGACATTTGTTTGAGTTACAGCCTGAAAGCGTGCAAGATGGCTTTAGACCCGTTAGCGCCATTGTTCCGGGAGTAATGGGAATGACGGGTATTGAGACAAGTGATATTATCTTTGGCGTTGTAAAGAAAGTGAATCCAGACTTTATTATTGCAATCGATGCGCTGGCCGCTCGTTCGATTGAACGGGTAAATGCTACCATTCAAATCTCAGATTCAGGTATTCATCCGGGGTCTGGGGTTGGAAACAAGCGCAAAGAAATCAGTTATGAAACACTTGGCATTCCAGTTATTGCAATAGGTATTCCAACGGTGGTGGATGCTGTGTCCATTACAAGCGATACAATTGACTTTATCTTAAAACATTTCGGCCGAGAAATGAAAGAGCAGGGAAAGCCGTCTAAGTCGCTGCTTCCGTCTGGTATGACGTTTGGAGAAAAAAAGAAGCTCACGGAGGATGATTTACCTAATGAAGAGCAGCGTCAAACGTATCTCGGTATGATTGGCACCCTTCCCGATGAAGAAAAAAGACGTCTTATTCATGAAGTGCTTGCACCTTTAGGCCATAATTTGATGGTTACGCCAAAAGAAGTGGATATGTTTATTGAAGATATGGCGAATGTAGTTGCAGGAGGACTTAACGCTGCTTTGCATCATGAAGTAGATCAAGAGAACTTTGGGGCATATACTCATTAATACGCTTTTAGTTGAATGAGTTCTTCAGAATATAGTCATAATGGTTAGTACTACAGAAGAGAAAGAAGTAAGGGGCCTAATAATATGATTAAATTTACTTTAAAATCAGTAGTGCTAACCATTTTTTTACTGTGCGTCGTATTTTTAGGAATGCAGACGGCTCAGCAAGGGTTAATTAAAATGAAGGGATATAATGATCCTTCGATTGAACATGTTATTAATGTGTCTAAAACGTCAGATGGTCAGGTGGAAGCTGCTGTTTTAGGTTCAAAAAAAGTTGTGAACATTGATGAAAAACAGCAGTTTTTAGAAAAACGAAAGGCTTTTAACTTTTTCTCCTCGCTAGGTCAAAGTCTAGCAGAAGGCGTGAAAAGTACAATAGGAAAAGCTTTTAAGGCTATCCACCATCTTTTTAATTAAAAGCAGAATCTCTTTCTGCTTTTTTGTATGGGAAAATCCCCAATGGAATGCTTATTGAATGTTGACGAATGTGTTGTTATAATTTAATTTAGTGTATTTTGCCGATTTTCAGTAGGAGTGAAAAAAATATGGATAGAGAAGCAAGATTGAAACGACAATCGAAAATTAGAAACTTTTCGATTATTGCTCATATAGACCACGGTAAGTCAACATTAGCAGACCGTATTTTAGAAAAAACAAATGCGTTAACACAGCGAGAAATGAAAGCTCAGCTTTTAGATTCAATGGATTTAGAACGTGAACGTGGAATTACCATTAAATTAAATGCTGTGCAGCTTCAATACAAAGCAAAAGATGGAGAAGAGTATACTTTTCATCTAATTGACACACCGGGACACGTCGATTTTACATATGAAGTGTCGCGAAGTTTAGCCGCGTGTGAAGGTGCTATTCTAGTAGTAGATGCAGCTCAAGGTATTGAAGCTCAAACACTAGCAAACGTATATTTAGCGCTTGATAACAACCTTGAAATTTTACCTGTCATTAATAAGATTGACCTGCCGAGCGCAGAGCCAGAGCGAGTGCGCCAAGAGGTTGAAGACGTAATTGGATTAGATGCGTCGGAAGCTGTATTAGCTTCAGCTAAAGCAGGAATTGGAATCGAAGAAATTTTAGAACAAATTGTTGAAAAAGTTCCTGCTCCTGAAGGGGATCCAGATGCACCGCTTCAAGCACTAATCTTTGATTCATTTTATGATGCATACCGAGGTGTAGTCGCATCTATTCGTATCGTACAGGGACGAGTAAAAGTAGGCGATAAAATTAAAATGATGGCAACAGGAAAAGAGTTTGAGGTAACGGAGCTAGGTGTGTTAACGCCAAAAGCCGTTGCTAAAGATGAACTTTCTGTTGGCGACGTAGGGTTTTTAACAGCAGCTATTAAAAACGTTGGAGATACGCGAGTAGGGGACACGATTACTGTTGCTAAAAACGGAGCAAGTGAACCTCTTCCTGGTTATCGTCGTCTGAATCCAATGGTATACTGCGGACTGTACCCGATTGATACAGCGAAGTATAACGATCTCCGTGAAGCACTAGAAAAGTTAGAGCTAAATGACTCTGCACTTCAGTTTGAACCAGAGACGTCTCAGGCCTTAGGATTTGGTTTCCGATGTGGATTCTTAGGACTGCTTCACATGGAAATTATCCAAGAGCGTATTGAACGCGAATTTAAAATTGATTTAATTACAACAGCTCCAAGCGTTATTTATGACGTGTATTTAACAGACGAGACTCATCTGTCTGTAGATAACCCGTCTAATATGCCGGACCCACAAAAGATTGAACGCGTGGAAGAACCGTATGTGAAGGCAACGATGATGGTACCAAACGATTATGTAGGTGCTGTGATGGAGCTTTGCCAGAAGAAGCGAGGCAACTTTATTGATATGCAGTACTTGGATGCTAATCGCGTTAGTATTGTATACGAAATTCCGCTGGCTGAAATTGTATATGATTTCTTTGATCAATTAAAATCAAATACAAAAGGCTATGCGTCGTTTGACTACGAGCTTATCGGATATCAGCCTTCGAAGCTTGTGAAGATGGATATTCTCTTAAACGGTGAAACGGTCGATGCGCTGTCCTTTATCGTTCACAGAGATTCAGCTTACGATCGTGGTAAAGTCATTGTAGAAAAGCTTAAAGAGCTTATTCCACGTCAACAGTTCGAAGTGCCGATTCAAGCGGCAATCGGTCAAAAAATTGTGGCGCGTTCAACAATTAAAGCCATTCGCAAAAACGTTTTAGCGAAATGTTACGGAGGAGATATCTCTCGTAAACGTAAACTTCTTGAAAAACAAAAAGAAGGTAAAAAACGTATGAAGCAGGTCGGTTCTGTTGAAGTACCGCAGGAAGCATTCATGGCTGTGCTTCGCATGGACGAAGATTAATAGCTGAAATTCTATTATTTAACATGTCAAATTAGTTTTGAAAATGAAGCTAATCTGATACGATAGTAAAGAGTTTTGAGCGCTGTAAATAAGTGTGAACGAACATAGATAAAAATACCGCAGAGAGACTCTGCGGTATTTTTATCATTTATAAATGTGATTGAGGTGAAAGTCCATGGTGAAGGCAGCATATCTGCATATCCCGTTTTGTCATCATATTTGTCACTATTGTGACTTTAATAAAGTGTTTTTCAAAAATCAGCCCGTTATGCCGTATTTGGAAAGCATGCGAGAAGAAATGAAGCAAACAGTCGAACGTTATCCAACGACCAATTTAAACACGATATTCGTTGGGGGTGGAACGCCCACAGCCTTAGATGAACAGCAGCTGGAGTATTTTTTAGAATCCATTCGTATGTATCTTCCTTATGATGAGAAAGGTGAGTTTACATTTGAAGCGAATCCGAATGAATTGACAAAAGAAAAGCTTCAGCTTCTCCATGACTATGGCGTGAATCGTTTAAGTATTGGTGTGCAAACGTTTAATGAAAGGTTATTGGAGAAAATTGGACGTGTACATTCAAATAGACAGGTATTTGATTGTGTTGAGCAAGCAAGAAAGATTGGAATGTCGAATATAAGCTTAGACTTAATTTATAGCTTGCCAGAACAAACGGTAGCTGATTTTTCTTCTACGCTTCAAACCGCTTTTTCATTAGAGGTAGAGCATATGTCTGCCTATTCGTTAATTATTGAACCTAAAACGGTATTTTATAATTTAATGAATAAAGGAAAGCTGCCGCTGCCTGCTCAAGAAGAAGAAGCAGCTATGTATGAGCTGCTTATGAAAGAAATGGACAAACAAGGTTTTCATCAATATGAAATCAGTAATTTCGCAAAGTCAGGCTACGAGAGTATTCATAATCTAACATATTGGAACAACGACGATTATTACGGAATTGGCGCAGGCGCACATAGCTATATTGACGGAATAAGACGAGCAAATATTGGACCATTAAAAAAGTACATTGATTCAGTCGAGCAAAAAGGAAATGCATATCTTAATGAAGTGAGCGTGACCGAGGCTGAAAAAATGGAAGAAGAAATGTTTTTGGGCCTTCGTAAAACGAAAGGAGTCTCAAAAGAGGAGTTTAAGAAAAAATTCAATCGAGAATTAAAAGATGTATTTGGAGAACCTATTCAAGAATACAAAGAGAAAGGACTTTTGGGTGAAGACAATAGCTCCGTCTTTTTAACACACAATGGTCGATTTTTGGGGAATGAAGTTTTTCAAGCCTTTATTGGGATAATCTAATACCAAATCGTTGACATCGCTATAGTGATTTGGTAATTTATTATTAGATTTAGCACTCAGAGTTTTAGAGTGCTAACAGAGGTGATGAAGCGTGCTTACTGATCGACAGTTATTAATTTTACAAGTCATTATTGATGATTTCATTCGATCTGCGCAGCCGGTAGGCTCTCGAACATTATCTAAGAAAGAAGAGTTTAATTTTAGTTCGGCTACGATTCGTAATGAGATGTCAGACCTAGAAGAACTTGGATTTATTGAAAAAACTCATACTTCTTCAGGGCGCGTTCCGTCTGAGAAAGGTTATCGTTATTATGTTGATCACCTGGTGTCCCCGCAGCACTTGAAGGCAAGCGATGTTTCTACGGTACGTTCGGTATTTGCTGAACGCATTGTAGAACTGGAGCAGCTCGTTCAAAAGTCAGCGCAAATTTTATCTGATTTAACGAGCTTAACGTCCATTGTGCTAGGGCCAAAAGCGGTCAGTCATAAGTTAAAACAACTGCAGATTTTACCTTTAACGGCTCAGTCAGCTGTTGCCATTATTGTGACCGATACAGGACACGTTGAAAGTCGGACGATTACGCTGCCGAGCAGCATTCAACCTTCCGATATTGAAAAGATGGTTAACATTTTAAACGAAAAGCTCATCGGCGTTCGTATTACGGATTTACATGATAAAATGTACAAAGAAGTAGCGACGCTCTTAAAAAGCCACATTCAAGGGTATGAGCAGACGATGGATATACTCAATGATGCATTAAAGCTCAACATGAATGGCAAATTAGTAGTTGGCGGCAAAACGAATATGTTTGCTCAGCCGGAATTTCATGATCTTAATAAAATTCGCGGGCTGTTCAACATTATTGAACATGAACAGCAGTTTTATAAGCTGCTAAGCCCAAATGAGGCTGGCATACATGTGAAAATTGGTCATGAAAATAAGTTGAATGAAATGGTAGGGTGCAGCTTAATTACAGCTAGTTATTCTTTTGGTCACGAACAGCTTGGCACAATTGCTATACTGGGACCGACCCGCATGGAATATGCGCGTGTGATTAGTTTGCTTACACTGCTATCATCAGATATGTCTCAAGTGTTAACAAACTTGTATAAAGAATAAAGGAATCGGGTGGAATATATTACTTCCATCCTTTCCCTGTGATAAAATAAAAATCGTTGTTTAAAATGTGAAAATGTGTGTAAACATTTAAGGGAGGTGAATGAATTGTCAAACGAAAAGCAAGTAGAAGAACAAAACGAAGAAGTGGTTGAAGAAGTTCAAACAGAAGCTGCTGAAGCAACTGAAGCTGAAGCGTCTGAGGAAGTAAACCCTCTTCAACAAGAAAATGATCAATTAAAGCAACAGCTTGAAGAAGAAGAGAATCGCTACTTACGTCTACAAGCTGATTTCGATAATTTCCGTCGTCGTTCACGTCTCGATGCAGAAGCTGCTCAAAAATACCGTGCTCAATCATTGGTTGCGGATATTTTACCAGCACTTGATAACTTTGAACGTGCATTACAAGTTAACACAGCGGACGAACAAACCAAATCTGTGCTACAAGGTGTAGAAATGGTATACCGTCAATTGGTAGAGGCACTTCAAAAAGAAGGTGTTGAAGCAATTGAGTCAGTTGGGAAAACATTTGATCCATACGAGCATCAGGCAGTGATGCAAGTAGAAGACGATGAATACGAACCGAACACGGTAGTAGAAGAGCTTCAAAAAGGTTACAAATTAAAAGATAAAATCATCCGCCCTGCGATGGTTAAAGTTAATCAATAACACTACATATTATGAAGGAGGTCATTGTCAATGAGTAAGATCATTGGTATCGATTTAGGTACAACTAACTCTTGTGTCGCTGTATTAGAAGGCGGCGAACCAAAAGTAATTCCAAATCCAGAAGGAAACCGTACAACGCCATCAGTTGTGGCATTCAAAAACGGTGAGCGTCAAGTTGGGGAAGTAGCGAAACGTCAAGCTATTACAAACCCTAACACAATTATTTCAGTTAAACGTCATATGGGTACAGACCATAAGGTGGAAGCTGAAGGCAAGCAATACACGCCTCAAGAAATGTCAGCTATCATTCTTCAACATTTAAAAGGTTATGCTGAAGAGTATTTAGGTGAGCCTGTAACAAAAGCTGTTATCACAGTTCCTGCTTACTTTAATGATGCTGAGCGTCAAGCAACAAAAGATGCTGGTAAAATTGCTGGTTTAGAAGTAGAGCGTATTATTAACGAGCCTACTGCAGCAGCACTTGCATACGGATTAGAAAAAACAGATGAAGATCAAACAGTTTTAGTTTATGACCTTGGTGGCGGTACGTTTGACGTATCTATTCTAGAACTTGGCGACGGCGTATTTGAAGTTCGCGCAACTGCAGGTGACAACCGCCTTGGTGGTGACGACTTTGACCAAGTAATCATCGACTATTTAGTAGCTGAATTCAAAAAAGAAAACGGCGTTGATTTAAGCAAAGATAAAATGGCGCTTCAACGTTTAAAAGATGCGGCTGAAAAAGCGAAAAAAGATTTATCAGGCGTAACATCTACACAAATTTCTTTACCATTTATCACTGCTGGAGAAGCTGGTCCTCTTCACTTAGAGGTATCTTTATCACGTGCTAAATTTGACGAGTTATCAGCAGGTCTTGTAGAGCGTACAATGGCTCCTGTGCGTCAAGCTTTAAAAGATGCAGGTCTTTCTGCAAGCGAACTTGATAAAGTAATCTTAGTTGGTGGTTCAACTCGTATCCCAGCGGTACAAGATGCAATCAAAAAAGAAACTGGTCAAGATCCTCATAAAGGTGTAAATCCTGATGAAGTAGTTGCACTTGGTGCAGCAATTCAAGGTGGCGTATTAACTGGTGATGTAAAAGACGTTGTATTACTAGACGTAACGCCTTTATCACTAGGTATCGAAACAATGGGTGGCGTATTTACAAAGCTAATTGAGCGTAATACGACAATTCCAACAAGTAAATCACAAGTATTCTCAACGGCTGCAGATAGCCAAACGGCTGTAGATATTCACGTTCTTCAAGGTGAGCGCCCAATGTCTGCAGATAACAAAACGCTAGGACGTTTCCAATTAACAGACATTCCTCCTGCACCACGCGGAGTACCTCAAATCGAAGTATCATTCGATATTGATAAGAACGGTATCGTAAACGTTCGTGCAAAAGATTTAGGTACAAACAAAGAGCAGGCTATTACAATTAAATCTTCAACTGGTTTATCAGATGACGAAATCGACCGCATGGTAAAAGAAGCGGAAGAAAACGCAGATGCTGATAAGCAACGTAAAGAAGAAGTGGAACTACGCAACGAAGCAGATCAATTAGTGTTTACAACTGAAAAAACATTAAAAGATCTTGAAGGAAAAGTAGAAGAAGCTGAAGTAACAAAAGCTAACGAAGCAAAAGATGCTTTAAAAGCTGCGATTGAAAAGAATGACCTTGAAGAAATCAAAGCGAAAAAAGATGAACTTCAAGAAATCGTTCAAGCGTTAACTGTAAAATTGTATGAGCAAGCTCAACAAGCTCAGCAAGCAGGTGAACAAGGCGCTCAAAATGATGATGTTGTAGATGCAGAGTTTGAAGAAGTAAACGACGACAAAAAATAATGCATCTTGACGACTAACGTGAATGACGCCATGGTGCGATTCACATCTTTTTAAAAAGTCAAAGTCAAGCTTATTTCTTGGCTTTGACTTTTTTAACGTGGAAAAGCGAAAGGGAAAGTTTTTCTCTTGGCTCTTTGCGTGCATGGGAGCAATAGAAAGTAACTTTTATGTTGCTATGGAATTATTAATAATGATACAATTACGTTTATGTGAAACGATTCGGGAGTGAGTATTGATGAGTAAGCGAGATTACTATGAAGTACTCGGTATCAGTAAGAGCGCTACAAAAGATGAAATAAAAAAAGCATACCGCAAGCTTTCTAAACAATATCATCCAGATATTAACAAAGCGGAAGATGCTGCTGACAAATTTAAAGAAGTAAAAGAAGCATATGAAGTATTGAGTGATGACCAAAAAAAAGCACAATACGATCAATTTGGTCATACTGATCCAAATCAAGGCTTTGGCGGCTTTGGTGGAGGCGGCTCAGACTTTGGCGGCTTCGGCTTTGAAGATATTTTCAGCTCGATCTTTGGTGGTGGTGGTCGCAGACGTGACCCTAATGCTCCGAGACAAGGTGCCGATTTACAATATACGATGACACTTTCTTTTGAAGAAGCTGTTTTCGGAAAAGAAACAACAATTGAAATTCCACGTGAAGAAACGTGTGAAGCATGTCACGGTTCAGGTGCAAAACCTGGAACAAAAGTTGATACATGTTCGCACTGTAATGGTTCAGGTCAGTTAAACGTTGAACAAAACACGCCGTTTGGCCGCGTAGTAAATCGACGTGCGTGTCATCATTGTAATGGTACGGGAAAAATCATTAAAGACAAATGTGCAACGTGCCACGGTGACGGTAAAGTAACAAAACGACGTAAAATTAATGTTAAAATTCCAGCTGGTGTAGATGATGGTCAACAGCTGCGCGTTAGTGCTCAAGGAGAACCAGGGGTAAACGGTGGTCCTCCGGGAGATTTATACGTAGTGTTCCACGTGCGCACTCATGAATTCTTTGAACGTGATGGAGACGATATCTACTGCGAAATGCCTTTAACGTTTGCTCAGGCAGCGCTAGGTGATGAAGTAGAAGTACCAACTCTACACGGCAAGGTGAAGCTGAAGATTCCTGCTGGTACACAAACGGGGACGAAATTCCGTTTAAAAGGAAAAGGTGTGGCAAACGTACGAGGGTATGGTCAAGGAGATCAGCATATTCATGTTCGCGTTGTAACGCCAACAAAAATATCAGAAAAACAAAAACAATTATTGCGTGAGTTCGCTGAACTGAGCGGTCAAGAAGCCGTTGATGAGCAGCATGATTCCTTTTTTGCAAAAGTAAAACGAGCAATTAAAGGAGAATAATTGTCTTTCATAGTAAACAGAGACAGGTTGGTAAAGGTACTTTGCCAACCTGTCATCTGTCATGTTCATATTTAAAATCCTATATTACTGAAGGCAGAAAGGATGAAGTTGGTAGCAATGAAATGGTCTGAAATTTGTATTCATACAGCGCAAGAAGCAATTGAACCCATCTCTCATATTTTACATGAATCAGGAGCTAGCGGGGTAGTTATTGAAGATCCTGCTGATTTAGTGAAGGACAGAGATACAACTTTTGGTGAAATCTATGATTTAAACGTAGAAGACTACCCAGAGGAAGGTGTAGTGATTAAAGCATACCTTCCAGTTAACAGCTTTTTAGCAGAAACTGTGGATGGTATCAAAAAAGAAATTAATGGACTGCTTGTTTACGACTTTGATTTAGGAGCTAACAAAGTTACGATCAGTGAAGTGAACGAGGAAGAGTGGGCCACTGCTTGGAAAAAATATTACCACCCCGTGAAAATTTCAGAGCGTTTTACGATTGTACCAACTTGGGAAAACTATGAAAAAGTAAGCACAGATGAACTGATTATCGAGCTTGATCCCGGAATGGCTTTTGGTACAGGTACGCATCCAACGACGGTTATGTCTCTTCAAGCATTGGAAAGAACAGTGAAAGCAGGAGATACCGTTATCGACGTGGGTACAGGTTCAGGAGTGCTAAGTATTGGCGCAGCTCTGTTAGGAGCAAGTAATGTACAAGCTCTAGATCTTGATGAAGTAGCTGTACGTTCTGCCCGCGAAAATATTGAACTGAATCAAGTTGGAAATATCGTAACAGTAGGTCAAAACAACTTATTGCAAGGTATAGAAGGACCGGTTGACATTGTTGTGGCGAATATTCTAGCTGAGGTAATCGTTCGTTTTGTAGACGATGCTGCAAAGGTATTAAAGCCAGGAGGCATGTTCATTACATCAGGTATTATTAGTGCGAAAAAAGAAGATGTCAAAAAAGCGTTAACGGCAGCGGGCTTTGTTATTCAAGAAGTAACGCTTATGGAAGACTGGGTAGCAATTATTGCGCAAAAACAAGCTTAACAAGTGAGAAGGTGTCAAGATGCAACGTTATTTTCTGCCAAACGATCAATTTCAAGAGCAAAGTGTCACAGTGACACAAGATGATGCCCATCATATCTCACGCGTCATGAGAATGAATGAAGGATCACAGTTTATTGCCTGTAATGAACAGGGGCAAGCTGCTTTGTGTGAAATTGAAAATATTTCCGCTAACGAAGTGAAAGCATCTATTATAGAATGGATAAGCGAAGAAAAAGAGCTTCCAGTCCATGTTACGATTGTGAACGGTCTGCCTAAAGGGGATAAGCTCGAGCTTATTATCCAAAAAGGGACAGAACTTGGGGCGTATAGGTTTATCCCTTTTATTGCGGCTCGTTCAGTTGTTAAATGGGATGATAAAAAGAGTCAAAAAAAATTAGATCGCTGGAACAAGATTGCTAAAGAGGCTGCAGAACAATCTCATCGTACGATTGTACCCGCAGTAGAAGCCCCAATTTCTTTTAAGAAACTAGTAGAAATTAGCGGTGACTATACTCATAAAGTTGTAGCCTATGAAGAAAGAGCAAAGCAAGGCGAAACCTCTCATCTGCATGCTGTTCTTTCAGCTTTAAAGCCCGGCAATTCCGTGCTTGTGGTTGTAGGACCTGAAGGTGGTTTGACCGAGCAGGAAGTAGAAGTATTAGAAGAAAATGAATTTACAATAAGCGGATTTGGTCCGCGAATTTTACGAGCAGAAACAGCTCCTTTATATGCGCTGTCTGCTATATCTTATCAAACTGAGTTAATGAGGTGACGATTATGTCAACAGTTGCTTTTCACACGCTAGGGTGTAAAGTAAATCACTATGAAACAGAAGCAATTTGGCAATTGTTCAAAGGCCAAGGCTATGAGCGTGTTGAATATGAACAAACTGCCGATGTATATGTAATTAATACATGTACGGTAACAAATACAGGAGATAAAAAGAGCCGTCAAGTTATTCGCAGAGCTGTGCGAAAAAATCCAGATGCGGTTATTTGTGTAACTGGGTGTTATGCTCAAACTTCGCCAGCTGAAATTATGGCCATTCCTGGTGTTGATATCGTAGTAGGTACACAAGATCGTGTTAAGATGCTTGATTATATTGAACAATTTAAAAAAGAGCGTCAGCCGATTAACGGTGTAGGAAACATTATGAAAACACGCGTGTATGAAGAGCTAGATGTACCGGCATTTACAGACCGTACGCGTGCTTCGTTAAAAATTCAAGAAGGCTGTAACAACTTCTGTACATTCTGTATTATTCCATGGGCACGCGGTTTAATGCGATCTCGTGATCCTAAAGAAGTAGTAGCACAAGCACAGCAGCTAGTGGATGCAGGCTATAAAGAAATCGTGTTAACAGGTATTCACACTGGCGGATACGGAGAAGACATGAAAGATTACAATCTTGCCCAGCTTCTTCGTGATTTAGAGTCTCAAGTAAAAGGATTAAAACGCATTCGTATTTCGTCAATTGAAGCAAGCCAAATTACGGACGAAGTAATAGAGGTACTAGATCAGTCAGAAATGGTTGTACGTCATTTGCATATCCCTCTTCAATCAGGTTCAAATACGGTATTGAAGCGTATGCGTCGTAAATATACAATGGAGTTCTTTGGTGAGCGCTTAAACCGTCTGAAAGAAGCTCTTCCTGGATTAGCGATTACATCAGATGTGATTGTCGGGTTCCCAGGTGAGACAGAAGAAGAGTTTATGGAGACGTATAACTTTATTAAAGAGCACGGTTTTTCAGAGCTTCACGTATTCCCGTATTCTAAACGTACAGGTACGCCAGCAGCTCGTATGACCGACCAAATTGATGAAGAAGTAAAAAATCAACGTGTGCATCGTTTAATCGAACTTTCAAATCAATTGGCAAAAGAATATGCTTCAACGTTTGAAGGAGAAGTACTGGAAGTAATTCCGGAAGAAAAATATAAAGAAGATCCTGAAAGTGGTTTATATGTAGGATATACTGATAACTACTTAAAGGTTGTGTTTAAAGCGTCTGAAGAAATGGTTGGAAAGCTTGTAAAAGTGAAAATTTCAAAAGCTGGATATCCTTATAATGAAGGTGAGTTTGTTCGCGTGCTAGATGAGGTTCATCTTCAAGATCAGGTGAAAATGAGCTCATAACACTTATTGGAAAGCTGCGTGTTTACGCAGCTTTTTTTATACGTATAAAACAGCTGAGCGAGTAATGTTTTATCAAGAAAGTTCATAAAATAAAGGGGGAATAACTGCATTACTTTATGTAAAGCGGTTGACCTTAAGGAATCATTATATTATAATTGCAAAAGACATGTCTAACATGTCATTTCATTATGATGTTAGTGGTTTTGTTCGGAGGGAGGGAATTAGAATGTCAAGAACAGTTGTTCGTAAAAACGAATCGCTTGAAGATGCTCTTCGTCGCTTCAAACGTTCAGTTTCAAAAACTGGTACGTTACAAGAAGCAAGAAAGCGCGAATTCTATGAAAAGCCTAGCGTAAAGCGTAAGAAGAAATCTGAAGCTGCTAGAAAACGCAAGTTCTAATAAGAGGGTGGATTTATGAGTCTTCTCGAGCGTTTAAATAGTGATATGAAACAAGCGATGAAAAACAAAGAGAAAGAGAAGCTTGGGGTCATTCGTATGGTCAAAGCATCTCTTCAAAACGAAGCCATTAAGTTAGGCACTGACCTAACTGAAGCAGACGAGTTGACGGTTATTTCTCGCGAATTCAAACAACGTAAAGACTCCCTCCATGAATTTGAGAAAGCAGGTCGTCAAGATCTTGTTGATAAAATTCATTCTGAATTAGCGGTTTTAGAAGTTTACGCTCCTAAACAGCTAACCGAAGAAGAGTTATCTGAAATTATTAAAACGACGATTGAAGAAACGCAGTCTTCCTCTAAAGCTGATATGGGGAAAGTTATGGGAGCGCTTATGCCGAAAGTAAAAGGCAAAGCGGATGGCTCTCTTGTTAATAAGCTTGTCCTTCAACACTTATCATAAAAAGCACCTTACCTTGTGTAAGGTGTTTTTTATATGGATAATAATCGAACGTATGTTTTGTTTTTCTAGTGCAAAGAATAAAATAGATAAATTTCAAAAAAATTGAAACTATTGTTAAAGTTATTCGTATATACAGGTACATACTCATACTATCTATGGAAGGAGGGAAGTGTATTCGGTGAAAACCTTATTTTCTTTCGTGTGCTTTCTTATTTTAGCCACTGGGTTATTCCCCACTATTAGCACCGCTGACGTGAAGCGTGTACACGTTATTCCTGTCAATAAAACGGTAGAAAATGGACTGCTTTCTTTTCTAAACAGATCCATTAAAGATGCGGAAAATGACGGTGCAGATTTGATTATATTGGACATAGATACTCCTGGAGGAGCTGTAGATGCAGCTTCTGAAATAGCTAAAAGCTTAACCTCAACACCTATTCCTACCGCTGCTTTTGTCGATAAAAAAGCATTATCAGCCGGAGTGTATATTGCACTTAACGCCGATCAAATTTATATGACACCCGGTTCTACAATGGGATCGGCAGCAGTGATTGACCAACAGGGAAATGCCGCAGGAAAAAAAGCTCAGTCCTACTGGTTATCAGCTATGAAGAGCGCAGCAGAACAAAATAACCGAAACCCTAAATATGCAGAAGCGATGGCAAATACAAAGATGGTAATACCTGAGCTCAACTTAAAAGGAAACGAATTGCTGACGCTCACTCCGAAGCAAGCCGAGCAAGTTGGTTATTCAGAAGGGACTGTAAAAAATTTAGACGATCTCCTAAGCGTACTTGGCTATGAAGATGCTAAACTGACGTATGCGAAAATGAGTGTAAGTGAACAAATTGCTCGTTTTCTTACCCATCCGCTTGTTGTTCCCATTTTATTATCCATTGGTGCTTTAGGAATTGTGATTGAATTGTTTACGCCTTCATTTGGTATTGCGGGCTCTATTGGAATAGCTTCACTTCTTTTATTTTTCTATGGTCATATGGTAGCAGGATTAGCAGGAATGGAAGCGCTTGTTTTATTTATAGCAGGAATTATATTGCTTCTGTTAGAGATTGTAGTACCAGGAGGAGTTTTAGGGCTGCTGGGGCTTGGAGCTATCATTTTAAGTTTCTTTATGTCAACAGATAATAATGTCGAAATGGGAATTTCTCTTGTAATTGCAATAGTGGTGGCACTGGGAGGTGCGTTTGTGATGATGAAATTTTTTAAAAGAAAGCTTACACCTTTCAAAAAAATGGTGCTTAATGATTCACTTAATACCGAATCTGGTTATGTATCAAATCAAAATCGGTATGAATTAATAGGAAAACAAGGTAAAACAACAACACCGCTGCGTCCTTCAGGCACCGTGCTCATCGATGAAGAGTATGTGGATGTAGTCACTGAAGGCGGATATTTAGACAAAGATGTGTTAGTGAATATTATAAAAGTAGAGGGATCAAGGGTTGTGGTGCGGAAGCTCACAGAGCCTTTGAAAAAGGAGGACCTTAATTAATGGAAGCAGGTAGCGTATTGTTTTTTGTAGTTATTGGCCTAGCAATTATTGCTTTAGCTGTTTTTTTCACTTTTGTACCGATTATGCTATGGATCTCGGCATTAGCAGCAGGCGTTCGTATTAGTATTTTTACACTGGTCGGAATGAGACTTCGTCGAGTGATACCATCTCGCGTTGTGAACCCGTTAATTAAAGCAAGTAAAGCCGGTTTAGGTATTACCATTAACCAGTTAGAAAGCCACTATTTAGCAGGCGGTAACGTTGACCGCGTGGTAAATGCGTTGATTGCAGCGCACCGAGCAAATATTGAGTTAACATTTGAGCGCGGAGCAGCTATCGACTTAGCGGGCCGTGATGTGCTAGAAGCTGTACAAATGAGCGTTAATCCAAAAGTTATTGAAACACCTTTTATTGCAGGGGTGGCTATGGATGGGATCGAAGTCAAAGCAAAAGCCCGAATTACAGTTCGGGCAAACATTGATCGACTAGTAGGGGGAGCTGGAGAAGAAACGATTATTGCCCGTGTTGGCGAGGGGATTGTTTCTACAATCGGTTCACAAAAAGATCACAAAAAAGTATTGGAAAATCCTGATATGATCTCTCAAACGGTTTTAGGAAAAGGGTTGGATTCCGGAACAGCGTTTGAAATCTTATCCATTGATATTGCTGATATCGACATTGGTAAAAATATTGGGGCAGTTCTTCAAACAGATCAAGCAGAAGCAGATAAGAATATTGCCCAAGCAAAAGCCGAAGAACGTCGTGCTATGGCCGTTGCTCAAGAACAAGAAATGCGTGCAAAAGTAGAAGAAATGCGTGCAAAAGTAGTAGAAGCAGAAGCAGAAGTACCATTAGCGATGGCAGAAGCACTGCGCTCTGGCAATATTGGTGTCATGGATTATATGAATATTCAAAACTTGACTGCTGATACGGATATGCGTGATTCAATTGGAAAAATGTCTAAAGAAGACGATGAGAAATAATGAATCAGTTTAACAAGGAGGTTTTCTCCTAATGAATATCGTTGAAACGCTTATTAAACTAATTATTAATAATGCTTTCATTTTTGTCATCATTGGAGGGATTATTTTTAACGTTGTGCAGCGTTTTATGGCTCAGTCAAAAGAGGAAGAACAGCAGCGTTCTAAAAGAGCTCCTATGCCTCCTGTAAACAATCCTTCAAGGCGGGAAAGACCTAGATATCGCCCTGTCAAGGAAGAGCCAAAAACAGCTCGTATGGAGCCAGAAATCGCTCCTTCAGCAGAAACAAATCCTTTGCAAGAAAAACTGGAAGAGTTAAAAAACCGTTCGTATCATGAACCGTCTATTCAAAAGAAAATCGCAGTTGAAAAACCAAAAATAACGGATGAGAAAAACGTTTTTAAGCCCATTTCTCGTAAAGAAGCTGTTCAAGGAGTGATATGGTCCGAAATTCTAGGGCCGCCAAAATCGAAACAACGTAAATATAAACGATAAATAGATGTGATACATTAACCCCCTTTCTCATAAACATGAGATGAAAGGGGGTTCTTTTTATGAGCAAAAAGTGGAGACACCAAATGAAAAGATGGATGACAAAAACAATGGAACTACCCGCTGATGTATTAATGGATCTTCCCCGTATTACGTTAGTTGGACAAATACACATTTATATTGAAAATCATAAAGGTTTATTAGCCTTTTCTGATACTGAAATACGCGTGTTACTAAAACAGGGACAAATGTTAATTCGAGGTGAAGGACTGGTCATTAAAGTAATACTGCCAGAAGAACTGGTTTTAGAAGGTAAAATCAATCAAGTTCTTTATTTAGAACAATAACACAAGGAGGAAAAAAATGAAGAATGGATGGACAAACTTTGTTATTGGTACCGTACGTATTCGAATTGTTGGAAAAGGAATTGAACGTTTTTTAAATAATTGTGTGAGACAACAGATTATGATTTCGAATGTCCATAAAGTTGACGGTCAGCTAGCGACAGCAACGATATTATTGAAAGATGTAAAGAAAATTCGTATACTAATTCGCAACGCAGACTGTAAAATTTATTTTATAAGAGGCAGAGGTTTTCCTTTTTTAACAAAGAGAGTGATCAAAAATAGTGGGTTTGCTTTAGGTTTTCTTTCTTTTTTTATTATTCTTGGTTTGCTTTCCAACATGGTGTGGAAAGTGGAAATTAGCGGTGCAGAACCACAAACAGAACATCAAATGACTAAGCAGCTAGCCAAAATAGGTGTAAAAAGAGGAGAGTTTCAATTTTTGTTAGAGAGTCCTGAAAAAATTCAGCGCTATTTAACGGATAATATGAACAATATTACCTGGGTGGGAGTAGAAGTGCGCGGCACTTCTTATCACTTCCAAGTGGTTGAAAAAAATGAGCCCAAGCCTCAGCAAAAAACACCTTACCAACATTTAATTGCTAAAAAGAAAGCCATTATTACGAATTTGTTTGTCGAAAAAGGACAACCTTTAGTCAAGGTTAATGATTTTGTCAATGAAGGCGAGGTCTTAGTTTCCGGTATTATTGGAAACGAGAAAAATAAAAAAGTAGTAGCTGCTAAAGGGAAAGTCTACGGTGAAACATGGTATAAGTCTGAGGTGGAAGTGCCTTTAAAAACTGATTTTCAGGTATTAACGGGTAATGGATATACGAAGCACTATTTAGATTTTCAAGCTTTTAAAATGCCTCTTTGGGCTTTTAACAAAGAGAAATACGGCTCAAAGGTGACAGAAAAAGTGGAGCATCCACTCTATTTTTTTAAATGGAAATTACCTCTGTCGTATGAGAAAGTTGCTGTACGAGAAGAACAGAACTCGCAGCGCGTCTATTCTAAACAAGAGGCGGTGGAAAAAGCTTTGGAAATCGGTCGAAAAAAATTACTATCAACTTTAGGTGAGGATGCTAAAATAAAAGGTGAAAAAGTTTTGCACCAAGAACAGGACAATGGTAAAGTTAGATTATCAATACATTACCAAGTTATAGAAAATATTGCGAACACTCAACCAATTATTCAAGGAGATTGATGAATGTCAGAACAGCTAGTAACAATTAACGTACAACTTGATGATTCAAACGAAGCCATTTCATTATTTGGCGTACAAGATGCGAATTTAAAGCGAATTGAAGAAGAAATGCAGGTCTCGATCATTTCAAGAGGTGAGACTGTTGTAGTCTCGGGAAGTACAGAAAATGTTCAGCTAGTGGAAGAAATGCTTAAAAAGTTACTGAACATTATCCGAAAAAATATTTCCATATCTGAACGAGATGTTGTGTATGCGATTCAATTAGCTAAGAAAAATTCTCTCGAGTTTTTTGAAGATGTATATGAAGAAGAGATTGGTAAAAATGTAAAAGGTAAGACTATTCGTGTTAAGACATTAGGACAAAGTCAATACATTTCGGCTATTAAGAAAAATGATTTGGTATTTGGAATTGGGCCTGCTGGTACCGGTAAAACGTATTTAGCCGTTGTCATGGCCGTTAATGCTCTTAAAAATGGTCACGTACAGCGTATTATTTTAACACGTCCTGCTGTAGAAGCAGGTGAAAGTCTTGGCTTCTTGCCAGGAGATTTGAAAGAAAAAGTAGATCCGTACTTGCGGCCTCTGTACGATGCATTACATGATGTATTAGGAACAGAACATACGCAACGCCTAATCGAACGCGGAGTTATTGAAATAGCACCCCTTGCTTATATGCGAGGTCGTACACTAGATGATGCGTTTGTTATCTTAGACGAAGCGCAAAACACCACGATGGCGCAAATGAAGATGTTTTTAACACGACTAGGATTTGGGTCTAAAATGGTGATTACAGGAGATATTTCACAAATTGATTTGCCAAAAGGAGCTCAGTCTGGTCTAGCGGCTGTCTCGAAAATCCTGACCAATGTTAAAGGTATTTCGTTTGTTCATCTAGAACAGTCAGATGTTGTGCGCCATCCACTTGTGGGACGTATCATTCAAGCGTACGAACAAGCTGACCAAAAGACCCTTTCTTAATAGGGTCTATTTTTTGTAAAAGGGGGTACGTTTGTGTCAACGTTTCGGATAATCAAGCAAACAATGGCACAGATCGAGCGATTACGGTTAATTCAAATTGGGTTATATGCCTTGTTAGGTATAATGATGTTTGCGTCTATGTATAGCAATGTAAAGCCGCAGGAATTAGATCTTAGACTACTGTCTATTTCCCCGCAAACCATTTACTCACCCGTTACCATTGAAGATAAAGAGAGTACAGAGAAAAAACGGGCAGAGGCAGAACAAGCCGTTGAAGATGTGTATACACAAAAAACAGAATACGCACAGAACCAAGTCGATCTTGTTGCATCTATTTTTGATGCGATGATGGAAGTTAATACAGAATATGAAAAAGAAGATCATGAAGATGACAGTAT
>Ga0114955_1000360_pt1 | contig 23941 bp, 23 predicted proteins | sample Porto_5metaG_FD_87302 | JGI IMG/M metagenome (GOLD analysis project Ga0114955, IMG submission 87302) | Marine algal microbial communities from Porto, Portugal - Porto_5 metaG | ecosystem: Host-associated > Algae > Red algae > Unclassified | place: Portugal: Porto | collected 2015-02-02 | reverse complement strand
TGGGCAAGACACTGGTTACTCACCAGACTGGTCCAGAAGGCAAGGAAGTAAAACGCCTGCTGATTGAGGAAGGCTGTGACATCAAGAAGGAGTACTATGTAGGCCTTGTGCTTGACCGTGCTACTTCACGTGTTGTCCTTATGGCTTCTGAAGAAGGCGGAACAGAGATCGAAGAGGTTGCTGAAGCGACTCCTGAAAAAATCTTCAAAGAAGAAATCGATCCTGTATTAGGGCTTATGCCATACCAGGCTCGCCGTATCGCATTCAACATCAACATCCCTAAGGAACTAGTCAATCAGGCTGTAAAGTTCATGATGGGCTTATATAACGCTTATGTTGAAAAGGATTGCTCAATCGCTGAAATCAACCCGCTGGTGGTTACTGGTGACGGACAGGTAATGGCACTTGACGCTAAATTGAACTTCGATTCAAATGCGCTTTACCGCCAGAAGGACATCCTTGAGTACCGCGACCTTGAAGAAGAAGATCCAAAGGAAATTGAAGCATCGAAGTATGACCTGAGCTATATTTCTTTGGATGGAAATATCGGCTGCATGGTTAACGGTGCCGGTCTTGCGATGGCAACAATGGACATCGTGAAGCATTATGGCGGAGACCCTGCAAACTTCCTTGATGTTGGGGGCGGCGCTACTGCAGAGAAAGTAACGGAAGCATTCAAAATCATCCTTTCAGATCCTAACGTAAAAGGAATCTTTGTTAATATCTTCGGCGGCATCATGAAGTGTGATGTCATCGCTACTGGTGTAGTGGAAGCTGCCAAGCAGGTTGGACTTGAGGTTCCGCTTGTCGTTCGTCTTGAAGGTACGAACGTTGATCTTGGAAAACAGATTCTTAATGAGTCTGGCTTGAATATCATTGCTGCTGAATCAATGGCAGACGGCGCTGAAAAAATCGTTTCATTAGTTAAGTAGGATCGAAAGGAGAGAATTTGACGTGAGCGTATTCATTAATAAAGATACAAAGGTCATTGTTCAAGGGATTACGGGTTCTACTGCCCTTTTCCATACAAAACAAATGCTTGAATATGGTACAAAAATTGTTGGAGGAACATCTCCAGGCAAAGGCGGTACAGAAGTTGAAGGCGTGCCTGTATTCAATACTGTACAAGAAGCTGTTGATGCAACAGGTGCAAATGCGTCTGTAATCTATGTGCCTGCTCCATTTGCTGCGGATGCGATTGTTGAAGCTGTTGATGCAGAGCTTGATTTGGCAATCTGTATCACTGAGCATATCCCGGTATTGGATATGGTAAAGGTGAAGCGTTACATGGAAGGCAGGAAGACTCGCCTTGTAGGACCTAACTGCCCGGGTGTCATCACTCCTGAAGAGTGCAAGATTGGTATCATGCCGGGATATATCCATACAAAAGGCCATGTCGGCGTTGTATCACGTTCAGGAACTTTGACTTACGAAGCAGTACATCAATTAACACAAGCTGGAATCGGCCAGTCTACAGCTGTAGGTATCGGCGGAGACCCAGTTAACGGAACAAACTTTATCGATGTCTTGAAGGCATTCAATGAAGATCCGGAAACATATGCGGTCATCATGATCGGTGAAATCGGCGGTACAGCTGAAGAAGAAGCAGCAGAATGGGTCAAGGCAAACATGACTAAGCCTGTTGTCGGCTTCATCGGCGGAAGAACTGCACCTCCTGGAAAGCGCATGGGCCACGCTGGTGCGATCATTTCAGGCGGAAAGGGTACAGCAGACGAAAAGATCCGCGTAATGAACGAGTGCGGCATCCAGGTTGCTGAAACGCCATCCGTAATGGGCGAAACCCTGATCAAGGTTTTGAAGGAACAAGACCTTTATGACCAGTGCAAAACACACTAAAATATACAACCAGACAGTCCCTCCTGACAGAGGGGCTGTTTATTAATCCCGGGGGGGAAGCAAATGGATGAATTGAAAAAGAAACTAATCCGTCTTGTCCATAGCAAAAATGCGAGTTGGAAAACTATTTATTCTGCACTCAAAACAAATACTGAACTAGCTGATTATAAAACTGCAAAGTATTCCTCTATCAATCCTCAAACGCAACAAGTCAACAGGGACCATCAATTTATTTCCATCGACAAACTGCTCAATGACTACACCTCAAAGAAAATTCACCTGATCACTATTTTTGACCCCGAATATCCAATTAAGCTTAAGACAATCTACCAGCCACCCTGGATTCTCTTTGCCAGGGGAGATTTATCTTTGTTAAAGAACCCAGTGAGCCTTGCTGTTGTTGGTTCAAGGAACGCCTCATCATATGGTATAGAAGCGATCGATTATTTATTTCCTTCATTAATTAAGAAGAACATACAGATTGTAAGTGGTCTTGCCAGGGGGATCGATGCCCATGCCCATAAAGCAGCCATTAAATTGGGCGGGAAAACAATAGGTGTAATAGCTGGTGGGTTTAACAATCTTTATCCTAAGGAAAATGTTAAATTGGCAGAGTACATGATGGAAAAACAACTTGTATTGTCAGAATATCCACCAGAGACCATGCCGGCGAAATGGCAATTTCCGATGCGAAACAGGATTATCAGCGGTCTTTCAGGGGGTACACTTGTTATTGAAGCAAGAAAAAAGAGCGGCTCACTGATTACAGCGGATTTTGCATTGAATGAGGGCAGAGATGTTTTTGCTGTTCCCGGAAGCATTTTGACACCTGATTCCGATGGAGTCCATTATTTAATCCAGCAAGGAGCTAAACTAGTCAAGTGTTCCGAGGATATTTTAGAGGAACTTGGTATGTAATGTGGGGTATTCGTATAAAATGCAAAAAAAGCAAATTTAAAATTTCAAAAGTGTGAGGTTTATGAAACAGAGAGCAGGACAAAGAATGATATAGTGCTAGGCTGCAGCAAGGAATGTAAAGGGTGGATATAATAAAAAAAGTTAGAAAAAGTTTCGAAAATATACTATTTCAGCAAGTTATTTTAATATTTGAATGAAAATTTACATCAAAAAGGTTGAAATAATTTTCAATCTGTTATACATTTTGCATCAGGTATTTTAAAATTTCTAAAAGAGATGAAACCGTTTACTTTCAACGGGTGATTTGACAACATTATGATAAGTTGATAATAATTAATGTAATTTTATACCTCTAAGGAGGACAATTGGATGTCGGATTTTTTAGTCATCGTTGAATCGCCTGCAAAGGCAAAGACGATTGAGCGTTACCTTGGAAAAAAATATAAAGTGAAAGCCTCTATGGGGCATTTGATAGATTTGCCTAAGAGCCAGATGGGAATCGATACAGAAAATAATTACAATCCTAAGTACATTACGATCAGGGGCAAGGGGCCCGTACTGAAGGAATTGAAAACTGCCGCTAAAAAGGCAAAGAAAGTCTACCTCGCGGCTGACCCCGACAGAGAAGGGGAAGCGATTGCCTGGCATCTGGCCAACAGTCTCGACGTGGATGTCCATTCGGACTGCAGGGTTGTATTCAATGAAATTACAAAGGATGCCATCAAGGAATCTTTTAAACATCCACGGGCGATCAATATGGACCTCGTAGATGCCCAGCAGGCACGCCGTGCTCTGGACAGACTAGTAGGATATAATATCAGCCCGCTGCTTTGGAAGAAGGTCAAGAAGGGACTGAGTGCAGGGCGAGTGCAATCAGTCGCTTTAAGGATGATCATTGACCGTGAGAAGGAAATCGCTGCGTTTATTCCAGAAGAATATTGGACAATCGGTGCTGAATTCCTGAAAGGCAAAAATTCATTTGAAGCTTCTTTTTACGGAATTGGCAAAGAAAAAGCTGAGTTGAAATCAGAAGAAGATGTAAAAAATATCCTTAAGCAAGTGAAGGGGAATAAATTCACTGTTGAGTCAGTGACGAAGAAAGAACGAAAGCGTAATCCTGCACCGACATTCATTACTTCTTCATTGCAGCAGGAGGCAGCCCGAAAGCTCAACTTCAGAGCCAAAAAGACAATGATGCTTGCCCAGCAGCTTTATGAAGGAATCGATCTTGGAAAAGAAGGAACAGTCGGTTTGATTACGTATATGAGAACGGACTCGACAAGGATTTCTGAAGTTGCACAAGGAGAAGCAAGGGAATACATCACAAGTGAGTATGGAGAAAATTTCATACAGACAGAGGTCAGGAAAGAGAAGAAGCAATCCAATGCTCAAGATGCTCATGAAGCAATACGGCCAACCAGCACAATGAAGGTTCCAGAGAAGATAAAGGAATTCCTCTCAAGGGATCAGTACAGGCTTTATAAACTTATTTGGGAACGGTTCGTCGCAAGCCAAATGGCTTCTGCGATCATGGATACGATGAGCGTTGATTTGAAGAATGGAGAGGTTACTTTCCGCGCGACAGGCTCAAAGGTCAAATTTCCGGGGTTCATGAAGGTTTATGTAGAAGGTTCGGATGACCAGGTGGAAGAAAAGGATAAGTTCCTTCCTGACCTGAGGGAAGGTGACGAGGTCACGAAGAAAGAGATCGAACCGAAGCAGCACTTTACACAGCCTCCTCCAAGATATACTGAAGCAAGGCTTGTCAGGACGCTTGAGGAAATGGGGATTGGCCGGCCATCAACATATGCGCCAACACTGGATACAATCCAGAAGAGAGGCTATGTATCACTTGATAATAAGCGGTTCGTGCCGACTGAGCTTGGTGAAGTAATCCATGAGCTGATGCTGGAATTCTTCCCGGAAATACTGGATCTCGAGTTTACCGCCAAAATGGAGCAAAACCTCGATAATATTGAAGATGGAAAAATCAATTGGGTCAACGTCATTGACGAATTTTACCGTGATTTTGAAAAGCATCTCCAAGTAGCAGAAAAGGAAATGCAGGAAATCGAAATCAAGGATGAACCAGCCGGAGAAGATTGTGATCAATGCGGTTCGGCTATGGTATTTAAAATGGGCCGGTACGGCAAATTCATGGCCTGCAGTAATTTCCCGGAATGCAGGAATACGAAGGCGATCGTTAAGGAAATCGGGGTTAAATGCCCTAAATGTGAAGAAGGCAATATCATTGAGCGCAAGAGCAAAAAACGCCGAATTTTTTACGGCTGCGACCGTTTTCCTGAGTGCGATTTCTTATCATGGGATAAACCACTTGCAAGGAAATGCCCTAAATGCGAAAATATGCTAGTTGAAAAGAAGCTCAAAAAGGGTGTTCAGGTTCAGTGTACGGAATGCGACTATAAAGAGGAACCACAAAGCTAGAGTGAGCCAATGGCTCACTCTTTATCTTTGTAAAGGTGTTGCCAGGGCTGACCAAGGCGCTTACGCTTTTCATTGTCCAGTTCCAGCGCCTAGCCAGTTTTCATCTTGGTAAGTGCTTCCTCGAGTATCTTGCGATAAGCGTCAGCTTTGAGCAGCTCGAGTCGCCTGTCTAGTTTCGCCTCCTAGAAACTCCGAAACTTCAACTCCGCCGGCAGAAGCAAAAAGCGCTTCTTTGTCGGAGTCTCCAGTTTCTCCGTTTCTGGACAGTCGGCTATACTTTTCGATTTCGGTCCGCCCAATGAAGTCAAAGAACGACTTCACTGTCAGGCCCTCTGAGGCACAGGACGTGCAGACCCGCCAGCCACAGGACGTGGCGTTGCAGGCGGGCAGCGCTTGTCGGGGCTGACCAAGGCGCTTGCGCTTTTCTTTTTTTGAAACTTTTTTCTTTTCTTTTCGTAAATGAAAGTGCAAAATGATACAAGTATCAGGGTAAAGTAAGTAAGGTTGAGTATATAATAGAAGCTTTATGTCAAGGCAAGTGTTATAATAATTATTTTGAAAAGGCTGATGCTTTTACTTTGCCTTTTGAGATATGGATCAGACAAGGCAATTGGACTTTCAACAAACAAAATTTCTTATAGCTACTGGAGGAAATAGTAATGACTGAAGCTACTGTAAATGTCGTTGGTGCCGGTTTGGCCGGAAGTGAAGCTGCATGGCAGCTTGCTGAAAGAGGCATCAAGGTGAACTTATACGAGATGAGACCGGTTAAACAGACCCCGGCACACCATACTGATAAATTTGCTGAGCTGGTTTGCAGCAACTCTTTGAGAGCCAACACTTTAACTAACGCAGTTGGTGTTTTAAAGGAAGAAATGAGGAACCTGAATTCTGTCATCATCTCGGCAGCGGACGCATGTGCTGTTCCGGCAGGCGGAGCTTTGGCAGTAGACCGGCACGAGTTTGCTGCGCATGTAACCAGCCGTGTGAAGGAACATCCCAATGTTACTGTATTTAATGAAGAAATCACTGAAATTCCACAAGGTTCAACCATCATTGCGACGGGGCCACTGACAAGCCAGGCGCTTTCCCAGCAACTAAAGGAGCTGACAGGGGAAGAATATTTATATTTTTATGACGCGGCAGCCCCAATTATCGAGAAAGACAGCATCGACATGGACAAGGTCTATCTAAAATCCCGATATGACAAAGGCGAAGCAGCTTATCTTAACTGTCCGATGACAGAGGAGGAATTTGACCGTTTTTATGAAGCGTTGATTTCTGCTGAAACAGTTCCTCTTAAGGAATTTGAAAAGGAAATCTTTTTTGAGGGTTGTATGCCAATAGAGGTCATGGGTCAAAGAGGAAGAAAGACAATGCTTTTCGGACCGATGAAGCCGGTTGGGCTCGAGGATCCTAGAACTGGAAAACGCCCTTATGCAGTAGTACAGCTTCGCCAGGATGATGCAGCTGGAACACTTTATAATATTGTAGGCTTCCAGACTCATTTGAAATGGGGACCACAAAAGGAAGTCATTCAATTGATTCCAGGACTGGAAAACGCTGAAATCGTCCGTTACGGTGTTATGCATCGCAATACCTTTATCAACTCACCTAAGGTTTTAAAAGCAACATATCAATTCAGGAATAGAGAAGATTTATTCTTTGCCGGACAAATGACTGGTGTTGAGGGTTATGTTGAATCAGCGGCTAGCGGACTGATTGCTGGAATTAATGCGGCCCGTCTTGTAAAAGGCGATGAGCCGGTGGAATTCCCTCATGAAACAGCAATGGGCAGTATGGCCAGGTATATCACAACTACTAACGCGAAAAACTTCCAGCCTATGAATGCAAACTTCGGGCTTTTCCCTGATCTTCCCGAAAAAATCAAGGCTAAGCAGGAACGCAATGAGAAGCATGCTTCCAGAGCATTGGAAACAATTCAGAAATTTGTGAAAAATTTGTAATTTCTATTGCGAGGGCTATATAAATATGATACTATTTAGTAGCCCTTGTGAGGTGACAAGATGGAAGCAAATGTGAACAATTCTTTAAACTTATTTATTGAATATTTACAAATTGAAAAAAATTACTCACAATATACAATTGAACATTATCAACATGATATTAGGGGATTTTTTTTGTTCATGTCTGAACAAGGCCTGACCAGTCTGGATGAAGTTGAGTATGCTGATACAAGGATTTACCTGACAAAATTATTTGACCAGCAGCTTTCCAGGAAGTCAGTCGCCCGAAAGATTTCGTGTATGCGCAGCTTTTATAAGTTCTTGCTTCGTGAAAAAATGGTCGGGGATAACCCATTTTCCCTCGTATCCATCCCGAAACTGGAAAAGCGGTTGCCAGACTTTTTTTATGAAGAGGAACTTTCCCAGCTATTTAAAGCTTGTGAAACCGAGACCGCGATCGGAAAAAGGAACAAAGCCCTATTGGAACTGCTTTACGCTACAGGAATCCGTGTAGGTGAGTGCTGTAAAATCAATCTGAAGGATATAGATTTATCTCTATCTACAGTTTTAATTCATGGAAAAAGGAAAAAGGATAGATATGTGCCTTTCGGAAGTTTTGCACAGGATGCGATTGAAGACTACATAAAAAATGGAAGAGCAGAGCTTCTGAAAACGAAAGAAGATCATGGCCATTTATTTGTGAATTTCCGTGGAGGCCCTCTTACGGACAGAGGAATCAGGGAAATCTTGAATAAACTGATTGAAAAGTCTGCCCTGACAGGGAAAATCCATCCCCATAAACTGCGCCATTCTTTCGCTACACATATGATGAGCAATGGAGCAGACATGAGGACAGTACAGGAGCTGATGGGCCATGCATTCCTGTCTTCAACTCAAGTATATACCCATGTAACGAAAGAGCACTTGCGCAATATTTATATGTCACATCATCCGAGGGCCTAAGCCAAAAGGAGGACGAAGGAATGTCAGAGTTCCATGCCACAACGATATTTGCTGTTCAACATAAGGGCCAATGCGCAATGTCAGGCGATGGCCAGGTGACCTTTGGGAATGCTGTAGTGATGAAACACACAGCTAAGAAGGTTCGAAAGTTGTTTAATGGTAAAGTAATTGCAGGATTTGCCGGTTCAGTTGCAGATGCATTCACCCTGTTTGAAATGTTTGAAGGCAAGCTCGAAGAATACAACGGAAATCTCCAAAGAGCTGCAGTCGAACTAGCTAAGCAATGGAGAAGTGATAAAGTCCTCAGGAAGCTTGAGGCAATGTTGATTGTATTGAATGAGACTGATATGCTTCTTATTTCCGGAACAGGTGAAGTCATTGAGCCTGATGATGGCATTCTTGCAATTGGTTCTGGAGGAAATTATGCTTTGTCTGCAGGCCGTGCATTAAAGCAATATGCTGGGGAACATTTAACAGCGAAAGAAATCGCGAAGTCTTCATTGGAAATTGCTGCTGACATTTGTGTTTACACAAACCACAATATTATCGTGGAAGAACTGTAACGGAAAAGGAGTGTTGAGTGTGAAACAAACGACAAGTTTAACTCCAAGGCAGATCGTGGAAAAGCTGGATCAGTATATTATCGGCCAAAAGGATGCAAAAAAAGCTGTTGCAGTTGCTCTTAGAAACAGATACCGCCGCGGCTTGCTCGCTGAAAATATCCGTGATGAAATCATCCCGAAAAATATCCTGATGATTGGTCCAACTGGTGTAGGTAAAACGGAGATTGCCAGAAGAATGGCTAAGCTGGTAGGTGCTCCTTTTGTCAAGGTCGAAGCGACAAAGTTCACTGAAGTCGGCTATGTTGGCCGTGATGTGGAATCAATGGTGAGAGACCTTGTTGAAACATCAATCAGGCTTGTCAAAGAGGAAAAAATGGAGCGAGTAAAGGAACCGGCAGAGGAAAACGCAAATCGTCGTCTTGTTGAACTGCTGGTGCCTTCAGCGAAAAAATCCGTCAATTACAAAAATCCACTGGAAATGTTGTTCGGCGGCGGCCAGCAGCAGCCTGAACAAGAGTCTAATCAATCAGAAGACTTAGGGTTGTTTGAAAAGCGTAAAATCATCAAGCAAAAGCTCGATCAAGGTGAGCTTGAGGATGAGCTGGTAACGGTCGAAGTCGAGGAACAAGCACCTTCCATGTTTGATATGCTCCAGGGCTCCGGAATGGAACAGATGGGAATGAACATGCAGGATGCTTTAAGTGGCTTAGTGCCGAAGAAGCGAAAGAAACGAAAGCTTCCTGTTCGTGAAGCGAGGAAGGTATTAATTAATGAAGAGGCTCAAAAGCTTATTGATATGGATGAGGTAACTCAGGAAGCTACATATCGTGCTGAGCAGGCAGGCATAATATTCATTGATGAGATTGATAAGATTGCCAGCAAGAATTCCGGTGGATCCAGTGCTGATGTTTCGCGCGAGGGTGTTCAGAGGGACATACTGCCTGTTGTGGAAGGGTCGACTGTTAACACGAAATACGGACCTGTAAAAACAGACCATATTTTATTCGTCGCTGCTGGTGCTTTCCATATGGCAAAGCCTTCAGATCTGATTCCTGAATTGCAAGGGCGTTTCCCAATCAGGGTAGAGCTTACTAAGCTGACAGTTGAAGACTTTTACAGGATTCTTGTTGAGCCTGATAACGCGCTTACAAAGCAATACGAAGCTTTATTGGAAACTGAAGGTATACAAATTGAATTTTCTGACGATGCTATTCGTAAGATAGCAGAAGTCGCTTATGACGTGAACCAGAATACGGATAATATTGGAGCCAGAAGGCTGCAGACGATTCTTGAGAAGCTGCTGGAAGACCTCAGCTTTGAAGCTCCAGACATCAATCTGGAGAAGGTAGCAATCACTCCGCAATATGTAGAAGAAAAACTAGGCGCTATCGCAAGAAACAAAGATTTAAGCCAGTTCATATTATAATGGTTTATCGTTTTAATGCATACTCAATAGGGTAGACAAATAAAGGCTGCCTATTGTGCTGAAGTATTGAAACTAGCCAAAATTAAAATAAATGTAATTTTGTTTGAAGCAAATAGGAGGAAGAATCAATGGACTTACTATCAAAAACTAGAAAAATTAATGCCCTGCTCCAAAAAGCTGCAGGCAAACCGGTAAACTTTAAAGAAATGTCAGAGACGCTAAGCGAAGTCATCGAAGCGAACATCTTTGTTGTCAGCCGCAGAGGGAAGCTATTAGGCGTAGGAATCAATCAGCAAATTGAAAACGAGCGCATGGTAAAAATGCTTGAAGACCGCCAATTCCCTGAGGAGTACACAAAGAATCTTTTCAATATCCAGGAGACATCACCTAACCTGGATGTGGACAGTGAGTACACAGCATTTCCTGTTGAAAACAAAGAACTTTTCAAAAACGGGTTAACAACAATCGTACCGATCATCGGCGGCGGCGAGCGCCTGGGAACACTAATCCTTGCCCGACTTGAAGAACAATTCCACGATGATGACCTTATTCTTGCTGAATATGGCGCAACAGTTGTAGGGATGGAAATCCTTCGTGAAAAGGCTGAAGAGATTGAAGATGAAGCTCGCAGCAAAGCTGTAGTACAAATGGCAATCAGTTCTCTATCCTATAGTGAACTTGAAGCGATTGAGCACATCTTCGAAGAACTTAACGGAAAAGAAGGCTTGCTAGTAGCTTCAAAAATCGCTGACAGAGTCGGCATCACTCGTTCTGTAATCGTCAACGCATTGCGCAAGCTGGAAAGCGCAGGCGTTATCGAGTCCCGTTCTCTTGGTATGAAAGGAACTTATATCAAGGTATTAAATGACAAGTTCCTGTTTGAACTTGAAAAGCTTAAAAGCAACTAAATAAAGAATAAAAAAATCCGCTGAACTTCAGCGGATTTTTTTATTCATTAATGTTTACATAATATACGACCAAAAACGAAAGGAGTTAACAGCTTAATGTTACAAATTTATTTCGATTCTTTTACACTCCGCCTTTTATCACAGGAGTACAAGGGGTTTTTATAAAGAAAATAATGGAAAAAATATATAGTGAAATAGGTATTTTAACCTTTAAGCAATTTAGAAACCAAGCAAATTTTCGTTCGTTATTCCTATCTTTTTTATAAATACTTTACAAAAAACTGGTGTTAATTAATAAAAATATAAAAATTAGTAAAATTATAGGTCTTTTAGACCATTTTTAAAAATGAGCATAATGCATGATAAAAATTAACCGAAAGTACATAGACAGATTATTTCAGATTCTTTACAATTAGGAATATAATGACGGAATTCAGCAAGGAATTACAAAATTCAGCAAAATAATCCAGTGTGGCAATTGCGAGGTGCAAAAATTGAAGTTGTTTTCAAACACAGTATCAACCCTCGAACATGCGTTGAACTACTCTTCTGCGAAGCAGAAAGTCATTTCGCAGAATATCGCGAATGTTGATACACCGAACTATAAAGCGAAGGATGTGTCCTTTAAGGCTGTGTTTCAGGATGTCATGGGGCAATCCTTTCAAGCAAATAGATCTGACGCCCGGCATTATGAATTCAGCAGCAGGGCGAACACTATGCCTGGAGTCGATAATAATCCGTATGTGAATTATAACGAAAATGGGAACAGCGTTGATTTGGATAAAGAAATGGCCGACCTGGCTACGAACCAAATTTACTACAATGCGCTGACTGAGAGGATTAATGGGAAATTCAACTCTCTCCAAACAGTCATTAGGGGAGGTAAGTAAGAATGAGCATGTTTCATAGCATGAACACAACAGCTTCTGCGTTGACTGCCCAGCGCCTCAGGATGGATGTCATTTCTTCGAACATGGCGAACGTCGATTCGACAAGAGGGGTAAATGGAGAGCCTTACCGCAGGAAAATGGTTGTCCTTGAACCTAAGGAAGGAAACTTTTCTTCATTCCTAAATAAAGCAATGGGGAAAACAGAAGGAGCAGGGGCAGGAAATGGCGTTAAAGTTTCAAGAATTGTAGAGGACAGAGAAAATCCGCTTAAGATGGTATTTGATCCGGAACACCCTGATGCTGATCAGGAAGGGTATGTTGCTTACCCGAATGTAGATCCTTTAAGGGAAATGGTGGATTTAATAAGCGCGACTCGTTCTTATGAAGCCAATGTCACAGTTTTTAACGCTTCCAAGGGTATGATGATGAAAGCCCTTGAGATCGGTAAATAAGGAGATAACTAAATGAACTCAGCTGGGATTAATTCTGTCAGCCAAATGGTCCAACCATTTCAAACAAAAGTGTCTACTCCCACACCTACACCATACGAAGCGCAAAAAAGTTTTTCGTCCGTACTTAAGCAATCTATTGAAAATTTAAATAACACACAGCTTCAGTCAGATGCAATGACTAATAAATTGGCGCGTGGGGAAAATGTTGACCTGCATCAGGTAATGATTGCAAGCCAAAAGGCGAGCATTACACTGCAGGCTACAATGGAAGTCAGGAATAAAGTGGTTGAAGCATATCAGGAAATGATGAGAATGCAAGTTTAATAATTAGCTAAAAACTAAGATTAGATCGGTTATTAGCTGTATAAAAAGAAGAGACTTAATAACCGGGGGATTGAAATGAAAGAAACCGTTCAAAAGTATATACATACAATGAAGGATTTCTGGCAAGGGCGCACCAGAAAGCAAAAAATCGGTCTTGGTGCGTCTATTTTCTTTGTTCTTATAGTTGCCGTCCTTACAGCTTATTTCACTACCAGGACCACTCTTGAGCCACTTTACAGCAATCTTTCACCAGCTGAGACAGGGAGTATCAAAGAGAGCCTTGATGCCAGAGGAATACCATCCGAGATTACCGATGGCGGGAAAACGATCCTGGTGCCGGCAGAGTCAGTTGACAGCTTAAAAGTAGAGCTTGCGGCTGAAGGAATTCCTAAGTCAGGCAGCATCGATTATACCTTTTTTAGCCAAAATGCTGGAATGGGTATGACAGACAATGAGTTCTTTGTTCTGAAACTCGAAGCAATGCAGACGGAATTGGCGAATTTGATGAAAGGGATCGATGGAGTAAACGATGCTAAGGTAATGATTAACCTTCCTGAAAAAGGAATTTTTGTTAGCGATAATGAGCAGCCTGCATCGGCTTCCATCGTGCTAAATACAAGCCCAGGCTATCAATTCAAGGAAGACCAAATAAGCGCACTATATCACTTAGTGGCTAAAAGTGTACCGAACCTTCCTACAGATAATATCGTCATCATGAATCAGTTTTTTGAGTATTTTGATTTAAAAAATGAAAATAATTCCAGTGGGGCATCTTTTGCTTCCCAGCATCAGATTAAACAGCAGATTGAAAGAGATGTCCAAAGACAAGTGCAAAATATGCTGGGCACCCTTATGGGTCACGACAAAGTAGTCGTTTCAGTAACTGCCGATATAGACTTTACCCAGGAAAACAGGGAAGAAAACATCGTAGAGCCTGTTGATCAAGAAAATATGGAAGGAATCGCAATCAGCGCCCAGCGGATTACTGAAACTTTCACAGGGAACGCCGACCAGGCCGGTGGAATTCCAGAAGGGGGCAATCCCGGTGAAACGACGGGATCTCAATACCTGGAGGGTGCAAATGGGAATGGCGATTATGAAAGAGTCGAAGAAACAATAAATAATGAAGTCAGCCGAATCCGCAAGGAAATTATCGAAAGCCCATACAAGGTGAGAGACCTTGGCATCCAGGTCATGGTAGAACCGCCGACACCGGATGACGAAAGTTCACTGCCGCAGGAAAGAGTAGAAGATATTACAAGAATCCTGGGTACGATTGTCAGGACAACGATTGATAAGGATGCTCTTGGAACGGAGCTGACCGATGAGGTAATAGAAGACAAGGTCGTTGTATCCGTGCAGCCTTTCAATGGAAAGATTACATTCGAGAATAACGTTGTAGAAAAACTGCCTTGGTGGATCTATCTTGTTGGAGGTTTGTTGCTCGCAGCAATCATAATCCTGCTGCTTCTATTCATGAGATCCAGGAAGAATGCAGTTGAAGAAGAAGAATATGTAATGGAAGAAAAGTATGAGCAAATCCGTGTTCCTGATGTGAACAAGGAATTTGAGACAGAGGGGACAATGAAGAAAAAGCAGCTGGAAAAAATGGCGAAAGAAAAGCCAGAGGATTTCGCGAAATTATTGCGAACATGGATTTCTGAGGATTAGGAGGAGGACCAATGGTGAGGAAAGACCAAAAAGAATTAACAGGAAAACAGAAGGCTGCAATCCTCCTGATCTCGCTTGGACCAGATGTTTCGGCTTCGGTTTATAAGCATTTAAGTGAAGAAGAAATCGAGAAGCTCACACTTGAAATCTCTGGTGTGAAGAAGGTTGACTCGATGGCAAAGGAAGAAATTCTAGAAGAGTTCCACAGTATCGCGCTGGCACAGGATTATATCACGCAAGGTGGAATTGGCTACGCGAAAACGGTATTGGAAAAAGCACTGGGAACCGATCAGGCTGCAGTGATCATTAATAGATTGACCTCATCACTGCAAGTTAGGCCATTTGATTTTGCGCGAAAAGCGGATGCCGGGCAAATTCTTAATTTTATTCAAAATGAGCATCCGCAAACAATTGCTCTTATACTTTCTTATTTAGATTCAGCACAAGCAGGCCAGATTTTGTCTGAACTGCCACAGGATGTCCAGGCTGATATCGCGCGGCGCATAGCCGTGATGGACAGCACATCACCAGAAATCATCAATGAGGTGGAGCAGATTCTTGAAAGGAAGCTCTCTGCAACTGTTACTCAGGATTATACGCAAACTGGCGGTATTGAAGCTGTTGTTGATGTATTGAACGGGGTGGACCGTGCAACCGAGCGCACGATTCTTGATGCCCTGGAAATCCAGGATCCAGAGCTTGCAGAGGAAATCAAGAAGCGGATGTTCGTGTTTGAAGATATTGTCACACTGGATAACCGTGCAATCCAGCGTGTGATCAGAGATTGTGAAAATGAAGACCTCATGCTTGCTCTGAAAGTTTCAAGTGATGAAGTGAAAGAAATTGTCTTTAAAAATATGTCTAAAAGAATGGTTGAAACCTTCCAGGATGAAATGGAATTCATGGGTCCTGTAAGACTGCGGGATGTCGAAGAAGCACAGTCCAGGATTGTAGCAATTATCCGACGTCTGGAAGAAGCCGGTGAAATCGTCATTGCCCGTGGCGGGGGAGATGATATTATTGTCTAGGCTCATCAAATCTCAATACACCAGTACCTTGCCTGCAGAAAAGAAGGTCATTTCCATTCGGGTGTTGGAAGCATCAAATCATCATGAGGATCCCCAAGTCTTCACTCATACAGAAGATGAGAGAAGGAGGATCCTGGATAATGCGGCAGCAGAAGCAGATAACATTGTGTCCAAGGCCATTGAGGAAGCTGAGCAGATCCGTCAGCAAATCTACCTGGAAAAGCAAGAATGGGAGCAGCAAAGTTCCCTTTTAGCCGAAGAATCCAGACAGCTTGGTTTTGAGCAGGGCTATCAAGAAGGCAAAAACCAGGGTTATGCAGACTATCGTCAAACAATCCTGTTTGCCCAGGAAACAGTTGAAGCAGCAAAACGGGATTACCAGAATCATATAGAATCATCAGAAAAGACCATTCTTGATCTCGGAGTGAAAATTGCAGGGAAGATACTTGGTGAAAAACTGGCAGCAGCTGAAGGTTTTCTTACCCTTGTGAAAAGAGCATTAAAAAACTCCAGAGATTATAAGGATATTCAACTGCATGTACATCCACAACATTACCAGGACCTGCTTGCTCAAAAAGAAGAACTGATTGCCATCTTTCCAAAGGACATTGATTTTTATATCTACCCGGATGATGAGCTTGAGGAGACTTCGTGCATCATAGAATCAGAAAATGGCAGGATTGACGCAAGTGTAGACAGTCAATTGGAGGAAATTAAAATTAAGCTGTTTGAAATGCTGGAGAGTGAACAATAATGAAGGCCGAAGATCTATTGGAACATGTCGATTTTGTGGATAGTTTTAAACGTTATGGACGTGTAAAAAGAGTTGTTGGCTTGATGATTGAATCCCAGGGTCCTGAAAGTTCAATAGGTGATGTGTGCTTTATTCATGTTGGGACTAAGAAAAAGCGGAAAATCCAGGCTGAGGTTGTCGGCTTTCAAGATGAAAATGTCATTTTGATGCCCTATACATCCATTCATGATATATCACCCGGAAGTCTCGTTGAAACGACAATGAAACCGCTTGAAATCAAAGCTGGACCTGGTTTGATCGGGAAAGTAGTTGATTCTCTGGGGGTTCCGCTCGACCAATCCAGCCTGCCAAAAGGATTGGCATCCGTTCCAACAGAACAAGATCCGCCCAACCCTTTGAGCAGGCCGCCAATCTCAGAACCAATCGAAGTTGGAGTCCGGATGATTGACAGTCTGCTCACAGTCGGCAGTGGCCAGCGTGTTGGGATCTTTGCCGGAAGCGGTGTCGGGAAGAGTACTTTGCTGGGAATGATCGCGAGAAATACTACCGCAGACCTGAATGTCATTGGACTTATTGGTGAGCGTGGCCGGGAAGTCAGGGAATTCATAGAACGTGATTTGGGACCAGAAGGGTTAAAACGTTCTATTGTGGTTGTCGCAACTTCTGACCAGCCTGCATTGATGCGAATTAAAGGTGCCTATACGGCAACAGCCATCGCAGAGTATTTTCGCGATAAAGGATTGAATGTCATGCTGATGATGGACTCTGTTACTCGGGTAGCGATGGCCCAGCGGGAAGTAGGACTGGCAGTTGGCGAACCTCCTACCACTAAAGGCTATACTCCTTCAGTGTTCGCCATCCTATCGAGGCTCCTCGAAAGGACAGGCACAAATGAATTTGGATCCATAACAGGCTTTTACACTGTGCTTGTAGATGGTGATGACATGAATGAGCCTATCGCCGACACGGTGCGGGGAATCCTTGATGGCCACTTTGTATTGGACAGGGACTTAGCCAATAAAGGCCAATACCCGGCAGTGAACGTGTTAAAAAGCATTAGCCGAATCATGAACAATATTGTCTCCGATGACCATGTCAAAGCAGCAGAAAGATTGAGGGAATTGCTAAGCACCTATATCAATGCTGAGGACTTGATTAATATCGGCGCATATAAAAAAGGCACATCTGCAGAAATAGACGAAGCAATTATAAGATACCCGCAAATCCTTAATTTCTTAAAACAAGGAACTAATGAAAAAGTTTCAATAAATGAGAGTGTCCAGGCTCTATTGCAGCTAGTAAGGAAAGGTTGATGGTTCAATGAGATATCAATTCAAGTTTGATAAGATCCTTTCACTCAAGACGAGAGAAGTGGACGAAGCTCAAGTCGTTTACCAGGATTCAGTCAAAAAATTCGAAGAGGCTGCTGACCGACTCTATCATCTGCTGAAGAAAAAAGAGGACCTTGAGTGTTTCCAATCAGACCGGCTGCTGGATGGTTTGCCAGTCCAGGAAATACGACACCATCAACAATTTATCGGAAATCTGGAAAAATCTATTGCTCACTATCAAAAAGTCGTGATGAACGCTAGAAATATCATGAACTATCAGCAAGTGAAGCTGATGGAAAAAAATCAAGAAGTAAAAAAGTACGAAAAAATCAAAGAGAAAGACCATCTTCAATTTCTTGCAGCTGAAAAATATGCTGAGAGCAGGATGATGGACGAAGTCTCGATTCAGCAATACATGAACCGGGAAATTAGGTGATCGAATGGCACAGAAAGTGGAGGAAAAGGATAGTCAGGAAGAAAATAAGTTTCATTGGTTTTTGATGGTGGTTGCCATCCCAAGCTTGTTTGCAGTTGTTATTGCTCTGGTTGCTCTTTCGATTCTCGGGATCAATATTTTTGAAACTGCGAAGGACATTGGCGGAAAAGTACCATTCATTTCTCAGTATGTGAGTGAAGAGAACCAACCGTCCACCGAGGAATTTGAGAAAAATATCATCAGCCTTGAAGCAGAAATTAAAGACCGGGAAGCAAAAATGGAACAACTACAGTCGAAAATCGACAGCAAAGATACACAGCTGAAACGGATGGAACTGGAAAAAGCACAGCTGCAGGCACAAATAGAGGAATTGACTGCGATCCAGGAAGAAAACAAACGAGCCTTCCGGGAAATCGTCAAAACGTATGAAACGATGTCAGCAAAGAGTGCTGCACCGATTATCTCTAATATGGACACGAGCGAAGCGGTTAAGATTCTGACAAATATCAAGCCGGAATCACTTGCAGCCATTATGGAAAAACTTCCAGCCGAAGAAGCAGCTAAATATACAGAATTACTGACGAACGAAACGAACGGTAATTAGTTGGTGTAACGAGACTTGAGAGGAGGTGAAAACATGGAAATAGGAGGTCTTGGGTTTTTTAACACCATTGCCGCGGGAAAGCAGCAAGTACCTGATAAGACAGGGAAAGATGGAAGTTTTGCCGGGTTAATGTCAACGGTTTTATCAGGGAAAACGAATCCAGCCGCCGCAACTGAAGTAGCTAAAGATGGGGAAAAGCTAGAGAAACTAAGTTCGCTGGCAGAACTCATTAACGTGGCTGACCTTTTAGAACTCGAAGATGGGATGAAGCTTCTGGATATGCTGAATTCAGATTCTGGAAACCTTTTAAGTAAGGCGCTTTCCCATTTTGGCGTCAATGATGAAGAATTGAAGCTGTTTATCCAAAAATGGTTCGGACCTAATGAGGGTGAATTGGCAGGTGCTTCTGAAGAGGAGCTAATGGCGTCCTTAGCGGTGATAATAGCGGAGATTTCTAATCAGTCAGCGGATGAATTAAAGGTGAAGTTAAACCAAAGTGATGTACAAGTCTTAAAGTCACTCAAACTATATGAACTAATGAGCAAATATGCTGATGGTGAAGGGTTAAAATACTCTGACTCTGTAAAGGAATCGCTGAAAGATTTTGGTGAAGCATTAAAGAATCTGTTAGGGAACAATAAAAACAATTCCCATACAGAATACTTACAACAGCGATTTACCCAATTAGCTGGCGACCTAAACCTCACCTCGAAAAAAACTTTTACAGAGGTTAATAGTTCAATAGAACAGAATTCAGGCATAAAAACGGACGGAGCATCGGGAACACTTGGATTTCTTCCGAATATGACCAGGGCCGAGCAGTTTGTATTAACGATGAACAGCCCGGAAAGGCCAGTTTCAGCTGAACAATTAATGAAGCAGTTTGAATCGATCCTCTCAAAGTCTCAGTTCACGAACAGTGGTGGAACACAGAAATTATTCATCAAGTTATTCCCTGAGCACCTTGGCAGCATCCGGATCGAGCTTTTCCAGAGGGATCAAACGATGATGGCAAGAATTATAACAACCTCTGGTACGGCAAAGGAAACACTAGAATCACAGATTAATGGACTAAAACAGGCATTTGCTGCGCAGAACCTTTCGGTGGACAGGATTGAAGTGACTCAGCAGCAGGCTCAGCAAGAACGATTCCTGAACAAGGATTCCGAGCAGCAGCAAAGACAGTCAGACAGAGGGCAGCAAGAAAAGAAAGACGAAAAAGGGGATTTTAATCTCTCCTTCGAAGAAGCACTGCTAAATACTGAAGCTTAGGAGATAGACAATGGTGAATACGATAAATTCTACTTATCTGCTGTCCAATCTTCAAAAGGACAGGAAAGCTGGTTCAGATATTCTCGGGAAAGATGATTTTTTGAAAATCCTGATGACCCAGCTGCAGAATCAGGATCCTTTGAATCCGATGCAGGATAAAGATTTCATAGCACAAATGGCAACATTTTCGACACTTGAGCAAATCACGAATATGGGAAAATCAATCGACCGTTTTGTTCAGGCTGAACAGCAAAACAAAATGATTTCCTATAGCCAGTTTGTGGGCAAGGATATTACCTGGCACAAGATTGAAAGTGCAAATGGCGAGGAAACCGTTAAACAAGGTAATGGAAAGGTTGCCTCAGTCCAGTTCAAGGAAGATACCGTTTCTTTTGTACTTGAGGACGGCACGACCCTGGAACCAGCGAATATCTCGCAGATCAATGAGTTATCCAGCGAAAATCATATGCTGCAGGCGAGCATGTTGATTGGAAAGACCATTACCTATCTTGATGAAAATAACCAAGAGAAATCTGCTAATGTCATGTCTGTCTCATTTAAAAATGGGAAGACATCTTACTTGCTGGATGATGAGAATAACACAAGCATCATTTCTTCACAGATTACAAAAATTCAATAACACAAGGAAGTGATGTAATGGATAAAACGCAATTCCGTCCAATTCATTCACTGCCTGTTAACAGGAATCACCAAAAACCTGTGAAAGCCAACAAGTTAACACCAACACCTTTTTCCTTGCAATTGCAAAGTGCAATCCAATCAAAGAATGGACTGACCATAAGCAAGCATGCAACTGAACGATTGGAGCAGCGAGGAATTAACATATCCCAGGAGCGCTGGAACAGGATTGAGGAAAAAGTTAGTCAGGCTAAAGCCAAAGGCGTGAGTGATTCACTTGTTCTGCTGAAAGACGCAGCGCTGATTGTCAGCGCGAAAAACAACACGGTCATTACAGCCATGGGCAGGCAGGAAGCAGCGGAACAAATATTCACCAATATAAATGGAACGATCGTCATGGAAAATTAAAATAAATAGGCTGGACCTTTACGGAGGCCTGGGCTGTGGACCGATTGAAGCAGCCCCCAAATCGAAAGGAGTTTTAAATAATGCTTCGTTCAATGTACTCAGGAATCAGTGGAATGAAAAACTTCCAAACAAAACTTGACGTAATCGGCAACAATATTGCCAATGTAAATACCTACGGTTTCAAAAAGGGCCGTGTTACTTTTAAGGACACAATGAATCAAACCATTTCCGGTGCTAGTGCTGCACAAAACGGAAAGGGTGGAAAAAATCCTATGCAGGTAGGACTGGGATCCACTATTGCAACAATAGATACGATTGATACACAATCAAGTTTGCAGACGACAGGAAGATCTCTAGACTTGGCAATTTCAGGTGATGGTTATTTTGTTGTTAAACAAGGAAATGCACAGTTCTACACTCGGGCAGGTAACTTCTATCTTGATGAGGAAGGGACACTTGTTAATGGTGATGGATATAAAGTTCAATCGAACAATAATGGGGTTCTTGAAGATATTAAAGTGGATGTAAATTCAATTTTGCCAGCTCAGAAATCAACTGAGTTGAAAATTGACGGGAATTTTCCAACTGGAGTTGCTGGTGACACTGAGCAGCTTCAACAAATAAAGGTTGTAGATAGTAATGGTGAGGAACATACAGTTGAGTTAAGCGTTAAATCAACTGGAACTTCAGGTGAATGGAAAATTACACTTCAAGATAGGTCTAAAAGTTCTTTAACTGATTTGGTCATTACAATAAAGGATGGGGCGATTACTAATGAAAATGGCACATTAGCTGTTGATGATGGTACAGCCCTTGGTGAGCCAATTCCCCTAGATATTTTACTAGGAAACGTTACTTCAAATGCTGGGAACCTGAATGCTCTATTCTCACCTAACGGTACCACCCAAGGTGCAATAGAAAGCTTCAGCATTGGTCAAACAGGTGAAATCAGCGGTGTATTCTCAAACGGACGAGTAGAAACTCTGGGCGTTCTTGCACTGGCGAAATTCAGTAACGCAGCTGGGCTTAGTAAGGTAGGAAACAATATGTTTCAGGACTCAGTTAACTCAGGTACAGCAAATATTGGTACTCCAGGGGACGGTTATGGAAGTATAGCGTCCGGAGCACTCGAAATGTCTAACGTAGATCTATCAGAAGAATTCACGGAAATGATCACGGCACAACGTGGTTTCCAGGCAAATACTAGAATTATTACAACCTCTGATGAGATTCTTCAAGAATTGATTAACCTAAAACGATAGACTAGGAGAGGAGCAGGGCTGAAAGGGAGATCCTTTTAGCCCCTGTGAATTATAGTGATTAAAGTAACGAAATTAAACGGTAAATCATTTAGGATTAATTCATTATTTATCGAAGCAGTGGAAGCTTTTCCGGACACAACGATTAACTTGACCAATGGACGAAAGTATGTCGTAAGGGAAAGTGAAGAAGAAGTGAGCAAATTAATCCAGGAATTTTATCAGAGTGTCGGCCTTCTTGGAGGGCGAATGTTGGAGGAACTGAATCATGAAGAATAATAAGCTGGTAATGATTATGTCGGTCATGCTGGTAGCCATATTGCTTGTAGGGACGATCGCAGTTGTAGCGGTTATGAAACTTACAGCTGAAGATGGTGAAAAAGAGCCAAGCATCGATGAGGTGCTGGAGGCTTCCGTAGACATTCCCGAGGTAACGACGAACCTTGCATCAAATGATTTTATAAAAATTTCTTTTAAAATTGAAACAGACGGCAAAAAAGCAAAAGAAGAGTTGGAAAAGAGAGATTTTCAGGTGAAAAACCTGATTATTTATGAACTATCCGAGAAAAAGGCAGAAGAACTGCAAGGCAAGGAAGGCAAGATGAACCTTGAAGAAGTCCTAAAAACGAAGATAAATGACCTGATGCTTGAAGGAAAGGTCGAAAAGGTCTACATAACAGGTTCTCTCCTCCAATAACAGATTGAATTATATTACCGTAACTATATGGAGGTGAGGAGCATGTCGGGAGATGTATTGTCGCAAAGCGAAATTGATGCTTTGTTATCAGCATTATCAACAGGAGAAATGGATGCGGATGAATTAAAGAAAGAACAAGTAGAAAAAAGGGTTAAAGTTTATGACTTTAGAAGAGCTTTGCGTTTCTCGAAAGATCAAATCCGCAGCCTTACCCGAATCCATGAAAACTTTGCAAGGTTATTGACTACTTTTTTCTCCGCCCAGTTAAGGACATATGTAAACATCAGTGTCGCGTCAGCAGACCAGATCCCATACGAGGAATTCATCCGGTCCATTCCCAAAATGACGATATTGAATGTTTTTGATGTAGAACCACTGGAGGGCAGGATCCTGATGGAGGTCAACCCTAACATTGCATACGCAATGATGGATAGGCTGCTTGGAGGGAAAGGCTCAAGCCATAATAAAGTCGATAGCTTGACAGAAATCGAAACCAGGATCATGTCCAATATGTTTGAGAAAGCTTTTGAAAATTTCAGGGAAGCTTGGGGGTCGATTTCCGATATCGATCCGCAGCTTTCGGAATTTGAAATCAATCCGCAATTTTTGCAAATGGTTTCCCCGAATGAAACCGTCGTGGTGATTTCGTTGAACACTACAATCGGAGAAGCAAGCGGAATGATTAATATATGCATACCGCATGTCGTTCTGGAGCCAATCATTCCTAAATTGTCAGTGAAATATTGGATGCAGTCCGATAAGAAACAAAGCTTGCCAATCGAAAATTCAGTACTCCAGAGTGAAATCCAGAAGGCCGATGTCTCAATTACAGCGGAAATAGGGTCGTCCGAAATCTCGATTCAGGACTTCCTGATGCTTGATATAGGCGATGTAATTGAACTTAATCAGCAAATAGACCAGCCTTTACTGGTAAAAGTCGGAGATATCCCTAAATTTGTTGGACAGCCAGGGAAATTGAACAAAAAGTTAGCCATTCAAGTGTTTGATACATTTAAGGGAGGAGACGATGATGGTGAGCGATGACATGTTATCTCAAGATGAAATCGATGCGCTTCTTAGAGGAACCTCTGATGAAGCAGAAGAAACAGAAAGTATAATGAATGTGGAT